>BNJT01001300.1_pt1 | contig 87250 bp, 133 predicted proteins | sample 8540491 | NCBI WGS metagenome assembly BNJT01 (sample SAMD00202455, study PRJDB9452) | human saliva metagenome | host: Homo sapiens | reverse complement strand
GCAAATTCAATTCAAAAATTAGACCGCTTGTTTGATCTAAAACTCAGTCTATTCATCTTCCCCTCTTTATCAGAAAGTTTGATAAGCGTTTGAAATAAAAAAGGTGAGCCCAAATGCTCACCTTCTAAACGAGTATTTCTCAATTATCCAAACACTTTTTCCAAATGTGCTTGGTAGTCTGCTAAGTATTGTTCTACTTGTGGATTTTTAATCACATCGTTACATAAGAATGTCGGCAGACGGGTCAAACCGATGAACTCGTTGAGTTTGTGGAAAGGGCATGTACACAGCATCCACGCCTTTGCCTTCGAAGAAGTCGCCTTCGCGGGTGAACGCTTCAATCGGTGCATTCCATGTAAGTGAAAGCATGTGTTTTTTGCCTTGCAGCAAACCACCTGTACCGTAGCCTTCAGTTGGATTAACACGATGACGGCCATCACTGTGGTAAAGCTTGCCGTGTCCGCTGGTTAATACTTCGTCTATGTATTTTTTCACTGTCCAAGGTTCGTGCATCCACCAGCCTGGCATTTGCCAAATCACGGCATCCATCCATAAGAATTTTTCGATTTCTGCTTCAACATCATAGCCGGCATCAATCACGGTTTCTTTTACATTGTGTCCAAGTGCGGTCAAAACTTCTTTCGCTTTTTTGTGAAGTGTGTGGTTCAACTCGCCATGTGAATGACCAAACTCTTTTCCACCGTCTAGTAATAAAATATTCATCTTTTTGCTCCTACAACAAATAATTCTGAAAAATGAGGGCTTCAATTATGCCTTTTTACTTTAATTTTTAAAAGTGCGTTTTAGGTAGCGGTAATTTTATGATTACTAACAAGACTAATGCATTATCTTTCAGATGACGGTTTTACCAGTCAAATTGAATACGAATTGAAAGTATAAGATGAAGAAATAGACGTGAAGAAGATTAAGAAATAAATAAAAATGCCTGTTGTAAAACAGGCATTAAAAGGATTATGCTTTTGGGCGAGTTAGTAAAACGAATAAACCAAGAATCACATCACCAATTACCCAAAGTGTAAGGATTATACTTGCGCCTAATCCTGTGCCAAGCAGCGTACCTGCTCTTTCAGTATTACTTATAGTATTATTAATCACATAAAGCACTTGAAGCAACACCGCCAATCAGCCAAATTGCCATTAATACATTAAATAAAAATAAATAAGCATTTAAAAACCTTGCCCATAAATGTACGTTTTGGTTTGCGGAGTTGTTTACCGCATGACGGGCATTTTAAAGCTTGGTTACTTACTTGGTTATTACATTCAGGGCAGTTAATTAACGCCATAATTCTCCTTAGGTTAGGGTTTGTTTTTATTAAAAATAAATCGACCACTTCCACAATAAGATAATTATATAAATTTTTGAAAATAATAAAAAAAGCCCTTGAAGTCATTATTTTTCAAGGCTTTAAAAGTCTCTCATAGGACTTGATAGGTTTGTTTTGTGGTGGAGCTGGCGGGAGTTGAACCCGCGTCCGAAATTACTCTACCTTCAGTACTACACGTTTAGTCTCGTCTTTAATTTCACTTAAGCATGCGGACAGACACGCTAAACTTAAGCTAGTTTGATTCAATTTAGTGCTTCGATCCTCAAACAGCGGCTTCCACACGATCTCGTTTTTGGTTTGACTCCGCTTTATCCCCGTCTTACGAGCGGAAGCTGGGGAGCGAAGGCTATGAGCAGGTTATTAAGCTGCTAAAGCGTATTGTTCGTCGTTTGCGACTATTTTTTTGCGGTTTATTTACGAGGCCTACCGCACCTCGACGTGCACCTTGGGCTTCGCTAATCCCGTCGAATCCAGAATCAGCCCCAAAATCGTTCGACAGTTTATCAAAAATCTAAGAAAGCAAAAAGAAGCTATTTATTAACCTGGGAAGTTAGGGTAAAATTTTTGCCACTTTTTATAAGGAATCGAATAATGAAAACATTAAAATCTCTGGCCGCACTTTCATTAGGTGCATTATGTTTAGCGTTTAACACGCAAGTTATTGCAAAAGAAGCAGCACCTGCAAAAAACAGCACAAAGCAACTCAACAAGTGGCAAAAAGCGAGTGATAACATCGACAAATATCTTGCCATCAATATTGGTAATCGTGAAATGGTAGTTGATGAAAATGGCCAAGCATTAAGTGCATTCAAACATGAGATCACTAACATTGGTCAAAAACCAATCAAAAATATTCAATGGGTGGGCGTCTATGTGAATAACCGCAAAAGTGATTTATAGCCAAGATATGCAAATCAATTTAGAAACCCCATTACAACCAGGGCAAATCCATCAATATTAATTTACAAATTCCGTTTGTTCAATTAGCTGAAGATGCACGTAAAGTCTTTATGAACCAACAAGAAAAAATTGATGTTTATCCTATTGAACGCGTTATACTGTTTGGTGATAAAACCGTTCTTTCTGATCGTTAATTCTCTTATCTAGCCCACGTAATGTGGGCTTTTTTAATAACTGTATACTTGAACAGTTATTTTCTTTTTCGATATACTAAAAACACGCCTAATTTTGACCGCACTTACCGCATGAGTTCCACCCGAAAAAAATCATTCACATTGACATGGATTGCTTTTATGCCTCTATTGAAATCCGTGAAAATCCAACGCTACAGGGCAAACCTGTTGCGGTGGGGGAAGTTCTCGACAACGTGGTGTGCTTACCACCTGTAATTATGAAGCACGAAAATTTGAGCTACACAGTGCAATGCCAACGGCACAAGCTATCAAAAAATGTCCTAATCTGATTTTAGTGCCCGTTAATATGCCACTTTATAAACAGGTATCCGCACAAATTCATCAGATCTTTCAACGCTATACTTCTATCATTGAGCCACTTTCCTTAGATGAAGCTTATTTAGATGTCACAGATTGTACACAATGTTCAGGATCCGCCACGTGGATCGCACAAGAAATTCGCCAAGCGATTTTTGATGAGTTAAAACTGACCGCCTCAGCTGGCGTGGCGCCCCTTAAATTTCTCGCCAAAATTGCCTCCGATATGAATAAACCAAACGGACAATTTGTGATTCAACCTCATGAAGTTGAGCAATTTGTAAAAAACACTACCATTGAAAAAAATTCCCTGGTGTGGGCAAGGTCACCTCTGAACGTTTATTGAAAAATGGGGTTAGAAACTTGTGAAGATGTGCAAAAACTCGATCAATCTATTCTGCTAAATATCTTCGGTAAAATGGGTAAGCGAATTTGGGATTTTAGCCATGGCATTGATGATCGTGAAATTCAAGCATATCGAGAACGAAAATCTATCGGCGTAGAACGCACTTTATCTGAAAATATTCGTCATCTCAAACAAGGTATAGCGTTACTGGATAATCTCTATGCCGAGCTTATTCGCCGTATTGAACGAAGCGCGCCGAATATCCCCTTAACGGCTTTTCGCAAAATTGGGGTGAAATTAAAGTTTGAAGATTTTCAGGTGACGACCTTAGAAAAAACAGGCTTGCCTTTATCACTAAAAAGCTTTCAACAATTACTGGAACAAATTTGGCAACGTAGCTACGGAAAAATCCATTCGTCTCGTGGGATTACACGTGACGTTACCGGAAGAAAGCCATTTAGAACAAATGAGTTTGTGGTAAAACACAAAAGAAAATGACCGCACTTTTATTCATTCCATCTAAATTAGAATTGAAAAAACAAAAGTGCGGTCATTTTTGATGAATTTGTTGAGTTGGTCGATAAGCCGAGTTCTGTCGTGGACAATCATTCCTCTAGGCGACAAATTACTCTGCCGCTCAAGCAACCTACCCGAACTCTGGACGGGCCACCCATTGAGTTCCTATTTGGTCTTGCTACGAGTGGAGTTTACCTTGCTGCACGTTGTTACCAACGGCACGGTGTGCTCTTACCACACCCTTTCACCCTTACCGTTTTCACGGCGGTCTGCTCTCTGTTGCACTGGTCGTCGGCTCACGCCGCCCGGACGTTATCCGGCACTCTGCCCTTTGTAGCTCGGACTTTCCTCTCGTTTACTTGTCCCACTAGGTCGTGCGAACACGGTTAAGGGCTTCAATAAACCAGCGATTGTCTAACCAACTCGCGGCGTAGTATAGGGGTAATTCAAAGGGCGGTCAAATTTTCATTCTTATTTTTAATAACTTCCGTTAGAATAGCCCCATAAAACACGGTTATTTTCAACCGCACTTCTATCATAAGGATTTCCTATGAATTATTTACAAATCGCACGAGAAACGCTTTCTGTTGAAAGCCAAGCGCTCAAACAACTAAGCCAACGCTTGAATGATGAGTTTTCTCAAGTTGTGGATCTTATCCTTGCTTGCGAAGGTCGTTTAGTTATCGGTGGTATTGGTAAATCAGGGCTAATCGGCAAAAAAATGGTGGCGACTTTTGCTTCCACGGGAACCCCAAGTTTCTTCCTTCACCCGACAGAAGCCTTTCATGGCGATTTAGGTATGCTAAAACCCATCGACATCGTGATGCTGATTTCTTATAGCGGTGAAACCGATGATGTAAATAAACTCATTCCAAGTTTGAAAAACTTTGGTAATAAAATTATTGCTTTAACCAGCAATAAAAACTCGACACTTGCTCGCCATGCTGATTATGTTTTGGATATTACTGTTGAACGCGAAGTGTGTCCAAACAACCTTGCACCAACCACTTCTGCGTTAGTGACTTTAGCCTTAGGCGATGCCCTTGCGGTTTCATTGATTACTGCTCGCCATTTCCAACCGGCTGATTTTGCGAAATTCCATCCGTGTGGCAGCCTTGGTCGTCGTTTGTTATGCAAAGTGAAAGATCAAATGCAAACTCGATTGCCGATTACCACACCAGATACCAGCTTCACTGATTGTTTAAGCATTATGAATGAAGGTCGTATGGGTGTGGCATTAGTGATGGAAAACCAACAACTTAAAGGCATTATTACTGATGGTGATGTTCGCCGAGCATTAACAGCTAATGGTGCAGATACCCTTAACAAGACTGCGAAAGAACTGATGACCTCTTCACCAAAAACCATTCATGAAAATGAATTCTTAGCGAAAGCGGAAGACTTGATGAAAGAGAAGAAAATTCACTCACTTGTTGTGGTCAATGATGAAAATAATGTTGTGGGCTTAGTGGAGTTCTCAAGCTAATGATTAACGAAAAATTAAAGAAAATTAAATTGGTCATCACCGATGTCGATGGCGTATTAACTGACGGACTACTCCATTACGATGCAAATGGCGAAGCCATTAAAAGTTTCCATGTTCGTGATGGGCTTGGTGTCAAAATGTTGATGGATGCAGGGCATTCAAGTCGCCGTATTATCAGGCAGAGATTCTGCGATTCTGCGTAAGCGAATTAGTGATCTTGGGATTAAGTTGTTCTTTTTAGGCAAGCTTGAAAAAAGAAAGTGCTTGTTTGGATCTTATGAAACAAGCTGGCGTTACTGCTGGAGCAAACCGCCTATATTGGTGATGACAGCGTCGATCTGCCCGCTTTTGCAACCTGTGGGCTTTCTTTTTGCCGTGGCGGACTCTGCACCTTATGTGCAAAATGCCGTGGATTATGTGCTTGCCCTTGGTGGGGGCAAAGGGGCATTCCGTGAAATGTCGGATATGATTTTACATGCTCAGGGCAAAGATGAGGTCTATACTTCAGCCAAAGGCTTTCTAAAATCAGTTAAAAATATGGGTCAATAGCACTACTCAAAACACCTAAAAAAATAACCGCACTTTTGAATAATCAAAGTGCGGTTATTTCTTTTTATGTTTTATTGATTTGCTGGTAATGCACCTGAATTCCAAGTTGGTGCTTCAGCTGGTTTTTTTACTTGTAACATAAAGCGCTGATTTACCGTTGCTTGTGGTTGAACGATCGTACCCGATGGGGTCGAGAATGAAATACCGCCTTTCAGCAATTGCTGTACGCTACCAGTATTAAATTCAGCCCCTTTCCAGCCAAGGTTGAAATCATAACCTGATGAAACCCAGAACTCTGAATTTTTTTACGTACTAAATGTTGATACTTCGGTGTAATCGCAATATGTACCAATACTCGATCACCTAAAGAATTCAATTCAAACTTACGAATGGTTCCTCACTTCAACACCGCGATAAAGCACTGGTGATCCTTCCGTTAAATTCATCGCATCACTGGTTTCCAAAATAAATGGCACGCCATTGCTGTATTTATTTCGAGGTTGTGCGGTTTGCGCTAAATTAAACTGTGTTTTTGATGGACCTTTACCTAATTCAATATCAATGTAAGGCTGTAAAAGACTATCTAAGTTTTCAATTCCACCCGCTGAAATTTGTGGGGAAATCACTTTAAATACAGTGCCCTCTTTTTGCAATCATCCCCATATAACTTGGGTTAATTAATGCTTTTGCTGTGATGCGATTTGTTTTTGATCAAGAGCAATCTGCTCGACTTCACCCACATTCATTCCAAGATAACGCAAGCTCATTCCTTTACTTAAAGCGGTTGCATCATCTGTTATTAACGTAATCACTTGCCCCGCTGATTTTGCTCGAAGTTCACTTGGATAAAGCGTTTTATTTTTGCCTGACCCCGTATTATCAAAACTAATCGCACCTTTTAATGATCGCGCAACCGGTGAAGCTCGGATACCAATTCCTTTCGGCGTAATATCAATCTGTGCCGCACTTTCAACCCAGAATACGCTTTTTATCTGTCAGAAGATCTTGATAAGCCGGATAAATGTACACATCAATATCAAAATTATTGGCTTTTGGTCTTACATTAATAATTTTACCCACTTCAAACCGACGATAAAGCACCACAGAACCTTTACTAATACTTGGCAAAATTAGTGGAATGTAACACAATCGTTGGATTCACTAAGTTGCCCGTAACGCCTGTTTCTGCACTGCTAATATCCTTATAAAGTGGATAGGTAGAATGCGGTGCGCCACTTCCTTTTTCGCTAATACACGCACGCCACCTTGCAACCATTTTGATGGTGTCGCAGACTCAAAACGTAAGCCATCAATCCCCAAACTCACATCAAAAATTAGAGGCAGCGACAAACTGGGTGTTTTCATGAATAAGATTGCGATATTCTGATGCAATCGCCACTTCAAATTTGACACCATCAACATTTATGTTGCTTCACAATTTGCCCAATGGCAATATTGTTATAAAACACGGATTGCCCTTCCGCAATCCCATAAGTCTCCGGCGCCGTTAAGGTTAAAACCAAGGTATTCGGTGCTTTGAGTAATAACTCATTTTCTCGAATGACTTCGAATTGCGTTTTGCTTTCTCCACTTCCGTGAATAATTTCGAAATAATCACCACGGAAGAATTTCTGTGGATTGGCAATATCACCCTAAATCTAACTTGCGACTTTTTCAACACAATGTGCGTATTAGTTTTTAAGAGATTAGCCTGACTTGGCTCAATTAATAATGTCCCTTTGTAAAATATCTTCATTGTTTTCAACTGTTCTTAAAGACGAAAGCAAACCGACTTGCTCATCACCATAATAAACTGAAGTTTGTCCAGCTTGTAAACCTGCAGAAACTGGCAACGTCACCTCAACCTCAATCCCGCGTTTAGCCGCTTGTAAATTAGAATAAAGGATATAGTTGCTGTTAGTCACCGCTTCAGGGCTATCAGATGGCGAGTCGAATGATACGGCACCTTGCACCACTGCATTTAAACTTTCCACTGCCACATTCATAGCCCAGATGAATTAATGTTGGCGTTAATACCGCTAATATTCCAGAAACGTGAATCTTTCTTTACAAAATGCGCAAAGGCCTTATCAATTACCACATCAATTTCAACTTTATTGTCTTTATTGAATCGATAGTCATAAATTTTCCCGACTGGCATGAAATAAACAGAAGCACCAATCGAAATTGAACCTAAATCATCTGAAATTAAATGAATTAACAAATCCCCGTGATTGACTTGTGCAATAGGGCCTTGCTCTTCAGCAATAAATTCATCTTCGGAGTCACCATCACCGCTGGAGCGTAATATAATTTCCTGAAACCAAAGAATCTAAGCCTGAAATACCTGCAAGAGACACACTCGGCTGAACAAGCCAGAACTTAGTATTTTCTTTTAACACCTCAGTCGCTTCAGAATAAATATTTGCCTCAACTTTCACTTTTTGCATATTGTCGGTAAAGTTAACCTTCTTCACGACACCAATTTGCAAACCTTGATAGCGAATAGGGGTTTTTATCTGCAACGAGCCCTGCCCCATTAGAGAACATGATCGTAATGGTCTTTCCTCGTTCTTGTACAATTTGGAAAAAAATAAAATGGCACCAATACATAATGCGATAAAAAGGTAACAACCAAAACGGTGAGATGCGTTTATTCTTACGTAATAACGCTTCTACATTGTTAGATTGCTCATCAATAGATTGAGATTCTGGTTTATTGTTTTCTGTCATAAATTTTCCAAATTAATCGACTATCAAACTGAGAAGTTGAAATCATAGTTAAAAACACTGCTGCACCGAAATAAAATGCCGCAGGGCCTACGGTAAAATTAATAATCTGTCCACGTGTTACTAAAGACATCATTAAGGCGAGCACAAAAAAGATCCAGCATTGACCAGCGTCCCACAAAGTGAACGATATGTAATAGCCGCATTTGCCATTTAATTGAATGTCTCCATTTAAAATGCACGCTTGCCAGTAAATACAACATAATCAGGATTTTGCTTACGGGCACAAAAAATACTGGCGAAGAATACCACGAAAGCAACAAAAATAGCTGCCCATGCTTATAAAATGACATTACACCCGACATCAAGGTATCTTGTGACAAACTTCCCTGTCAAATAAACGCCAGATATTGGGAGCAAGTTTGCAGGGAAAAGCATGATAATCCCCGCCACTAATGTCGCCCAAAACTCGTTGTAATTTTACACCTCTGGTATTTCAATAAGCGATGCACAACGTGGGCAAATGGCTCGATGACGGTGATCGTATTGTTGATCTTCTTTTAAAAAGTGTAATCGCAAGCGGTACAAAGCTCTAACGGTTTATCACTTTTGGTAACCGGTTTCTGATCGGGATAAAAAATCATGCCATAAATCATCTAAATTAATTTTAATGAATAATAAAGTGGTTAAAAGTGCAGTAAAAACAAAAGCAATTAAATACACATCCACTTCTAATGTGGCATATTCACGCACTTTAAACATGGTGACAGCCAGTGCAACTAAATAGACGTCGAACATCACCCAAGGCTTAATATAACCCACAAATAATAAGACATTACGAGGCTTAATTTTGAGTAATTTAGAAATCTGCAACATAATGACTAAAATTGCAAAAGAGACAGGCATTAAAACAGCACAGATGAAAATCATAAATGCAGTATAGGAATATCCCTCCACTGCCATTTTCCAAATTCCTTTCCAAACAGAAGCATCAATTTTGGTACCTAGTAAATCTAAGCTCAATAAAGGATAGCCTAAAGCAAATGGCATTAAAATTAAGATAGAAAGGGCGATTAATGAACAACGTTTAAGTGACCAACGACTTCCCGATTGCAATTTATGATGGCAACGCGGACATTGCGCGTATTCCCCTTCTTGAGGACGACAAACTGACACCGTTGCATCGCATCCTATGCAACGCACTAGTTTATAAGTAGCATGAGTAAAATTCAGGTGTTTTTGTCATTGTTTCATCAAAAATTTAAAAAGTGAACTATTTTAGCCTTAATTAAGGGGATTTGTGAAGTTATACATCTGTACTAAAAACGGAATTATTCCGCCCAACCATTGTCAATCCTTATAAAAGTGCGGTAAACTGTGCAAGTTTTTATTTTTATCCTAGGAAAACGCAGAAATGACAGATTCTCAAGTTGAAGCCCAAGCTGAAAATAATGCTGAAGGCGTTCAAAAATTAACTGATACAAAAGCGATTATTGCATATCTTGTGGAAAAATTCCCGCTTTGCTTTATTGCAGAAGGTGAAGCAAAACCATTAAAAATTGGTCTTTTTCCAAGATCTTGCTGAAGCATTAAAAGATGATGAACGTGTCAGTAAAACTCAATTACGTCAGGCTTTACGTCAATACACTTCTAACTGGCGCTATTTACACGGCTGCCGTGAAGGTGCTGAACGTGTGGATTTATACGGCAACCCTGCTGGTGTATTAGATGCAGAACACGTTTCTCATGCGGCGCAACAATTAGCTGAAGCAAAAAGCTAAATTTGCAGAAAAACGCAAAGCAGAATTAGCCGCGAAAAAAAGCACAACAAAAAACGACCTGCTCGTAAACCAAATGCAAATCAAGCAACTCGCAAAACCAAAAAAGCCCCACAAGTAAAAACTATGCGGTTGATTTCACAACACTTTCTGCAGGGAGCAAAGTGAAAGTGAAAGTAGCAGAACAAGCGAAAAATGCGACCGTATTAAATGTGGAAAAAGATGGCGCACGCGTAGAACTTGAAAAATGGTTTAGTGATGACAGTCACCGCAGATCGTTTATTTGCCTAATAATTTATTTCTTATCGGGAAAGGTTAAATGAAATTACATACAACCAAAAAGTCTTATTGCGACAGCAATTTTAGGTGCGTTATTTCTTCATTCGTCTGACACATTTGCCGTGCAGCCGAAATTAAAAGCAAAGTGATATTACGATTCCTTCGGCAACTGATGCCAATCAGTTAGCAACGAAGCGTGCAACGACACGTTTAACCCAATCACATTATCGTAAATTTCAGCTTGATGACGCCTTTTCCGAAAAGATTTTTGATCGTTATATTAAAAGTTTAGATTATAGCCATAACACCTTTTTAAAATCAGATATTGATGATTTACGTGCTAAATATGGCTCAAAATTAGATGACCAACTTAATGAGGGCGATCTTTCAGCGGCATTTGCCATTTACGATCTGATGATGAAACGTCGTTATGAGCGTTATGCTTATGCTCTATCTCTATTGGATAAAGAACCTGATTTAAAAGGTAATGATCAAATTGAGATCGATCGTGAAAAAGCCGCTTTCCCAGCAACGGAAGAAGAAGCGAATAAGCTTTTGGGAAGAACGCGTCAAAAAAATGATGTAATCAGCCTGAAATTAAAAGATAAAAAAATGGCCTGAAATTAAGGAAAAAAACTCACTAAACGTTATAATTTAGCGATTCGTCGATTAACTCAAACCAAAGCAGATGATATTGTTCAAATTTATATTAATGCTTTTGCTCGAGAAATTGACCCATTATTAGCAAGCTACCTTGCACCACGTACTGCAAAAAGCTTTAATGAAAGCATGAACCTTTCTTTAGAAGGGATTGGTGCAACATTACAATCTGAAGATGACGAAACCAGTATTAAGTCTTTAGTACCGAGTGCGCCGGCTGAACGCAGCAAAAAAATTACAAGCAGGCGATAAAAATCATTGGTGTAGGCCAAGAAAAAGGTGAAATCGAAGATATTATCGGTTGGCGTTTAGAAGATATCGTTGACAAAAATCAAAGGTAAAAAAAGGAACACAAGTTCGTCTTGAAATTGAACCTGCAAAAGGTGGAAAAAGCCGTATTGTCACTTTTAGTACGCGATAAAGTTCGTATTGAAGATCAAGCAGCAAAACTCACTGTTTCTAAGGTAGATGGTGAAACCGTTGGGGTCATTAAAAATTCCAAGTTTCTATATTGGCTTGACTGATGATGTGAAAAAATTATTAGTAGATGCTGAGAAGAAAAAAATTGGCGCTTTAATTGTGGATCTTCGTGAGAATGGCGGCGGTGCATTAACAGAAGCCGTGGCATTAAGCGGTTTATTCATCACTGACGGTCCAGTGGTACAAGTACGAGATGCGTATCAACGTATTCGTGTACACGAAGATGATGACAATGCTCAACAATATAAAGGGCCATTGTTGGTAATGATTAATCGTTTCAGTGCATCAGCCTCTGAAATTTTTGCTGCGGCAATGCAAGATTATAATCGTGGTATCATTATTGGGCAAAATACCTTTGGTAAAGGTACCGTACAACAAAGTCGTTCATTAAACTTTGTTTACGATTTAGACCAAACACCACTTGGTGTGTTGCAATATACTATCCAAAAAAATTCTATCGAATTAATGGTGGTTCAACCCAATTAAAAGGTGTCGCAGCAGACATTAATTTCCTGAAATTATTGATGCCAAAGAAATTGGTGAAGAAAAAGAAGATAATGCCTCACCTTGGGATAAAAATTCCATCCGCGACTTATTCTGAAACCAATAAAGCACGTAAAGATGTTGAAGCATTAAATGAAAAACATCTTGAACGTATTGCAAAAAGATCCTGAATTTATTGCTTTAAATGAAGATCTTAAGATTCGTGATGAACGTCGTGAGCGCAAATTCTTATCATTAAATTTCCAAGAACGCAAAGCGGAAAAATGATAAGGATGATGCGAGACGTTTAAAAAGATCTCAATGATCGTTTTAAACGTGAAGGTAAAAAGCATTAAAAAGACATTGATGATTTGCCAAAAGACTATGAAGCACCAGATTTCTTCTTAAAAAGAAGCGGAAAAATGGCTGCTGATTTAGTTAAACTTAATGCTAATCAACAAAAAAAGTGGATTCTGAAATAAAACAAGAAGCGGCAAAAAGCAACAAAAATAACGATTATTTTGACCGCACTTTAGCAGATAAAGAAACTGAAGTGCGGTTATTTTTATGAATATTTTTTTAAAGGTACAGCAATGTTAAAAGGAACAATGAAATTAAGCGCATTAGTCTTATCATTATCAATGATGACATCAGGTTGTGCGTTAGCTGAATGGGCAAAAACAGTTGGACAAACTCAACAAGCCGAAAAATAAAAGGCGTTGATATGTCTCAAATTAAGCCCTGAAGAGCGAGCAAAAACTTGAAGCAGAAATCAAAGAAGATCAAGCCTCGTCTCGCAGCTGAAAAAGCAAGCAATGCTAGAGATGTCATTAACTCATGAAATTGGCGAACAAAAATCTACAGTTCAAAACCAATTTTTGGCCAAATTATATGCTGATAATAAATATGACTTAATGTGGAAAGACAAGGCGGCAGAGAAACAATTCCTACGTGAATATGCGGCTATGGTTGCATCAGGCATTTCTAAACGTTCTGCTCAATCATTAGTTAATTTACATAACGCTGAAAAAAACGGGCGGGCTCACCTATGATGTATTGTTAGTGATGCTTTCCTTGATTACTTGTATTACAGCAAAAATGTAAATCAACAAGCACAACGTTGGTTATACGCAACGAATGCTTATAAACCAGAATTACCAAATCAAGAAATTATTGACGAATGGCAAAGTGCGGTTAAAAACAATAATGTTTCGGGCTTTGTAAATGGATTATCTAACCATAATCGTTTATACCGTGAAACGGTACAATCGCTACCGTCAATGATTTCAGCTTCAGGTATTTCTGAAATGGGTAAAAAAACTTGCCCTTAATGCACAACGTTTACGTGTTATTCCTGATTTTGAAAATGGAATTTTTGTTAATATTCCCAGCTATCAATTGAAATATTATCGTGATGGCAAAGCAATTTTAGAATCGCGCGTTATCGTGGGGAAAAATGAACGTCGTACACCGGTAATGTACAGCCGTTTTGAGCAATGTGGTTGTTAATCCACCTTGAATGCCCCCAACACGTTTAATCAATGAAGATATTTTACCGAAATTAAAAACGTGACCCGTGCTACGCAGCAGCACACAACTACTCTATTTTGGATAGCAAAGGTAACACTATCGATCCTTACTCTATTAATTGGAGTAGTATTGGTGATAGATTCCCGTACCGTATCCGCCAAGCAGCTGGTGATAGTGCATTAGGGTAACTATAAATTTAATATGCCAAGCTCTGATGCAATTTATCTTCATGATACCCCCAAATCATAACTTATTTAGTAAGAAAGACCGCGCATTAAGTTCTGGTTGCGTGCGTGTAGAAAAATCCGATCAACTTGCCTCTATCCTATTGCAAGAAGCTGGCTGGTCAGAAGATAGAAAACGTAATGTCCTAGCAAGCAAAAAAACTACTTCTGCGAACATTCGTACAAATGATCCTGTATTCTTATATTATGTGACTGCATGGGTTGAAAACGGTCAAACACAAGTTTTACCAGATATTTATAAATACGATGATGCAGCAAGTTTTAATGGTATCGACTGGGCTGTTGTGAAAAAATATCTTTAAAAAAATGTTCACACTAGAACTTTTTAAGGAAAAATGTGTCTAGAGTGAAGAATGAATAATAAAAGAGACTAAAAAAATGGGTAACATTGACAAAAATCGTCGTAAATGGCTTCTCATTAGGCGGCATCGTTTTGGGCGCAAGCATGATGCCGAGTACGGTGTTAGCGATGGTCTCTACCCCTAAACCTCGCATTCTTAGCTTCTATAATGTCAATACCAATGAACGATTAAGCGGTGAGTTCTCTGCAACGACTGGATTTAATCGTTCAATGCTTGGCAAGCTTGATTACTTTATGAGGGATCGCCGTACAGATCAAGTACATCGAATGGATCCCTAGCCTTTTCATGAAATTTTATCAGTTACAAAGTGATTTAGGTTTACGCACTGCACAAATTGATGTGATTTGTGGCTATCGTAGTGCAGCAACAAATGCCATGCGCCGTAGACAAAGTCGTGATGTAGCAAGCAACAGTTATCATATTAAAGGCCAAGCGATTGATTTTAAAATCCTCGGTGTACCTTTTAGCAAGATTACGCCAAGCGGCTGAAAATCTTGATAGCGGTGGTGTAGGATATTATCCGTATAGTAATTTTATTCACGTGGATACTGGCCCTGTAAGAACATGGCGTGGTGCATAAAAAAACAGTTTTATTTTTAGACCGCACTTTAGTGCGGGTTTTTTGTTATCAACGATAAGGAAAAAGATGAATATTGAAATTATTCCAGTTACAGCTCTTTCAGCAAAAATTGCTCACTTATTTGGGATGATGAAAAAAATGCGGCAATTATCGATCCCGGTGGTAATGCGGAAAAGCTTATTCAACGTATTGAGGAATTAGAATTAAAACCTAAAAGCAGTCTTATTAACGCATGGTCATCTTGATCGCGTAGGGGCAGCTGAAGTGATTCATGATCATTTTAACATTGAAATCTGGGGCTCACAGGAAGAAGATCGTTTCCTATTTGAAAGTCTACCACAACAATCTCAGCAGTTTGGCTTACCTTATATTTCCGCGTTTACGCCCGATCGTTGGTTTTAATCAAGAAGGGGAAAAAAATTCAAATTGGCACATTTACCTTTGAAATTCTTCACCTTCCGGTCATACACCGCCATGTTGGTTTTTATTGAACACGAAAAAAATATCGCCTTTACCGGTGATGTCCTTTTTCCAAAACAGTATTGGTCGTACAGACTTCCTCGTGGGAATTTCGACACATTGATCTCATCAATAAAAATAAATTATTTATATTAATGATGATATGGTTGTCATTGCGGGACATGGCCCCTACACAACCATTGGACAAGAAAAACGAAGCAATCCGTTTTTGAAGTAAAAATCGGAATTTGGGTAAAAAGCTCCTAATTTCTTAGGAGCACCAAAAAAAGGAATTTATGAATAAAATTCTAAAGTTTAGCTTTATCAAAGGAATCTCGATAAAACGCTAACGATTATATTGACATATTATGACAAATGCAAGCTTTTTTTCTTTTACACTAATTTACAAATCTTTACAGTTTGCTATTTTTTTATAACCACTTCGACGGCTTTTTTTCCATCCCTTCAAGGGTCACTAATTCATGTTTGCTATGGAAATTATAGCCACCAGTAAAGATATTTGGACAAGCTAAGCCTTTTTCCGCTAAAAATGCCCTCGTCGGTTCCAATCCCCGTATTGGTTTGTGATTTGGTGTTATACCACAAGCTTTTCATTGCTGCATCCGCGAGCTTAATCGCCTGTGGGACATTTTTTTGACTGTGTCATACATATTTTTATAACTATCTTCAATCACACATTCCACAGGGTCTTTTAGGCTTTTTCTCTATTAAATTTTTTTCCACCAGTTGATAAATAAACGCCTTGCGTTGCTCAAAATTAGCTTTGGTCAAAAATCTCGAATCAGATAATGTAATTCAACTTTCTCAATATCCCCTTTAAAAATCATCTAAATGGAAAAACCCCTCTTTTCCTGATGTTTTTTTCGGGAACATCATCTTTTGGAAAGCCTTGTTGAAACTCACAAGCTAAGGTAAGCGCATTCACTAATTTGTTTTTTTCGCATAACCGTGGTGGATACTCCGACCTTTAAAGGTGATTTTTGCCGTTGCGGCATTAAAAATTCTCATACTCGAGCTCACCCACTTCCCCACCATCAATGGTATATGCCCAATCACAAGGGAAATCATCCAATGGGAAATAATGCATTCCCAAAACCAATTTCTTCGTCAGGCGTAAATGCCACTCGAATATTACAATGTGGTATATTTCCCGTTGCAAGACAGAAAGTGCGGTCATAATTTTCTGCGATTCCGGCCTTATTATCTGCACCAAGTAAAGTGGTTCCATCTGTCACAATCAAAGTTTTGCCAATAAGCTGATGTAAAAATGGATAATACACGGGGCTAATAAACTCTTCCCTAAACCTAATGCGATATCTCCCCCGATAGTTTTCGATCACTTCTGGTTGAACATTTTTACCACTGCATTGTGGTGAGGTATCTATGGGAAATAAAAACCTATGGTTTGTGTTAAATTAGGATGATTTGAGGGTAAATAAGCCGTTACGACGGCATGCTTAGTCACATTGACATCTTGTAAACCAAGTTCAATTAATTCTTGCTGCAAATGCAAAGCTAATTTCATTTGTCCCGCGAACTGGGTGAATGTTTTGCAGATGATTTTAGATTGCGTATCAAATGCGACATAAGTTAAAAATCGCTGTAATAATTCATTGTTATTATGTTCTTCCATTTTAAAAATTCTCCTTTATATCGGCACTAGTCTAATCCCAAAAATTCGTTACAGTTCTTGATATATAACAATAAAGTAGAGAGTTATAAGATTTTCTGAAAAAAAGTGCGGTCAAATTTTTCGATAATCCTAAAAACACGATTAAATCCTTTTCATCATTAACAATTCGCTATATCATATCTGCTCAATTTTTATGTCGCCCCTGCATCATTTTTGCAGGTTTATTTCTACTCAGTACCAATCAAATTGGTGAAATTAGGGAGAAAAACCAAAGCTAGTGGAAAAATCTGGTTCAAAAACAAGCCTATTATTGAGCTTCGTTCTATCAAAAAAATCCTATGGTTCCAACACAATCATTAATGATTTCAATCTAACCATTAATAACGGTGAATTGTCACAATTCTTGGCCCTTCAGGCTGTGGTAAAACTCACAGTTTTGCGTTTATTAGCGGGTTTAGAAGAATTAGATGAAGGTCATATTATTTTGGACGGTGAGGACATTACTAATGTTCCAGCGGAAAAACGCCACATTAACACCGTATTCCAAAGTTATGCATTATTCCCGCATATGACGATTTTTGATAACGTGGCTTTTTGGTTTGCGTATGCAAAAAGTGGCAGAAAGCGAGATTAAACCTCGTGTTCTGGATGCATTGCGTATGGTGCAATTAGAAGAAATGGCCGACCGTAAACCAGCTCAACTTTCTGGTGGTCAGCAACAACGTATCGCGATTGCTCGTGCTGTTGTGAATAAGCCAAAAGTGTTGCTACTTGATGAATCTTTATCTGCGCTGGATTATAAGTTACGTAAACAAATGCAAAACGAACTTAAACAATTACAGCGTCAACTTGGTATCACCTTTTATTTTCGTTACTCATGACCAAGAAGAAGCGATCACCATGTCTGACCGCATCGTCTTATTATGTAAAGGTAAAATTGCACAAGATGGTTCACCACGTGAAATCTATGAAGATCCAGCCAACTTATTCGTCGCTCGCTTCATCGGTGAAATCAACGTATTTGATGCAACTGTGATTGAACGTAAATCTGACGATGAGCTACTTGCCGACGTAGAAGGTCGTGTATGTGATATTCACACCAGTATCTCTGCTGAAAAAAGGTCAAAAACTACAAGTTTTATTGCGTCCTGAAGATATTGTGATTGAAGAGCTTGACGAAAATGAGCACTCAAATGCAATTATTGGTCGCATTGTGGATCGTACCTATAAAGGGATGACACTTGAGTCTACGGTCGAATTTGATCACAACGGTAAACGCGTATTAGTGAGCGAATTCTTTAACGAAGATGACCCACATATGGATCACAGCATTGGTCAACGTGTAGGGATTACATGGCACGAAGGTTGGGAGGTTGTACTCAACGATGAAGATAATCAATAATAAATTCCAGAAAAATTACTGTTGCAATGATCTTCAGTTGGTTAATCTTCTTTGTGCTAATTCCAAACTTATTGGTTTTAACCGTAAGTTTTTAACCCGAGATGGTAGCGACTTTTATGCATTGCCATTTACTTTAGATAACTACGCGAACCTGTTTAACCCGCTTTTATGCACAGGTTGTGTGAATTCATTGTATATGTCTGGCATCGCGACGATTATTTGCTTACTCATTGGCTATCCATTTGCCTTTATGGTCAGCAAAATTAATCCAAAATATCGTCCATTTTTATTGTTCCTTGTGGTATTGCCATTCTGGACAAACTCACTTATTCGTATCTATGGGATGAAAGTATTCCTTGGTGTGAAAGGTGTGTTAAATACCATGTTAATGGATATGGGCATTTTGAGTGAGCCTATTCGTATTTTAAATACCGAAGTAGCTGTAATCATTGGTTTAGTATATCTCCTTTTACCATTTTATGATTCTACCACTCTACTCTGCTATTGAAAAAAATTAGATGGACGTTTATTAGAAGCGGCAAGAGATTTAGGCGCGAATGCGGTTCAACGTTTCTTCCGTGTAATTTTGCCATTAACTATGCCTGGTATCGTAGCGGGTTGTTTATTAGTATTACTACCTGCAATGGGTATGTTCTATGTAGCTGACTTACTGGGTGGTGCGAAAGTATTATTAGTTGGTAACGTGATTAAGAGTGAGTTCTTAATTTCTCGTAACTGGCCATTTGGTTCGGCAATCAGTATCGGCTTAACCATCTTAATGGCATTGTTGATTTTCGTTTATTATCGTGCAAATAAATTGTTGAATAAGAAAGTGGAGTTAGAATAATGAGTCGTTTACTACGTAATATTTTTATGTTTGTGGTATACGCTTATTTGTATATCCCAATTATTATCTTGGTGACTAACTCCTTTAACGAAGACCGTTATGGTTTAAGTTGGAAAGGCTTTAGTTGGAACTGGTATGAACGTTTATTTAATAATGATACCTTAATCCAAGCGGCGTTCCACTCTGTCACTATTGCTTTCTTTGCTGCAACCTTAGCAACTATTGTGGGTGGTTTAACCGCGATTGCACTTTATCGCTATCGTTTCCGTGGTAAACAAGCAGTAAGCGGTATGTTATTTATCGTCATGATGTCACCAGATATCGTAATGGCGGTTTCTCTACTTGCCTTATTCATGGTTGTAGGGATTTCGTTAGGTTTCTGGTCATTATTATTGGCGCACGTAACGTTCTGTTTACCTTATGTTACCGTAACGATTTTCTCTCGCTTAAATGGCTTTGATGCAAGAATGCTTGAAGCGGCGAAAGATTTAGGTGCTAGCGAAGTCACTATTTTGCGTAAAATTATCCTACCACTTGCCTTACCTGCAGTGGTATCAGGTTGGTTATTGCTTTACTATTTCATTAGATGATGTTGTTGTATCCTCTTTCGTAAGTGGTGTTAGCTATGAAATCCTACCGTTGCGTATCTTCTCACTTGTAAAAACAGGTGTAACACCAGAAGTAAAACGCGTTAGCCACAATTATGATTGTACTTTCATTAGGATTAATTATCTTAAGCCAATTAGTAACACGCAAAAAAATAATCATTAAGCATTGATATAAAAAGGTTTCACAAATCTTTTAAGATCCAATACAATACGCCTTGACGCACAATCAAGGCGTATACCTGTATTTCATACAGGTGTTTTTACCTCTTTGTACGGAGAACAAACAAAAATGAAAAATTTGCTGGTTTATTCACTGCAAGTATGATCGCAGTCGCTCTTACCGGTTGTAATGATAAAGACAACAAACAAGCGCAAACCACGCCTGAAGCACCTAAAGCTTCAACACCTGCAAATGATACCGTGTATCTTTTCACATGGACTGAATATGTACCGAAGGTCTTCTAGACGATTTCACAAAAAGAAACCGGTATTAAAGTGATTGTGTCAAGTCTTGAATCAAATGAGACAATGTATGCTAAATTAAAAACGCAAGGCGCATCTGGTGGCTATGACGTAATTGCTCCTACCAACTATTTCGTGGCAAAAATGGCGCGTGAAGGTATGTTGGCTGAACTCGATCATAATCAATTACCAGTAATAAAAAGAACTTGATCCCTGATTGGTTAAATAAGCCTTCACGATAAAGGCAACAAATATTCTCTTCCTCAATTATTAGGTGCACCCGGCATTGCGTTTAATACCAACACCTATAAAGGTTCTGAATTCACTTCTTGGGCGGACTTATGGAAACCTGAGTATGCGAACAAAGTACAATTGCTTGATGACGCACGTGAAGTATTCAATATTGCTTTTATTAAAAATTAGGTCAAGATCCAAATACTCAAGATCCAGCAATCATCAAACAAGCTTTACGAAGAATTATTGAAATTACGTCCAAATGTGCTTTCTTTCAATTCTGATAACCCAGCAAACTCTTTTCATCTCTGGTGAAGTAGAGTTAGGTCAGTTATGGAATGGTTCTGTGCGTATCGCGAAAAAAAGAACAAGCGCCATTAAATATGGTATTCCCTGAAAGAAGGTCCGGTTCTTTGGGTTGATAACCTTGCAATTACATCAACCTCTAAAAACCCAGAAGGTGCACATAAACTTATTAACTACATGTTAGGTGCAAAAAGCGGCGGAAAAAAATTGACTTTTTAGCGATCTGTTACCCAACAGCTAACCTTGAAGCGAAAAAGTCCTTCCGAAAGAAATCACAGAAGATCCATCTATTTATCCATCAGCAGAAATTCTTCAAAAAAAGCTACTGGCAAGATGATGTAGGTGATGCGATTCAATATTACGAACAGTATTACCAAGAATTAAAAAGCAGCAAAATAATGCGTTTTTAATGATATCAAAAAAGTGCGGTCAAATTTGGCCGCACTTTTTTTATATTTACTGTTCTAGAAGAAACTATTTATAGCGTTTTTTTAACGAGTTTTTATCTTGTTCATGTAAACGCTCAAGCTTTTCTTTAATTTGAATTTCCATACCTCGATTAGTTGGGAAATAATACTGGGTATCTTTCAGTTCCGGTGGGAAGTAATTTTCTCCTGCAGCATAAGCATTTGGCTCATCATGTGCATAGCGATATTCAGCGCCATAGCCTAATTCTTTCATTAAAGCCGTTGGCGCATTACGTAAATGAGGTGGCACATCGAAATCAGGGAAATCTTTTGCATGTTGCTTTGCTGCATTAAATGCGTTGTAAACCGCATTACTCTTCGGTGCTACCGCTAACTAAATAATGGCTTGCGCAATGGCTCGCTCTCCTTCATAAGCGCCCACTCTCGTAAAACAATCCCAAGCCGCTAGAGCCACTTGCATTGCTCGAGGATCCGCATTACCCACATCCTCCGAAGCAATTGCTAATAAACGTCGTGCAACATAGAGAGGATCGCCCCCTGCAGTGATAATTCGTGCATACCAGTAAAGCGCAGCATCGGCTGCTGAGCCTCGAATGGATTTATGTAAAGCGGAAATCAAATCATAGAAGCGATCACCTTGTTTATCAAAACGAGCTTGTCGTTCACCTAATACTTCTTTCAACAAAGTGCGGTCTAATTTTTTTACCATTTTCAGCTTCAGAAGCCATGTCCACCATCAATTCAAGGCAGTTTAAAGCCAAAGCGAGCATCACCATTCACATATTCGGCTAATACCTGTAGTAAATTCTCTTCTAAAACTAACCGCTCTTTACCTAATCCTCGCTCAGGATCAGAAATCGCCTGTTGTAAAACTTGCTCGATTTCAGCCACTGTCAATGACTTAAGGAGATAAACTCTCGCACGAGAAAGTAAGGCATTATTTAATTCAAAGGAAGGATTTTCTGTTGTCGCACCAATAAAAATAATCGTACCATCTTCAATATGTGGCAAAAACGCATCTTGTTGGCTTTTTGTTAAAGCGATGCACTTCATCCACAAATAAAAATCGTTTGGCGATCTGCAAGTCGATTTTGTTTCGCGCGCTCAATTGATTCTCGAATTTCTTTTACGCCACTTGTTACAGCCGAAATTCGTTCAACTTCTGCATTGATACGATGAGCAATAATTTCCGCCAGTGTTGTTTTACCTGTACCCGGCGGTCCCCACAGAATCATAGAATGAACATGCCCAGCTTGAATTGCTTTACGAAGCGGCTTTCCTTCCCCAATTAAATGTGTCTGCCCATAATATTGTTCTAAATTTGTTGGACGCATACGGGCAGCTAAAGGGCGAAAGTCATTTTTCAGCAAAAATCAAAAATCCAGATTAGACATATTCTTTCCTTAATAAGCAAAAAGGTGTGAAGATTATCATTCACACCTTATGGATTATTTTTTTACCTTTTGCGTTGGTCATCCAATTCCACGCCTTTCGGTACGCTAAATTGGAATAAGCTATCAGCTAAGGTTTGATTTGTAATGTTACGCAATACGTAAAGATTGGTTTGACCATCTTTTTCTGTGGTACTGAAATTTTTTAACACACCATTTGCATCTACGCGAATATCAAATTGTTTAATATTGCTATTTTTTTCGCTTTTGGCTTTAACACAAAGGTATCCACATTCTGCGTCACTGAATACTGATTCCAGTGACTTTTATCGTTACTGGTTAAAAAGCACGAAGGGGGTATTATTTACCGCATCTTTCACCCATTGAGCCGTCACTTGTTGTACAAATGGATCGTAATACCAAAGGGTTTTACCATCTGCAATAATTTTGTGTTTCTTGCGGTGATTTGGTATCCATACGAAAAAAGATTTGGACGTTTAATTTGAAGTTTTCCACTTCCTTGTTGAACGTTTTTACCGCCAGCAGAAGTCACGGTTTGAGAGAAATCAGCACTTAATACCGTTACTTGATTTAAGCGATTTTGCAGCTCATCTGCAGCATCAGCAAAAGCAAAGTTACTTGCACTTAAAAGTGCAGTAAGTGCGGTCATTTTTTTAATAATGTTTTTCATTCTACTTTCCTTTTTGTAAAGTGAAACTTAAGAGAATTAATATTCGGAACGTCGAGCTAAAAATTTCTCGTTTTCCATTTTTTTCATTGGGCCTAAAAATACCTTGTTCTTCAAGCTGATCCATAATTCGAGCAGCTCGATTAAACCCAACACTAAATTTACGTTGAACATAAGAAGTAGAGGTATTGCCTGTGCTTAATACAAACTCAACGACGTCATCAAATAATGCATCAAGATCGCCACTGCTTGCTGTTGATTTCTCACCAGAGTCTTCATCATCTGCGCCATCTAAAATGCCATCAATATAATTTGGTTTACCACGTGCACGCCAATCATCTGCTACACGGGCCACCTCATCATCACTCATAAAGGCACCGTGTACTCGAACAAGATCCGAAGAGCCTTGTCCTGAATATAACATATCACCACGGCCTAATAAGGCTTCTGCACCACCTTGATCCAGAATCGTTCTAGAGTCAATTTTACTTGCTACAGTAAAGGCAATACGGCTTGGAATATTAGCTTTAATTAATCCGGTAATCACATCTACTGATGGGCGTTGTGTGGCTAAAATCAGGTGAATACCAATCGCACGGGCTTTTTTTGTGCTAAGCGAGCAATTAACTCTTCAATCTGTTTACCTGCAACCATCATTAAGTCCGCAAACTCATCAACGATCACCACAATATAACTCAATTTTTCTAATGGAGGCGGCATCTTATCCATTGTATCGCCAGGTTTCCAAATTGGGTTTGGAATTGGCATATTGAGTTTTTTTCATATTCTTCAATTTTTTTCGTTATACCCTTCAATGTTACGCACACGTAAAGCTGATCAATAATTGATAACGACGTTCCATTTCATCTACGCACCAACGCAGTGCATTCGCCGCTTTTTCATATCCGTCACCACAGGAGTAAGCAAGTGCGGGATATCGTTATAAATAGAAAAGCTCAACCACTTTTGGGTCAATCATAATAAATTTTACTTCATCCGGTGTCACACGGAAAAAGCAAACTTAAAAATCATGGTATTCACACCAACAGATTTACCAGAGCCTGTTGAACCCGCAACAAGTAAGTGAGGGCATTTTAGCCAAATCAACCACAACGGGTTTTTCCGCTAATATCTTTCCCCAAAGCCATTGAAAGCAATGATGTTGAGGAACGGAATTCATTACTATCGAGCACATCACGCAATGGCACTATTTGACGGTGTGCATTTGGCGTTTCAATACCAATATAAGGTTTGCCCGGAATCACTTCCGCCACACGGATCGCACGGAACATCAACGCACGTGCTAAATCGGTATCAATGCTTGTTACTTTTTGATGCTTTTACACCCGGTTGTAATTCAAGCTCATAACGAGTCACCACTGGGCCAACTAACACATCTTGTACCGTTGCTTTGACATTAAAAATTCTTTAATTGTTGTTCTATGCGTGCGGATGTGTCTAAAAATTTCTTCACGCGTAATATCTTGAGCCTGTGTAGGACGATGCTCAAGTAAATCTAAACTTGGTAATGGTGTCGTTGGTTTTTTTCACGTTTATTCGTTGGTTGTTGGAATGTTGGGTGAATAATCGTATCAGGATACGGCTTATAGGTTGTTTCAGTTGCATTCTCAATATGAATTTCACGCTCTTTAACTGGTGAAACTGTCGGCTCATTCAAGATCACTTTTAATGCATCTTCAGCATTTGCAGCTTTTTGCTCGCACTTCCATTTCTTGCATACGCGCTTGCTCTTGTGCGGCAAACTGACGCGCTAATTCATCTTCTAAACCATCATTTTCTGATTCTAAAGGTTCATCATAAGTTGGATAAAGTGCGGTTGTATTTTCAGGTGTTTTAGTGACACTTTTTGGCATGACATTTTCTTCAAAAATATCATCTGAATCATCCACACTTTGACGATTCACTTGCGGATTGTTCCATGTGGCTGAAAAAAATCTTCTTTTGTCGGTAATTCAACAGAAGAAGCCGCAGAAATAGACACATTCGGTAAATTGTCTGATTCAACCGTGAAACCTTTAAACTTATCTTCTAATTTTTCAACATCTGCAGGCTCTGAAGCACTCGGTGAGGATAGTCCGCTGATATTAATTAGCTGCTCAGGCTTAACAAAGGTATTTTCAGACTCATCCTCTTTTTTTATCTTCTGCTGATTCTGTTTCCAATTGAGAATCAGAAAAAGTGAGTTGTTGAGGTGCCTCAATCACAATTTGTTCAAGATCATCTACAGAAGTATGTTCTGTTTGCTCTTCTTCTGCAGGCTGATTTTTTCATGGTTAGCCAATGATAGAATTTCACAATTAAACGAATTAATGATGCACCAGAACAGAAAAATAAAGCCTACAACTGCACAGATAAAGCCCACTAAAATACAGCCAAACTTACCGAGTGTAGGATATAAATTTACCACTAAGCTGCCACCAAACACGCCGCCAGCTAAATAGTAGTTCGTATTTGAAAGCAACAATGTGGCCATCATGGTTAAGCCCACGATGAGAGCAATAAAAGCCAAAGGAACGTAATGCAATACGGGTTGCAGAGAGAGAATGAACCGCTTTGGTTTTTCAGTAAATAAATCGGTACGATGAAAATGACAAACGGAATGAGGTGACCTACATAGCCGAGAAAAACAAAAAACGCATCAATTAACCAAGCACCAAAAGCACCGGCTTTATTAATGGTTTCAGTTTGAAAACTTGCTGTAGACCAAGAGTTATCTAATGGCGTATAGCTTGACCATGCCACGATTAAATATAAAACCTAAAAAGTGCGGTCAATCCGAGTAATAATTCTGCTAAATATTGTTTCGGTGTAAATCGTTTTTGTAATTCGTTTAATCATTTTTTTATTTTAGTACGAGATAATTAGTTTGTTTCACTTCTTCCATGACAACATAAGTTCGGGTGTCATTCACACCGGGTAAACGTAATAAGGTGGTACCCAATAATTTTCGATATGCCGCCATATCTGCTACACGTGTTTTGAGTAAATAATCGAAATCACCTGATACCAAATGACATTCGAGAATTTCATCAAGCGCTTGAATCGCGGCATTAAACTCTTCGAAAACATCCGGTTTACCACGAATAAGCGTGATTTCAACGATCACCAATAAAGGGGCATCCAGTAATTCAGGATTTAATAATGCACGATAGCTCATAATCACACCTTGTTTTTTTCTAGGCGTTTTACCCTTTCTAAACAAGGCGTTGGCGATAACCCCACTTTCTTTGATAAATCGATATTAGAGATTTTACCGTTGCGTTGTAATTCATTTAAGATTTTGATATCAATGCTATCCAACGCTTTATTTAATTTCTTTTCCATAACCTTTCCTTATGTACGGCTCATATTCTATCTAATTTATCAAAAACTTTCAGTAATCAGACAACAATAGGACAACGTTTTTTTAGAAATTATCCAAAATGGCAAGTGCATCAGCGAGTTTTTCACCGTAAAAACTTCCATATTTTCGACCGCACTTTTGGGTTTATTGGCGAAAGGCACAATCGCACGTTTAAATCCATGTTTTGCCGCTTCACTAATACGTTCTTGACCACTGGTCACCGGGCGAATTTCACCGGCTAACCCAACTTCACCAAAGACAACTAAATCTTGTGGTAACGGGCGATTACGGAAACTGGAAATTAATGCAAGTAATAACGCAAGATCCGCGCCTGTTTCCCCGACTTTTACCCCACCAACGACATTCACAAAAACATCTTGATCCGACATTTGTAATCCACCATGACGATGTAATACCGCGAGCAATAAGGCTAAACGATTTTGCTCTAACCCCACCGCCACACGACGCGGATTTGCAATCATGGAATGATCCACTAACGCTTGAATTTCAACTAAAAGAGGACGCGTACCTTCCCACAGTACCATCACGGAACTACCCGGTGTTTGTTCATCGCCTCGGCTTAAGAAAATTGCTGATGGATTTTTCACCTCACGCAAGCCTTGCTCTGTCATACCAAATACCCCTAGCTCATTCACCGCACCAAAACGGTTTTTATGGCTACGTAACGTACGGAAACGGGAATCAGCCTCCCTTCCAGTAATAACGAACAGTCAATGGCATGTTCCAATACTTTCGGACCGGCAAGAGTGCCATCTTTCGTGACGTGTCCTACCATAATGATAGCGACCCTGTCGAGTTTTCGCATAACGAGTCAGGAAAGAGGCACATTCACGCACTTGTGCCACACTTCCTGGAGAAGATTGAATATCCGAAAGATGCATAACCTGGATCGAGTCTACTACGATAATTTGAGGTTTCAGCTGATCCGCTAGATTACAAATTTGCTCGACAGAGGTTTCAGATAACATATTTAATTTATCTGTTGGTAGATTTAAGCGATTAGCTCGCATCGCCACTTGTTGAAGTGACTCTTCCCCGTCACATAAAGTGCGGTCATATTTTTTTGCTAATCCGCACATCACTTGAAGTAACAAGGTACTTTTACCCTGCACCAGATGCCCACCAATTAAAAATAGCACTCCCGGCACAATCCCGCCACCTAGCACGCGATCTCAATTCTTTAAATCCACTGGTGAAACGCGGTGTCTCTTGCAAACTAATTTCAGAAAGCGTTTGGATTTTTTTGCTCGAGTTTCTCCTGCATACCCGCTAAAACGATCATTTTTTTGTGGAATTTGAGGCTGAAATTAACCGCACTTCACTAATGGTATTCCACGCTTTACAGGCAGAACATTGGCCTTGCCAGCGTGAAAAATTCCGCGCCACAATCATTACATACATAAGCGGTTTTAGGAGCTTTTGCCATTTTTTTACTATCCTTTAGAGAATCCGTTTTACGCCATCAACATCATTAAGCCAAGCATTCTTTCAAAATACGCACGACTCTTTAGTAATGCTTTTAACTTTTCAATAGTTTGAAAAATTATCCTTTGTTTCACTATGAAAGGTAATCAAGCCTTTTTATTTCATTAAGGAAAAATTGATTACTTGCTAATAACTCAGCTGATCGATTTTCTTCTAGCTTTTTCAAACAAAGGCTTTGTTGTCATCATAATAATGATAAAGGTTAAAAAAATGCTCCCACACGCTCAATAGTTTTCATAAAATCGAAAGCAAACACATCAGTTGGAAATGAAAGGGTTTCTTCAATCAATTGCTGTTCCATTTTCATGACAGCACTTAATTGTTCGCGAGAATCAACCGCACTTCCCTCACGTTCCTCTTTTTAAGAAATCACGCCATTTATTTAACCAATCAATCAGAAGTGGTTTGCTACCTAATTGATATCCGCGTTTTGCTTTTGCTTGCTGAACTAAAAATAAATATCCTGTTCAAAAAGGTAAAAAGTGAGACAAAATAGAAAAAGATCTGAAACGAGCCCTTCTTTTAATTCAAATTCAATTTCACAGATAGGCTGTGTTTTCTCCCCTGATAAAATTTTCCCTTGATCAAAGGCCACTTCGATTTTTGATGCACCAAACGCAATCAACCAAAAAAAGTGCGGTTAAAATCTGTTGAGAAAATCGGTTGTAATGTAGCGGAAGGTAAGTTTTCAAATGAACACAATGAGGTTAATTGTTCCGTCGTGGGTACGGGAATTATTAGGTATAGATAAATTGTATTCTGGACGGCTATGCAATCCGCCAAAGACTTTTCCGTCTGTTTTTAAGGTGAGTGTGAAATCATTATTTTTTTCTGACGGACACGCAATCCCATTTTTTTGTTTAGCTAAAAAATGATCAGGATAATCGAAATAGGTATTTCCCAGAAAGACTGTATTTTGTTCTAAGATATTGAATTGATTGAGATGTGTTTTTAGGGTATCGAAAGCATCAGAGGTAACTGCAAGCTTTTAATTCAACTTCATTACTCATTTTATTTTTTTCCTTATCACTTTTAACTGTTTAAATATACAGATAATTTTATACAAATCAAGATCTTTTTCGTGTATTTCCTTATAAAATCAGGTAATATGCAACCGAAATTTTAACCCTTGTTATGGAGTAAAACACCTATGGCAATGAATAATATTCTCGGATTATTTGCCCATTCTCCTTTAAAACCACTGCAGAAACATTCTGACAAAGTGACTGAATGTTGTGATTTATTAATTCCATTCTTCCAACATACCTTTGTAAAACAATGGGATGATGCAGAAAAAACACGTCTAGATATTTCTCAATGTGAACGTGAAGCAGATAGTTTAAAACGCGAAATCCGTTTAAAATTGCCTCGCGGTTTATTTTTACCCATTGATCGTACCGACTTACTCGAATTAGTTACCCAACAAGACAAATTAGCTAACTATGCAAAAAGACATTGCGGGTCGTATGATTGGTCGCCAATTTGGAATTCCTGAAGAAATGCAGGAAGAATTTTTGCACTATGTGAAACGTAGTTTAGATTCTATTCATCAAGCTCATTTAGTGATTGAAGAAATGGATAAACTACTTGAAACCGGTTTCAAAGGCCGTGAACTGAAATTAGTGAATACCATGATCCAAGAATTAGATTCTATCGAAGATGATACGGATCAAATGCAAATTAAATTGCGTAAACTGCTCTACACGATTGAAAGCCGTTATAACCCTATTGATGTGATGTTCTTATATAAAATCATCGAATGGGTTGGCGTATTAGCCGATCAAGCTCAACGTGTTGGATCTCGCATTGAATTAATGCTAGCCCGTTCCTAATTTTGACGACATTAACTACAACATAGGAAATCACTATGGAAATTATTAATGCATACGGCACGTGGTTAGTCTTAATTACCGCGGCATTCGGTTTTTATGGCATTTGGTATTGGTGCCAACGACGTATCAAACTCAATGGGCACCTCAGTTGGTTCGGGAACGATTACCGCCAAACAAGCAATCATTATTGCTCTCATCTTTGAATCTGCCGGGGCTTATTTGGCCGGCGGAGAAGTAACTGAAACCATCAAAAGTGGTGTAATCGATCCCACTCAATTTGTCGAGATGCCTGATGTATTGGCATTAGGGGATGCTTTCTGCTCTCTTTGCATCGGGTGCTTGGTTGTTTATCGCCACCAAAATGGGTTGGCCTGTTTCGGGTACTCATACAATCATCGGTGCCTTAATTGGTTTCGCTTGTGTTACGATTGGTCCAAGTTCTGTTGACTGGTCCACCATCGGTGGGATCGTTGGAAGTTGGTTTATCACCCCCGTGATTGCTGGGCTTTTAGCCTATACCATCTTTTGCAAGTATCCAGAAACTCATTTTCGATACAGAAGAACCGCTGAAAAACGCACAAAAATATGGCCCTTACTACATGGCGATTACTGTATTCGTACTTTGTATCGTTACCATGGCAAAAGGTTTAAAGCACGTTGGTTTAAATCTTTCCAATAATGAAACTCTCGTTATTTCATTGCTCATCAGTGTTGTTGGTATGATTTTCTGTCATTTCTACTTCCGTAGTAAAAACCTTTACCGCAAAAAGCAAGAAAAAGGCTCATTCGGATCAGTAGAAAAAGATTTTTAGTATCTTAATGCTTCTACTGCTTGTGCTATGGCGTTCGCACATGGTTCTAATGACGTAGCTAACGCAATTGGTCCGCTTTCTTCTGTAGTATCAATCGTGCAAAATGGCGGGAAAATCATTAGCGGTGGAGATTTAGCTTGGTGGATTCTACCTTTAGGTGCATTAGGTATCGCTATTGGCCTTATCGCAATGGGGCAAAAAGTGATGGCAACCGTTGATCAGGTATCACAGATTTAACCCCAAGTCGTGGTTTTGCTGCGCAATTTGCAACAGCGATGACCGTAGTAGTAGCATCTGGTACCGGTCTACCTATCTCCACGACACAAACTTTAGTGGGTGCAATCTTAGGTATCGGTTTCGCGCGTGGTATTGCAGCGCTTAACTTAACAGTTATCCGTAACATCATTAGTTCATGGGTTGTGACATTGCCAGCGGGTGCATTCTTCGCAATTATAATTTTCTACATTCTTCGCGCGATTTTCCATTAGTATAATTATTAAAAAGTGCGGTTATTTTTTTCATTGTATTTTCTGACCGCACTTCCTTCATGAATCTAGGAAGTATTATGTCAAAAAGTGAGCAAACTTTTTATTTTCTTGTGTTTTACTGGGCTCAACCATTGGGACAGTATAAGCTGAAACGCAATATGTGACAGAAAAATCTGAACACCTATTTACGCCGTGGTGCTAGTGACCAATTTAAGATCGCGGGTGCAATTCAATCTGGCGAAGCGGTAACCATCTTGGAACAACAAGGAAAATACACCCTGATTCGTGATAATAAAAATCGCGAGGCGTGGATTTTAACCTCTGAACTAAGTTCTACACCAAGTAGCCGTGAAGAAAAATCCAAAAATTAAAAGCACAGGTACAAGAATTATCGTTAAAGCTGAATCGTGTCGATTCAGATTGGCAACAACGCATAAACGAAATTCAACGCCGTAGCAAAACAAAGCTGAACAACAAAGCAGTGAATTGCTTGAGCAAAATTCACAACTTAAAACGTGAATTAGAAATGACGAAAAATAAAAATCGTGATTTAGAAGCCATGCTTGATGCCAATAAACGTGAAATTGCGATTCAATGGTTTATTTATGGCGGTTCTGTGTTGGGCGTAGGTTTGTTAATCGGCCTTGTATTACCCTCACATTTTACCAAGACGTAAACGCCGTGATAGCTGGTAATGACTCATCATTGAGGTAGGCATTTGCCTACCTTTTCTTTATATTTTGACGGGAGAGCAAAATGGAAATTTATCTTGTCGGCGGTGCAGTACGTGATCAACTTTTAGGGTTTACCGATTAAAGATCGTGACTGGGTTGTCGTGGGTGCTACACCAGAAATGTTGTTAGCCCAAGGTTATCAACAAGTCGGCAAAGACTTCCTGTTTTTCTGAATCCTGCCAATCATGAAGAATATGCGCTTGCTCGTACAGAACGAAAAATCAGGTAAAGGTTACACCGGATTTATTTGTGATTTTTTTCAGATGAGATTACACTTGAACAAGATTTAATTCGCCGAGATCTCACTATTAATGCTATTGCACAAGACAAAGATGGCAAGCTGCACGATCCTTATCATGGCGCAGAAGATATTCATCAACGTATTTTTACGTCATATTTCGCCCGCTTTTTGCTGAAGATCCACTTCGTGTATTACGTGTTGCACGCTTTGCGGCTCGCTTCCATCATTTAGGTTTTTCTATTGCCGAAGAAACCCTTAAATTAATGACAGAACTCTCTGAATAGGTGAACTCGCCCACCTAACGGCTGAGCGAGTTTGGATGGAAACAGAAAAAGCATTAAACGAACCGCATCCTGAAATTTATTTTTGAAACGCTACATCAAGTCGGTGCACTCAAAGTGCTCTTTCCTGAGATTGCCGCCTTAGACGGTGTACCGAACCCAGCCAAATACCACCCTGAAATTGACAGTTTCATTCATACCATGCTCGTATTGCAACAAGCGGTTAAACTCACAGAAAAATACCAATTTGAATAAAAAGTGCGGTCCGTTTTGCCGCAATTTGTCACGATCTGGGTAAAAGCTCTTACCCCCAAAGAGAATTGGCCAAGTCATCATGGTCACGAAAAAAAGCGGGGATTAAACCGACTCGTTTATTATGTAAACGCCTTAGAGTGCCCTAATTATATTCAAGAATTATCCGAATTAACTTGTGAATATCACACGCATGTGCATAAAGCCTTAGAACTTCGCCCTGAAACAGTGGTGAAACTCTTTAATACGTTTGATGTTTGGCGTAAACCTCAGCGCTTCGAAGAATTTCTATTAGTATGTTTATCTGATACTGCGGGCGAACGGGCTTTGAAAAATAAAGAATATCCACAAATTGATTATCTCAAAGCGCTCTATCAAGCTGCCCTTGCTGTTGATGTACAGCAAGTCATTGCAGATGGTTTTGAAAAACAAGGTATTCGAGATGAATTAACGCGTCGAAGAATTGCCGCGGTGAAAGCGGAGAAAAACACGCTTAAATGCTTAATCCAGCTTTTTACTAAAAAGTAAACTACCCCTTACAATATGTGCAATTTTTTTAGTAAAATATTTTGTTATGAAATTATTAAAATCTCTTCTAGCACCTGTATTTGCAAGTGTGATCTTATCCGCTTGTACTCTTGATGCAGAGCGCCCAACTGATGTTCAACATATCGATAAAAACGATATTACGTGGCAACAGCACCTCAAAAAAATCAAACAAATTCAATCTTATAGCACCAAAGGACAAATTGGTTACATCAGTCCACAAGAGCGTTTTTTTCGAGCCGCTTTGAGTGGCAATATCAAAAATCCGAAAGCCTATAAGTTAAAAACTTTATTCTATGATCAGCAAAAACAACGCTAACTATGGAAATGCATCCAAACGGGATGACAATTTTCAGATAATAAAGGTAACCAACAATCTGATAAAAATGCCAAATTATTGTTACGCGAAATCATCGGAATGGATGTGCCATTAGAGCATTTATCTTATTGGCTAAAAGGTCAACCAGCAGATAATTCAGATTACCAAGTTGGAACGAATCATCTTTTTATCCGAATTTAGCTACCCGCTTGATGGATCGATGTGGACAGCCGATTACTTAAGTTATCATTCAGATAATTCGATGCCTGAAAATATTCTGTTAAAGAACAAAAGTACATCGCAAACCCTAAAAATTCGTGTGGATGAATGGGCGTTCTAATGAAAACACATCACTTTTTCAACCGCACTTTTCAACTTCTCTTGGAAAAGCCTAACCGCTTTCCAAGCCCCGCAAAACTCAATTTATTTCTCATATAAACGGTAAACTGCCAAACGGCTACCACGAATTACAAACGCTTTTCCAATTTCTTGATTTCGGAGATTGGCTCACCATTGATATTCGCCAAGATAAACAAATCCACATCACACCAGAAATTCCTGGCTTACCTATAGAACAAAATTTAATCTATCGTGCAGCGATACTACTACAAGAAAAAACAGGCTGTACGCTCGGTGCAACAATTCATTTAGATAAAATTCTGCCAATGGGCGGTGGTATTGGTGGCGGTTCATCCAATGCGGCGACGACTCTCCTTGCTTTAAAACTATTTATGGCAAACTAATTTATCTATTGATGAACTTGCCGAGATTGGGCTAAAAACTCGGGGCTGATGTGCCTATCTTCGTTCATGGCCAAGCCGCTTTTGCAGAAGGTGTAGGGTGAAAAAATTCAATACTGCGAACCACAAGAAAAATATTATGTGGTACTAAAACCTGAAACGGCGATTTCTACTGCAGTGGTCTTTAGTGATCCAGATTTGCCTCGCAATACAGAAAAAAGATCCCTTGCCGAACTTTTGAATCAACCCTTTGCAAACGATTGCGAAAAAGTCGTGCGAACTCAATATCCTGAAGTTGAAAAAGCCCTACTATGGTTGCTACAATATGCACCAGCCAGATTAACCGGAACCTGGGGCTTGTGTTTTTGCTGAATTTGATGATGAAAAAAATCAGCACAAGCTGTTTTCCAACAAAAACCGAAGGAATTTTTCGGCTTTGTTGCTAAAGGATTAAACGTTTCACCATTACATGCGATGTTGAAACAACTCTCGACCAACCAATCTATCTACACTCAACCTGAGGTTATATAAAATGCCAGACATTAAACTCTTTGCTGGAAATGCTACGCCTGAGCTAGCGAAAAAGATTTCTGAACGTCTTTTACATTTCATTAGGCGATGCCACTGTTGGACGCTTTAGCGATGGTGAAATCCAAGTGCAAATTAATGAAAATGTGCGTGGTGCAGACGTGTTTATTATTCAATCTACTTGTGCACCAACGAATGACAACCTGATGGAATTGATTGTAATGGTTGATGCTTTACGTCGTGCATCTGCCGGCCGTATTACTGCCGTTGTTCCTTATTTTGGTTATGCTCGTCAAGATCGTCGGTGCGTTCTGCTCGTGTACCAATCACCGCAAAAAGTAGTGGCTGATTTACCTCAACCGTCGGAATTGACCGATTATTAACCCTGTGACTTACACGCAGAACAAATCCAAGGTTTCTTTTGATGTGCCAGTTGATAACGTATTCGGTTCACCTGTTTTACTTGATGATATCTTGAAGAAAAACGGATCTTGTCAATCCTATCGTTGTTTCTCCGGATATCGGTGGTGTTGTTCGTGCTCGTGCAGTCGCGAAATTATTAAATGATACAGAGATGGCGATTATCGATAAACGTCGTCCACGTGCAAACGTATCACAAGTTATGCATATTATCGGGGATGTCGCAGATCGTGATTGTATCCTTGTTGATGATATGATTGATACAGGTGGTACGCTATGTAAAGCGGCTGAAGCATTAAAAAGAACGCGGTGCAAAACGCGTATTTGCTTACGCAACTCACGCCGTATTCTCTGGTGCAGCAGCACAACACTTAGCGAGCGATGCCATTGATGAAATCGTGGTAACGGATACTGTGCCACTTTCACCAGAAATGAAAGCGCTTGGTAAAGTACGCGTGCTGACTCTTTCAACTATGCTTGCTGAAGCAATTCGTCGTATCAGCAATGAAGAATCTATTTCAGCAATGTTTGAATAATTCTTTCGCTTAGCATTCATTTTAAAAAGTGCGGTCAGAAAAATCCAATGTTTTTTTGACCGCACTTTTTTATGCTTCAACTAAAAATAAGGCAAAAAAAAGTGCCCCACTGGGGCACTACTCGGAAAGCAAAATAGATGTCGGCTATTTAAAAATAGCACTTGTTTTTAGTGATTTAAGAATACGGCAAAGTCCTTTATATTGCAAATAGCAATGTTCAAATTTGTGAGCTAAATCACGCTTTTTCTTCACTTTTTTATTTTCAATCGTTTTCGTATAAAAAAGAGGAGCATACAGCTCCTCTTCTCTAGAAATAGAATTAAATTAACCGTTAATAAATTTTTCGCCTAATTCATATCTGCACGCAATGTTGGTAACATTGCTTCTAAAGCTTCTTGTTCAAATTTGCTTAAGGTACCGATTGGTAAAATTTCTTCTACACCTTCTTTACCTAAACGTACAGGTTGCGCGAAGAAACGTGCATATTTACCGTCACCTTCCACATAAGTACATTCAACCACAGTTTCGCCACTTAAGCCTTTTCACTAATGAACGCGCAAAACGTGCTGCAGCTTGAGCCATAGAAAGTGTCGCAGAACCGCCACCTGCTTTTGCTTCAACCACTTCAGTACCTGCATTTTGGATACGTTTTGTTAATGGTGCAATTTCCTCTTCTTTCCACTCAGCATATTGAACTTGTGAAAGTAATGGAAGAATAGTTACACCTGAGTGTCCACCAATAACTGGTACGCTTGTACGAGAAACATTTAAGCCTTTTAATTCAGATACGAATGTTTCAGAACGTAACACGTCTAAAGTGGTGACACCGAATAATTTACGTTTGTCGTAAACACCCGCTTTTTTCAATACTTCTGCAGCAATCGCAACAGTCGTATTCACAGGGTTGGTGATAATACCTACACAAGCTTTTGGACAAGTTTTTGCAACATGTTCAATTAAGTTGCGCACGATACCCGCATTAATGTTGAAAAGATCTGAACGATCCATACCCGGGTTTACGTGCTACCCCTGCAGAAATTAAAACGACATCAGCACCTTTAAGTGCAGGTGTTGGATCTTCTCCCGCAAAACCTTCCACTTTCACCGCTGTTGGAATATGACTCACATCTTTAGCCACACCTGGTGTCACTGGTGCAATATCATAAAGTGCTAATTCACTTTCAGCGGGTAATTGTAATTTAAGTAATAAGGCTAATGCTTGACCAATACCGCCTGCTGCGCCTAATACTGCAACTTTCATAAAATACTCCTCATGTATTAATTAATCCTAACTAGGTAGAATTTTAAAGTCTTAGTCATTAAATTACAAACAAAGAAATTCAATTATGCGATCTAGCTCAAACTTTTCAAACGATAAGTTTATTTTAATTGCATAAAATGAATTTTTTTATGCAATTCTTATGCAAATACGCCTATATGAGAATAACTATGTCTGATCAATTAACAAAAGCATTTAAAGAACTTCTTAATCAAGAACGATTTGCGTCTCAAAGCGAAATTGTTGATGCCTTAAAAACCAAGGATTTCAAAACCATCAACCAATCTAAAGTTTCACGCATGCTAAGTAAATTTGGCGCGGTTCGTGCGAGAAACACAAAAATGGAAATGGTCTATTGCTTACCAAGCGAATTGAGTGTGCCCGCTACCAGCAGTCCATTAAAAATCTGGTTTTAGATATCGATCACAATGATTTCGTCATCGTCATCAAAACCTCTCCGGTGCGGCACAGTTGATTGCTCGCTTATTGGATTCCATTGGTAAACCAGAAGGCATTTTAGGTACGATTGCGGGAGATGACACCATTTTTTTGTTACACCAACAAAAGAGACAACAATCAAATCGCTTCTAGAGCAAATTCAAACGCTTTTTGAAAGCAGCCTATAATGAATATCTTAGTGACCGGTGGAACGGGATTTGTAGGAAAAAGCATTAGTTGAATCACTACTTTCACGTGGCGATAGCGTTACTGTACTGACTCGCTCCATTGAAAAAGCCCAAGCTATTTTTTCTGAAAAAACACCGCAATTTTTGACCGCACTTTACACACTCAAAGACTTAAATACCTTTGATGCGGTTATTAATCTTGCCGGTGAACCCATCTTCGATAAAAAAATGGACAGTTCAACAAAAAGAGAAACTACGTCATAGCCGCATTAATTTAACACAGCAGATTGTCCAACTTATTAACCAAAGTGAGCATCTCCCTGTCTTGATTTCAGGTTCAGCAACAGGAATTTATGGAGACCGTGGCGAATACGTGATCACCGAAGACACTCATCCAAGTAGTCAATTTACCGCACAACTTTGTATTGATTGGGAAAATGCAGCAAAACAAGCCAACACAAGAGTCTGTTTAGTGAGAACCGGATTAGTGCTTTCTCCAAAAGGTGGTGCTTTTGCAAAAATGCTCCCGCTCTATCGCTTCGGATTAGGTGGCAAATTAGGGAATGGCAAGCAATATTGGAGCTGGATCGCATTAGAGGATATGGTAAAAGGATTGATTTTTTTACTTGATCATAGCAATTGTGAAGGGGCATTTAATTTTACCGCGCCACATCCTGTTAAAAAAACAAGACATTCAACCAATTATTAGGTCAAAGCATTACATCGTCCTTGTTTTGCTCAAGTGCCTCAATTCTTACTCACTTCTCTTCTCGGTGAACGCGCTTGCATTCTATTAGACAGTCAGAATGCCTATCCAAAACATTTGTTAGATTGCGGATTTACATTCCAATACTCAGAATTAAGTGATTACTTTTCACAAAATACTTTAAAAACAAAAAGGCTGGTCAAAAACCAGCCTTTATTATTTTCTCATTATGCTAAATATTCCAAAAACTCTCCCACTGTGTGGAAAGATCCAAATACCAGCACAATGTCATTTTTTTATCGGCATTTTTTTAACCGCACTTTGCACACCTTCAGCTACAGAATCTTCAGAAACACTTTTTTTGCTGATGGGCAAACGGTTGTTAATTTTGCATTTAGGTCATCGCCAGATTGACCACGGTAACCGCCTAATGTTACACAATGCCATTGGTCAATAACGGAAGTCAGTTGGGAAAACACCGACTCCGCATCTTTATCTTTTAACATACCGCAAACCGCAATGATGCGCCCTGAAATTTGTGTTTTTAAGTGCGATCAATTTTTCAGCTAAATATTTTTGCTGCATGAGGATTATGCCCCACATCAATGATCACTTTTTGGCAACTGTGAATAAGGTACATTCAAGCGATCTGCCAATTTTTTTCTAGCAGATAACCTTTCAATTGTTGGAAACGACCTACTAATTCTACTTCAATTAATGAACGTTTAATGGTGTCTACAGAAATATCAAAAAGGCCATTGCTCAACGGCCGCCAAAGCGGTTGCTGCATTAGCTAATGGAATTTGGCAAAACGGTAGATTTTCTAACCGCACTTTGTTGCTCTGCCACATCCAAGTTTGCTCATTGGCTTTAAACGACCAATTAACATCTCGGCGTGAAACATGGCAATGTAATTTCTCCGCTTGTTCTAACATAGGTCGAGGGACATTTGGTTCGCCAATCACAACCGGTTTATTTGCACGGAAAATGCCTGCTTTTTCAAAGCTAATTTCTTCACGTGTTGAACCCAGAAAAATCTGTATGATCAATATCAATACTGGTGATAACGGTCAGATCATTATCGACAATATTGGTTGCATCCAAACGCCCACCAAGCCCCACTTCTAAAAATCACGACATCAAGTTTCGCTTGTTTAAATAAATGCAAAGCCGACAACGTGCTAAATTCAAAAATAAGTGAGAGATTTCGTTTTATGCTTTTCGATGAAATCAAAAAGAAGCGGTATGCATTTCATCCGGCAAGTCTTGATTTTGAATACGAACCCGCTCGTTATAACGCAATAAATGCGGTGAAGAATACACGCCAACACGCAAACCTTGATTTAACAAAATGGTTTCTAACAAACGGCAAGTCGTGCCTTTACCATTTGTTCCCCTACCGTGATCACATAAGGTGCGGGATTCAAAAGGTCCAATTCTTCTGCTACTGACTTTAATACGCTCTAGCCCTAAATCAATCGCTTTGAAAGTGACTGTTTTCCAATAAGAAAGCCACTCAGCGAGTGGCGAAGTGGCTTTTAAATTCATTGTATTAGGCATTTTCAACAACTTCTACTTCAACAAAAAGGTGAAGGTTGATTGGTGAGTTTGCTTTAAAAGGTTTCCAAGGGTTGAACGCATTTCTGAACGTTTCACGATCATATCAATCGCCCCTTTCTCAAGTAAGAATTCACTACGTTGGAAGCCTTCTGGTAATTTCTCACGTACAGTTTGTTCGATAACGCGTGGGCCTGCGAAAACCAATTAACGCTTTTTGGCTCAGCGATGTTCACATCACCTAGCATCGCAAAACTTGCAGATACCCCACCTAGTGTTGGGTCGGTTAATACCGAAATAAACGGCACACCTTTTTTTCACGCATTTTTGCTAACACCGCACTGGTTTTCGCCATTTGCATTAAGGAGAAAAAGCGCTTCTTGCATACGTGCACCGCCACTTGCAGAGAAACACACAAACGGACAATTTAATTCCATTGCTTTTTTTCTGCCGCTTTTACAAATTTTGCCCCTACTACCGAGCCCATTGAACCGCCCATGAAAGCTAAAGTTTGATGCCGCAACAACAATCGGCATATTGTAAAGTGTACCGGTCATTGTGATTAATGCATCTTTTTTTCACCGGTTTCTTTTTTTGTGCAGCAGTAATACGATCTTTATATTTTTTTAAATCTTTAAATTTAAGAATATCTTTTAGGTTCTAAATCAGCCGATAATTCTTGGCTTGAACCTTCATCTAACAAGGCTAAAAGGCGCTCACGAGCATCAATACGCATATGATGACCGCATTTTGGACAAACATATAAATTACGTTTTACTTCTTCACCATAAAGCACTTGTTCACAAGAGGTACATTTTGTCCAAACCCCTTCTGGTACGTTAGCTTTTACGTGATGCAGAGGAAGAGGTTCCTTTGCTAAAAATTCTATCAATCCAGCTCATTTTTTTACCTTTTTTTATTAACTAGAAAAGTTTGCGTATTTAATCATAATTTAGCGAAATTTGCTAGTCAGATGAGATTATCTTCTAAAAAAACAAGGGCCCTAAATTTTTTTCTGTGGAATCGCAAATTTTTTTCAGGGTAAATCACATTGACTAAATACAGACCTTCAGGTTTCGCGGTTGGGGCGGCTAATTTACGATCTTTTTGCTCCAACAACCATTTCATCCACTCAACAGGGTTGATTGCCTGCACCAACTTCAATCAAGCTTCCAACAATATTTCGCACCATATGATGCACAAAAGCATTAGCTTGAATATCCACAATAACGTACTGTCCTTTTTCGCACCACGTTTAAATGATGCACATTTCGCCAAGGGGTATTCGATTGACATTGTGCCGAGCGGAAAGAGGAAAAAAATCATTTTCCCCCAATAAGAACTGCCCCGCTTGGTGCATTTTCTTTTCGTCTAAATCTAAATGGCAATGGGTAATCCCTTCCGGCAAAATGGCTGAACGCAATTTATTGCAATACAAAATATAGCGATAACGACGCGCGGTTGCTGAAAAAAACGAGCGTGAAATTCATCATCCACCACTTTTGCCCAACTCACTGAAATATCATCAGGTAAATTCGCATTGGTACCAAATGCCCAAGCTTTTTTTCAGGGCGAACTGCTGTGGTTTCAAAATGCACAACTTGCCCCTGTGCCATGCACACCAGAGTCTGTTCTGCCCGCACAAAAACACTTCAATTTTTTTCATTTGCCACAAAAGATAACGCTTTTTTTCTAATTCTTCTTGTACGCTACGCACTTTCTCTTGTCGCTGCCAGCCGCAATACTGTTTTCCGTTATATTCAATGCCTAAGGCTATCTTCATTGGAAAATACTCCTAAAAACGATTTCGAATTTGACCGCACTTTTCCCGAAAAGAAAAAAACACCAATAACTCATCATTATTGGTGTTCTTATCACAAGCTAAAAAAATTAAGCACGTTTGAAGTCAGAAACGTACAAATTTCAAAACACCAAAATTTTATAAATAAAAATCATACTATTAAAAATCTATAACGCCTGTAATTTCCGAAACTATACACATTTTTCCGAAATTAAAAAGTTACAGGGCTATAATAATGTTATTTTTAAATTAAAAAGTGCGATTTTATTTTTGATTTTAATCGCACTTTTTATCGCTACTCTTGTTGCCGTCCGAAAAATTTTTGAGAAACATAACCGTTAAAAGTGAGAAATCTGAAATTTTAACTAATTCCCATTTTTAGCGGTTTTAGTTAAAATGCCGCCTGCCTCGCGAGGTAGGCGGCATATAGCATATGCAGGCTCATTCTGCTTAGCTGGCATTATCTGTGTGCGACCACGGATAATGTCGCCGTCTTTATTCCTGAACTACATCCAAATCCACTCACACAATCTGTATAAAAAGACCCGTCTGGCGTTGTGCCAATGCGTAGGAGGTAGCTCATCATCACAAATTTCAATAATCAGTAATTTGCCGAACTTACTTTTCCCAAATCACCACACCTGAATTGCCATTGCATAGTTGTACTATATCGCTGATTTGCATATTTACCCTGTCTAAAAATCACTGCCAAATCGTTCGGCTAAATCGCCATCCGTCTTGGTTACCTTGAATTAATGCGTTATAGCACCATTCAGAACAAAAAATATTTCGACCGCTTTTGTTTGATACCAAGGACTATACCGATAGCACTCACCAGTCGTATTTCATGCCTTTTTGTCCAGTCGAAATAATTCACAATTTGATTTGGATCACGTTGCGTAGTTCGATTAAATCCCACTTGCCGTTCATGATGTCAATTTCTTTACGACGAACGCCACCGTCCCGTACAGACGATGAAAAGCAGTGATATAGCATTTCGTGTTCGTAGTGATGGCCTCCGGTGAACTTCATCTGTTCAATGACGAGTTCACAATGTGAGTATTTACCTTTTGTTAGAAAGCGCGTTACTGCGTCTGCGGTCGCTAAGCGGTTCTTTAAGAAAAGAGCGTTTGTGTTTGTAAAGTGCCAAATAAACCTTATCCATTTTGATATGCCTCCATCAAGTTATCCATTTGTTTGATGATGTCATCATAGATTGACTGCATTTTGCTCAAGTGTAAGATTAGGTGCTTTGAGCTCATACTTGCGCATGCGTTGATTCGCCAATTCAATTTGTAATTTTTCTAACCCCGCCGCTTGCACCAAAATTAAATCTGTCGCTGCTTTGTTGTTTAAGCCTCGCGCGTTTGGCAAAAGTCCGTGATATAACGACTGCACTCACCTTGATAATTTGCAGATTTGTAGGCTTCTGCAGCTGTCTGACGTTCTCGGCACTCACTCTCAAAACGTGTCCATGTACTGTAGATTTTTGCCGCGTGTTCATCGATGCTGCCGATAAGGCGAGTTTGGGCTCAGCCAGCTGTGCGGTTTGTTTTTCAGCTGAAATTTCCCACGTGAGCGTATCAAGATTTAATATGTGCGCTGCACTGGGTTGAGGGTAAATCAATACAGGCTTGCCTGTTTTATCTGCGATAATTTGTTTGCCTTGAGATTGTCCGTTAAGTAATGCTATGTACTGCTCATCGCTAAGTGGCACTGCTTGCGATGGGATATTGCTATAAAGTTCAGATGAATAAAAATGCCATATCATCAGGATTAAAATATGTAGTCATGATTTACCCCCATTAGTAACCAATTGAAATCCATTGTATCTGGGAATTCGCTTTTTATGTCTCCTCCCAGTAGGATTTCCAGTTGAATTTGCTATTGTCTTGAGATATAACTGCAAATCCCTCTGTTCCGGGCTGCCAGAGGAGCCTCCCCACACTACCGCAAATCACGCAAAAACACGGAGTTGGGATAACGTTGCAGGGAATGTCATGCTTCCAGTTTCGTTGTTAATTAGATTAGATGGCAAAAAATTGTCCCCACTGAATGATTAACCCTGTAGGTAACTTAGTCCAACCATTTTCAGCTTTAATTGTCGTAAAATCATCTATAGATACAGATTTGTTAAGCGATTTGCCTGTTTTTGTTTGGACATCTCCTCTAACCCATAACACAGATTCGTCTATGGAGGCATTAAATTCGTCTGCATTTGGTTTGCCGCCTAAATGTAATGCGCCATTATTGTTAAAACCCTATGACACATTTATCGTTACCCTATCGCGGCATCACCAGATAAATCAATAAATTTCCCCCAATTATAAGAGCCTACTTTTGTATTTTTGATGCTCTGGCTATAGTTAATGAGCCACCCATCGAATCGCCTGATTTAGATACACGACCATTCGCATTACTATTGGCATTATCTGCCGCATTTTCCGCATCCATGCCTTTGTCATAAGCAGTTTTAACCGCTTTTGATGTTGCTACGTTATCTTCGCTTTCGCCATCTACTGCAGAGGATTTTTGTTATTGGGGATTTTGTCTAAACTATCTACCCTGACCCAGATGACCAATTATCTGTTTGATAACTAGTTTGGTGTCGCTCGTACACATCTGTACTATAAGCGCTATAGGCGATTTGACGACACCAATTCCTATCACCTCCGCTAATAACTTGGATGTGGCAAGCATTACTAACAGGAGATTCTGCGAGCGACTTGCTTCCGCAACCGCATAGATACCATCAGTTTGCAGGTGTTGACATCACCAACAAAGTTCTCAATTTTAAAATCCCGATACCATAACCTGCCAAAGGTTGTGGCGGGGGATTGTTTGCTTTTCGGCTAGGGTCATAAGCGGCTTTGACAGCTTTAGATGTTGCTGCTTCGACTCGCTTTTACTGTTTGTTGAGGAGCTTAGTTGCACTATGCCTGACTGCTGTAATGTCGCGCGAGCAATCTCACTCAACGCAAACCCCCAACGTACCCAATATAGGGAGTTTGATTCATTCGGGCGGTTGTTTTTGCTATTTTTAATGCTCGGTAGCTTACGCCATCAAACTGGACGCAAGAGCCTTTAGTATAGTCTTGTGTAGCGGACCATTCGGGTAGCCCTCGTTGCATCAAATAAGTGTGTTTTTCGTCAAGTCGTTTAAACAAGAAGTTAAACCACTCCATAGGAGGGATGCCTTGAGTTTGGTCAAATGTAATTCCCCAACCACGCAATAAGTCAGGGAAATTATCGACCTCACCTTTGTTTTGCAGATGACGCAAAAATGCTTTCATCTGGCTTATTTACTAATGCCATATGTGACCTCTATATTAGGTTGAAAAGATATTGCACACCTGCTTGGCGTGGCAGTATATCTAAGTGGTTAATTGCGAACTTTTTAAAATCAGATGTGTTTTTGCTTGGAATAGATACAGATACCGTCATATCGTAGTTATCAACAACACGACACCCCGGGCCAGAAAATAAACCGGCACGCTTCAATTAAATTTGGTAGCGTACCGGTTTGGTGAAGTTTTTCAATATTCGGCATTTTAATCAGAAACCGATAATCGACATCAGATAATCTCACCGAATCAGCCAGCGGATCACGTCTTCGATACCATTGACCGCCTCCATTTCTTTTTGGCTAAATCCAAGTCCATTCAATGAATTGCGAAATCCAAAAATTTACGCAATTGATAGCCGTTAATGACACGGAATTGCCCAACGTGCTTGCCAACTCAAATCGAGCTGATGACCTATTGCCGTTTCAATATTCAACACATATTGCAATTGATACAGATCAACAAAGCCTGGGCGATAATGTTTTCTATCAGCTTGAGTAGTAGCAACGGCTTTCGGCTTGTTGCGATATTGCCAAATCAATAAATCAGCATAAGCCATTATTCCACCTCGATAGTAATATCTGACGCTAAAATACGAGGCCCAGTTCACGGGGCTGAATAATCACATTTTCCGTCTTCAATACCTGCCCTTTGCGGCCGATTTTTCAACTCTTTTACCCAGAAACCACCGACTTGGTTAATTGGTGAATAAAGTCGAGACAAAGAAAGATTTTGCCCAATGCCAAGACGTTGAATGGATAACAATCGCTTAATCTCATCCTTATCCACTTCGGTGAAGTCTTCATATCGAACACAACGCATAGACACTTGCATCAACAGGTACTGCACGGTCGAACTGTAATGTGCTCTACGTTCACCATTTACCGTTAAAGTCAGTTTCTGTGGAGCCCTGCAAGCCGACCCCCGGCACCTTTATTTTTCGTAAATCACTTGTGCGATCTGATTATCTGCGCCGCCATCGACAATAACATTCAATGAATTAGGGCTCAACACCATATTTATCTCGTTGTTTAGTATTGTTTTCCAGCACTTTAACTTGTTCTAACATCAGGCAATGCGGCAATTTTTGACTGGATAGCATCGGCAGAGTTTTTGCGCATTTTTGGTTCGGCTGATAAAAACGTTCTCGTAATTGCAAGTCGGTTTCTTCTTCCTCGCCAATTTCGGCATTTTTCGAGATGTGATTGCCGAGGTAAGCCCAAGCGTAACGGTCTCAATGGTCAAATTCGTGTTTTTTATGAGGTTAAACGCACCCAATTCTTCGCTGCGGAAGTCGCACGGGCGGAACCATTACTATCTAGCTGTACATCTGCCGTTAATACCCACCGCACTTTTATGTGGATCGGACACAACAATACCTGCATAAAGATGAGTTAAAGGCTCCCCTGTCAAAATCACTGAACGTAAATAGCTACTAACTGCCGCTCGTCTTATCAGTCCTGCATACGCAACACGCTGTTCTAGCCAAGCACCTGTCGCAACATCAGGATTCAACTGTCGATACACATTTCTCGGCAAGCTCCTCAATATCCATTTTCATTTGAGCAAGTAAGCCGACCATTTGCCCATCAGGCGAGTTGGGGGATAGGTCGATATTTTGCCCATAGATTTGTCTAAATCCATCTTCAAATCGCGCCACGATTTCGTTTAATCGCTCAATTTGAATCCCTGTTTCAATCAGTTTTTGCCATCTTTTTCTCCAATAAAAACCCGATCAAAAATGATCGGGTGGTGATTTTAAGACTGCCAAAAACCGCTTACAGTTGCCCGTAAGCGGTAAAGTGCGATCGGATTTTTGTGTTGTTTTATAGAATGTCTAGCTGAAAGCCTGTTGCTTTAGGGTTGTAGGCTCGAAGGTGTTTTAATACGCGCCAGTTATTGCCTTGTTCGCATTCGAATTGTTCCGTAATGCGTGTTAATACGTTATGTGCCTGACGGAGTACTGCGATATTCGTAAGCCACGCCATAAACGGAAGCAGCATAGTGCGAACCAATTTGTTTTAATGCTAGGGTGAAGTACTTGGCAAAGTTCCGTGCCACGCAATAAAGCAAACCATGCCCAAACGAGGCTGTTGCAGGGTCATGCTCTGTAAATTCACGGATGAATAGCTCATCTTTTTCTGTTCAGTGATAAGCTCACCTTCAAGCACGATTCTGTGAACATACTCTACTGCTTGCGGTAACTGTCTCTAATGTTAAATCTTCGATGCTTTCACATTAAAGCGTTGATGGACTAAATGATAGGCATCGGAATAAATTAATCCCTTTTTGCTCACGAGCATATTTACGGCATTGCGTAAGCCTGTGATCGATCATCTACCGTAGTTTTTACGCTCTGCTTTACCATTAAACCAATAATCATGTAACGCTTGGTAACACTCTTTTTGTATTTGATTAATGTGTCACGGATTTCTGGTTTAACGATTAATATCAATACCAAATAGCCAGCCGTTTAAATATTCGATTGGTAAGGCAGATCATTTTGATAATTCTTACTATCGCTTCCAGTCATATTCATGATGAATATAACTGAGATTTAGCACATCATCACGTCTAATTCGATTGTATTGCGATTCCCATTGAATGCCGATATTTTTCACAAATAGGCTTCATTGCAACATAATGCACGCCGTTTTTGTTCAATGGTAATCAAGGATTGATTGTTAAAAGATACTGTTTGAGTTGAGATTTGATTAGTACTACTGTCTCCTACTGTTTCTTCGATATTTTTAAGATGCCGCAAGTTGGGCGCCAAGTGGTTCGAAGGCTGCAGTAAGTCAGCTGGACATATTCCCCTTTCGGGTATTGTATTAGTCGCCCACTCGGCATAGATAAGATGCAGATTATGCGCAATGAATGTTTTAATGGCAATAAAACAAACAAGGTTACTAAATTTCACGCATAAAAACCGCTATGCTATCGGGAGCGGACTAACCGCTTACTGCTAATAAGGCTTCGACACCTTGAGCAGATAACTATCTGCTTGATAAAAATAATAATGAAAAATCCCTTGGGTGTCAAGGGGCTTTCTTGTAATTATTCACTTTTTAATTTTGGGCGTTCGTCTCATGGATTACAACTCACTTTTACTTTTTCAGGATTTTTCTGCTCAAGCAATTCAACTTTCTTATATTCAATCTTCGTTTCTCTTGCGAGTGCAATAGCAAAACGATATTCAGCATTGGCTTGGGAATTATGTTCGTTAATTTGATTTTAATCTTTCTCTCGCTAGTTGCTTTTTCTTCCGCAGTAATTAACCTCACTTTTGAACCATTAACATCTCTGATCCATTTTCTACAGAACAAAAACGTTTTTAAATAGCTAGGTGAATCTAAATAATATCGCATAGCACCTCGAACCACTTTTGATAATTCATCATCACCAAGTACGGCAAGCATATCATCGATAATTGTAGGAACTAATGGTTTAGTATCGAAAAAGACATTTGGAAACCGTTCTTTTAACTTAGCTAAATTTGCTTTTGATATTATCTCTTCGACCCATATCTTACCCCATAAAAAACAGCTTCCTTTGGGAAGCTTTTTGTGTTAAGTTTCGACACTTTGGAACACAATATAAAAACAAAAAACCCCGTGTTGTAAACAGGGTTTAAGTTATTATTCTTATCCAGATGAAGATATTCAGCTAGGGGTTTTTAACTCACTAACATATTTATCTTTTATCTTTTTTTCGGAATCTTTTGAGTGCTTTTTCTGCACAATTGATTTCTATTTTATCTTTTGCAAGCGGTAAAGTTATTCGTTGCTTTAAAATAGAACGGCAGTCATAAACGCTAATTGGCGCATAGCTGGAAGCTACTGTCAATTTCCCCACCTTCAATTTATCTATCTGTGAAACATAGGAATCGATAATATCATTTATGATCTTATTTTTGTCAAAGAATCGACACTGTTTTAACATTGGTGAGCCGGCTACTTCCCCCACCTCCGACACAAGATATTTCAATTTTTGTCCTTTATTTAACTCAATGAGTTTATCGTGTTCATCTTTAACGAAATGAGCCTGAACAGCACTAAAACTATATCTGTCTTTTGTTGTAAAAATAATATATGGTTCATCACCAATGCCGCTATCAATGCTTTTTATTGTGCCTGAAACAACCAAGTTTTTATTTTTTATAATATTTGTCTCCTCTAACCTCATTTTCACTGTATGTTTTTAAAAATTTCTTCAGCAGGAACCGTTTTTAAAGACTCAAAGCGAGAATCTCTTTTATATTCATCTTCAAAGGATGTCGCTTCTCCTTCAACGAATCCTTTAATGTCATCAGCTATCATAATTTTGATAAAATCAATCTCACGATCACTGGGCTGATATTTCACCCTCAGCAAATGCAAAAATTTGCTGATAAAGAAAGAATTAAGGATGTGAGTAAAGTTTTTCATTTTGGTTTCCTCTTTGGTTAAATAGAAGCCCTATTCTACGGAACCAAAATTGTTTATGTAAGTTTTTCAGCCAAATTTATTTCAACTTTGTGATGTGGATCTCATAAAAAGCCCTTGATTATCAAGAAGCTCTTAGATATTTATTTAGGTTTTTTCCTGTTGCCGACAATAAATGCTAGCGACTAAAGATGCGAGTCCGGCGCCCATTAACCATGCTGCGCTGCGAGTATCTCCCAAGTATGCCATATATGCAGATAATATAGCAAAAAAACGGCGACAACAAATATTCCGCTTTTTGCCCAAAATGTTGAATCTTTTGATCTTCTCTTTTCAAAGAGTATTCATATTCTAGGCGTTTCTCAGATAATTCTAACGACTTTTTCAGCCATCTTCATAATTCTATCAGCACCATTAGGAATGCTTTTTATTATAAAAGCTCAATATCCCTCAGGTGCAGGGAGTGGGCCAGAATGTATCTTTTGTTGTTGAACGATCATTTCTCTTGCTTCAGGAATTTCCAGTATTCCTTCAAGAATAGACAGGGTCTTTTTACTGCCGCAACAATATCCTGTTCTTTAGATTTGGATAGTTTCTTGCTTGCTGACATTAATAATCTTCCTTTTTATTTAATGCATCATACAAATGCTGCCCTGTTTCTTCCCAAGCATTATTAAAATATTTATACTCATTCAGCTCGGTTTCAATTGTAGAAGATACTGAAACAACGGGGGCAATATTTAATATGGAACCAAACCCTCAACAAGAAATTTGCTAATGCAATGGGTGTGTTTAGGTTTTTCATATCCGTTTCCTTAAAAAGTTAAAAATCCCTCCTTCAGCACAAAAACAAAAGCCCACAAAACCAAGGTTAAGCAGGCGCATTCCTTTTTCGAGTGCTGTTAAAGAGCGTGATCTATAAAAAGATCGCACTAGATAATAGATGAAAAGTTTTCTTTTACAAGAAATTGCTTGCAATGACTAAAAAAAGAAATAAAATCTTACCACACTTTAAGCGTCATAACGTGCAGTTTAGTTGTTGTCCGTAAATATCTTGGTAATCAATCGATATGGTCAGCTTGCGTGTATCTGCATCAAAAATTAGCTTGATAATCAGTTATTCTGCTTACACCTTCAGTTTTCTAACACATAGCGTTTTTATTTTTGATTTCCCAGTCTGCCATATTTACCCTCGCCCCATTTGTTCGAGCCAAGGCAAACCGTGCTCAAGGTCTAAAAACCAGTCATTAGCAAATGACCAAAGGCGAGTTTGTACATTTTGAGCAATGGCATCGGACTCTGTTGCGTAGTTCGAAAAAGCCTTGCCCCAAATGTCCAATCGTGCTCTTTATTAAGTCGTCTTACTCTCATTCTGGCACTCCTGTTTTTACCGCCACTGTCGCCTGTATGTTTTATGGGTTTTACCTGAAATACCGCCCGCTTTCACATCCGTATCGCTCGAGGATAGCACCTGTAGAGCTATGCGAGCCTGTTTGCGAGGTATCGCCCTGATGTTCGATATTTCCTTTAATCAAAAAATCAGAGCCATTTTTGATTCTGATGTATGTGTTGCCATCAAGGGTTTGCATGGATAACCCTTCGGTAAAAATCCATCGATAGCTTTCGGCACAGAGCATATGCGAGGAATAAACATCGCATCGGATAAATCATGTAGCCTAAAATCTAAAGGCGTTGATGCGCTGCCGTTTTGCCACCATCCATCAATGCAACGTTCGGAAAAATATGGCTATGCCCTCATCGCCTGCTTTAAGCGGGAAGGTTACTGCAAAGCCCCCGCCTCGAGGAAAGCTCACAGGCACATCAAGAGTGGCGGTATATCTGCCCCACTCCCATCGACTAACTGCATTTTTTTATTTGCTATCGCAAGTGATACAGTTTGTTTTGCTAGGTCAAAACTCACAACTTTTTGCAGGAAGTGCAGTATGTAAATTCAGTTGGTTTTGTTGGATTTGATGGTCAGTTGCGGTTTCTGGCGTTGCTAAAGGTTTGTGCGTAGTTCATTAAATATAACCTTTGATTTATATTTTTAAATATAGTTTATGATTTGCATAACTTAAAAGTTATGAGAGTTTTATGTTCGAGTTATTATTTCACCCTGAAGCATTCGCAGAAATTGAAGCCTTATCTCCAATAATGCGAGCTAAAGCGTTAAATGCTCTGGATAAGTTAGAAACATTAGGCAGTGAGCTTCGTTTCCCGCATACGCGCGCAATGGGTAATGGTTTATTTGAACTGCGCGCCGGCAATAAAGATATTTCGCGCACCTTTTTGCTTTTTGCCATGGGAAGAAAAATTTACATCCTGCGCACTTTTGTTAAGAAAACACAGAAAACCCCACCGTCAGAAATTGAATTAGCTTTAAAACGTTTAGGAGAAATGACCGATGAAAGTTAAATCGATAAGTTACAAACAAGTAAAAGAGACCTTACTTCAAGACGAAGAAACTAAAGCACTTTATTTGCAAGAAAAACGTATTGAGGGAACTGCAATCACTACTCCAAGAAATGCGTATTCGTGCAGGTCTCACTATTTCTCAAGTTGCCGAAAAATGGGTGTAACTCAACCGGCAATCAGCAAATTAGAAAAAAGAAATGCCAGTCGGGCTTCATTTCTAACACTACAACGCTATGCTCATGCTTGCGGTGCCGAATTGCGTGTCGGTGTCATTTAATATAAATGACTGCACTTAACAAAAGTGCGGTCATTTTTCCTGTCTTTTTGTCCGATTTTTAGGGTTTTCTACCTTTTGAATTTACCCCCAACAACCGTCATTTTACTGCGCCAATCCCCACCGATACCATCGCCCGAATGCGCAAGTTTTACAATCTTGTACTCCCCATTGAAGTACTCAATGATAGATTCAACTTTCTACAAGTCCGCCAATTTGTAATGCTGGGTTGAGCAAACAAGTCAGCTCTAATCCCTCATCAGTTTGCTCTGGCGCATTAATCATTCCTGTGTCTTGGGGAAATCAGTACTAGCATCATCACTTAGCACTTTATCTTTTCGGCAGGAAAAATAAGTGATCCATCTTGGATAGACCAATCAGCCTTATTATTGCGTGCAATTTTTAGTAAGAATATCTCGACTATTGCCGTTTTAATACCTGCCACGAGGGAGTTTGCGCTGATTAGGAATGTCAATGGCACCAGACTGTACTTTAGGCATCGTCTTTTGCAATTCCTCAACAATCTGCTTGTCTGTTGCTCCTGCTTTTAATGTTGTTTTTGGCTCTCGACTGAGTATAGGCTTGATGCCCATCTGAACACTCAAGCGTAAGAACAAAATCCAATCCTCTCGTTGAATTCTTGTCTTGGTAATATCTCCCGCATAGATTTGGCGTAACTCGCCATAACCAACTGATAAAGGCAACTTTCTTATAGTCTTGGCTTAATAATTGGTTGATATGGTCTCGGTTTAAGTTCCACACTTGGATTTTAGCGATTAGGCTTTTCATTGATGGTTTTATCAATTTCAAATGCAACACGCAATTGCTCAATGCTTAACGTTTCTTGGTCGTTACTAATATCCAGTTTCCAACGTCTGCCAAATTGTTTCATTGTTCTCCTTGCGCTATTTAGCGAGTTCAATAGGGACATTTGCCAGCGGTGTAATACATAAAGCAAACAAGCCAAGCGCAACGATAACAATAGAGAATGCGATTGCGCCTCGCATAATCGGACTTGCATTTGTTTCATTTCTAACCCCTCTTTTAAGTGTATTTTTAACTTGGTTTTCATATACTTACTCAAAAATTTGTTCCTTCTTTATTGGGAAAGTTGGAATAAAAACCCCGATAGTGACCAGCTATCAGGGGTTATTTTTATCTATTAATTTACGATGCCTTTTCGCCTATATACAAAAAGCATCGAGTACCCAAATCTTCCATACTCATTGGGTCTAATTCAGCACCGCTTTCATCGTCCAAATAGAAGAAATAAGGCTGCGTACTGCGAGCCAATAATGGCACTCCGCACGCAAGCGCATGGCCTCAGCAAATCTGCTTTTTGGTTTACTGGCTCAAATACATCCATTGCCCAAAAACTGTCCAATACTATTAAATCGCAAGGTTAAGCGGATTTTTATTCCGTTAAATTCAAAAAGTTTGCTCCTGATAAGGATGTTGTGTTAATGGAATTTTACGCATACGTCTTACCACCATTTAAAAAGATTGAAAAAGCGAGGAGGTCTCTTTTTAGGTGTATCGTTTTTGGTTGAGTAGAGCCTTGCTGTGATTTTTGTTGTGGATTGAGCGCTGCTCTACCGCTTTTACTCTTGCCGATGCAGATGATTTAGATTGAGCTGTTTTTGTCTCAACAATAAATATCTCACGAGCTGTTATCGTGAATGTTGCACTGCCATCTTGTGATTGATTGACCGCTACAGATTGGATGAGCATGTTCTTGTACAAGTTAATCCCTGTCTGTATATCAATGGTTTCCCCTGATTTCTGAGCAAGCTACAAGGTCGGCATAGCATTTTTGCACCCTGCCATCCCCTGCACTGCTATCAAGCAATCCACCTAGCCCAAAGTCGGGCAAAAAGGGGCAATGGCCCGGGCTTGATTAAGAATGCTCTTCGCTTGACTATACACACCTGCAACTTGGCTAATAGCTCTTCCTGCTCTTGCGATAGATTGTGATGTTTGGGTGATAACTTTAACTGGCAAAGGGAAATTATTAAGAAAGTCTATCCCGCCACGAATATTGCCGATAAACGGAAGGTCTAAACCAAAAGTCGAATGGTCGTGATCAACCATTACACCATTAATGGTAACTTGTTTAGGCTGAATAACCGCATGGTCAGCAATGGCTGCACCTGATTCAATCGGGTTTTCTGTAATAGATAAATCCGACTGATGGTCTTCTGTTGTAACCACATCGAGATGTTATTGTGCCAATACTACGATTGGATACTTGAGCAAAATTTAACATAGAGGCTACCCCACAACAGGTGAAAGTTGATTATTGATCGCTCGAGCTGATTGGTCTGCCACTGCTTTTGGATTGTCCGAACCTTGGATATTTTGCGTAATGGTAATTTTGTTGTTGCTGTTTTTGGCTATTGTCTGTCATGGCACCATTTGTTGTTGCACCTGCCGCAGCAACTGTGGTGCAGAAGCATAAGATGGGTCAAACATCATTGTGTCATAGGCTTTCGCATTTTGACTTGCCGTTCCCACCTTTTTCACCATTATCATTAAACCACCCTTTTATCGTATCAACAATCGGTGCGATATATTGGTCGTAATAGCCCTTAACCCAATCAAATGCACTTTGAATGGCTTTTTAATCCAGTCTGTAACTTGAGCAAACTTGGTCTCAATAACATCCAAATCTAACTGTTCGCCAGTAAATAAATTCCATAAACCACCAACAAGCGCGAGCCCAAGTTTAAATGGCAGCTCGAGCATATCTGTGATGAGGGGATAATGTTGCACCAATGGGATCGACACTAAAGTTATCAACAAAAATCTTTCCACGTGGATTTAACCCACAATAACGCTGTTTTTAAATGGCTTCCAAAAATTCACCTAATGCACTTTCACCACCTTCAAGATAAGTGATAAAGTCATCAATCAATAGAAATACTGCAGAAAAATATAGCAATCCATCGAGTAACTGGATTAGACATAAACGCTAACAATATCCGACGACTTAACCATAATAATGCCGCACCTAATGCGTAGATTAAGTTTTTCCACCCAACAGTATGCTCAACAACATTATCGATGGCTGCGGCTAATTCAAACAAGAATGAAAGAATTTTTGCCAAAGCCGTTGAGTGTGGCCTTGATAAACTCATTATTCTCGGTAAACCATTTTGTAAAACCGCTCGGCTAATCGCTGAATGGATGGCGCGACACGGAGTGATACATATTCACCAATAGCCGTAAACGCTTGAGAAACCTGCGTCAACGCATCTTTAAAAGCGGCGGCAGTTTCTGCATTTTCAGCATTACCTACTCCAAGTGTGAGTGCACTTTGCAAGGGCGATTTGTTCTTTTAGCTCATCATTGCCAAGACGCAAGGTTTGAATCATTGACCCATCAATGCCGAGTTTCGCAAGCATCGCAATTTGCTCTTGCTCACCCATTGATTTCATCTTGTCCGAGATTTTCACCTAGCATTTCGCTTGAGGTTTTTAACATCCCCATTCGCTTTTTGGCGCTTAGTCCATATTGCTCAAAATGATTTCGCCCCTCGACCAATACCGTTTGCCGCCTCACCTATAACACGAGATAATCCTCAATAGACGATTGAGCGGCCTGTGCGGATGAGCCATTAACCTCTGCAACCTTACCTAAGTTGTAAATTTGGTCGGCTGATTCGCCAGTAACCGCCGAGAGTTGTTTAATTTCATCGAGTGCATCGAGATTAGCATCAACAAAAATTCTTAACCCCGATTGTGGCAGCGTAGAAAGCTGCACCAAATGCCGCAACTTTTAAGTGTGGTTTTTATTGATACTAATGCCAAGCAATTCAAATTTATTCAATAAGCCGACTGCACCATATTGGGTCGCCCACAAGTCAATGATATTGTCAGATAAATTTTCTGTGCTTTTTGGCGTTTTCATCTTGTGCTTTGGTGTTTTCTTGGGTGCTTTCCGTATCCTTATCAATAGCCTTGCGCTTTTCCTCAATTGCATCTTTGATTTTGTAATAAGATTTTTCGATATCAGCAAAATCAGCACCAAATACGACTAAATAATGTTCTAAGTCATCGACATTTTTCGATTAGATCATCGCCAAGCCCAGATAGCAATTCATCTGATTCAATCCATTTTTGCACCCATGCATCTAAAAGCCTCATCCTCAGTCAGTCCTTCGGTTTTTATCTGTAAATCATCCAGTGATTGGAAGAACTCGGAGAATTCTGGCATTTTCTTGACTTGTTCAGTCGCCTCATTCACTGCCTCTTCTAGCGCTTGACCAAAGGCTCCTAAACTTTCTGCTGCATCTTCAGTGCCGTCTCCAATTACATTGAGGAATTGCTCAAACTGTTGCATTGCTTGGCTATCCGCATCAATGCCGATTTTAATCAGTAGTTCATCGAGTAGCATTGCGTTGCTCCATTTGATTTAATTCAACAATGACTTCATGAAAAGATAAAAGGTCGGCTAACGAATAAACCGACCTTAATTCGTGTAGTGAACAAAAGTTTTTACAATGGGCGTAAAAATAAACCAGTCAACTTTTGCTGTCTGATTGGCTTATTTCTTCGCTTTTAGATTAGCTTGAATATTGCTCAGCAATCCGCCCCACCGATATCAGCAAATTGATACATCAATCCTTCTTTTAATACTGGGATTAAATGCCCACGGTGTTGATTAAAATGGCTATCAAAGCGTTCAGACAGTCGGTATAGTTTTGCCATCTTGCTCGCATGAGGGTATGTTTACGCACAATATCCTCAAGCTCTTTAATGCTTGGGTCGCCTAAATTCGCCAATACGGTAGTCAATACGCTTGCACCGAGCTTTTTATTGTTACCTAATGATGATAAATCGACTGATTGCAATACTTTTCATTGCATTTTTTTGAGTGCAGTCCATGCTGTCATCGCATTAGCTGGCGTCATCGTATAGGTGACATTTTCAATATTGATTTGTTTGCTTTCCATTATTGAACACCTTTTTCAAGATTCATCGTCATTTTCTCAAACACAATCGTCCAGGTTGTTGCATTGTGTCCATTTCCACGTACAGTAAGGCGCAGGCGTGGTGAAAATACCCTTTGCTTGCCGTGACAACATCATCATTGATTAAGTCGCGGATAGCGAGTGTCATTGGTAAATAGGTTTTTGATACTGGTTTTTGTTGATTAAACAACTTAGATAAATAGGCGTTATCCTCGGAATGCTGTTTAATTTTTAGGGTTAATTTACCTGATTGGTCAGGGTTTGCGATAAATACGCCAGTGCCATTCGCACCAATAACCATTTGCCCTGCATCAACTTGGTTGGTCGCATTAATCACATCTGAGCCGTCTGCCCAGTCACTAATTTCTTTGCCGTCTAATAACACGACAACTTGTTTTTGGATCGAAAAACTGCCATTGTTTTTCCTCTAGTAGAATAAAGCCAAGAATTTCTCCTTGGCTTTTGAATTATCGGTTATAGTTAACAATCACATCGCTTGAATGGATTGCGCCGGCTAATTTTACTGCGGTTTGAATTGGTGTTGCACGGCGTTGCTCACGGTCGCTATCAGATAGCGTATCCATTGGTGCCGCCCATACATAGTAACCTTTCTCAAGATAATCGCCTGTCGTCAAGTTACCGAAAAGCTATCACCAGTCCATTGTCACGGTGCGAAAGCGCCATTGTTTACACCCTCTAAACAAACTTTCTCCACGCGCACTAATACTCGCTTGGCACTTTATCTGTTAATGGGATTTTGGTCGGTGATTTATACAAAGCGAGCGAATACCTCTTTTTGCACAGCATCGGTAAACCAGTCTAAGATAACGATTTCATCTGCAAATTTACCGCCCATTACCGTACCTTCAGCAATCATTGCCACATCATCAAAATAGGTGTACACATTGATGCCTAAGCGTTTTGCTTTTAGAGAACTCTGTTGCTGTAATTTCATCAGCCGTAATAGTTGGTTGTTGCTTGAATTTAAGCGTTAAGGTTGAATTGTTTGCCGCAAAGTTCGTTGATAATAAAACGAGCCAATGCAGAAGATGCTGGGTACATATCGTTTTTATCAAACATCGCCAATGTGTGATCTAAACCTGCATCATATAATTTCTTATAGATGTTATCGGCAGACCATTCAAGCTGTTCAACGCGAATAACATTCGCACCAAACATTTTAGTATTAGCTTGCGCGTATTTTGCAGCAGATTCCACTTCGCCATCAGTAAGCTGTGCAGCAAACGTAAAGCCATACCACGCATTATTCACTTCGGCTACGTTAAATAATGCCTCTGCAACGGTTTCTTTTTCAAAGAAATTGATGCCTTACCTACTTTTCGGCTTGCTTGGCCATTTTCTAATTTAAGCAATGAGCCAATATACTCACCGTCACCGCCGCCATTAAAGGCGTAATGGATTTCGGTCGCTTTTATCTTCTCCAGCGTTGTTAGAAGTGATGATAAAACGTTGCCCTACGCTATCGTAAGAAATAGACAAAGATAAGGAAAGAGCGGTCAATTTCGGCTGAATTTTGGTTGCAATCGCATTTGAAATCTGATGCATCAGCAAAAGATAGCCCATTTACTTTCTTGGTTTCAGTGCCAATAGTCAGAGTGAATCGACCATTTACAACCGTTTTAAAACGCTCTAAATCATCCGATAAGGTTGCACCGCTTAATGTGTTTTTGGTTGCATCAATGGTTGCGGGTTCTTTTTGCCAACGCGCAATAATTAATTGTTTTTGCACGAGGGCTTTGAGCAAAAATGGCTGTGCAGCTTTTGCTGTTTCTGAATTTGTGCCGAACAACTGTTCTACATCACGTTGATTTTCGACATAAACATAACGCGTAGTCGCATCAGCAAATGCTTGTCCTGCTTCTGGTGTGAACAATGCCACGATACCGAATGATTTACGCGCTGCAGATTTGGGCACAGTATTTAACTGCACATTGACAATCTGCGAGATAGATAATGCCATAAAGGCTATCCTCCTATTTGTTGAATTAAATGGTTTGTGCGTTGTTCAACGTTTTCTATCGGATCTAGAGGTGTATCAACAATGTGATGATGGCTAAATACAACATCAAACTGCCCTCGTTCTTCATAATCCGCCCCAACGGTAGCCGTTAAATTGCGGACATCCGAGAAACGAATCACACCCCAGTGATTTGATTTGAGAAAGGAAAGAAACGCTGAACTTTGGAAAAATGGCTTTTAGCTTGTAACTCTGCGCAAAGGGAATTTCGACCGAAACAAGAGACGCTCACGGTGCTTTGCATTGACTGGGTGATACGCTCACGCTTGCCGTCAAAATTCTCTCGTAGCCTGCCCGATTTCATTGCTCGTCATCAAATCCACGGTAATAAAAAGCAGGCAAAAGGATTTTCAGGGAGCCAGCCACCAATAACGGCACCATTAGGTAACTGTAAAAGCCTGTTGAATCCACTTTCGCAGTTTGGCTGTGTCTAACGCCGATATTGTTGTGGTATCCATATTTTCCCCAATTTGCTACGGTTTTTATTTTGTAGGTTTCCCCTCATAAATAACCAAATCGCCAATTTTTAACGGCTTAATGGTGTAGATTTTTATTGAGGGGATAAAACGCTCACCTTCTGGCAATAACAACACATCATTAGGAGAGGTAGGCATAACAATGGCAGTCACGCTTTCATCGGTATAACTCGCCCTCTGAACCCATCGGATGAATGCTCACCTTGCAGATGTTTCACGGTGACAACTTGGCTGAATTTACTATTCAGAAAGCGTGGATATTGGTTGATTAAACTCATTTAACGATACCTTTTACTGATTTCCGCAAGTGACCATCCCATATGAGTGGGTTTTTCTTAATACTTTTGGGGTCTAATGTAGCCCTAAGTTTTTTTCCTACGTTTAGGGTCTTTAACATCCTTAAGTTTCCATGCTATTTTGGTTGAATCTGCATTTTCAATCCATTTACCACTTGCTATATTAAAGCTTAACGTCACCTTCAGCCTCAATCGCTAACTTTTTATAAATTTTGCGCAATGTCCATCCCTTCCTGAAAATACCGAACAAAAGTGAGGTGTATTTCTCTTGGTTTTCTGAGAGCGTTTGGCGTAAAAAGGACGCGGTTTAATATGTTCATTTGCTAGCTCCAACACGGCTGCCAAAGAGGCGAGGTTAAAATTCTTAGCCCCTCGACTGGCTTATCAAACTCAGCAGGAAATCCAACATAAACCGCTTTGTCTTTATCAGCCCTCAATCGCTCAATTAATGCTTTTGTTTGCGCTAAATTCCCTGTAATTTGCACCGCCATTTACGCCACCATTACACCAATGCCAACCAATTTACGTAATCGCAAATACTCTTGCCCATACGCTGTTAATTGATAATCCGCATCGGTGCCTGTTAATGTTGGTGCAGCATAGCTCATCAGATAACTCGCCAGCACTTTCACTGGCGAGATTCCGGTTTGCCCCACCGCCACCTTCAGTCGTCCAAAAGCGACAAACGCAATAGATGAGCAGTCAATGCCAACACGCCACGTTGGTAGAGTTTTCCCCAACGAGATTGGCTTACTTCCATTTCTGCATCCGATAAAAAAAGGTCGATTTTTGTATAATCGACCTCATTAAATTCGGGATAGCGCTCAAGGAATACATCCGTATCAAATGTTGGCATAATGACTCCCTAGTAATCTACGTAAAGTGCGGAATTTTTGCTCCATAAAGGTTACGCCACCAAATGCCATGCGTAAGCCAGACTCATAAAGCTAATAAGCCTTTTTTTGTTGAGCAGCTAACACAGTTGGCGACATTGGTACATCAAAGATAACGTGCTCTTTGCTGTTCACATAAACCATTGCACGAGTTTTGCCGCTTGTGACACGAGTACCAAAGTTTGATGGCAAGGCTTTGATGCCACGTCACGACCTGCTGCCGCAGACAAGCTCTTAGTTAAGAACTCTAATGCAGTTGTGTCAGTATTATTGCGTTGCGTTAATGCTAAGTGCGCTAAATCAAGCGAATCAATCGCAAAGGTATTTGGCGCTTCAATGCGTTTTGGTTTCTCCATACCTTGTAGGAAAATTTCCTTAAAGAACGCTACCGCTTTATCAAAATCCATCGCTTGGACTTTTCGTATTTTGCTGCCGCCTTTTTGATGTTGTACACCTCAACAGATTTGTTGTTTAACAAACCAGTTAAGCGAGTATCTTTTGCATGGCCCAAGAACGCTACTTTTTGTAAGGTTTGTTGTGCGTTTTTGTTTAACGCCATAATTTTTGGCGGTATCTAACGCTAATCCTAATAATTTACCCTGTTCAAGCTCTGGTGTTGTCCATGTTACCGATTTAGCTCATGGCACAATGTAAGAGCGAGTAGGGTGTAAAGCCAACTTCTACTTGGTCTAATGTGCTTGTGCCAGTAGTAATTAAACCATCATCAAAGCGAACCATGTTCATCTGCACCATAGTGTAGCTTTTCTGTAATGCCTACTGCTGCTTGTTGGTCAACATAGACAGTGCGGGAACACAATTTCAGGATATTTAGTTTCTGAAATTTCTTTGCTGACAGCCGTTAAGCCGTTTTGTACATAAGTTAATAATGACATTCATCACCCCTTATAATTTTGTAATCATCGCTAATTGACCTTTTAACGTCAATCACGGTGTAGCCTGTTTCAATCTGCATTTGCATCAGTTTCGCCTTGGATTGCGCCAGTTTTACCATCGCCACCTGTCGTTAATACAAACACTTTACTACCACGAGATACGGTTTTCTCTGGTGCAATATTGACCCAAATCGCATCGCCTGTACCAATGTGCATCACATCGGCTAATTCGCCATCAGACCATTCATCTCGAATGCGACTTGCTAATACCACGCCGGCCAATACATCTGTCTTAGCGGATAAAGGCTTTCACACCACCTGTAGGATTTAACGCCACAAATTCACCCTGCTTTTACTTTGCCTGTGACTTTTTCTGCTGTGGTTTTTCGTATCTTGCAAGATTGCCCTTTGCCTCAATTCACCTGCACTGCAGGCGCTTGTTCGTAAGCGTAACTCATCTAATTACTCCTAACTGTTGTAAGTTTTGTTAAAATCCAATTTTTGGTGCGGCTTTAGGTTCTGCATCACCAAGCAAAAATACTGCCAAGTGATTTGCGTTCATCCACTAATTTCGCTACAACCGCTTTTTGCTGTTTGATATGCACCAGAAATTTCCTCATCAGATAATTTGGCTGCTTCGTCTTTTGTAAAAATACCCTGCGCCACGACCGCACTTTCTTGGATTTCACGCACTAGTAGCGTTATCCGCAAAATTGACTTCTTTAAATGCGGTTTTAGCATCAGCCAATACAGCAGCTTGTTTTGCTTCTGCATCACGTTTTGCTTGCGCATCTTTTTAGCTGTTGAATTTCAGCGTCTTTTTGCCGTTAATCATACTCTTCTTTGTTCACGTCATCTTCCTTTTTGTTTTCAGGTTCAGATTTCTTTTTCTTTTTGGTTCGGTTGGTTGTTCGCCTTTGGCTCTTTACCCTCTTCACCACCAGACTTTCTTTCTTCTTCCTCGATTTGTTTTCTGTTCGTCCGACAACTTGATGCCGAACGCACCTAAAAACGCATCGAGAATTTTTTGCGGTTTTTCCCCATAATGGTTTTTATCCTCATCGGCAAGTTTTACACTCCCCACCGCAGCGACCCTTTGCCACAATCGCTACGTGGTTTGCCGATCATCGGCGACTATCTCAAAATCTGCATCTTCAACGCTTCGACTGAATGATATTGCAGTCATATCCGCAAGACAGTTCATCTATACCGTATTTCTGGATGGTTTCAATAGCTTTCTCATCATAAATCCAAGCCTCAGCAGCTAGCTCATCACCCACTCGCTTAACATTACGCACTAACGCCAACTGATAACTCTTTTCCGGTTCTTAGCGTTTACGCCTTTCTTTTGGGTGTCGATTGTGAGCGTTGCATTCTCAAAGCTCTCAATGGTCTCATCAGAAAAATAGTGATTTTTCTGTTCGTGCGACCTTTTTAATCCCGTCCTCTTTTTAAACCTAATTCAGAGGCTAGATAGTCAAAAACACCCACTTTAGAAATTGTTGCAGGGTGCTACTAAAAAACCATCCTTAGTGATGGTTCTTTGTGTGGTTGCTTGAGTGGTTTTGTCTGTAAATTTCATTTATTTACTCAATAAAAACCCGACCATTTCTGATCGGGTTGTTTGTTTTTGCAATATCACGCCAACATTTGGCTAATTATTGTTTGCGCTACCTGTTTTATCGTATCAAGAGACAAATCAAGGCTTTTGCTTTTTATTGTAGTTTTTAAGCTATTCCAGACAGTATCATTACGAATTTTGTCTAAGAATTCATGGCCTTGCCAAGTTAGCGACCGAGCAACAAGGCTCAATTCATTTAGAGAGGAGTAATCTATCGCTTCAATCAGCCCTGCACTTTTGCAATAACTTAAAATGGTAAGAAACTGTTTCTGAATCAAATCCAGTAAATCCATCAGGATAAGCTCCCTCTAGCCTCTGACTGGCTTTCCAATTTAAGCAATATAGAGCGAATTAAATCCCAGTACGTTTCATTCTTTTGCTACCTCTTGGCCAAAAACATATCTCTTTAGGCTGTTTAACATTTAAGCTAATAATGATAAAATAAACTCAACCGCAGATTGAGCTTAGGGAACGTTTTGGACGTATGCGGATGCGAGTTAACAAACTAGGAATTACGCACTCAAACTATTCTGCAGTTATTTTTGATTTCCGCCTCAATCCACATCGTTTTTCATTGTCAGTTTTTGTGTTTTTTTGCACTTCTTGAACGGTAAATATTTCATCTTCAATCTCTTTTTGATTAAAAACGTTTCATTCCCATATCACTTACTCCCGCATATTCAATACTGTCAAAACTTGAAATAATAAGCGCAATAAAAGAATATCTTTTTGTTACAGCTCGCTGCCCTCGTTTGCTTTCTGTGGTTTCATTGCCGTGTTGCTTAAATGTATGACGAATACCTGATTCGTCCACACTGTGCTGCCAGTCTGAAATATCAAGCCCAATACTCTTTTTGCCTTAGCTACCAGTTCTGAACTAACACTCCCAATGTCAGAATATAATTTATTCCCCTCTCCCACTTGATGAATCAATCAAGTCGGATAGTTCCATTTTCCCAGATTTCTGAACAATAGACTCTTTCTCATCTTCACTAGGGCTCTGGTTTGGCGACATCATCAAGCACCGGAATCTGAACACACCGACAATTAACGTCACTGACCGTGGTGACCAGTATCAGCAGGAGGATTGGTATATTCGAATATCTGCCCATCCTTTTCAGCATGAGCACACGCACCGCTCATCACCAGATGTTGACCACATGTATTTTTTTATGCCAACCTCTTCATGGCGTGCTCGAGTTAATGCTGCATTTAATTTTGAGGATTGGTCTCGAGCAATAAGCATTGCACGACTTTCTACATCTTCCCCAGTTTTTGAGTTGTCAGCTAAGTCTTTATTCAATGTCCCTAGACCATCGCTTGCATGACGGCATTTTGCACCTTATCAAGATATTGCGTGCGAATGGATTTGATTAATTGGATGTTACTTACCGTTAATTCATTTACCACTTTCTACAATATTCGGACTATTGCGTAAATGAGGCGGATGATCGATACCAGTTTGATTTTTAGGTTGGTTGATACTTCGGCATGGTTTTGCGCATCACCACGACTAACAAAGCCATTGGCGATATTCTCAGCCTGTGAAGTGCGGTCGGATTTTTCGTACTTTTCTAATACTTTCATCAGTGCTTTTTGCACTAATCGCCTGAAATCCTTTTTCATCATCCATAAAAAGAGCCTTGCGGTTGTTGCAGGGCTCTTTCTATATCATCAGTCATCGTTTTGACTAACTGCTTAAGCTGTCTGTCTATACCAAAGCTCCGTTCTCTTCGCTCATTTTCACTGGCTTGAACTTGCGTATTTTCGCCTTCTGGTTCTTCAAAATTTCTGGCAAGTTCATCAGCATTTTTCATGTCCTCATGTCATCAGCAGAGATATTAGCAAATAAACCACTTTCTCGAGGTTCGTTTGCTACTTGATATTCATTTAGTACGCCGTTTTTGAATTAACGTATTTGTCGCTGTAGCAAAGGTGTTAAGCATATTGACTTGTTGTTCTTTTGTTTTAACCACGGTCAATGGTAGAAATTCAAACCACCAGTCTTCAGGCTGTCCGCCAAATAATTCGATTGCATAGCATGATGTATCAAGCACTTCAAGCACGGTCGCAAATCTTGTTTCTTGTAATCGATGAATGGACTCATGATAATTTTTGAATATCCTCATCACCACTCGCCAATCCTGAAACAGATTGCTCCAAACAAGATAGTGATCTGGCATACTGCCGCACCCTGCCACCGCATTGCGAAACTCTGTCAGTAAATCTTTTTAATCCACCAAAAAGATAATTCTTTTCGGTCGTACTCATTTTCTGCATCAAGTAATAGGCTGTTAGTCGCCGATTTAATCGACTGCACCGCTGAAATAACGTAGGCCACATCATTTTTCTAAGCCCGCAGATATCTTGTCGAGACAACCCCGCGATTTTGAAAATATCGATTTTACTTTCAAAAATAAGGTCGCCCACATTTGCAGATGCACTATCAAAGCGTTTAAGTACATCAATAATCTTTTCAAGGTCTGATACGCCCCAAATATCATTGTCAGATAAGGGCGCATCTGTGGCATTGATAATTAATAAGCAGGAAATGATGCACTGGAAACAGCGTTTTGCGTACCACCAGTACTGGTATATTCACTATATCGACCAAAGTTTGGTGAAACACATCATCATCTCGTTGCCCTGTGGGTGAGATTTTCCATTTAGGCAAGATAATTAATTGTTTTAATCGCTCTGTGAGGCTGTAACGGCGAGGTGATATTAATAGTATCGGTTACAACCAATAAACCCACTGAACCATACAGACTAGACGACATTGGCGCTTTAGTTAATGTCTCACGTAATTTTTAACCTGCGCTCGAGCTTAGTGAACTCGTCTAGCTGTTCAGATTTTGAGGTCATTGGAAAAATATCGCGCCAATTACTCACCATATCTTCCGAGCGATCAATACAGACCTTGTTTTGCAATCCAGTTATCACGCCATAATGCTTCAATCTGCATTAAGTCATCCGTTAAACTCAGCCCACGAGGCATAATACGTTTGCTCTTGTTTTGCTGCCTAATTTCAGCGCAAGTGATTTGATACCATCTAAAAAATTCATCTTATAAATCCAGTAGTGATTTGGGTTTCCCTAAAATATCCGTTATTGCCATTACTAATGCATCGACTTGGTCATCGTGTGCGTGACTATCTGTTGCGGTAAAGTGCCTCACCTCACTAATAAAATCCGCTACAAGGCGCATTTTTCGGGTATCATTACATAACCGCTCTCAATATATCTTGAATGCCTAAAACACGCGTGTACTTATCTGCATCAACTTGAATTGGTGAGATTGGAATTTGATTATTTCTGCGTATAGCTTGAATTAATCCTGTGCCACTAACTTTATCTTCCACATTTGCTCGAGTTAATATTCCAGTGTCTTTTCTTGCCTTATGTTTAGCCCAAAACATCTTTTAATGTCTGCTCAGTTCTGGTGCTTCCCATTTACCTCTCAGCACGGTCAAGGATATAAACCTTTCCATCCTCCCTCTGCCAGCGACAATAAAGAGCTGAATAGTCATTGTGCTGTTTAATTTTTGTGCCGTATCAGCGTAGATTGCTTTGACTTTAATCGGTGGAGGGATTTTGTATCGACCAAACCAAGCGCCTTTTTAATAATACCGCGCCTTTATTAGATGGCCTTTGTTGATATAAAGCATTCACGCTTGAGAGTCCAACAGCCTTTCTAATTTTGCTCAATCGCTCTAAAATCAAAGCGTTCAGGGTGCAATGGCTCGCCCTCTTTACGGAACTCCTCATCCTCTTCGGCAATCGCGAGGAAATTTCACTACTACGCCATTGGTCGCCACCATTTGCCCTTCATCTCTTCAATTAATCGACACATAAATCATCCTCGTGCCATCTTGTCACCCTAATAGCACCAGATTTTGGTGATTAAACGTGTATATAAAGCGTGGTTGCTGTACCAATCCAGACCTGCATCGAACCGTTTGAAATTAGCCTCTTTAGCATCTTTACCACGGGTCGTCAATAATGGCTATATCTGCGCCCATCACGTAATGCACTTCCTCCAACACCAGCGGGCGATAGCGCCACATACCCTGCGAGTTTCAAAAATCTCACTATTACGCAGAGGCTGACCCGAGACGGTCGCAATGCGAATTTATCATTTAGGATGATTCGGGATATATCGTAGGTAGCTATCATCGTCCATTATTCGCTGAACATCTCTATTCATTCAGCTAGCTACGTCAGCAGAATAAGAACAGTAGACAATCGGCATCTGTGGGGTCGGATGCAAAGCCCAAGCAGGAAAACGACGACTAAATAATTCACTTTTGCTACACTACGAGGAATTGGGGCAAATAACGCGACTAATCGAGGTTTGCTTGCCATCTATGCCATCTTGATAAAATTGCTGCAGCTCTTTGCAATGAGAATGGCAAACCATCCTGTTACAAAGTCAGGTTTGGTTTGCAGGTGAAATCAATCAAGCTCTTTTGAGCTATCATCGCATCAGTTGCGCTTTAGATTTAAGCTCTCTAAAGTTTGAGTTCATCGACACTTGACGTGATTAAATCCATGAATATGCTCAATCGGCGCCCCCGTACGTGATTTCTTGCGTTACTTTATCATAGCCATATTTTTGAGCGACTTTGGTGATGTACCATTTACGAGCATCAACTCTCAACAGCTACGCTTCAACATTTTCAGGGAGTGGCAAGATCTGAAAGTCTCCAGCAACATTTCCTCAAGCATCGGCTTGGTTCTCGCGCGCACGCCGTGCTGAATCACATAACTTTATTTTCGTCTAGCCAATTAGTTGTTTGCCTTGTGTGGCGTCACCGGTCGTTCACGTATCTTGCAAACTTTCCCTTGCTCGATGGCTGGCGAGCATCGTCAGCCGCTTCCTTTACATAAGAAGATGGGCGACCGGTCTTTCACACCACCATCGGAGCGTGGATTTAACCTCTTCCTTTTGCTCATGGTTAATCCTTTTAGGTTTTGATTTGTCCGCTATATACATCACACATAACAGGTCTAACGAGATTTTTAACATCGCGGGTGGAGGTATAGCTAAGATATGTAGCATATATAAACAAAAGGCGACTGTTGTTCGCCGCCTTTATTGGGAAATTAAATAGCCAAATACCGTCTTGCCTTGCTCCCTTGGTAACGTGATCTGATCTCCAGTGCCAGATTAAGCTGTATGCAATCTCTCTCAATGCCTTGCTCACCGTACTGGTCGTCTGGTGGACAAAATCAATAGTACCAATGATTTTATCGTATTGGATTGTTTCCAGGCTGAGCAGTAGAGTTGACTCCTGCGGATCACCTCGCCACACTCTTGAGTCCTCCGTCGGTGGTTGAGTGTAGTGAATTCCGTCGATGGTGCGAGTAGGTTATCTTTGCAGTTTATCCGCTAATCTACGCCTCTCTTTGTACTCTGACGAGGTCTCGCCGGTAAAATACCAGCTATTGCTCGGTTATTGACGTTACACCATCACCGGATGATTTTGATTATTAGCATAATTGCTCCTGTTGTTTTGTTGATAGGAGCCGCACTAATTGGCGGTCTTGGTTTGAATATTCGCTTTTACTACGGCCTGTGCGTTGTTGTTTTCTATACTCCCGCACCCCATCTCGACTTTGTTCGCGCAAACCGCAGTTCCTGTTCTCAGCAATAGCGCATACTCAGCTGTCTCGCAAAGTTGATCCACGATCGCAGGCACTAAGCAGGGGTGAGTAAAGTCACTGGCGCGGAGAAAGAACAAAGCGTACGATACTCCCACATCAGGTTTGCCTTGCGCAACTCGTCAGCAACCAGCAAACGGCCTACACAGCTACACTGGTTGCTTTTCCAGCATAATAGATTGAGTTGCGCATAACTTTGCTCTCTGATTGCTTGTTCTTGCGCCAAAGCGTTGTTCGGTAAATCTTTCGTTGCTCGTCAACATCTTCATGCAACTCATCGATAATCTTGTGCTCGTTTGATGACACTTTTCGTGGCAACGAATCAGCCAACAGCCGATTGGCGTTCAATGTTGAGCTTGTTTGTATGGCGCATATAAACGCGACGCAAGGATAAACACACTGGCATAGCGCCCGTAATCTGACATTTCAAAGTTTTTACAACTGTGGCTTAAAACGTTTAGACCTAACTTTTTAATGAGTTAACATCACCACGATGCACCACCTCAAACATCACTTTTTCTTTTTGACGGCGATTGAGCAAGCCTTGCGATACTACCGACCACCGGCATGCACACAAGGAATTGTTCAGCGGCACCTTTTATCACCGGCGTGGAGAAACTGATACGCAACGTTGAGACGGGCGAGCTCCCTCGCCAATATTGAATGCAAAGGCTCACTAACGCATCAAATTGAGTTTTGCGTGAGGCGTAACTGTAACGGCATCGTGACCGCACTTTTCAAAGCGTCGATCGCTGTCGAAAATCTCTTTTGGTTCTCTTTATGTAATGGTGCCCTACCGTGCAACGGTTTACGTCAACAAAGGCCGGTATGACCTGCACCAATCGTCCAAAATCCCAACAATGTCAGGATAAGCAGTTAATTTCTCACCCTCTAGCTGGCGAATAAAATTCAATTCCATTTTCGCTAATTCTCATCGCTTTTTAATCCCTAATTTTGACGCAAAAACCGCGCCAAATTGCGTTAAGTACAGCTCCACCACCGTAACCAGCAGACCGGCACCTACGCAAGTTAATTCCAAACTTAGCAGACGACAAGCATAAAAAGCCCGCCAATCCACAGCAAACATGAGACAAGCACCTGACGCAAAAAGCCCACGCTAAAGTGGGCTTTCAGCGAATATCGCTTGCATATTTTGCTACGCCGGCAAATAGTCCGATAATCACTAAGGAAGCCAGCGTAGATTCCAGTTATTCGGATCTTTGGTCGATAATAAAACCTATATAACAGATACAAAACCCCCGACCGTTTCCGATCAGGGTTGTAAATAATTACTTATTGCGTTTGCTATGCGCTAAAACCGCAACACATACAATGATACATTTTTAGTGCGCACTGTCAGGCATTTATGCAACAAAAATACAATTTTGGCACTCAATCATCAAAAGCAGTGATGTTTTAGCGTTTTCAGTCTTTGAAAATACTCTCGTCTTGATAAATTTAAGTGTCAGCAAATATCAACGTTATCCACCGCTTAACGTAAGTGAGCATAAAGACATCGTGCAAATCGGGCGATACCGTTTCATTATTTGCATATGCCCGTCAATCTGCATACCCAAGTCATCATCTATCGGCTGCACCGGTATGGCAAAATAGCGCGCATCGCATTTTAAGCTCTGCAAATCCTGCTGATACGCGTGGATATTCACCTTCATAGCGTGGCGTTGCCCAATATCCCCACTGTACAGATACTTTGTTGATGTTAATGCTCATATGAGACCTCTAGCTCTTTAATTTTCGCTTTTATAGTGTTTATGATGATTTTCTTTGCAATCTTCGGCTGATACTTTTTCGCCTCGTGGTCTTGTCGTTCCAACCAAGCCACTTTATCTGCGCCGATTTTGATGACGAGATTAATCCGGTACTCAATGTTTCGCTCTTATGGTCATTACAGGGGGCGCATTGTTTTATGGATATCAATTCGCAAAAATCGCAATTCTGGACAGGGCTCCAACACTCCGATAATGCCTGCGTGATATTGTCCTTGATGATACCGACCGCAACTATACAGGCTGGTCTTTATCCCTAAACGGATAAATTTATTAAATACCGATTGCGCCTCTTTCCGCCACATTCTGAACGACTTTTTAATTTAGCCTTTCGTTCCCTTTGCTTTCTTTTCTGCTTTATCTAGCTCTTTTTGCGCGTTTTGACGAGTTAAATCAAGTGCACATTTAGGCGAGCAGACTTTTTGGAAGAGTTTTTGTGGAATAAACTCCATGCCACATGACTTGCATTTTTAGGCATGATAGATTTAAGTTTACTCATCACTCATCCTTGCTCTCGATTTTTGAGCATTGATAAACATTTTTGCCAACTAAAACTTTCCCAATCTCTCGCACTCTGTTGCAACAGTGCTATGAGCAAAATACCAACCAGAAAAGCCAACACGCTCACACAAGACAAGGGTGGCAGCAAGGGGGCTGGTCGAAAAGACAACATAGCCGAAAATGCAATCAAAAATAAAATGCATGGTTCCTACCTCTATCATTGTCCGAAAAATCCCCCATCTATCGTTAAATCTACACCATTTGCACTTCATGCGGTCGGCTATATTCAATCAAGCTGGCCATGCGTCTAACACCCATTTTTGATGTTTGCTCCCGTACATTAACCAACTCTCCTTCAATTCGGTAACCAACTTATAGGGTAGCTTTGTTGCGATGGTATGCCCGCTCACCAATAAATTTTTCCATCCGTATAAATCATGTTTGTCGCCTTGCCATAACGCCTGATTTTGATATCACCAAGCATTGCATGAGAATTTATCGTTCTGTTCCATTGAGCGGGTTTTTGCTTTTATCTCCACAACAGAGGATCTGATTCGCTTATTGGCGGTGGCGGATAGTGTCGATCACTCGATTTCTTACTGCCTCATTGACTACAATACATCGAGGGTAATTATGCTCCATCGTAACCACCTACTTTCTTGATAAAATCAAGGCTAATTGAACGATGTGACAAAATCTTCCATCGTTGGATCAAAGCTACGACCATTTGTCCTTTGCTATTTTCCTTTGATTTCTTTTTCCTGTTACAGGGGTTGATAAAGTGCAATTCGACCACCTGTAATATCAATCACTTCATTCGCCACGCCTTCAGATGGTTTTGATACCATTGAGTAGATTTATCATTGTTGGTAACATCACGACTAAATAACCATCACGTAATTCTTTCGCGCGTTGTAGATGTGGTGTAACGTTAGAATAAGGCGGATTCACATGGATTTTAACAGAGCCGCGCAACTCTGCGACTTCATCAACAATACATCTAACATTTGTTCAAGCGGCATTGAAAGTCATCTGCGATTGATTGATTTTCATCATTGTCAGATTCAGGCTTGCCGATATATCGCCATGTCAAGGCGTTATTAGCTGTCACGCAACCATCAAGATCGAACCATCAAAAAACGCTGGATAGCCATTCAAAGACATAACTCGGTGTTTGCCATGTATCTTTATCAAAATTTTGTTCTGTCATTGGATAGCTCCTTTTCCGTAGGTTTTCATAGTGGTGCTTGTTGTGGTTTTTCGTTTAACTCTTGATAGGCTTTCGCTTGGTGCAGCCGAGTGTCCTTTCTCAAAGTCTCATATAGGCAGTGACCTAATCCACCAAATCTATTTTTAGTTACGATGGCCTCAGTAAGGATTATCACAATCTGCCTTGTATGCGCCCTCACGGTAAAAGCATGATGATTTGGCTTGCATCTTGCTCGATTGAGCCTGAATCACGTAAATCCGAATTGGCTGGGACGTACTGCACGGCTATCCACATCACGGTTAAGCTGACAAAAGTAAAATGATTGGAATATTGAAGTTTTTGGTAAAGGCTTTTAGCTTGCTCATAGAGTAGCGATTGCTTGGGTTGAGATTTTACACCACGCTCTTGCTTGTGATTCATCAAGCCTAAATAATCAATTACAACCACAGATGGTGCGCCTTTCTCGCTAATATGGTTTTTCGGTAATTGCACAAATTTCATCGGCAGATAAACCGCACGATCTACAAAATAAACATCTTGCACCGCCACTTCTTGCAATGCGCTTGTTAAGCGACGATAGTCGCCCTCATCCAAGCTCGGCAGGATTGCGTAATTTCTTCACACTCACGCCACCAGTAGCGCCAATAATCTATCTACCAGCTGGAAGTTACCCATCTCAAGGCTGAAAAATAAAAAACCGAGCCACTGATTTTTTGGCGATATTGCGAGTCACTGTCAGACTAAATTCTGTTTCCCTGTTCTGGACGGCCCGCCACAATGACAATATCAGTTGAATTTATGCCGCCAAGAATGTTATCGACCGCCTCAATGCCTGTGTAAAGCAAGCGTTCTTTGAAATCACTTTTTAGAGCGCTTTTCAATACATCAACGTAGAATCGACCAGTTCCCCCGGCGATTGGCTTAATTTCTGTTTTGCTGACAAGGGCTTTTGAATTTGATTTAATGCTTTTTGAGGTTGATTCATTCACTTGGCTTTCGTTGCGAGCTTGTGACATTTCGCCAGCAAGTTTAAGCATAGTTTGTTGAGCTGAACGGTTTACCCAAGAAGAATGGATTTTTCTTCGCACTTAACCTAAAAGATTTCCACCATAAGTCGCTTTGTTGCCATTTCTGCTAACGTTTGCTAGGTTTCGCCATAGTCTTGAGAAAGCAGTAGAAGTCGATTAAATCGTGTTTGACGTGCTTGTTTGCGAATATTTGCGTATAAAAGCACCTAGATTGTACGTTGCAAACATTTCTGGCTCTAACCAACAGATTACTTCACGAGCTTGAGCGGAGTTAATCCAGTCGCTAGCATTGAGCTGATTAGCCCATATTCGATTTCATACATTGAATTACTCATAGTGAATTTTTCCCAAGTATTTAAAAAGTTTTAGGTTTCATGATGTAGATCAAACTTAGCTACCCATCCATCTCCATTTGAGCCGCCAAGAAGAATTTATTGGCTCGACTATTGCAAGCTTGACTAAGAAGTCTTGGAAATACCCTGTAAACACTTCAACAGAACAACTTTCAGCATCTGGTGTTTCTAACATTACTTTAGCGACCTTGAGAATTGCTCTTTCAGGGCTTAATGTTTTTAACAAGTGGATTGGTGAACCAGTAAATATTTCATTCAAGCATTCATCACTCCTTGATAATCAACTGATGTTTTTCACGCTTAGATGTTTTTGTTTTTCGTCAGCGTGTTCTGCGTTAGCAGAAATTTCATCGTCAGATACGGTTAATTGATAGGTTAAAGAGTGACTGGTTATGGGTTGCAGATTTTTTCACTACCCCACGGTGCAGATTTTTCACTACCTGGTGAAATATTTTCACCCCTAGTGCAGATTTTTCACCACCCTGCTCAAGGTGTAAAAGATATAAATTTTCGCACGATCCATCTTTATCGTGCTTTCTTGGTGACAAATCCCATTTTGATTAAATCATCAATGTGACTAATTGCACTGCGTTTTGACATTTTCGCATTTGTCGGCAATGTATTGATAACGAAACAAACTCCATCATCGTTAGCGTTGTCGGCAGAGTTTTAAAAGCACAAGTTTTCTAGCTGGATTTCCAACTTCGCGATTCATAGCTGAACCATCAATCTCATACTCATGTTCCAATTCCTCAATCAGCGATCTGTTACTCTGTCGTATTCTTCTTGGCTTGCGTTTCGCTCTCTTAGCTTTCTTTTAACTGCCTCGTACGCTAGGATTTTTCTCTATCGTCTAAGCTAGCTACAAATTCGGGTGAGAATAATCTTTCCATATCAAGCCTCCAACCAATACTGAGCGACACGTTTTCCGCTTGGCACTCGTAATCATTTTGCTGATGATGTTGTGACCACGCTTTTTAAGGTCATAGATACGAGCGCCAAGACGTAAGCAGTTAAAACGTTTTTCCCGCATCTAAGTGAGTTAATCGGTCGCCGTTTTTGAGTGCTTTTTAAAATCTGTGCTGATTGTGCTTGACTTGTCGTCTCGTTTTGATTAATATTTTCCATGTTAATTTTTCCATAAATTGCCACGGTTGCCGCCGTGGTTTTTATTACGTTTATTTAGCGCAATAACACATTCGATTGAGTATTGTGTTGCAGCTAAATGTTTGTTTAATAATTTTTCAGAATAATCTCTTCTTCTCCTTGGGTGATTTCGCCATCTTTTAACGCATCTTCCAATACACCAAAAAAGCATGCCTCGAGCTGATAATTCGTGCAGTTGGATATTTGCCATTTCTACTGCATCTAGATTGTCTGCATCGGTATCTTTTACAAAACGTCCACCAACATTTCGGCAAAGCTCCTCGATAAAAATCAGTGCAGCCATACTCGAGCTGGACGGCAATCAATTCTTCGTTTTTAAAGCGTTGGCCTTTTTGTTTGATAAAGACGATTAGTTTAACTCGCTTTCGGTAAAGCCGAGAAATCCAGCTACCGCACTGCCACCGAGTATGTTCTCAATCATTTCGATGATGACTTTCTTCATTGCCATAATTTTTGCCTTGTTTTTATGGTTTCTTTTTGCGCAATATGAGTAAATTAGTTGTCGAGTTAAATTTGCTAAGGAATGTAAAATCTGCTTTTCAGTAACCTTGCCTTTTTGTAGCCTTAACGATTCGCGGGATATGCTAGCGTTAATACCGCCACCAGTAAGCCAAAAAGCTGGCGGAAACCTGAAAACTCCGCATTCTTGACTTAGCTTTACCTGAGAACCGCAAATTGAGTGCTTTTTCGATTGCTTCGTTCTTCACTAGTTCACCTTTAATTAAAATTCTTATATAGAATATAGATACATTATAACTTGTAAAGGGTTTCTTGTTTGATTTTTATATAAGTTTATTTATAGGATCGGGCGATTAAGGAGGGTTTTATGAATACACTTGCTGAAAGATTGCACGGTTTGCAATGGACAAAATGGGTAAAAACCAAGTTAGAATTAGCCGCATTAGCGGAACATCACAGGTAACGATCAGTAATGTTTGAACAGGTTACAAAAAGCCCTAGAAATGGATTGCAAATAGCCAAGGCTTTGAAAATTTCATAGAATGGCTCTTGATGGCACAGGAGAAATGGCACAAACTCAAATAGAATCAAACATGTGAAACAGGCTCATTTGATCACTATGGGACCGTAATACTCCACTAAACGATGACCAGGTAGAAGTTCCGTTTTATCAAGATATTCGCCTTGCTGCCGGTAGCAGCTTTTGCTGATAAGACATAGCAGACTATAACAACTTCAAATTGCGTTTTTCCAGCAACACTACGTAAACAAGGCGTACAGTACGAAAATGCGGTATGTGATTGCTGATGGAAATTCAATGGAGCAGTTATTCGGACGGAACAACGGTGGGGAATTGATTTAGGCAATAAAACCATTAGAGATGGGAAGATATACACAATAAACCACGGTGGATTGCTGAGAATAAAAACTACTCTACAATATGCCTAATGAACAAGTGAAAAATTCGTAGTTATAACAGTGATGAACACCCTGATGAAATAGCATGAGTTACAAGACATTTCAGTGCTTGGTAAAGTGTTCTGGTATTCTGTTCTTTTATATATAGCGGATGGTTGTTGATTTATTAGTATATCAACAAAAGAATTCATAGTTATTAATACTAATATGTTTACAATATTAATATTCGTGGTAATATTTTGTAACTAAAAGGTTAGTGACAGATGAGCAAGATTACAAAAATTAAGATAAGCTCTACAAAAGAGCCGCCACCCACTGATTTTACGTGGGGACGAGCTGAGAACACTTTTACTTAATTTGGGATTTAATGAAAAACAAGGTAATGGATCTCGTGTGAAATTTGAGGCATTCTTCGCTGGATTTTCCCGATTGAGTATTCATAAAGCCACATCCTGAAAATACGTTAAAGCGGTGTAATTATTCAGATAAAAACCGCATGATGAACTCTATGCACTATTAGGAAATTAATATGGAAACAATGCAATATAAAGGCTTTCTAGGAAGTATCAAGATTTCCAAGGAAGACAAGATATTATACGACAAGCTATTACATATTAATGGCTTGATAACAACAAAGCCGAGAATTATTCAAATTAGAGACTGCATTTCATGATGCTGTTGATGATTATCTTGCCGATTGTGAAGAATCCGGTATCGAACCACAAAATCTTGTTCAGGTGCATTTAACATCCGGGTAAAAACCAGAAAAGCATCGCCAACTCTATGTTATCTCAAGCGTACAAAATATAAAACTAAATGCTTTAGTATCGAAGGGGTTGATTTGGTCATTACAAAATATGCAACTGAACATGCAAAACTAGAAACTCTACAAAGTATTTAAATTTAACTGGAACATAATCTAGAAATGAGATGCAATTAATTGGACATTAGAAAAATGTCAAAATCTCCAGTTCGTTTCAGGAGAGGAAATAATTATGAAAATGCAAATCATGATCAAGCTAGTATGTCTTACTCTTTTTAATCTAAAGACTAATAGGAAAGTAGCTCAAAAGAAGGCAAACTCTCCCTAGGTGTTTACATTCCCAAAAAGAAGACAGAATGACTGCATCCTCCATATTGAAATTGAGACGCCTGATTATGAATTTAAAAGGGTGAGTTGCTTATCATTTTGAAAATCAGCCAAAAGTCTCTGAAGCTAAAGATAGGGAGCAGAGTTTATAGCATCACTTTTACCCTTACGCGATGCCATTGGCAAAAACCTTCTTGCTATATCCGAAGTGCCAAGCAATAGCTTACCTTACTTACCTATTGATTTAACTAACAAACCGCCTGTATGGCGGTTTTTAATATTCAAATGTTCAATTAATCATAGACAGGGATGTTACAATGCTATCAGCTTCGCTTTTAGATAATGCTGAAATACACCATCATAATGAGACATCTTAATTTCATTATGCAAAATATCAAACAAATAAAAACTTCTAAACTTCCCCGCCTGTATTTGCCCCAATAAATATTTCTGTATGCTTTCCATATTCATTTTATCAACATGCGATCAGGCCTAAAGCTATTTAGCTTATCAAGCAAACATTGTTTTACATGATCTTCGCTTTGTGTAATTGGATAGCTTTTAAAATTCTAACGCACGCATTTCAGACGTACTAACTCCACATCCAAAAAGACCAAGTGCAACAATCGGAACAAATATTTTTCCTCATATAACCTCCATTAAAGAGTGCGGTCATTCTGCTCAAAAAGTAGAACGTGTTCACGTGATCAGCATCTCAAATCACAACATTTGGTGATTAAAAATAAGCAATTAAACACATTTTCTTGAAAATTTATTTCTTTAAAAATCAATTAAATATAAGAATATTTATAGATTTTTATATAAAAATTCCATAAGAAATCGCTTTACTGGATATAAGATATCTTATATCATACACCCATCAAAACGAGATACACATAAACAAATATCTCGTGCTCTTTAAAAATCAGATTACAAAGTTTGCTCATAACGGCATTATGCGGTCGTGTAGATTAAAAAGCCCTACCCTACATAATGAGGTAAACCGGAATACCCACTGAAAAAGGATGAGACCAGTGAAAAACTGACAGTTACAGAAAGTCTAGTCGCAGTGGGGAAATATCTCAAAGCACATTTGAGTACAGAGACACAGGGCATGTGAAACCTCTGCGAGATGATAGAGAAGTGTGCTTTGAAATAACACAAATACTAGAGGTTAAAAATGGAAGAAAAGAAAAATAAGCCCAAATGATAAAGAGAAAATCAAATGGGCTGTGTTAGAAAGATGCGGCTAGAAATACTAGTTTAACACCCAGCGAGTTTAGCTGAGGCACTTTGTCTGGCAATTAAGTTTATTGACTTTTATGAGCGTTAATAGACTTCAGTACTTGTTACATCGATCAGAAATAATCTCTTGCAGCTTACTTGAAAGTGTTGATAAATTCAACAATTTCCTCAGCGGAAAGATTGACTTAAATTTCTATAATGCTCTGATGGTGTTCTCAATACATCTCTTGCCATAACTAAAGCAATTTTATCAGCAGATTTTTATTCATAATAATTACCTCATATGTGGTTGTTGTGAGGCTGAAAATATTATATTCCTCATTGTTGTGGCTATCAATAAGGACTTGAGCCTTACAAGTATAAAGAAAAGGTATTTAATGGCTCTTTGTTGAGTTGGTTGAAACCAACACCTATACCTAGATATAGAATTAGTTAATGCTAACTTTGGAGAAAATGACGCAAGGTTCCAAATCCCAAAAGAGCCTCCATCTAAAGCCGCTTTTTCAAACGTGCGAAAGCATCGTCCAATCTCCTTGAATGAATAATTGACAACGCAAAGCGGCTCTAGCTGGAAACAGCGTTAGTCATAATTAAAACAATCTCCTTTAACATTGGTTATACCCTCCGCTCGCTTTCACACTTTTGGCGCCGGAGGGATCAACCAATATTTCTTAACTCATACGAGGTAAACACTATGAACAAGTTAATCAATTTTCTTAAAACAACTGCTTACGTTATTGCAACTATCCTTTCAATCTGCCTAGTTGCTGTGACAATGCTAACCGCACTTGCAGCACAGGCAAGCGAGACCAGACAGCATTAGAGCGTGAACAAGCAAGAATTCAATGGTTGCCGAACTGGGCAATATCAACAAAGACCTTACAGACCCAGCCGACAACAAGCTATGGCGTACACAAATATCAAACAAAAGGAATTAGATTATGAGAAGGCGAAAACAGAAATTAAGATTGAGCCTTATCCGAAAAGGTGGCTATGTTATTGAGCGAGTTGACGGCAAAGTTTTGGTGGCAGTCATCAGAGTACAGTCAATAGAGCTTGCGGAAGTGCGGTTAAAAAGGCGTAAAAGAGCTAAAGGCTAATATGGCTAAATTGCTCAGATAAAAAGCTTGCTAAGCGATTAAAAACCAAGAAAGTGGACTAGCAACAAATCAAGAGTTAAAAGCGTAGTATAACGCTAAACAGCGTTATTTGGCACGGTTTGATGAATATAACGAAACGGCGCAATAAGCAACCTAAAAACCAAAAGGCAAAACGAATTCAAACTATCTGACATTAGAAGATTGTTTGGAATCCAACAACAACAATCGATAGAGCTGTTTGCGATGGACGGGTTAAAGCCGAGCATTGGCAAGGTATCATTGACGGTCGGTGGGGTCGGTTGTTTGAGTTACGATGATATTAAACATTATTTTGACGGTTTAAAAAGGGTTTATACGATGGAAAGCCTACAAGCACAATGGGAACGCAAAACGCTCAATGATTACGATAGACGGTGCAGCAAAGAAGATGACTACAATCGGGCGGTAGAAATGAAATAAAGCATCAAAAGAAGATATTGCTAACGGTGATGATGATGTTATAGTGCTTTTTGGCGAAAAAGATGTTTGACGATGACGAATTTCTTAAAAGCGGTCGCACTTGGCACCGATATGAAGAAAGTGCGAATTAAAAATCTTGACTGCTATGGCTGAGGATAGATTGGAACAGTTAGAAGAGGATTATCGGAAAAGTTTGATCCTCAACGATTAACCAATAAAAGGTGAAACAAAATGACAAATCAAAATCGACAAGTACAAGCTCCCGTTAAGCCTAAAACACTTCGGGAGCTTTTAATAATCCGATGTATCAAAACGAAAAATTGAACAGTTAGTCGGTAAGAGATTCCAGCGACCTTTGCGACAACGCGTAATGCAGATTGCTAACAGTAACACAATGCTAAGAACAGCCGACCCGACAAGTATTTTTAATGCTGCTTGTATGGCCGCAGCATACCTACCACTTCAAAATGGATTGGGTTTTGCCTATATCGTGCCTTTTGAGAATAGCACAAAGAGCGTAAAGTAGGCTCAATTCCAGATTGGTTACAAGGGTTTTATCCAGCTTGCTCAACGCTCTGGGCAGTTTAAAGATTGGTAGCCTTACCGGTATATAAAAATCAACTGCTCAAAAAGACTTTATCAACGGATTTGAGTTTGATTGGGAACAAGAACCTGAAAAGGACGAAAATCTATCGGATATTACGCTTATTTCAAGCTGGTGAATGACTTCTCGGCTGAACTCTATATGAGCCATGATGACATCGTTAAACACGCTCAACGTTACAGTCAAACGTTTAAAAAGGCTTTGGCGTATGGCGCTGACAACTTCGAGGCGATGGCATTAAAAAGCCGTGATGAAGTTATTGCTATCAAAACAAGCTCCATTATCGGTAGAAATGCAACAAGCAGTATTAATGCGACCAAGCGGTGGTTAAAGATGTAGAAAATCAGAGTTCAATTATACCGACAACATTCAGAATGCTGAATTTGTGGCTGTTGTAGATGATGAAACGTTTAACAACTGTAAGCAAAGCATTATCAACGGTGAGACTACTCTACAAGACCTTTGCGATAGTAGGGGCTATGAGTTTTAGTCAAGAAGGCAGATTGCGGAATTAGAGGCGATTGAGAATGGAAATGTACAAAGCTGAAAGCTAGATGCTCTGGAGCTTGCTGATTTAATGGTTAAACCGAAAAGCGGTGAGTGGAATTTCGGCTACCGCTAAAAGTGCAGTGAAAAGATAGTTAAAATATGACCTGTTTGGCTATCAAGATTTTTGAGAGTACTTTCAATACACCAGAAAAGGCATCGCACTTGAAGAACAAGCCATTAAGTTAAGCGGTCGCAAGCGTGGATTAGCATTAAAGAAAAATGAAGAAAGACGGAAAATGAGTTGGATTACTGGCGAGATGTGATATTTACGTTCCGAGCTGAAAGCTAATCATACGATACAAAGATACTCGTGCGGATATTGGTTCGCACCCATTTTTACCGATGAGGCTGAAGAAAAGCCATCAGGCTATACAATCAAATGCAAGGCTATATGTGGCTTTGGGGTTTGTGAAGGGCTCAAATTGACTTTGTACTCTTGTCCTACTCCATACGAGCAATTATCAAGCTATGACGACCCGACACGATACATTGATTTGAGTGGAACAAATTCGCAAACCAAAAACGCATTACAACCGTTACAGTTAAGCGCGATGACAAAATTATCAGAAAAATCAAAAAGCGAGTTAATGCGCTCAAGAATATTATCAACAACTCCTTTCAGGAAATGAGCTAATGGCTGGAATTAATAGAAAGTAATCATTGTGGGAATTTGAGGCAATGACCCAGAAATCCGCACAATGCCAAACGGAGAAGCAGATTGCAAATATCAGCGTTGCAACAAGTGAAAGCTGGAATGATAAAAACACGCGGTGAACGCGCAAGTGACTGAATGGCACTCTATCGTGTTCTATCGTCGCCGGGGCGGAAGTGGCGAGCGAATACCTGCGCAGGCTCTAAAGTCTATGTTGAAGGGCGTTTAGAACCCGCAAATGGCAAGACCAAAATGGGCGAGATCGCTATACAACGGAGATTATTGGGGATGTGTTACAAATGCTTGATAGCCGTCAAAGCGGTGATAATCAAGACAAAACCAGTCACACCGGCAGCACTTATGCTAACGCTAAAAATGGCGTGAAACCGAAACAACAGGCAGAAAGTGCGGACAGATTTCGATGATGATATAGATGCAACCATTCTGAGGTATATGAAAACCTTTCGCTTTCAGAAAAAGCAAACGAAGTATTTTCTTGAACTTGCCAAAAAACAGTAAATCAGGCTTTATTGGCGTGTCTGTGGTATGAGTTCGCACAAAAATGGAAGCGTCCATTCAGCAGAATGGACAAACAATAAACATTGGCTTGTTTAACGATCCCGTTAAAGCGCAGCAATAGAGATAACAAAGCTATTGAGCTATGGGGGTCTAATGCGGTCACTAATGACGGATTAGGGCTTTTTAGAGGAGCGAGCTTTTGGGTTTCCCAGATGGCGAGAAATTGGAAAAAGAATAAATCAAGCTTTGCAGAAACACCTCCAGTATTTTTGGGAGAATGCTTTTCAAACTAATTACATTCGCGCGAAACAGGTGTTGACGTTTTTGAGGGCGATCCGACAGCAATCAGAGTTAAACCAGAATATCCAAAAAGGATAGAGCGAAAGATCATCCACTTGCTTAGAGCGCGAAAAAGCTTATCTATGTTGATAAACAAAACAATAATAGCGTGGATAAAAACCGCATTTATTCCGTTAGTTACCCTCAAAACAATTAATTAAGGACTCCGAGATGAATATTAAAAAGGATACGTCTATGACACAGAAAAAGCGACCTCACTTGAGCGCCAAATCGCCTGAGGGCTTTGCTGCGATGGCCGAAGAACTGCTCATTGTCAAGCAAAGAAACAAGAAATTGCTAACGGCGACGTGCTCAAAGAAAAACGTTGCGACCGCGTTCTAAATTGCTTTCAAGCAAAAGGAGAAATTCGAACGCCAACAACGAGCTGCTGACGTTTCAACTGGGTTGGATAACGCACTCAATGCACTGCGAGATGCCATGAAGTAAGTGAATATGGCTAGAAAGATTATACAAATAGCGCGTGGATATTTGGGTAACGATTACGTTGATCCGAATACACTAACAGCATTATGCGACGATGGGACATTGTGGGATCTAAATAACGGCGAATGGACAAGACTGCCAGACATTCCACAAGACAACACACCAGAAGCCACTAACAAATGAGTGGCTTTTTGGATATCAAATTAATGAGGTTAAAAATGAAAGAACAACAAAAAGAAATACGAGTTAACCGGTGAATTTATTGAGCATTGGAGCGGTAAAAGCTATACCGAATCAAAGCGCTAGTTTCGTTTTGGCGTAGTAGTGGCGGGACAGCTTGGCGGTTTATTGAGTCGGAAAAATTTGAATCAATCTCTGTCCGGTAACGCTTGGGTGTACAGTGACGCTGAGGTGTCCGGTGACGCTCAGGTGTACAGTAACGCTTGGGTGTGCAGTGACGCTCGGGTGTGCGAGTGACGACTGAGGTGTGCAGTGACGCTCGGGTGTACGGTAACGCTTGGGTGTACAGTGACGCTCAGGTGTACGAGTGACGCTGAGGTGTACGGTGACGCTCGGGTGTACGCAGTGACGCTTGGGTGTACGGTGACGCTCGGGTTGAGATCTCATGCGGTAATTTCCGAGCATAAAATGATTTTTGGGCGTCAAATGTCGGTTCGAAAAGGCAGCACATAACCGTGTTTAACGGTAAAGATGGGTTAATTTGTAACGCGTGGTTGTTTTACTGGGACAGTTGATGAGTTTTAGTAAAAATCCGCCGAAAGTGCATGATGATAAAACAAAAATGAATACAAATTGCTAATCGAAGTGGCAAGAGTCGAATCTTAGGTGTTAAAGATGAGTGAAATCAATATAAACATTCCCTACTCAAGATTTTCCGATATTTTCGGGTGCTATTTTTATGTGCGGATGAATAGCGATGACCCATCGGCTGTTACACGTGCGTTGAGATGACGCTAAATACAGTTGGCTTATGTTTGGCTCTGAGTTGCGAAATGACATGTATCCGGACGGCGGAATCAGCAGACTATCCTGCGGTAGTTAACGAGCTACGTAAATAATTTTATTGAGTGGGCCAACAGTCAATTTAATGCACCGAAGATTTACAACTCACCTCGACCACTGGTTGATGTGTTGCCGGTGGTGGATTTAAAACCGTATAAAGGTGATAAAAATGCTGACTTACGGCTCAGTCTGTTCGGGGATTGAGGCGGTCAGTGTTGCACGTGGTCGGGTATGATGTCCGCCGGTCTGGTTTTCGGAGATTGAGCCGTTTCCATGTGCGGTACTGCTCATCATTATCCAGATGTGCCAAATCTTGGCGATGACGGGCGCTTACCTCAAGAAATTATAAACAGAAATCCCGCCCCTGATGTGCTTGTTGGTGGTACGCCTTGCGCAAGCTTTTTCGATCGCCGGTTTGCGAAACTCGTTAGATGATGAGCGCGGAAATCTCACGTTAACTTTAATACACATATTGAGCTATTGATTATGTTAGATACCAAGACGGTGAAACAGCCATGCATTTTGCTGTGAGGAAAACGTTCGGTGTACTATCCACAAGGACGACGCATTCGGACGCTTTTTGGCTGGACTGGTTCAAGAACGTCAGCCATTGCGCCAACAGGGGCGAAAATGGACAAACGCAGGTTTTATTGCATTCAGCTCGAGACTGTCGCGTGGAGAACACTCAATGCTCAATACTTCGGACTCGCCCAACGACGCCAGCGCGTGTTCCTTGTGGCAAGTGCTAGACCCCGAAAGTGTCGCCCCGAGATACTTTTTGAGCAAAAAGGCGATTGCGTATCTTGCGAAACGCGAAGTGAGGCGATTGCCCCTACTCTTACATGACTAAAAAGTGGACGGAGAGTTTAACGATTAGCGAGGTCATTGTCGGCATGAGCTTACGATGGCTTGCTCCGAGCGAGGTGCGAAAAACTAATGGGATTCCCGCCGGGTTATACGCAAATATCGTATCGAAATAAACCAGCGAAGATTGCCCCGGATAGCCCGCGCTATAAAGCTATCAGCAATAGTATGCGCTGTACCGGTTATTAAGTGGATCGGGGAAAGAATGATTAATTATTTAAACAAATAAATCCAATAGGCGTTCCAAGCGAGCGCCTTTTTGTTTTCTAATAGGAAAGAAAAATGAAAAATTTGATTTAAAGCCGCCTTGAATGGCGAGCCTGTAATGTTAAAAATGGATAAAAGCTGTTATTAAATTTAACATGCTTGATGATGTTGAAAATTTAGCACCAAGTGATTCGGATTACCCATTGTTTGGATATAGACTTAATGAGGGGCATGTTTTATACACTATCTTGGGGATTTGTCGGGTAGAGTCAATACACTGGGCGGTGTCCGAATATAATATTGTCGGTATGTGGCGCAACTTTGTTGTGTCGATACCAGAAAAATCAAGAGAGTTTTGGCGGTGATAAATTCCCAGAAATACCAGAATACCCTAACGAAATTAAACAAAGTGAGTTCCTTGCTTTGCAAGGTAAGTGAGCTGTAATAAAAATAAATGATAGTTGATCAATATGGAAACCGTATTAAATATGATGATTGCCAAATCTAATCATTCTTTATGCCCTTATTATTTTTGATAGGCACACCAAAAAGTTATCTGAGGATACTTTTCTTTTTAATTTAAAATATGGCTTATCTCTCGTGGAGTAAAAGATGTTTAGACAGGACTTACAAGTATCAAATGGCAAAGATACGTTGTCATTGAATGTCAATTCGGACGTGAATGGGGAATGGTAAGAGACCGAGCGAAACCGTCAGCGAGGAGAGGCATTGGAAATCGTCAATATTGGATTAAGTACAAAAGAATAAAACCAGAGCAAATTATGGTTATTGAAGTGCCGAATGTTGCAAACCGTGGTAAGCATCTTTAAAGAGATTAGATAAGGAATGTATGATGAAAGACTTTATTATATGGCTGTCGCTATTCATATCTTGGTTAGTCGGCATCGTATTAGTTGATGCGACTGCTGGATTATTCTTTGGTGTTGCGTGGAAAGCTTTTTGTTTGCGGTGTGATATGAGCGAATGGATTAAATGTAGTGACGAGCTGCCGCCTGTTTTCTAAAGTCTTGGTTTATGGGGAAATGGTTCGGCAATTACATAACGACTGTTGGTATGGTAGATAATAAAGGAACGTGGAAACACTTGCCAGTATTAGAGTTTATTACCCATTGGCAACCGCTTCCACCACCGCCAGAAGATTTATAATTAACGAGATTATTTAAGCGTTATGTTATCATATTCAAAAATTAAGGGATGAATATGGAAAAAGTAGAAATTAAAACGAACCACCCTGACTATCCACGCGTTTTAATGTCTTTACATGAAAGCAAGTGGATTCAGATGCGAGATATGTTACCGAGTGATAATGGTGAAGTATTGGTTGTTGCTATTGATAACGGCGATACTGAAATTAGAATTGGATTTTATAACAACAATTGCTGGTATTCATATACTGACGATGACAAGCTCGCAAAGGTGACGCATTGGATGCCTTTGCCTGATTTCATAAAAAGATTAAATGATGAATAGCTAATAACCGCTCTTATGAGCGGTTTTTAATGGAAGAATATGGGGAAGAGAATTTTTGAT
>BNJT01001496.1_pt1 | contig 87346 bp, 123 predicted proteins | sample 8540491 | NCBI WGS metagenome assembly BNJT01 (sample SAMD00202455, study PRJDB9452) | human saliva metagenome | host: Homo sapiens | reverse complement strand
GTTACGTATTGTTTGAAGCTGCAGAAATTGCGTTGAGCCAACATTAAGGCGATTAAGCCGCTGCCGCTACCTAACAATATCCGTTTTGCCTGCGCTTCAAGACCCGCTGGCCCAAGCGCCCAATAAAAATACCGTCCGCAGCCCACTTTCATGGCACAGCGATCGTGATTTACCCGAAATTGTCTTTTGAAACGAAACCCGTCTTGCCCATCGAAAAACACCGTCATAAAAGGACCGCACTTTAACGGCAAAGTGCGGTATAATTCAACGCAATTTTAATGCTAATGAACGACAAATACCAATGACAAACCTCACTCAATTTGCAGATTTACGATCTCGCGCCTGAATTACTCAACGCCCTCCAGAAAAAGGCTACCAACGTCACCGCTATCAGCAGGAAACCATCTCCCTGCCGCCGATGGACGGATGAGGATGTCCTCAGGGTCGGCACCGACCGGCACCGAAAAACCGCCGCGTTTTTGCTACCGGCGATTCAACACTTTGTTGGATTATCCGCGCCGTAAACCGGGCGCGCCGCGTAAAGTGTTGATTCTTACACCAACCCGTGAACTTGCCATGCAGGTGGCGGAACAGGCGGAAGAACTTGCCTGCTTTCACCAAAGCTCAGTATTGCGACCATCACCGGTGGTGTGGCGTATCAAAAAATCACGGCGGATTTTCAATAAAAATCAGGACATTGTGGTGAGCGACCCCGGGGCGTTTGTTGCAATACATTAAAGAAGAAAATTTTGATTGCCGCGCGGTGGAGATTCTGATTTTTGACGAAGCGGACAGAATGTTGCAAATGGGCTTTGGGCAAGATGCGAGAGAAAATCTCGGCAGAAACCCGTTGGCGTAGGCAAACGTTGTTGTTCTCGGCGACCCTTGAAGGCGATTTATTGGAAGACTTTTTGCCGATCGCACGTTAAACGAGACCGGTGAAAATTGATGCAGAGCCCGAGCCGCCGTGAACGGAAGAAAAATTCAGCAGTGAGTATTATCACGCCGACAGCAATGAGCATAAATTTCAAATTGATTGGCGCGTTTCATTGAGCAAGAACAAGTGAGTAAGGCATTGTATTCTGTACGCCGTCGGGAAGATGTGCGCGAACTGGCGGAAAAATCTGCGCAAACGCGTATTCGCAGCGTATCTGGAAGGCGAAATGGCGCAAACCCAACGCAACAACGCTATTGACAAACTGAAAAACGGCGCAGGACGGTGTTGGTCTCCACGTGATGTCTCCGCGCGTGTATCGATATTGATGACGTCAGCCACATTATGAATTTTTGATTTGCTGTACAGCGCCGATACGTATTTGCTACCGCATTGGGCGTACCGCGCGTGCCGGCAAAAGGTACTGCAGTGTCTTTTGTGGAAGCGCACGATTATCGTCTGCTGGGGTAAAATTAAGCGTTATACCCAGAAATTCTGAAAGCCCGCGTGATTGAAGGTTTGGAACCACGCACCAAAGCGCCGAAAGACGGCGAAATCAAAACCGTCAGCAAAAACAAAAAGCGATTAGAAAAACGCGAAGCTCAAAAGACAAACGGATAAAAGCCAAACAACGTCATCAGGGATCGTAAAATATCAGTAGACCGCCGCAACCAAGTGCTTCAACAACAGAAATCGCCCAATAATCGCCGGAATAGATAACCACATGATGTCAAAAGAAAATTTCAGAACAGCATACGCCGATGATGAAACAATATCTGCAACTCAAAGCGGAGAATCCGGATATTTTGTTGTTTTATCGCATGGGCGATTTTTACGAGCTGTTTTACGACGATGCAAAACGCGCCTCCGCACTCTGCGGATATTTCGCTGACCAAACGTGGACAATCTGCGGGACAGCCGATTCCCATGGCAGGCGTGCCTTATCACGCGGTGGAAGGCTATTTAGCGAAGTGAGGCAACTCGGTGAATCCGTCGCCATTTGCGAACAAATCGGCGATCCGAATACAGCGAAAAGCCCTGTTGAACGCCAAATTGTGCGTAGTCACGCCGGGTACGGTGGTGATGAAAGGCTGCTACCGGAGACGGCAGGATAATCTTAGTGCCGCGCGTGTATCAGGAAAAAGATCATTTCGGTTTGGCGACATTAGACATGACGTCCGGTCGTTTTCAGCTATGCGAACCGCAATCCAAAGCAGATTTGCAAACGGAATTACAACGCATCGCGCCGGTGGAATTGCTTTATTGAGGATTTTGCCGATTTTCAGTCATTGAACACGCTAAAGGTTTGCGTCGTCGCCCTATTTGGGAATTCGAGCTAAAAACCTCCATTCAACAGCTTTGCCATCAATTTAATACCAAAGACTTGTGCGGATTTGGTGTCGAGCGATTCTGGGCTTATATGACGCCGGTTGTTTAGTTGCAATACGCACGCGAAACGCAACGCACGCCTTGCCGCATATTCAAAGCATTCATCTCATTCAACACAGCGAAAATATTCAGTTGGACGCCGCAACCCGTCGCAATTTTGGAGCTCACTCAAAACCCTGGCGGGGGACGGAAAACACGTTGGCGGCTTGTTGGATAAATCTCACCCCGATGAGCAGTCGCTTGCTAAAACGTTGATTCATCGGCCGATTTGCGATCTAGAAAAACCTCACGCAACGCCAACAAGCCATTGGTGTTAGTTTTCAGACCCGGATTTAGTGGCGGATTTGCAACTTATTTTGCAACAAGTAGGTGACATGGAGCGCATTTTGGCGCGCGTGGCGTTACGCACCGCCCGTCCGCGTGATTTTAACCCGCTTGCGTACCGCTTTAGAGCAGATTCCTTATATAAAAATCGGTTGACTGAAAAACGTCCGCCAAAATGACCGCACTTTACCAACAATTGGGTGATTTTTCCGTACAATTTGACCTTTTACAGCAGGCGATTATTGACAGTCCCCCGGTGTTAATTCGATGATGGCGGTGTCATTGCGGCAGGCTACAATGCCGAGGTGGATGAATGGCGTGTTGAGTCGCCGACGGTGCCACCCGTTATTTGGAAGATCTGGAACAGCGGGAACGGGAAAACACCGGCATTGATACCTTAAAAATAGGTTTCAGATGCGGTGCGGCTATTACATTCAAATTAGCCGCAAAGCCCGCAAAGCGCCGATTCATTGTAATGCGTCGTCAAACCTTAAAAATGCCGAACGTTATGTCATTCCTGAATTGAAAACCCTGCGAACACAGGTGTTGAAAGCAAAAGGCGCTTCTTTGGCGTTGGAAAAGCAAAGCAGCTATATGATGAAAATTTTCGGACCAGGTGCGCACTTGGGCGACTTACAGCTCGCCGGTTTGGCGATTAGCCGATTGGATGTGTGCTCACCAATTTAGCGGAGCGGGCAGAAAGCCTGATCGCCGCTGTGGCTTGGCTGACCTCGGAACAAACGGGCATTCATATTCGATGGCCGTCACCCTCTGGTGGAGGCAAGTGTTGCTAGGAACCGTTGTGCGCAAACCCAACGGAACTTACGGAACAGCAACATTTCCTCATTACTACCGGCCTGAATATGGGCGGTAGTACTATATGCGCCAAACGGCGCTGATTAGCCTATAATGGCGCAGCGGTTTTGTGGCCGGCAGACAGTGCCGTCGCTGGCCCCTGTTGATCGTATTTTTACCCGTATCGGCGCTTCTGATGATCTCGCTTCCGGACGTTCAACCTTCATGGTGGAAATGACGGAAATGGCGATAATATTCTGCACCCAAGCGACGGATAAAAGTTTGGTGTTAATTGATGAAATCGGTGTGGAACCTCCACTTACGACGGTTTTGTCCTCGCTTGGGCTTGCGCGCTGACAATGGTTGCTGAAGAAAATCCGTCTCTTTAACCTTATTCGCCACCCACTATTTTGAGCTCACCGTGCCACTGAACAGGTGCAAGGCATCGGTACTCATTTAGATGCCATTGGAGCATACGACACCATTGCTTTTCGTGCACGCTGTACAAAAAGGCGCGCTGCCAGTAAAAGCTACGCGTCTTGCGGTCGCAGCCTGGCAGGTGTGCCACAACAAGTCACTCAAGCTTTGCCAAACAAAAACCAGCGCAATTAGGACTGTCACAGCAAACGCTAAACTAACAGGTACAGAATTTACGCCTGGCTCAATCAGTGCGTGCTATATGAACTGAATTTGCCACGGCAGAAGATGAGAAGAAAGACATGTTGCTCCACATGTTACAAGAGCTGGATCCGATGACCTCAGTGCCCAAAACAAGCTCCCCAGCATATTTAGAGAATCAATTCGAAGAAAACAGAAGGAATAATTCATTGATTTGAATGCATATCGTGATGTGTGTTTATTGGTGCATGCATTCACTCAAAGTGCGGCGGTCGGTTTCCGTGTTAGCTCTTTTTATAACGTATTTCTGTTATATACCGAAGTGAAAGAGACTCGTAGGCGATTGGGTTTCGCAGCGATTTGTACACTTTGAAATTTGACTGCTCTTTTGAGCTTGTGCAATAGTATCTGCCATTTAAAAAGATCAAAGGTCGTCTGAGGCTTAATTTTTCATACGACCTTGATGTAAGCTAATAACTAGAGCTTTTTACTTTTTAAATAACACACGACTTTTTCTAGCTCAATCCGTTGCATAAAGCGTTCGATATTCGTCCAATCAGGGCTGGCTGGCATTGACAGGGGAGCAGGATTTTTGTTTCTGCCATGCGGGTTGCGTTGAATTTATAGCCGTATTGGTATTTTGATTTCTGCTTTCAAAAATCATGGTTTTTAAAAAACAGATAGGCATATTTTCCCAGCATGTTTTTGATTTGATTTTTCAAGCGTTTTTACATCGTCTGAAAAACAGGCACTCGTAAGGATGGTAAAAATTCTCCACCACGCTGCCGTTGTAGTTTACGCCTAAAACATCCTTATCCAAGCTGGCATTTTTATTCGCAATAAAAGGCGGTGATGCCGTTGTTTGAATCGCTTGCCCCGACAAACGGGATTTTCCCTTCCCTGCATATCCTGTTTGGTCAGGCGCACGCCCGAATGAATCTCGCAAATATCCTGTATCGCAAATGCCGCCCAGCGGTCAGACGGCGTCCAATGCTCTACCCCCGCAAAGCCATTGTTATTTCAAATGAATTTATTATAATAACTTAGCACGGCAGCAATTTTATCCCGTTCGATTTGCTTCATAAAATCTTCCATAAACCGCCAGTCGGGCAAGTCATCTGAATTAATGGGCAGTAGAGATTTTTCTAGTTTTATCAATACTGTGATTGATTTCCATAAGATAAAACGTGTAATGGAATTTTTAATTGCTGATATTATAAACTTTTGCGGTATAGAATTTATAAAACAGATTTTCAGAAAGCTATGAACCTTCATATCTAAGATATGACTTCAGTACCATGATATCACTACTTTGCAAAAAGATATACAGTCTCATTGACAATTTGTTTGACTCTGGAAAATTTTATTTATAGCCGTTGGTAGCATAAATGAGTCGATGCCATTAAGTATCTTTCGCAGTGATTCTAGGCATTTATTTCCACTAGATAGTAGCTCGTTTACTTACATATGCTCAGTAGGTTTCAAGCCTTTTCCCTTGTATGTAATATGAAAAATATCTTTCAATCGAAAAAGTCAGACCACTCTCTATCCGTCAATTTCAACTTACTCATCATCATTCTTCCAATCCAAACAAATACCCCTACCGTGCGTAATCATATTGACTTCAAAGGTCAGATAATCGGCAATCACTTTTCAAAATCGGCTTCGGTGGGGATTTCGTCATTGAAAGTAGTAAAACGAATGCAGCCATTCGTCATCGGCTTCTACGGTGGTTTCCACGCAGAATTTGCTTTCTGCCTGAATACGTCCGAACCATACGTCCAGCAGATGCTGTTTTTGTCTTTTGCGCTGACGGTTTCTACTAGGCCGATGTGTTTTGCACTTCAAAAACCGTCGTTTTCAAAGTTGATAAATTTGACGGTTTTTGTCTTTGTCATGTGGGATGCCTGTGGAAAAGATGGCAATGCAGGGGTTTCGTCCGACACCGTAAAAAGGTGTTTTTGTTCAGGGTAATCACGCCTTCAAGCGTGTGTTTTTTGAGGATGCTTTTCTTTAATTGCCTGTTCTTCTTTGGTTTTTCCCCTGTCATGGAAGACTGCGGCACAATCACAATGGCCTTACCATCTTCTGTTAAGGAATCTAGAAGATGTTCGGTAAAGGAGATTTCGTAAAGATTTGGGTTAGCTTTCGAGCCTTGCGAATAGGGCGGATTCATCATGCCGATGTTGCAACCTTTTGAGCTGGAGCTGAGCAGGGTTTTGTTTTAAAAATCTTCCTGCTCCAAGTTACTTTTTGCCGTCGCCACGCAAAAATCATATTGGTGGTGGCGATGGTAAACATATAGGGGCTGCAATTCGATGCCGTGCAGTTGGTTTTTGCGGATATTGCGTTTTTCAGCTTCTTTATCGGTTTTTGCAGCATATGGTGCATGGCGGCAATCAGAAAGCCTGCCGTGCCGCAGCAGGGGTCGAATACCGAATCGGTCGGTTTGATGTCAATCAGTTCGCAAAAACAGTTCAACAATATGGCGCGGGGTCAGAACGATACCCAGCGTCTGTCCGTCGCCGCCCGAATAGGACATAAATTCGCCGTAAAAGCGTCCCAAATAGTCTTCAGCGGAATGGATGTATTTGATGTTTTTGTAAATGCGGTCGTAGATAAATTGGGTGTAGTGCTTGAGCGGGGTTTTGCCCAATATGGAATTGGTTTCATTGATAGCTTTGGTATCGCGAATAACCAAAAACTGGCTGAGCAGTTTGTCTTTTTACTTGTGAGCTTGACTTGGGCGCGCTCTAGAGTTTGCTCTGAATGGCTTCGTAAATCTTTTTGCCCGTCGGTTTTTCACATCGTCGCCGTTCAAATTGTCTATATCGAAGTTTTTATGTTCGATTTCACGCAGTGCAAGCAAAATACCGGACACAATCAACGGCTTGTCTTTATCCTGAATGCTGCCGTAGTTGCGTAAATCTTCGTGCAGTTCTTTGGCGTCTTTTAGGATTTCGGCAGTGGTTTTTCTTCGTCTGTCTGCTCTTTTCAAGATGTTTTTGGTGTAATACTCGCCAATGTTCTTTTTCGTTGAACAGAGGTGAATGTTTCCACATCTTCCAGTTCTTTATAGCCGCCACGTTCGTCAATAAAGAGCGGTGAGATTTTGTGGCGTTTTTCGTTGCCTGATACGCCGATGGCGATGATTTTCTTGTAGCTGGTATTTTTCGCCAAATGGATACCGTAATGCAGCGCACCGTTTACGGCAAAATCTTTGACGCTGGAGGCGGTCTGGCAAATTAAGTCGTTATCGTCGCGTTTAATGTGGTCGGCGGTCATCGGCTTTATCTTCAATGACAATCACAAAATCTTTCACAACACCGCAGTATTCGGGATAGCCTGCCTTGCCGGTTTGCGCTTTTGGAAGCGGTTTTTAATGCTTTGTCCAGTTCGATAATATCGCTGCCCTGCGGACATAAATCTAGTTCTGCTTCTTTAAGTAGCTCATAAACCCAAAGATCGGTTTTAATTTCTTTTTAGCCATATTTATATTAAGTCCTAATAATTTTCTTATGTTTTGTAAATAAAATTTTGATTTTGCTAATTTCATCAAACCCTCACCAACTCCATCATCCCTCAAATGAATATAATGCCGACTTTCTTCCGCTCGCTTCCTCTTTAATGACAAAAATCCCTTTTTCCAGTAATGCTTTGGTAAAACGGTTTGCTGTTGCCGACGGAATGTTGGTTAGCTCCGATAGACGACTATTTCGGAAAACAGGATAAGTAAAAACAAAATCCAGTACAGCAAGAGAATGTTTAGAAGAAAAGTGTTTCAGTAAAAATAGATTTCATTTCTTTCATAAAGTGCATGAATGTTTTGTGCAATTTTAAGGTTATGCCCTGCCTGCCAATAGATTGTTTCAAAGAAGAATTGGCACCATTCGTTCCAATTACCTGTTTGAGAAACCTGACGCATCAACTCTGTGTAACGTTCTTTGTGTTCCTCAAAATATCCACTGATATAAAAATGCGGGGCGCTGATGGCCTTAGATTGCCAAAGCATTAAGGTAATCAGCATTCGACCAATCCGCCCATTGCCGTCTTGAAATGGGTGAAGTGCCTCAAATTCGAGATGAGAAATGGCCGTTTTGGCTAAAATTGGCGTAGAATCGTAATTGATATAATTGAATAATTTATCCAAACCTTCTTCCAATTTTTCCGGGCTAATCGGGAACAAAGAGAATCGCCCGCTTGCCTTTGTCAGCTAGATAGTTCTGCTCGTGCTTGAATGCGCCGGGCGATTTATTCGCGCCACGACCATAAGATAAAAAGCTGTTGGTGCACGGTTTTCAATAAAAATTTGTTGAATAGATAGCCATCTTCTCATCGCGCCTTTGTGCATTTTTCAATGCCCGCTGATACAACACGGTTTCTGACAATGTCCGAGCGGACTTCGGTGGAATCATTACCTTCACCGTAATCTGCCTCATATTGCATAATTTCATCCATGGTACTAATTGTGCCTTCCATACGGGAAGAAATAACAGCCTCTTGGTTTCGTAAGGGCGCAAGTAAAATCTCGCTGTTATGCATATTTTTCAACATTTGATCGTAACGGGCTAGCGCATCAGTTGCTTTTTAATAGGCTAGGCATAAGTAGGGCGTAATTTAATGATTTGAGGAGGAAATTGATTGTAGTGATACTGAACGGCATCGTCGAAGTTAAGCGGTTTATACATGTTATTCTCTTTGTGAATCAGCTAATTTTTGATTGATAAAATGCATTGTCGCTCATTTATGATTAATAAAACAAGTTTGTAAACTCAAATTTATTAAAAAATGATTAGCAAAAGAGCTTTTGTAACTCATTTATGATCGACAAAAAGTTTGTTAATCAACATACTAATAAAAATGATTGGTAAAATTTTGAGAAAAGATATTTGTATGTTCTAAAATCTGACCGCACTTTGGTGTCCAACATGATTTACCATTCAATACTAAAGGCCGTCTAAGTGGACATTTCAGATGGCTTTTTTACTTTACCAGTTGTCTCGGTACTACACCAATAAACAGAAAAGTGCGGTCAAAATTTACGGCGTTTTGACCGCACTTTACCCTCGATGTGACTAATGCATTACTCGGATTAATCCTGTAATGCCTGCTAATAAACATTGAAAGCCCATCGTTTTTCAGGCTGTCAGCGATAAATCTCAGTAAATCTTTTTCACTCACTTTTTGCAGTTCGTCCAATGGTTTATCTAATGCCGCCACGGTTTCAATTTTGATCACCTTTCGGCCCCGGATTCTAAAGTCGCGATTTCAAACAACGCGCGCCCACGACGCACATGATCGCCGGAGCTGATGAGAACGGCGTGTTTGATGTGGTGTTTGGCTAAGGAATAACGGGAGAATAAGGCATTTTCCACGGTTGAACGGGCATAGTTGTCGGCGTAAAATGCGTTTGGCGTCATGCCTTTTATCAATGAGCCATTGCCTCATTAACGCGCCTTCCGTTTGGTTATTTTGCGGTACGCCTCCGGTGACGATAATTAAGCATGAGGGTTTTGATTAGCGATTTCTAAGGTTTTTCCAAGCGTTGAATTAAGATGTCTGCATGCTGCCATCAGGGTTTAGCGCATAGCCCAAGGTAATGATGGCAGATTGTTCCGGCAACTTATGATCTAATTTGTCGCTAATCGGTTGGGTCGCTACGCTGTCGATAATGTTGAACAGGTTTTCAAGCTCTGCGGCTTTTGATGGCGCAAGATTTTTAACTGTTTGAAGTGATTGTCACTTTCTGCTTTGTTGCCTCTGAAACGATGCCATGGTTAAGTAAATATGTGCGCGACATCGTCCGGTGCAACGTTCAAGACCTTTTGATATAGCTCGATAGCTTTGTCGGTGTTGCCGTTATAAAATGTTAGCGTTAGCGGCACCAAATATCCACCCGATAAGGTTCTAACTCATAGGCTTCCAACAAAATCGCGGCAATGCGTTCCATGTTACTTGGCAATTTCGCCGTGAATCCTGCATTGACACGCGCGCCGGTGAGTTTTGATTTTCACCGCTTGTGCGATTAAATCATCCACGACTTGTCGCTGGGTTAGTAATTGCTGGTAGTTAATTTGCGTGGTTCCAACACCCGCACCGCTTGTGTATTGGCGGTAGCATGGAAAGTAAGGCGAAAATAATGGCTAATAATGAAACTTTGACAGGGGTTATTCATCCTTTTCTCCTTGGATTTCTTATTATTCAACCCTTAGTGTAGGAAAATTAAATTTTAAAACTAGGAGCTAGATCACATTTTTAGGACTTTTGTATAGAAAAATTGTCATTGAAACAAGTGGGATTAGCCCAAACATGACGTTGGAATGGTTTCTGACTGATGATCATACTTTCATTTGACGCTGAATTTTTGCTATTCTTTACGCCACTTTTGGGGCTGATTCTGGATTCGACGGGATTAGCGAAGCCCGAGGTGCACGTCGAGGTGCGGTAGGCCTCGTAAACAAACCGCAAAAATAGTCGCAAACGACGAACAATACGCTTTAGCAGCTTAATAACCTGCTCATAGCCTTCGCCCCCAGCTTCCGCTCGTAAGACGGGGATACGAGGAGTCAAACCCAAAACGAGATCGTGGACGCCGCCGTTTGAGGATCGAAGCACTAAATTAAATCAAACCAGCTTAATTACTCGCGTGTCTGTCCGCAGGGTTAAGTGAATCTTAAAGACTGACTAAACGTGTAGTACTAACGGTAGAGTAATTTCGGACGGGGGTTCAACCCCCCAGCTCCACCAAAGTCCAACTCCAAACAAGTGTTTATAAAGTCCGACAAAAGCCTTGGTACATAAAGCACTCCAAGGCTTTTTTATTGTCCAATTTAACCCTATCCATTCCGACCTAATCCAACGATTTTAGTAACACTGATAGTAACACTATGATAAAATAACTTAGGCCGATGTTACTACAAGCATTAAGAGTCTTATGCTACAAGGCTTTTTACCGCTTTTTATATTTCTTAAAATGACAGGTGATTCTAGCTATGCCAAGAACAACAAAAATCTTTTAACGAAACACCGAAATAGACAGAGCAAAAGCCTGCTGAAAAGGAATACAACCTTGCAGATGGGGAGGGCTATCTTAAGAGTTAAAACTAATGGGCTCTAAATTATGGATTTTTAACTATTACCATCCTTTCCACTAAAAACGTAAAAATATCAGTTTAGGTATTTATCCTGAATTGTCGCTTGCTCAAGCTCGTAAAATAAGAGATGAATATCGCTCATTACTAGCCCAAAAATATTGATCCTGCCGAATATCGAGCTAATCAACTACAAGCAAAACAAGACGAGCTAAAACAACACATTTGAAGCCGTCGCTTGGCAGTGGTTTGAACATCGCTAAAAACTCGCAAGAATTTCTCCTGAGGGCTATGCAAAGATGTCAAAAGCCTGATTGAACGTATTTTATTACCGCATTTTGGTAAATTACCGATTACTCAAGTTACTGCACCTTTAGCCCTGAAAGCATTTAAGACACTTCAAGATAAAGGCACGTTAGAAACGCTTAGACGTTCTATTCAAAAGTTGAATGAGATTATGGATTTTGCTTGCACCGCAACATTATTTCGCGGTATAACCCACAGCCAATCTTTCGAAAGAATTTTGATAATCCCACAGTTGAACACTTTGAAAACGATCCGTCCAGAAGATCTGCCTGAATTTCTGATGACCTAAACCGTGCTCAAATTAAGCTACAAACACGTTATCTTATTTTATGGCAACTACTGACCATGATACGCCCTAACGAGGCTGCTAGTGGCCTGTTATGAAAGATATTGATGAGAAATCTAAGATTTGGACAATCTATATTCAAAAAGGGATTAAGCAAGATGAGCGTGGTCGAGACTCATAAAATTATCTTCTTTCTCGCCAAGCAATGGCAATTTAAAGGAAATTAAAAATTGAGTGGTGGTAGAATATCTTTTTCCAAGTGAAAGAAATCCAAAAATCGCATACCAACACGCAAAACCGCTAATGCTGCGATTAAACGTATGGGCTATCACGGAAAACTCGTTGCTCACGGATTAAGGAGCATTGCTATACTTACCTGAATGAACAAGGTCATAACAAAGATATGATTGAAGTGGCGTTATCTCACATCAATCAAGATCGTATTCATACCTGCATACAAACCGGTGATTACCTTTTAAACAGCGTTTTACTATACCATGCTGCGGGCAGATTTTATCGATCAATGCTACATGAAACTATTCCGCAGTATCATTTAAAAGTTGTTAATGCGTAATCTGCCGAATACTAAAAACCACAATTTCTCTACGAATTAGCAGACCGATTTTCGTAAATCCTGTTCATGTACTTTGCAGATCGCCATATTTCAACAACGATTAAATTATGAATTTTGCTATTTTGTGGTAAGAAATTGAGTGGTGAATACTCAAATTCATTATGTATTTAACGAGAGAAAGCAAATTATAAGATTGATAATTGCCCTCTCTTTTGCGATGCTTTACCTATAGAAAATCAAATTTTACTAAAAATTGACTGCACTAGGCCCAAGAGTTTTATATAGTTCAATTTTACCCACACTTTTGAAATTTACCTCTTTTTCCTTTTATCCAGCGGAATTTTTCCAAGTAATAATCTAATGATTTAATTTTTAGATGTAGATATATTCAATTTTTCGGATAATACTTCCAGCCTTCTTCTATCTAGCTTTTCCGCACAATCGAAAAATTGATGTGGTGATTTTTCATACAAATAAACCGCTTCAAGAATACTCATCTACTCATCAGGAATAATAATCTTACTTGTTCTTTTTATAGGAATATTCCACTTCTTTTTCAATTTATTCAAATAATGAGATCGCTTGTAATTGCTATCTGAATATGATCATCTTTTTCTTATCCATTGGTGTTGCACGTCGTCCATTATGTAACTTCTTGTTCGTAATGTGTTTTGTTATTTTTCAGCTCTGCTCTCCTTCAAGGCATCTTTAAAGATATAATTCCGATAACGGCGTGGGCTTATTATCTTGAGTATGATCATAGTGAACGGATACTAACGTTTAACCAAGAAAAAGGGATTCATGGTTTCTTCAAAACTCCTTCTCTTGGTTTAGTAATGCAAGCAATAATTCTAAAGAGGATCATAAGTAAGTATTAATCCATTGGGTATTAGATTGTTCTTGATAGCCAATTTTTGACAGCTGCAATTTTATTGTTTCGTTAGTATTGAATCTAATATCCTTTCAATATTTGAATAATTAAAAGTTTTATACAAACAAAATGATAGCATGCCCATGAGTGTTAATTCTGTTATCTTGTTCAGTGATCTACAATCTAGTAATGAAAACAATCCAAGATATGAACCAATGAAGCATAAAGAAGATTTATATTTTCTTTAATCTCTTCAAAAGATTGATATGGATGCAGCAATCACATTTTCAGGAGAAAAGCGTGCAGAAAAACAGCTTTAAAATCATCTAGCTTATAAGATAATTTGGTTTTTATTTCGCGCAACCCACTGAATCAAGGAATTATCTCTGCTGGGAATGAAACTGATAATAAATCAAAATACGAGGGTTCTTGATAATCAATTTTGAAAACTAGCTATCACTTCTTTTGTAATTTTCAATAATTTTTCATTGTAACAAGATGTACAAGTTAAGAACACACATTTAGATGTAGCCGAAAAATACCTCCCCATTGTTTTTCCTGAACCCAAATAAAGTGCCCCATTTACCTTGCTTTTCTAAGAAAAATTTGCTAATGCTTGAGATTGAGTATCAAGCATTGGTAGTGTATTAATCATTAATTCAACTAGTTTTAACATAGTATCTCCTTATTTAGATCTCACGATGTACCATATTTTAAAATAAAAGCATTAATTTCACTTTCTAAAATAACCTACAGAATTTGTACCAATAGAGAGCGGCTTAGGAAAGTCATTTCTATATCTTTTCGATATTCTGCCAGTCATAGAATGTACTTTAGAAATACTGAGCTTTTTGAATAACCTCTTTTAGTCTCAGGAGTTTAATTTTATCGTTCATTTAAATCCTCTTAAAAAGTTAATAAACAATGAAAATAGGCTACACCACAAAAATGAAATGATCAATATGGAAACAAGGATAACTTAAGATGTAATTTCAATGAAAATAAATAGAAAAATAAAAATTTCAAAAACAAGAAAAATATAAATTATTATCAAGGTTAAATTTATATTACTAAATTAAAACCACTTGTTTTTATTTTATTTAATGGATTTTCAACTCTTAATAAAATTATATTTTTACTATAAGAAAATCATTATTTTTAGAGTAAGTAAAGGCAAAGGGCACAAAGCCAATCAATGTAATCCAAAGAGTTTTTATAAGGTCTAGACACTCTTTTTATTGTATAAAAGAGATTATTTACAATTGAAAAACAGGCTTGTTATAGTGTGTTATTTAAAATAAAAAGTCTTTTTAAAACATTAAAGAATTTAAGTGCCTTTAAAACCTAAAAGACTCAAAATACATTAAAAGTCTTTTAGTACCAAAAGACTTTGTTGAAATTAAATTTATTAAATAATTTATTGAGGTTGAGTAATTATAGAAATAAAAACAAAATGATTTAATAAATATTAAAATCATCTAATTTGAGAATGCACTATAAATAAAGTAACGCTATAAAAATTACATTAATATTTAAAAATCAGTTAATACAAGACAAAATTTCGATTGCTTATTTTTGTTCAATGAAGTGTGAGATTTTTACCGAACATAACGATCTGTTAGAGGCAAAATCGAAAGGAGTTTAACAGAAAAAGCACCTTTCAGCGGTGCTAAAAAGATGCTTTTGATAGTAAAAATCAGGATACTCGGGCTAATCAAGTCCAAAGCTAACCCCAGTCGCAGCCCCAAACCCACCGCGTGAATCCGCAGAGCCTGAAAGACTGATGACAAAATTCGGTTTGGGTGCATATTTTCACACCGACTGCAACTGCTGTTTCACCTCGATAAGAACCGGACACCTGCGCCAACCGTAAGGTGTTTTTACCCTGTACTGGCGTGATTTGGGTCATTGCCATTGCCCCTGCCACACCTGCACGAGCTTGTCGGCGATCTTGGCGAGAGCGGTTTTTCCAAGTTCATCAATACGTTTGCTATTACTTTGGATCGCTTTGACGATTTTCAGTAATTGCTTGTGTATTTTGAGTTACCTGTCTTGCTTGAGCTTCAACAATGCGAGTGTTTTCATTAATGCGAACAGTTTGGCTGTTTACTACTTCAACAACTTTTTCCATTCGTTGTGAATTTTTCGCAATGTTAGAGCTGTTGGTAGCAATACTTGCTTTTATTTGTTGTAACTTCTTCTTTTGTTTGTTTAACTTGTTTTTGTACAGGCACTAATTGTTCTTGTACCACTTTTCAACCTTTTTCTCAGTAGCGTAAGTTGTTTACCAGCACCGCTTGATTAGAGTTTCGCTAACTTCACCGTCCGCTAAATCATTCAAGGTTGCATTGTTAAGTGATACAGAAGTTTTTCTGCATTGTACTGCACAACTGTTTTTCAAGTTCAACCACTTTCTCAGAAGCCTGTTCTGCTTTTTAATCGCATTTTCACCCATTGAACGAGCTTGATTGCCAACTAATTCAGCTTTTTCAACTTTTACCTACCGTATCAATTAATGCGGTTTTTGCATTGCATTAATTTCTGTATCGTGTTTTTGTACTTTTATGTCCATTAAATCTACTTTTTGAGCAGAGTTATTAGCAGTACGAACAGCATTTATCCGATTTTTAGCCTGAGTAAGCAGTTTTTCTTCTGCCAAGTAGTACCATCTAATCGAATAATCAAACTTCATCGAGTTTTAGTACCTGTCTCAAGTTTTCCATTACATCATCATGAGATTTACTTTTTCACTCAAGTCGTTTTCTAAACTGAGTGTAGCAAATACAGCTCATCTTCAGAGTAGAAAGACTCTTTTTCTCAAAAGTCGGTGTATTGGGTAAGGCTATTTGCATAGAACCTCCTGTGTTTAGATGCGTGTAGTTTATCAGAAAAGCACGTTGCGATGGCAGCAGCCATTCAATGCGTTTTTAATCCGTTGTTTTTATGGCGTGAACCGGGTGTTTTTCTTTCCCATTCTTTTTACGCGTTTTTCAAAGATCGCTTGTGATTTACGATCAACCGAAAAATGCTGAATGGGCTTTTTCCATGTTTTCTAAAAGGGGCATCTCTACGTTTTTTGTGTTGGTATGTTTATGAATAACCCCAACCCTAAAAAGTAAAAACAAAAATAATCGCCAAGTTATAAAAATAATGGCTAAAAACCTCATTCATTTTTCCTCTCTCCTATTTAATTTTTATGAGCATCATTCACATAGTGATCGCCTTGTAATTCGGGAGAATAAAAACGCATAAAAAATCTATAAAAACAACAGAAATTTAACCTTCATAAACAGACCCAAAATGAAGTAATTACACACCTAACGCAAATTTAAAATTTGCCTTTTTCTCTTTATAAATCAAGGGTTTGTGCGTTTTCGACCAGAAAGTAGGCGTGAATTTTGTGTGCTGAATAGCATCTTTTTAGATGATATACAGTGCTCATTGAAAAATAAAGATTTTCTTATCAAAAATGCTGTATAGTGCATACATAGCACTATGTAGTGCTATATGGTGCTGGTTTTGGGCTAAAAAACAAACAGGTTTTGATATGGAAAATTTAAATTCTCAAAATAATCGTATAACAGTTCGCGTTCCTTTTTCTGTATTAGAGGTTATAGATCGTATTGTTCTCAATAAAGTTAATGATGGTGAGGCAAATGCAACAAGAAGTAGTGTTGCATTAGAATTATTAAAACTAGGCGCACGTATAGAAAAGAAAAAACTAGAGAATATAGAATCAGGATCTAATTCATCTGGCAATAGATTAGAGGAGCAACTTTCATATATCGCTCATACAATCGTTAGGAATGGCGTATTAGCCGAAAGATTCCTTAATATCATTACAGAATTTAATCAGATTCCTAATGATTTTGCTATTCGTATTGCTCAAGGGATTAAGCTATCAGATGAAGAAAAGAAAGAATTAAAAAGATTATTTATTAATATGGATTTTAAGCAAAAGAAACCATAAAGCCCCGAAGTGGTATATAAAAAATCGGAGCCGTAGGCGACTTCATTCAACTGTGCCAACTGACCAATGCGCATCAGCCTCCTCCCCAACGGATTCTTTACTCTATTGACCTTATAGTAGCTTTATAGTTTAAAATGGTACCACAACATTGTTCAAGTGGAGTCGTATTATGAGCAAATCCTGTGGTGGCGCCTGTGGCGGTGATGCAACGTCCGCAGCGGATACCGATATACAGGCCTCCTCCGAGGCGCCAGGGAGATGGGTCAGTGTTTATGCAGTGCCGAAGATGGACTGTCCATCAGAAGAACGAATGATTCGCCTAGCCCTGAACGGCTTTGAGGAGATTCGGGCGCTGTCCTTCGACTTGTCGAACCGCCGGCTGAAGGTCGTGCATGACGGCGAGGTCGAGCCCGTCACCTCGAAACTGAAGACCTTGGGGCTAGGCGCCTCGCTTCAGGAAACCGTCGCTGCAAATCCAGAGACCATCAAGGCCGCCGAGTTTTCGGCAGCTTCTGCTAAGCAAGAATCCGGGACCCTGCGCTGGTTGCTCGGCATCAATGCACTTCTGTTCGTGGTGGAAATGACTGCCGGTCTGATCGCCCAGTCCACCGGCCTGATTGGAGAATCCCTGGACAATTTTTCCGATGCGGCGGTGTACGGGCTTGCCCTTTATGCGGTTGGACATAGCGTGAAAATGCAGGTACGTGCCGCGCATCTTGCTGGTGTACTGCAACTGATCTTGGCTGTGGGCGTGCTCGTAGAGGTGGTGAGACGCTTTGTATTCGGTAGTGAGCCTGAATCTCTGGTGATGATGGCTATCGCATTCGTCGCATTGATTGCCAATACCAGTTGTCTGCTGCTCATATCCAAACATCGGGAAGGCGGGGCGCACATGAAGGCAAGCTGGATATTCTCGGCCAACGACGTGGTGATCAACCTGGGGGGCATCACCGCCGGCGCCCTGGTCGCGTGGACCGGTTCCAATTATCCAGATCTGATTATCGGCACCATCGCGGGGGGGATTGTACTTAACGGTGCCAGACGCATTTTGGCGTTGAAGGGTTAAATAATGCTCATTATTGGCAAAAAGCTCTCGCCGTATGCCCTGTTTTATCTGCTTATACCCCTGCTTTGTTTTTTGCGTTGAGTTGATTACCGTTTCAAGCTGTTTATTAAACTCTGTAATGTCATTAATTGCTCGCTGATTTCGTGGTATTGTTGAATGATTAAGGCGTTTTCTTTTCTCGCAAACCCGCAAGCCTTGCTTTCGTTTTTCGTTCAAGCAAAGGCATTGTATTCATCTTCTGACAATGCTATTTCTAGGCGTTTGGTCTCGCTTTTTCATTAGGTGTCCGTTCTTCAAATTAGCGGTGAAACCGCAGGGGGTCAAGGGGATTTATCCTCTTGCAAGGACATAGACTTAGTATCACAGATACGGGGCTATGTGTCCTTGCTTTTAACTATTGAACAATAGTACGCCAAAAAGCCCCCGAGAGTGATATTAAAAATCAGCGGAGCCGAAGGCGACTTCATTTTATTAGGCGAGCTTGCGAGCCTTTGAACCAAATATAAAAATAACAAAATTTATTATTAGGGAAGTGGTTGTGTGTGGGCGGTAGGTTTTTAGTAGTTGAAAAGCTGTTGGGTAACTAGAAGAGTTATCCAACAGCTTTTTCAATACGACCCGCAGGGGAAAAACCGTTAAACCGTCCACATTAACGCTGACCCAAAAGAATGCTTTTTATCATTTGCTGTATTAGCAGTCACATTAGCTTGATTTGCATCTGAAATTGCTTTTTGAAGAATCCAGAAGTGCTTTATCTGCATTTGTTTTTGCTGTTGTTGCAAGATTGTTTGCGCTAACAGATTGAGCCTGTGCTTGTTTCACATTACCATCTGCGATAACAGCTAATTTATTAGCCTCTGTTGCTTGAGTTAATGCTTGTGTTGCACTCTCAATTGCTTTTTGTTGCACTAACATTTGCTTCAGCCGTATTTTTATCCGCATTATTAGCTTTTCTTAAAGCAATGTTTGCGGTTGTTACAGATTGATCGCTCTACCGCTTGCTGACTTGCTAAATGAGCTTGATTTGCAATAGTTTCAGCATTATTAGCTTTATCTACGGCTTCACCTGATTTAGTTAACGCTTGAGTAGATTGTGTATTTGCCAATTTTACACTTTTCAACTGCGCTTTCGGCATTCACTTTTTGCCTCATTAGCGATTTCTCTTAATTGCGTACTGGTACGCTCTGCACTTTCTGCTTTGGCAATCGCTTGATTGGCAAGTGCTGTATTTTCTTGCGCTGTTTTAACCGCACTTTGCGCTTGGGTTAATGCACCATTTACATTGGCATTTGCGATGTTCTGCTGTGCTTAATGCGGTTTGCGCCTCGGTTTTTGCTTGAGTAGCGTTATTATTTTGCCTGCTCTGAGGTCGCTTTGGCTTCTGTTGATTGGTTCAACGCACTTGCTTGGGTTTGGGCTGTTTGCACGCCTGTTTCTACATTTGCGACACGACCAGTTAAGCCACTAACCGCTTTTTCGTTTGCTTCACTTTTTGCTTTTAAATCGGTTTTGAGTTGAAGCTAACTTTTTGCAAGTTCTGCGTTTGTTACCACTAAACCTGATTTAGCTTGAGTCGCAGTATCTTTTGCTTCTTGCGCTAACTGCTCTGCATTACCTGCTGAAATACTTGCAAGATTTGCTGTTGCTGCTGCACGGGTTGCCGTGGTTTGCGCACGCTCTGCGGTTTGATTAGCGGTAGTTGCTGTGCGAACCGCTCCCTCTGCTGTTATTTTTGCATTATTTGCAAGACTTTCAGCATTGTTTGAATTTCGCACGGCTAAATTTTGCTGTATCTTGTGATGCTGTTGCCGCATTAAAACGCATTTTTCTGCATTACTTTTTGCGGCATTTGCATCACTTTTCGCTAAGGCAACATCTGCCTGAATATCATTGATCGTACTTAATGCACTGGTTGCTGTATTTAAAGCACGAGTGGCATTTGAGTTAGCTGATTGTGCCAACGCTTTCGCTTCGCTTGCTGCATTGATAGCATTTTGACTAACTTCAGCACTTGAACCTGTATTTAATTTAGCTAATTCTAGTGCTTGGTTTTGCGGTTTGTTCAGCTTGCGTGACTCGCCCTGTTAAAGCGGTAACATTTTGATTTACTCTTTCAATTTGGGTGTTTAAGTCGGAGATACCGTTTTTAGCTTCATTTGCCGTATTTATTGCGGTAGTAATGCGGTCAGATAAACCTGATACACTACCATTGAGTTTGGTAATATCTGCCGTATTTTTAACTACTTGTTTTTCTACTTCACTCACACGAGCAATCGCACTATTCACATTTGAATTGGCGGTTTGGGCAGTTTGTTTGGCTTCGGTGGCTAGGGTGACTGCTTGCTCCGCGACTTTTTCGTATTTACAGACTGAACCACGCTGGTATAAAGCGTTTGTTCCAACTGAGCAAATTGCCCACCGTTAATTGCCTGCTTAGAATTTGGCGCAATCAAGCCATCTTCAACTAAAGTCGGTGCAGAAAAATACCAACGGCGACATTGTTGCTAACGTCATCGCAATCAAAAGACATCATTCCTTTTCGCTTCCCTTTAGCCAACTCCGATACAACCGTTTGCTTTCCTGATTGATTTTTTTAACCACTTTGAAAGTTTTATTCATCTGTTTACCCTTTGATAAGTTAATTTACTGATTTATTTTTCAGCGAGTATTGACTGAAATATAAACTTTTTATGCTAACATATGAATACTATAGTCATCAAAAAGAAACCTTGTTTTTTCTAAAAGATTTTATTGGTATCAATTAAGAGGAAAACTCAAATGAAATATAAACTGCTTTTAACAGGTTTATTCGGCATTTCATCACTGGCTCAAGCTGTTGTGGGTAGAAGGCACGGGGGACAGGGTGAAACGGCGGAGGTTGCCACTGCTGAAGTATTTTTCTAAAGAAGATGGCAAAGTAGTAACTGCTTCAAGTGAGGTAAAAAGAAGTTACGTTTTCGAGCAGTTAGTCGATGATTTACTTATCGAGCCTATTAATAAAAATACCATTTCAAAGTTTGAGTTAACATCAACAGTATTGGTAGAGGTTAAAGATGAAAATAGCAACAATGTTGAAGGTAATAGTGGTGATTTAGTTTTTGAACTGCCATTTAAAAATTTCTTTAGATAAAGAATATACCAAAAAGCATTAGAAAAGTATTTACTGCATTAAAAAGATAGCGAAGGTAAATCATTTTCTCTGAACAGTACTGAAATTAATACAGCCAATGAACGAAACATTAATCAAGCTAATGTTAGTGAAGAGAAATTGAACTATTTAATGAATAAATTAACTGAGGAAAAAGCATTTAAACTCCGCTTAGTATTAGAAGAAAAAGATGGTACAGAGCTTACATCTATTCAACCTGCATATAACCACAGACTTTGCTAATGGAGGATATATCATTAAATATAATAATGAGGTTCCAAAATCAGGATGTAATTTCTAGTTTAATAGAAGATAAAGGGTTTAAACCTCAAATTAGCTAATCCAATCTGACTTTCTTTACTGGAAGTGTGGAAGGAAAAATCTTATTTGGATTAAGTAAGAATCTAGTAAATGAAATCAATAATGGTGGAAAGATTAAGGTTGATTTTATCAACTAAGAGTATAAAAGGAGTATTAACATGAAAGAATTTATTTACATATATTTAATTATTGGTTTGCTATATTGCTCATAGAAGAACATCAAAAACTAGATGTAAACTCTAAAAATTTTTAATCTCATATGTAAAAACAGTTGTTACTTATCCTATTGAGATATTACGCGAGTTAAGCAATATAGCAAAGGAGAAATGTAATGTCATTTCAAACCTTTGGGAAATTTATTTTTCCTGCTGTAACTACAATCTTTAGTTTAGATGTATTATCTTCAGCATATCACGATATGTCCTCATATGATATCAGCTATAGCGAAACTGGAGATCTGTTAGAAGAAAGCTTTTCCACACACAATATTAAAAATTCCTGTAACTCTGAAATAAAGAAAAATTTCTGTTACAGATATTCTTCATAGTCATGAATATATAGATTATTTTGTTGATGGTTCAATAGATCTTGATAGAAGTGATTATTTTAAGAAATCTTTGTGTTATCAAGATGACTCCCTAAACAGAAAAAGAAGCAGAAGCAAGATCTTACTTTGAAAAAACCGCACTAAAATTGAAGCTGATTATAGAGAGCACTTAGAAGATGCTAAAAAGTATCTATTTAAAGAAAACTCATATAAAATCAAAAACTCTAGAATTTACTTTCAGTTAGAGGTATAACCATGAAGAATATGAAAAACAGGTACTGTAAACATTAAGTTAAAAACCTACTGTTAGTTCTTTTAGAATAGAAAATGTAGATAATATACCATTTGAAAATATTCAATTTTATATTAAAACCAAGTAAGAAGCAACTAGAGCTTTTTATCTGAAAGTGAAGGTGTTGGTTTAAATATATACACAAGAATAGATTTAAATTTAGAAAGTTTATTAAGTGCTGCTGGTTGTAATTATTCAAGCCATACTGAATCAACATTTTTGGGGATTAGGTGGTCGCACAACCACAAGCTCGTCAGCCTACATTGCAACTAAGCTAGATAGTGCAACAATAAAAGTTATTAAATTTGATGGACATTACGATTCAGAAGGAAAAAATGGGACTTTCCAGGAGATTTTTATAGAAGATTCCCGAGGAGAAGGAAGATATTCTTGGGAAGGAAACCGCTAGGAATTACTTGAAGAAATACCAATAAAATGGAAAAACTAAATAATAATTCAAATAAGGGCTAATCAGCCCTTATTTTTCTTCATAAACATAAAAGCCCCTTCACAATTTTTATGCAAAACAGCCAAAACCTCAATAACCTCTCCTACCAAGCAATTTACCTTAATTTCACAGCCATATCGTTCAATCAATTTGCTAAAAAGTAATTGATTTATCCGCCTTTAAGTAATGCCTTTCATAAAAGTTACAAATAATATGGATAACCCTAAAAAATTACTTTAGACATTCTTCTTCCTTCAACAGGGTGCTTTATCAGAACTTGATAAAAAGAACTTAAAAATGGATCTTCACCATTTCTTATAAAAATAAATGTATTGTTCATATGAGAAAAGGATAAAAACCATTTGAGGAAGCAAGTACATCACGATTATTTAACATATCATACATATCTTTAATTCGATACTCTTCTAGGCTTTCTAAGATATAGATTTCATGTTTTATCTCTGATACCTAAAGAGTGCAATTTATCGCGTATTTCTCTCCACTTATCATAGCAATTCCATTCATTCTCCATATTTTTCTCCTACTTATTTAGCTAGAAGAAGGCAATAAAAATCCTCTTCTAGTGACTTTTTATCAACAAAAATAACTAGAAGAGGATTTAATTTACGTTTATTTAATGTACTCATAAAATTTCATGGTGTCAATATATTGACATTATAAAATTTTAAAAGCCTCAAAAAGAACACTATTAGTATCATAATGATGGATTATACAAAAGAATCTAATGATGTTTTACTTAAATATCAGTATTCTTTCTAGAATGCTACGAAAAGTATGTAGTTTATTATTGATGTCTTTTATAAAGTCATCAATATGAATACAGAAAGAACGCAAAATGTTATTAAAACAGCTCGGTTTGTCGATTAAATTAGCAAGAGTGCGAAAAGGTCTTTCGCAAGAAGAGTTGGCAGAATTGGCAGGTTTACACCGTACTTATATAGGTATGGTGGAGCGTGCCGAGCGTAATATCACGGTTATCAATCTAGTACAGATAGCAAAAAGCCCTAGATGTTTCGCTAGACAAGTTGTTTGATAACTCACTATAAACAATAAAAGCCAATCTTTTTAAGATTGGCTTTTGTATTTTTATAGGTAATTACATATCTTGATATTTAAGCAAACCAGAGAAAGTCGTTCTATAGCATCAGGATTTTTCATTTTCAGCAGCTATTTTCCCCATAAATAGGCTAAACGCTCATCTTTATCAACACCTAACCCAAATTCATAGAAATAACTGATTCTCTCTTGAGACTCATCAATCTCTCTGATTTTCTATACCAGATTAGGGCTTCGGAGTAATCTCTCTCAACAATACGACCGCTTTCGTAAAGATAGCCCAATCTATTTTTGTGCTAGTAGAATCTCCTTGCTCTGCTGCCATTTTGCGCCATTTCAGCTCTTCTTTTTGATTACAGTAAATATCGGCAAGTATAACTTGAGCATCAAGGTCGCCTTGTTCAGCAACGACTTTTTAACCATCGTATTTTTTTCTTTATAGGAGATGCTTTCTTCATCATCAGATACGCCATGCACATGCTCCAAATACTCTTGATACTTTGAATGATTTGAAACCAACCATTTTTGTGCAGCGAAATTACCTTTTTCAGCCGCATCTAGGTAATACATCCACATCATTAAATAAATCTGATTTTTACCTTATCTGTTGAGCATAAATAGCCTAGACGCTCCGATATATTCGCACTCCAAGTTGTCCCATTTGTTGCACTTTTATATAGTTCAAACGCTTTTTGGTAATCTTGTTCTACACCAAATCCATTTTCATAACAATATGCCAGTTTTTCCAATGATTCTGGAGTGCCTGAAAAATTCATATAACTCTTTATTCATTGCAAAAGAAATTTGGTAGCATTCTTGAAGAGTTTCTGAAATGTCCTCGTTATCCGCTTTCTGTTTAATGCACTCAGGCGATTTTATTGCATCATCAAGGTAAAGGTCTAAATATTTGGTTTGAGGATAACATCTGCAATGATTCTCTGTGCTGTAAAAATAGCCTTCCTTAGCAGGGCAATTTCGCCCATTTGAGTGCTTCATCATATAATTTTTCTTTTTCTCATACCATAGAGCCACATAAGTGGCTGCCAGCAGTTCGCCTTGTTCAGCTGATTGTTTATAAAATTCAAGAGCGAGTTGCTCAAATTCATTTTGTCGTGTCACTGATTGGATGAAGCCGTTTTTCATTATAGATTTTCCAAATTAACTCTGAGTTTTTGAGATATCCATCTGTCTACATCTATCTTTTCTAGAACAGAAGCTACAGAAAATATGATGCGCTATCATTTTGTTTAGCTGAAAAGTAGAAAAATAATGTAATGCAGCAGCAAAATCCCATTTATGATCTCGATATAAAATACCTAAATATCGCTGGATAAGCGGACTCTTGCTATTTTGACAAATTCTGCCCAATAAAAAGCACGCTCAAGATGACTATCAATTTTAGCTTGATAGTCATCTTCTATATTCTTTCCATATAGATAAAGCTCAATCAAACGAAGAGAGGCTTCTTCATTACCCCTTACGTGCTGCTTTCTCATATTGTTCAATAGCTTTGTAGTAACACATTTCCGTACCGACACCATATTCATAATGCCACCCTAGAATTAAATTCGCCTCAACATCATTTTGGTTCGCTGCTTTTACAATGATAGTGATATGCTTTTTTGAGCATCTTTTTAACCAAAATACCATTAAGATAATGCCAACCCTAGCATTTTTCTGAGCATTCCTATCGCCATAATCTGCTAATTTTGCTAATAATTCCATTGCATCATTGGTATAATGTGGCATTTCTGTTTTAGGCTTACCGATAATAGTTTCTATATACATCATATTTCCCACCTATTAAGTATAGAATTTGATACAGTAGTATAGTGAAAACGCCTATCATGATGAAGAACCATCGAAAGAAAATGATTTTGATGATTGTATTACGATATAAAAGTAAAGTTAAAAACCAATCTATGAATTGATTAAGAGGGTTTGGATAACCTAAAAACCTGCCAATTTCCTTGTGATTTCTCCTTTTTAGTAACACTGAAAGTAACATCAGTAAAAGTTTGAATTTAGATACTTCTTTATAATTAGAGGGTTTGTGACATGTAATTCAGATGACCCCAGCTTGAGAATCAAAACTCTCGAGGCTTTTTATTATCCTTTCAAACCTATCAAAACCTTAAGTTTTAGTAACACGGATAGTAACACTGAATATGAGTATTAAATTTAGTGTTACTAAAATTACTCTAATACTTAAAAACTCAAAGTTTGTATATTAGATTCATTTAGCGCAACTCAAACAGCTCTTGATGTAATGAGCGTGTCTTAAGATTTCGTAATACGCTTTGTAAAGCTACGGCTACTACAGAGCCATAAGCTACGGGCTTCACTATTTTGAATACTCTGTACAATATGGTCATGCGGACAGCCTTTGCTCTTTCAGAAGGAATATAGTGGAACGTAACATTCGCTTGTTTAACCAAATCTTTCCATTGGTCAATTATTTCTACAGATAAATCTCTATCAGCATGGAACCAGTCTGTCGGTTGGGTGAGGCTGTTTGGCCAGTTCGTTGAGTCGTGTGAGAAAAGGGGTGGCTTTCTCGCGTGTGCGTAAAAATAGGAATTGACCGGCTTGGTGTCCCTGCTATTTCAGGGCATTCAGGGGCAGGAAAGCAGATTGCCGTTTTGATTTAGGAGCGGATACGGTGGCATTTTTTGCGGGTTGCCGATGCGTTTGAATAGGGCAATCAGCGAGCAGGCGGTACATTTTTGTCCAGTCCGGCGAGCGGGGTTTTCCAATATTTTGGGGCGCACGGCGAGTATCAGACAGGGCACTCATCGCCAGTATGCTGATGGCGCCAGTGAGTTGCAGCAATAGGGTTGCGTACTGGGAAATACGCTCCACTGTTCTGGAAATGATGTAGCAAGCAGCCATAAAGCGAATATGCCGCCGAAAAAAATATGGCTAAGGTCAATTTGATGTTTCTCATTGATTAGTGTTCCTTGTTGGATGGGGATACGAAGCGGTCTGCGCCGTTTGTGGGGCGATTGTATGTGGGGAAAATTGATGGAAATTATTGGTGTGTGTAAGGGTGGGCGGGGTTTACCTGTTGAGGTCGTCTGAAAAAGTGCAGGCTGCTTTTTGGGTTTTCTGACGACCTCCAAAGCAGCCTGCACTCAGGTATTTTTGGATTGACTAACGCGAGGCTATCTGCCAAATACTTTCCGCCAGGCATTCGGATTGATTTTAAACTTGGCTTTGAACTGCAAACGTAGGTTTGCCCTGCGCTGCCGAAGCTGCTTTGTTCGGCGATGCGTTCCATCGGCAAATCCGTATTTTCCAACAAATCCTGTACCTGCCATGGCTGCCTGTGGTGAGCCACTCACCGAAATTCATACCTGTGGCTTGAGAAAATGGCGGATGAAGGTTCGACGGGAAACGGCTAATTTTTGCCAAAATCGTCCAAGCGGTATGGGGTGGCAAGGTTTTTGGCGCAGTTCGTCAATAAGTGATTGATTTTGTCATCGGCGGTACTGGCGTTCGACAGGTCGGTGGATAAACCGTGCTTGCCCGCCTTCGCGGTGTGGTGCCGCAAAGCCAACGCACGGGCAAGGTCGTTGGCAACGGTTGCACCGTGGATTTTGCGGATGAGGTAAAGGCGGCAATCCAGCCCGCCTGCCGCACCCTGCCGATGTTAAAAGTTGCCGTCTTCCGCATATAGGCTGGTTGGTATCCAGATGAATTTTTAGGGAAACGGCGGACAAAGTCGTCTTCGGCAAGCCAGTGGGTGGCGGCGGTTCTGCCGTCTAAAAGTCCTGTGTAGGCAAGGGCGTGAGTGCCGTGACATAGGGCGGTGATATGCACCACGTTGTACTGCTTTCTGTAAATGTGCTCTCAACTCAGGTGTCAGGGGCTTCTTCAATATTGCGCCAGCCTGCGATGACGATGATGTCGGCTTTCTTCCGTCAAATCCAAGCCGCCGTGTGCAGGAATGCTTTGCGCCCAGTGCCGTGATGACGTCTTTGCTGTCATCGGAACAGATTTTTCAGGTCAAAGAGCGGATTGTCCCGATAGGTCGTCTGAAAAACAGAAAGGGGAATGTTGAAGACAAAATCATTCATGCCCGATTGAGCATATGCACGATTTTTGGGGACAGTTTGATTTTGGCGAAACTCGTTACGCTCGTTTTCAGACGACATTTTTGGCACTATCCTTGCGTTTATTGGCGATATTGCCTATTTTAGCCGATACACCTGCTAGCTTAAAAATACGCTCCATGATTTTTAAGGAGCAATATCATGAAATTAAAGCAATTTATTCTTTTCAGTCGTTTTAATGTAACTGCCTTTTCTGCTTGGGCAGACGATTCATACCAACATATCCGTAACGCTACTGCCAAAGTCGAATACGCAGGACAGACGTTTTTGGTTGACCCGTTTTTCGCCCTCAAAGCATTCCGCATGAACGGCTTTCCCAGTACGTTCAACAGCCAAGCCAAAATGCCGCTGGTCGGCTACCGATGAGCGTGAATAAAATTTTGGACGGTGTGGATGCAGTTATCGTTACCCATACTCACGAAGACCATTGGGACGAAACCGCCGCACGTTCTATTCCGAAAACCTGCCCGTATATGTGCAGCACCAAGCCGACGCGGCAAAAATCCGCAGCCAAGGCTTTACTGATGTACGCGTGTTGAACGGCAGCACTGTCTTCAACGGCGTAACCATCAGCAAAAACCGGCGGCGTACACGGTACAGAAGCCATGTATGCTAATCCGCAGATAGCGGAAGCTTTAGGCGATGCAATGGGTGTAGTATTCCAAAGCAGCGGACACAAAACCGCCCATATTAGTGGGTGATACTGTGTGGACGGCAGATGTAAACAAAGCATTGAACCGCTACAAACCCGATTATCTGATTATGAACACGGGCTACGCGCTGATTTCAGGCATTTCAGACGGCATTATTATGGGGACGGCTGATGTATTAAAAACCAGCCAAGTCATGCCTAAAGCCAAAATCATCACCGTACACATGGATGCTGTAGAATCATACCGCCGTCAGTCGCGCCGATATGCGTAAAATTTATACGCGGTCAAAGCATTGAAAGCCGTGTGAGCGTTCCAGAAGACGGGAGAAATCCGAAACTGGATTGATAAACGACACATTACCCTAAGCAGCCTGCACCTTTGTTTTTCAGAGTGCAGGCTACTTTTTGGGCTTTCAGACAACCTGAAACCATGTCCGTTTTTATAACGCCTTTTTAAGCCGCACGATTTTTCATTTCACCAACAACCGTCCCTGTCTCGCCAAATTCAAAGTTGCCAGCAACAGCAACATCACGCAAGCCGGAGCCTGTGGTGGCGAGGAAATAGCCTAAAAACAGTAAACGCTGTTCGGCGATCAAATGGAAACCGCAGCCCGTCTTGCATTTGCTGAAAATTCAAACCCTGAAAAATTAAAGTGGCGGTATTGGCGATTAATGAAAGTGCAGTACAAAATCAGCTCGAACAGCGGCAAATCGATTTTTGCGCTGGTGACACCAGACTTCCAAGCACCGGATATTCACGCCAAAAATTTGTATGACGAGCGTTATATCTGTGCCGTTCGCCACGATCACCCAATAGCCAAACAATCACAACTTACCCTTGAGCAGTTTTGCCGGTTAGAGCAAGCCTTGATTTCCTATCATGGCGGCAGCTTCAGCGGTAATACAAACCAGGCTTTGCAAACGATGGGATTACAAAGAAATGTCAGCCTGTCGGTGCAAAAATTTTTATCGTTTTGCCCAAATTGCTGGCGCAAAGTGATTTACTGGCTATTGTGCCTGAGCGTTTGATTACTCACTCAGACAACCTCAAACGGTTTGAACCGCCCCTTAAAATTCAAGGCTTTACCAAAACACTGATTTGGCACTGAACGGACCCATAAAGATCCTGCGTATTGCTGGGTAAGGGAGTTGATTGAAAAGGCTTGTTTGGTTGAGGAGTAATAAAGAGCGTCTGAAATCTAATTTTTAGGGGGCTTAACCCGAAACACATTGATAAACAGTTTAAAACACATTGGAATTCCCTCGGTGGTATCTAAGTGTGTCGGTAGTACCTGACTTTCCCTGATTCTTCCAGTTTGGACAAAATCCGCTATAACTGTTTTTCAGATGATGTTTTTAGACAGCAGACAGACAGCTTTATCCGTTTACCACTACCACTTTCCCAAATCCGTCCGCGCTTTGCAAAAACGGTGGGCTTCGGGAACTTGTTCCAATGTAAACACGCGTTCAATTAAGATTTTCACATTAAACTACCGGATATAGTCAAACATTGCATCCAGCTTGGCTTGCGACACTTGCCCGAATAAAAGGCGGTGAGATAGCTGTTGTTTTTGAGTTCAATAATCGGATCAAAAATCGTTCACGTACCATATGTTACCAAGCTGCCCTGTATTGCAGACGATGCCGTGTTCGTTGATGTGGGTGAAAGAATCACACAAAGTTGCTGGCCCGACCAATTCTAGAATTTTGTCATAGTTTTGGTCTGTTTGTAGTTTGCCATCGGCTTTCAGTAATCACTTCGTCAAATCCGACCGCTTGCAAATGGGTAGCTTTGGCAGGATTACGCGTTGAACCGTGCAATACGATATGCGGAAACTGTGCTTTAAGAAGCTGCGCAAAGGCTATGCCCACACCGCTGCCGGCACCACGCACCAACACACGATCTTGCGGCGCGATACGAAGCTGTTGTAATGAGCCGAACGCGGTGTAGTAGGTTTCGGGAATTGCGGCAAGGGTTGTCCAATCTAAGTCGGTATAAACGGGGTAAATTTGCTCGTTGGGCAGCAGCACATATTCGGCGTAACTGCCGTCAAAGGCGCGCCCCATTTCGCCCATAATAGAGACGACCTTTTTGTCCGACCGCCAGCGCGGGTGTGGAACTTTGCGCCACTTCGCCTACACATTCAATGCCCAAAATGCGCGGAAATTGGACAGACGGCGATTTGCCTTCGCGCGTGAAAAATCTCAGAATGGTTGATCCGAAGCCTTTTGATTTTTACCAGTGACCAACTCTCTTTGATATCAGGTGTCGGCACGTCTTGATAAATCAGTTGCTCTGGACCGCCGGCTTGATAGATTTTTACGGCTTTCATAATACCTCCCTAAGAATCTGATGCTTTCAGGTAGCCTACTGCCAATTTTACTTTCCTAACAACCCATTTTTCTCCAAATAATCCCGCGCTACGTTTTCCCGCGCTTTCGCCTTGCACTTTCACGCGGTAGTTCATCTCGCTCATTTCCTCTTCGCTAATTTTTCCCGCCAGTCGGTTCAGTGCGGTCACAATTTGCGGATTTTTTCGGCAAATTCTGCTTTCATCAATGGTGCCCCTGATAAGCAGGGAAACAGGGAAATATCATCTTTCAGCAGGCGCAACTGATATTGCTTTCAATTCTGCATCGGTAGAAAAAGGCTTCCACTAGGTCGATTTTTGTCATTCAACAATGCCGTATAGCGTAAGGGCGGGTTCCAAGCTAACAATATGTTTTCAGCGTGATACCTGCTGCCTGCATGCCTTTGTAGCCGTCTGCTCGGTCGGTAAACTCCAGTGAGAAACCTGCTCGGATATCGGGCGCAGCCTGCTTTCAAGTCGCTGATGGTCATTCAGTTGGTGCGTCGCGCCGTAGCTTTCTTTGACTGCCAACGCATAAGTGTTCTGATAAGACATTGGTGGTAGAAACTCTAACTGATATTGTTCCGCCAATAATTGTTTGCCCCGTTGATAGGTTTCATCTGGCGACAGATGGCGGTTCTTCTGTTCAGTTGGCACTTGTACTAAGGCTTTCCAGCACGGTGCCGGTGAATTCAGGGATAAATATCGATTTCGCCACTATTCAGTGCGTTAAACAGGAAAGTGGTTTTGCCAAAATTAGGTTTTGACTGTGACTTTTCATGTTCGAATTTCTCACGTTCAATCAATAATTTATACATGTTAATCAGAATATCCGGCTCACTCCCCATTTTGCCGGCAACCACCACGTTTTTGTGTAGCAGGGTGTAAATGAAATCTGCGACAGACCGAGTGCGCCGAAGCCCACCGCCAATGCAAGAATAATCGGCAACTTGCGTCGCGATTTCTGCAACAGCCCGATAATGCCGCTTACGCCGACAGCCAGTAACGCGGAGAGCAATGCGCCGGTAAACGTCATTGTCATGTTGTTGCGGTCGATGCCGAGCAGAATCAGGTTGCCCAAAGCCGCCTGCGCCGATTAGCGCAGCCAGAGTTGCCGTGCCGACAATCAGCACCGCCGCCGTGCGGATGCCTGAAATCATGGCGAGGCAAATGCCATCGGCAGCTCAATCCGCCACAATGATTGCCAACGCGATAGGCCGAATGCGGTGTACGCATCTTGAATCGATTGGTCGATTTGGGTCAGCCCCAAATAGGTATTTTTGAAAAATCGGCAACAGCGCGTATAGCGTGAGCGCAATCAAGACGGGCGGCGAACCGATACCGACAAACGGAATCAGCAAACCCAGCAGCGCCAAAGACGGGATGGTTTTGCAATATATTGGTGAACTGCAATACCGCTTCCGCTGCCCGCTGTCTGCGCGCAAACAACACGGCGGCAGGCACTGCAATCGCCACTGCCGCGAGCAAAGCCAGGCCGGAAAGCCATAAATGCGTAAGCAGCATTTGCCAGAGTTCTGCCGGGGTAACGTTTAGGGATGAGAACATAGTTTTAAATTTTTATGTTTAGTACGTTGAATAATAGATGTTTATGTTTTGCTTTACAGCAAGGTGTTAGCGCCTTGAAAGGGGTTTCAGACGGCCTTCACCATCACTAACACCGCCCTTCTCACAGCTTCCTGTCCCTGTTTATCCAACCGTAAGAACTGGTGGATGATGCGTTCGGGCATCGGGGTGCGTCGGCGGTGGAAAACAGCGATTGCACGATAATCGTTTGCCGGCTGCTTTTTGATTTCTTCAGGTGTGTCGATTTGTACCAGTTTGCCGTTATGCATTACACCGATACGGCAAGCGAGTTTGGCGGCTTCCTGCATATCGTGGGTAACGAAAACGATAGTGGTGCCAAATTTTCTGGTGAATCATAGCAATTTGGTCTTGCAGCACGGTGCGCACCAGCGGGTCAAGCGCGGAAAAACGGTTCGTCCATCAGCAGAACTTGGGGCTTGGCGGCAATGGCGCGCAAAATGCCGATGCGCTGCTGTTCGCCGCCGGAAAGTTCGTGCGGATAGCGGTCGCGGTAGTGCGCAGGGTCAAGTTCCACCAGCTCAATAATTCCATTCACACGCGTTTTGCGTTCAGCTTTCAGCCAGCCCAGTACATCAGGCATGAGTTCGATATTTTCCGCGACGGTCATGGTGGGAAAAAAGCGCGATTTGCTGCAATACGTAACCAATTTGGTGGCGGAGCTGGCGGATGTCGTAGTCTTTAATCCGTTTGCCGTGCAGATAAACGTTTGCCATCAGTCGGTTCAATTAGCGCGTTAATCATGCGTAAAAGTGGTGGATTTGCCGCTGCCCGAGCCACCTACCAACACGAAAAATTCACCCTGATAAATGGTCAAAGTCCAAATCGCGCACAGCATATTTGCCGTCATACTGCTTGCCTGTGCCACGAAATTTCGATAAATGGAACAAGATTATTTTGCATATTGTGCCCTTTACACATCTTCAAAATTAAGCGGTGCGCGTCCCAACAGCTGCGGCAGATCGTCTGAAACGGCGGCAAGTTCGCCTTTGGCAATGGCGGTGTAGGGTGAAACCCACGCTTCAATCTGCCAATCGGGCGTGTCAGAATACTCAGCTTTTGCGGCTGGCGAAAGCTTCTTCTACAGTTTCATTGTGGTAGCGGTGCGATTTACCGGTGATTTCAGTTAGGACGGCGGCTATTTCAGCGAAAAGCTTAATGATTGGGAACCCGGTCAGCGTGTAGGTCTGATTATCGTGGCGGTGGTTGCCGCATGCGATGTCGGCGATGACGTTTGCCGCTGCTTGGGCGACATCGCGCTGCGAAACGCAGACAACGCGCCCGTCGTCGGCTGGGCCTGCGATGATGCCGTCTGCGTTGGCAGTCGTTGCCATCATCTCACTGTAAAAATTGTCGCGCAGAAAGGTGTAGCGCATATTCGTTTGCCGGATTGCATTTTTCGGTAACCGCATGGGTACGCGCCAGCGTGAAGGTGCTATCCAACGCCGCCTGCGCAAAAGAGATAGACAATGTGTTTGCACGCCCGCTTCCGAAGCGGCCTGCGCCAAAGTCAAATGCTCCTGCTCGCGTGTCGGGCTTTCGGCGGCGGACACCATAAACAGCACGTCCACCCCGTTTAACGCTTGCTTTGGCAAGCTCTAAAATCGCCATGGGCAAAACCGCCGCGCTTCGCAGTTTCGGCAGACGGGCGCTTTGGCCGGGGTTGCGCAGCGGCAGGGATAAGCGGCAGGCCGCGTGTGCTCAGGTGTCGGGCGACCATGCCGCCGATGTTGCCGCTGGAACCAGTGATGGCGATGTTCGCGAGAACTCCTTGGGAACTGTGCTAGATATAGGATAAGGGTAGCTGAAAAAGTGGCTTTTAGGGTAGTAGGAAGTTTGCATTCAGGCAAAAACAACACGCAATTGGCCATATTTTTCTATCAATGGTGTAGTATCGCCGGAAAGTAACACCTCCAATCCCGTGTCGGTACGAGGCCTATTCTCGCGCCACCAACGAGGAATCATGACCACATGAGGCATTTCCTGCCGTTGATTAAAATAAAAATATTCGGAATTTATCATGAATTTCATACCTGGATGAATCGTGGTAGAACGGTTTTTGAATAACAAATACAAAAAGTGCGGTCAGATTTCAAAAACGTTTTTTTGCAAATTCCTTCCAAAATCTGCCCACTTGCCTATCTCTCAAATTCCTTTTTCAAAATCCTTCAAGTATTTCAAATACTTTCAATACCCTTGGTGGCGTAACGGTTTCGTATGGACGGTATAAAAACAGCTGCCATTTTTGAATCTCTACTTCAGGAAATAAACAGACAAGTTGCCCAGATTTTAGATGAGGGCTCACACAAAAATCACTCAACATTCCTGCTGATTTTCCCTTGCAATACCGCCTGTAAATAACTGTATAAATCTGTACTTAAAAAGTTGATACGGCAAGGGGTTTAGCACTTGGTCAGTATTCAGCAGGAAATGCCATGCTCTCCCTGTGCTGAGGTTGATTTGTCCGGCTAAAGGATAGCGTTCTGCTAAATCATCTAATAAAGTGGGTTTGCCTGGTTGTGCTGCTGGTTGTGCCTGGTTGTGCTATGAGATCCTGATAGCGTAAGCGTCCACGCTTGTGCCATTACAATCTATTGTGGTTTGGGCGTTAGCAAAATCCAGAGCAAGCTCACGAATCAATTTTACCGGAAAAAATATAGTGATATTTGGCGATAAAGTAATTACCTGCTCAAGTTCTTCATTTTCTTCTTCTAATGACCAAAAGTGCAGTAACCAAAATCGAAAGAGATTTTTGAACGTTGGTTTTACCAACAGCTCCCCAGATACCGCGCCCCTCCTGACGCGTACTTTTTATCTATCTAAAAATAAGCAAACTGAAGTTGTTCATGATGAGGTCGTCTGAAAAGGGTTGTATCAGGGGAATTTTATAACAAATGGGATTTGGAAAGATGCAGTAGATTTGTTGAGAAACGGAGATTCCTATTGATGGAAATTCTATGCCGGCAAACTTTGTTTTCATCAAGAATGGTTATTATTCGAATAAATATTGTCTCTTTTTGTAGTAAATGTTATCGTTAGAACGATTTTTGGTTTGTGCCAGAATTTTATTAAGGTGTTGCCTTATTTTTATTTTTCAGACGACCTTGATTGCCATAACAGCAATTTGTCCCTTGCCATATCCTGAAAGGATGGGGTATTTAGGATGAGATTGTTTTAAAAGACGCTCAAAACTCAAAGTGTTCCATCATGCTGGAAGAGGGCGAAGATGCATTACATTGCCGAACATGGCTGTTACCGTGTTTTAAATATTTCCATTTTTCCCTTATGTCCGTCAAACCTTTATCTCTAAATTTAATCAACTGCTTTGTGCTGGTGGTGCTGTTTGTCGTCAGCCTGTCGGTGGGCGTCGGCAATTTCCGTTGGGCGGATGTGTTTTCACCGGACATTGTCTGACAGCACGGAACTGATGCTGGTCAGCCGCCTGTAGCGCACGTTTGCGATTGCGCTGATGGGGGCGTCGATGGCGGTGGCGGGGATGATTATGCAGATTTTTGATGCGTAACCGTTTTTGTCGAGCCGTCTATGGTGGGCGCAAGTCAGAGCGCGCGGCGTTGGGTGTGTGTTGGTGATGACGCTCATGTTTCCCGGCCGCAGGGCTGATGGGTGCCGTTGGTGGGGATTATTTTTCGGCGGCGTTATCGAGGCGGTTACAACGTTTATTACGTATGAGTTTATACCCATAGTAAACATCACTTAATTTACTATCAGGGTATGAGTTATGAGTTATGAGTAAAGTGTTGAAATATCGTCCTGATTTGGATGGGATACAGGAATTCGCGGTTTTTATCCGTCATCGTATTTCATATCGATCTCAATGGCTGCCAGGTGGTTTTTGGGTGTGGATATGTTTTTCGTGTTGTCAGGGATATTTGATCACGACCATTATCAGCCGCGAGATTCGACGACGGCAGCTTTTCGTTTCTCGAGTTTTACAAACGACGAGCCAAACGTATCTTGCCTGTCTTCGCCTGCGTATTGCTTTTGCCGACGGTCGTTGCTGCCGTATTCTTTTTGTCTTTCGATTTGCGCCAATACGTCAAATCAGCCGTCTATGCCTTTACTGTTTGCCGCCAATCTGTTTTTGCGCGTCGTGGCGGTTATTTTGATGCGGACGCGACGGAAAAAGCCGTTGCAGCACATCTGGTCGCTGTCGTTGGAGGAACAGTTTTACTTTATTTTTCCCCGCGTTGCTGATTTTGTTTTTCCGTATCAGCAAACGGCGCAATGCGCGACGTTTATCCTTTTTTGCTGATTGTCATCAGCCTGTTTTTCCTCGCTGTTGCCGACATTGGGCATGGGCGTATTTCCTGCCGCATGTACGCGCTTATGAGCTGTTGGTCGGTTCGCTTTTTGCCTTTCATTCCGCTCGCCGAACAAAACGATAAAGCCAGTACACCGCTATTCGGATGGCTGATGATGGCGGTCATCGCCGTCACGTTGGTGCTGCTCTACGGCGTCCTGCCAGGCGCAGGAAACATCGAACGGCTGCTTTGCTGTACGGCGGTCGGCGGTTTGATTTATTCGGGCAAATCATTGCAGATGCAGGAAGGTTTCAGTACATCCAAATTGTTGAGCCTCAAGCCTGTGGTGTTTATCGGGTTGATTTCGTATTCGCTGTATTTGTGGCACTGGGTGGTGTTGGCGATGATGCGTTACATCTATATGGACGCGCAGCTTCCGCTTGCTACATCGGCACTGGCTGTCATCATCATGCTGCTGTTGTCGGTGTTGTCTTATTATTTTGTGGAAACACCGGCGCGGAAGGTAAAGAATTTTTACGACGGCGAAATTCAAATGGAGCATGGCGGGCTTATTTCGCGCTACTGATTCCCGCGACAGCCTACCTGATGACCGGCAAACCCGCCGCATTTGAAACCACTTTGTACAAAAGGCTGATGAAAGCAAAATTTGCGCAGACACGCTGACCAAAACCGACTGCGCCGTCGGTACGGCAAACAAAAAGCCTGAAGTTTTTGGTCATCGGCGACTCACATGCCGCCCATTTAGCCCGTTCCTCGACATTGTCGGCAAAAAGAAGGCTGGTCGGCAGACGTCATTACATCCAACAGCTGCGCCACCGCGTTCGGATTTACCTGCCCGACAGCGACCGCCGTGCCGACCGCTGCAATCCGATATAACAGTTTTATCGAGACAAAAACCAAAGACTATCCTGTCATCGTGCATTTCTCAACGTTGGTTCCTCCATACACCAAACCGGAATTTTTAGAACGGTTCAACACAATGCTGGAGGATTTGGTGAAAGCCGGGCAAAGCAAGTGTACGTTTTGGCCGATCGCCTATGGACGGACAGCTGCCGTTACGGCGTTATTATCTGAAACAAAAGCTCGGCATCGACTTCAATTATGTTTCAGAGGATAAAAAGGGAGAAATCCGCGATTCCGCCAAGTCGGAAGACGAAATCAGAAAAATCGTTGAAACAGCACCGCAGCGTACTAATGGGTGGACTTTGCGGTACATCCCGCGGATAAATTCATAGACGGGCTGCCTGTATGCTTCGATACCAACCACCTCAACCTGTTCGGTTCAAGTAAATTGCCGAAAATGTTTATCAACGATAAACGCACCCTGTTGAAATAGCTACAAAGGTCGTCTGAAACAGATTCAGACGACCTCTTTAAAAGTACAAAAGGATACCGTATGACTCAAGAACATTTCCCCGAATTTTTCGAGCAAGCCCCGACGCTGACCGTCCAGACGCGCTCGCCGAATTTCTCGGCGCGGCAGGAGGAGGCATCATGCAGTATCGCTGCGCCGATGTCGTCCGCGCTGTGCGGACACTCCTATCCCACCGTCGCAGGCGCGTACCTCATGACGCTAAAAGGTTTCGAAAGCACTATGGCGGCGACCTGCCGCAGCGCGGTGGAATCGAAGCCGCCATGCAGGGCGCACGCGACGAAGGCACGGTCGGCGTTACCGCATCCGTCGTCCAACTCTTAACCGGTGCCGCTCCCGAAACCGGCTCGGCGGTATCGGCCCGCAGGACGCTTTGCCCGCCGCAACCTGTTGGAGTTTTCGATGCCGACATCGAAGGCACGCTGACCCTGCGCCGTAAAGACAACGTAAAACCGTCGCCGTCAGCCTCAACGCCGCCATGCAGCCCTTCGCCCCGAAATGCGACATCATGCCCAAAGCCGTCAGCGGCACCGCCACCGCAGAAGAACTCAAACGCTTCGGCGAACTTTTGGCAGGCGCGTGTTAAAGCCTTTGCCAGTTGATTTGGCAGACATCCCCAATTCGTCATCGTTCGCGAAATCTGAAGCCGCACCGCAGTTTGAAAGGCGATACGCCGTTTGAGGTCTCGCAAACTATTTTTCCTCAACCTGTGGTGTAAACAACGCAACGATTTCCTACAGTGCAGCTGCTACATAATTTGGGATTTTTCTTTTAGTAACACTGAAAGTAACATCAAAAAGAATTTGAATTTAACTTTCCTATAGCATATCAATAGATATTAAATGTAAATTCAACTGCCCCCGGAAAATAACAAAGCCTTGAGAATCAAAACTCTCAAGGCTTTTGGTTGATATTTTATTTGTAGTTAGGGACATCGCCGAAGGCAGAGGAGCGGTTGGTTGGAGATCAGTAAATCAAACTGCGTTAGCTCACTATGTAACCTTGTTGGGTTTTATGACTCTGTGGTGATCAAAAACCAAAAATCGTCTGTGAGTTTTTGCCATGGCTTTTTGCTTTTCACTTTCACTTCTTCCAGAAACTAAAACAGAGTGACGCCTTGTTTGATGTCCACGCCGGCGGCGGAAATAAAACTTTTGGTGGTACAAATGGCGTCCAGTTCGTTGCTTGTCCGTATGGAGGCGAATAAGGAGTTATGTCGTGAATAATGTCCTCCGCACAAAAATGACATCGCAATAGGGTTTGTCTTGCAATGCCATGAAGCTGTTGATGCTACAGCAAAGTGCGGTGAATTTTTATGGACGGATCGATCTGCAAAATAATAAAAGGGATGGTGGTGCCACAGTCGAAAAAAATACCACGTCGCCGTCTTTTTACCAACGAGGCTGCCAGTTTGCCCACCCGCATTTTTCCGTGACATGGCGTGTTTGCTGATCGAAGATTTGGTAATTATTGCCGATTTTTGCGGGTTCATCACAATATAACCGCCTAACAACACCACGTTGCTGCTATCATTGCTTAAATCACGGCGTAATGTCATTTCCGACACATCCAACATTTCCGCTGCGTCACGCAAAATGAATTTTATCCATCTGCTTTAACAAGAATTCTAGCTTTTGCACCCGTGACTGATGTTTTTAACCATGGCTGTGTTCCCAATTTAGGCAAATTAATAAGCATTATTGTTATCTTGCATGCCGTGAATAATTGCAATGCCGGCGCTGGCACTCGATGCGGGTCGCACCGGCCTGGATCATGGCGAGGGCGGTTTGTGTATCTCGGATGCCACCAGAGGCCTTTACGCCAATGTCACCTCACTGTCTGTTTCATTAATGCCACATCTTCCATGGTTGCACCGCCTTTGTTAAAAGCCGGTCGAGGTTTTCACAAAGGCGACCTTAAGGCTTTGCAGATTTCGCAGGCTTGCATGATTTCCTCTTTGGTGAGCAAACAGGTTTCCAAAATGACTTTTAATGGCGTGCCGTTGCAGGTATTTAAAACTGCTTGAATATCTTCTTTACTGCCGACCATTTTAGTTCGATTTTATCCAACCAACATTGATGACCATGTCGATTTCATTGACGCCGGCAGCAATGGCTTCTGGGTTTCAAAGGCTTTGACCGAACTTAAATTAGCTCCCTAACGGAAAGCCGACGACGAGTGCAGATTTTTACATTGGAGCCGGCAAGTTTTTGTTTGCCAAAGGAATATGACAAGAATTAATACAAACGGAAAAAGAATTGATGTTCAATGGCTTCATCACAGAGTTTTAGAATATCCGCATCGGTTTTTTTCGGCGGTAAGTGCGGTGTGATCAATATAATAGGCGATTTGTTTTGTGTTCATCAGCTGTTCTCCTTCAAGAAAATCATTTGGGAATTATAACGAAAAAAATTTTTGTAGAACGTGATCAGGGATAACTATTTTTAAGGATTTTTCTCCGGGCAGCATCGGTTTTTGGGAGATTCTTAACATTGGTAGAAAGCGTTTCTTGCTCTAAAAACACAAGCAAAACTCACCGCACTTTTGCCCCTTCGAGTCAAAAGCAGTAGAATGCATTCAGGCTCATTTTACCATTCACACGCTTATGAAACATCGTTTTTCCTTTTAATCTCACATGGCTTGTTGGTTGCATTATCGGGCTATCGGCCTGTAATCTGGTGACCTATCAACCTACTGAAACCATTACCCAAATCGAACCGCAAACAGGTTACCGTTTAAGTACCGCCATGGAGCAGGCGCTACAAAAAGAAAAATTTGCTGATCGTAACTTTTTCCGGCGGTGGATCACGCGCGGCTTCATTAGGGTATGGTGTGTTGGAGCAGTTTAAAAACACGCCGGTTCGGCCGACGGGAAAAAGGGCGATACGTTGTTGGATAATATTGATGTGGTGTATGGTGTGTCCGGCGGGGCGGTGTTGGCCGGTTATTTTTCTTTGGAAGGGCGGGATGTAATCCCCAAATTTAATGAGCATTTTTAAAACAAAAACCTTCAGAAAGAATTGATTTCACAAGTCTTTTTCGCTTTCTAATATGCCCCGTTTAAGCTCCTCGCAATTTGGCCGTAGTGATTTATTGCAGGAACGGCTAAATTTGACGTTATATATAAAAACATTTTGCCGATTTAGCTACTCAACGTAAAGGCCCTTTTTGCGGTAATCAGCGCAACAGATATGACGGCAGGTCAGAAAGTGAATTTTACGCAAGATTTTTCGATGTGCTGTGCCTGAATTTGAATGATTTGCAAATTGCTCGCGCCGTGGCCGCATCAGTGCGGTGCCTTTGATTTTTCGCCTATCACGCTAAATAATCATGGCGGAAATTGTCGTTTTAAATACCCTTGCACATGACATCGCAATATCAGCCAGCACGTTAGCGCAGCAAATTTGATGGCGATGAAGGCTCACATGATTCGCTATCAAGACACGCAATCACATCCCTATTTACATTTGGTGGACGGTGGTTTGACGGATAATTTAGGTCTGGCCGGCTTGTTGGATATATCCAATGTGATGCAGTTAGAAGAACTTTATGCCATGTTAGAGCAAAGCCAATTACGCAACATTGTGGTGGTTAATGTGAATGCACAAAATGAAATTACCACGGAAATGGATAAATCGGCGGACATTCCCGCATTACCGATGTGGTGAATACGGTCATTCGTGTGCCGATTAATAAAAACCAGTGAATCGACCTTGCAATACTCGCAGAAATTTACCGAACAATGGAATGCATACGCCAAAGCGACGCATAAGGGCAGAAAAATTCAGATTTATTTTTGTGAATTTGAGTTTTGAAGCAGTTGCCTGACGGCAAGCTGAAAAATGAGGGTGCTAAATATCGGCACATCCTTCTATTTGCCGACCTCCGATGTTGAAAAATTGCGTGCCGCCGCCAAGATTTTGTTGGATCAATCAACAGGAATATCAGGCGGCGCTGAAGGTGTTGCAGGAAAAATAGCGTAACTGCATTTTAGGGGCGTGATTATTTTATCAAACTTCTGCCCCCTATTCATGATGGCAAGCCCGCCACGGCGAGGCGTGCCGCCAATGAATAATGATGAATCCACCTGTTCATTTAACCAGATGGCAGAAAAATAATGCCAAAAATCGGAATAAGAATAATATAAGCAGAGGCATTTCCCGCACCGAGATGTTTGACGCCGTCAAAATACCAAGCATAAGCCAACACGGTCGATCCTAAAGACAAACCGATTAAACTCATCCAAGTACTTTGTCGAAAGGTCAGGAGTGAATTCCAATCTTCTACATTTTCTACGCACAATGCAGCAATTAGCAGCAAAATAAAACCAAATACAGACGAAATGGTAGTGGCGGTGAGTGAGTCGATGCCAAATAATACTTTTCACGAGCCAATAGGGTATAACTTACCCAACAGAATAGGGCACAGATAAGCAAAAACTGTCCAAATCCTAAAGCGTCCAACATCTCGAACGGATGGCCTTTACTGATAGCAATTAATGGACCGCTTATCGCAATGCCCATTCTAACAACACCCAAACATTCCATTTTTCCTTGAATAAGAAAATAGCAAAAATCATCGTGAATACCGGATTGCTCGTGACAATTATCGCTGCCTGCCCCGCCGGCACATATTTTAGCCCCAGATGAAAAAGGTGGAGTAGGCAAAAATTCCTAAGACAGCGGTAAAAATAAATGCCAATCCACTGACTTCGACCGAAGCTGTTTCACATAGCGAAAACGTGTCGCTACATAAAGCCAAATCAGTAGAATCACGACGATAAAAAGCGGCTTGCCGACGCTGTGAAAGTTGGCATGGTCTGTGCACTACCCCGCCCCCAAGGCCAAGATGCTCCCCACAAAAGCAGCCATACCGATAAGTTGAAGATGAATGCGGAGGTGGTTCATATGGAAATCCTTTGAGGTTCATAGACATTGATCAGGATTTTTACACATTGTCGTAAATAATGGGAATGATGCCTGATGATAATCTTTTTGGTGTTCTTTGTTCCTATCACAGGATATGCCGGTAACGCGAACACAATGTTCTCTTAGTAAGTGCGGTGATTTTTCATGTGTTTTTAGAACCAAAAAATATATCTCCTAGCAAAAAGTTATTGGCATGTCGCTTTGTCTTTTTAGAAAATGTCTGCCAACATTATTGTGATAAAGGAAAGGTTATGCTTTTGACTGGGTTACTTTTGCGGTATATTACTTGGGTTTGTTATGCAGCGTGGACGTTTTTGTATTACCGGTGCACGTTTCGCGATCCGTATGTCACTAAAATAACAAAATGTTTATAGCGCTTTTTATTAGCCATTACGGTGCAATCAATAGGTTTCTTTTGGTTAAAAGAGATTAGCGTATTGAACGTTGAACCGGCTGACTTTTGCCTTTTTGGCCGTGATTCTTGGGGCATTTGTATTCGGTATCGGTATTGTACTGGCCGGAGGTTGTGCCACCGAACCTGGTATCGTCGGCAGAAGGATTAATTGGTAGTTGCGGTGGCTTTATTCACGTATATGTTACTGAGCGCGATAATGAGAACGGGGCCATTGGGTGAATTTAATAATGCGTTGCGTAGTATTAATATTGAACAACGAAATATTTATAGCACTTTGGGCATTTCACCTTGGTGGCTGGTTGCAGTTGTTGACGTTTATTACTCTCATTATGTGTACAAGCATTTTAAGCAAGCCCGCACCGAGGAATGGCGACCAAAACCGAAGGAAACATGGTCTTTGCGCATTTATTATTTGAAAAACGCTGGCATCCGTTTTTCTGCGGTATTAATTGGCTTAATCGCTTTATTAGCATGGCCTCTCAGTGTTGCAACAGGGCGGGAATTTGGCTTAGGCATACCAGCCCCTCTGCTAACATCATGCAATATTTAGTGACCGGTGACGATAAATTTATTAACTGGGGCGTCTTTTTAGTGCTTGGTATTTTTGTCGGTTCTTTCATTGGTGCCAAAGGCAGTAATGAGTTTCGAATTCATGTACCGGATGTGACCACGATTTTTACGTAGTGCGTTGGGTGGTATTTTTAATGGGGAGTTGGTGCGACTCTTGCCGGAGGATGTTCTATAGGTAATGGTTTGGTGGAAACTGCCTCTTGGCAAGGTTGGATTTCATTGCCATTAATGATAATGGGGACTTGGGTTTGCCGCCTATTTTACGATTGTTCGCCCACAGCGTTTAAAAACAGTTAAAGCATAACGTCTAGGAGTATAAAATGATTGTTAAATTACCTACATTGGGGCTTGTTTGTCCTTTCCTGGTTGAAGCGAAAAGAAGCTATGGCAAAACTAAATAAGGGAGATTGCTTAGAAATTGAGTTTGATTGTACTCACAGAAGCTATCCGCATGGGCTGCCGAGGAGGCTATGAGTGACAAATTATGAACAAATTGATGATGCCAAAGTGGACGATTACCGTAATGAAATAGGCCTCAAAGTGCAGTCAAAAACAAAATTTATGTAGCCGTAGCACAACGCTTGAAAATGACAACCTCGAGCTTGTTGGCGTGTAAGTAATGTTAAATGCCACACAAATAAGCTGGACGGCATCCTGTATTTCTTCTAGTATTACGCCTCTTTATTGATTTTTGTGATGATTTATGACCCGAATTAATCTTGTCCCGCCAGTGAATTGTGAGATCAACATTTGCTTGCCGAACACCGCGAGACTTACCCCGTATTCCTAACGCTGTTACCAAAGGGAAATTTCACCTAAAAGGCCAACCGACGGAATATAAATTGGGTGAGGGGCCATGTGCAGTTCTTCTTTAATAAAATGGCCTTCTTGAAGAAACGTTATGATGCGCTTCATGCCGAATGCAGAGCGCGTGGTTTCAACGTGACATATATTTGGCCGCAAGAACTTAGCACCGATCCCGCATTATGGCTGGATTACATCCCCTACCGAACAAGCCCTAGCTACCAATCGTCAACGGATTGAAGAAAAGAATGCCGGCAAAGGCAGATTTACAGACAGGAAGATTCTCTTGAAAAGGATTCAGTAAATCACTGACTGTGATTTATTCCTCTAAGCAAACGAGGAAATAATGCGGAGTACGAATGATATAAGCAGAGGTGCTTTCCACTCTCAGAGAGGTTTAACGTGGCCAACATGTCATAAAAATGTACGATCTGCCCCCAGTGGATACAACCGAATAATTAGACTGGATCAGAAACCTAAAGATCGCGCGCGTCTCCTGACGCGTGTGTGATAGTCGTTTTAATAAAGAAAAGTGCGGTTAGTTTTTGGGCGTTTTTCAGATTGAAAAACACTTAGAATTTCAACCGTACTTTTTATAGGACATTTTAGTTTTTAAGGACGGTTGGTAGATAAAAATAAAGGTGCGCGTCAGGGAGACCACAGGTGTTCGAAAACATTGTAATGTATTGATTTAACTTAATTAAATTGGACTTCTATAAAGTTGTTTTTAGGAAAAATTCAATTTATGAAATTCTTCAAAATCATAAAAATACCCAATTTAATTTGAGATTTTTTCATTACAAAATTCTTAAAAAGTAGCAATCTTTAGCTACTTGTATATTTTTAAGTTTTCTATAAAAGACTTATATATAAAAAAGAGTCATTTTTATAACAATTAATTGAAAATATTAATATTTTTCAATGTTTTCGAACAGCTGTGGTCGGGAGACACGCGCCATCATGGGAGCTATAATTGATTTATAATTAAATATAATGCGCCAGCCCTATGAATTAATTGTTTTTATATTTTCTCCTATTTTCATTAGAAATTATTCCTAGATTAGTATCTAGCTTCCATAAGCTGTTTCCAATTAATCTTAATGTCAGATCTTTTTCAGGCTCTGTAACTATCTGACTTCCAATGATTTCCCAAGAACCGTTTTTAAAAGTTGATTACCAGTATAAAAATACTGTATTGGTAAATTTTATTTCATCAATATTGCTAGGTATTTCATTAAATGCGTCATAAGAAATAGTAATTCCTATCGTATTTTTAGTTATTTTTAGATAAAAATGACTTTTCCCAATCTAATTTTATTTTTTTAGAATAGCGTTTCCTCTCCAATTGTTATGTCAGATAAAAATAAATACATCACCTTCCACTATATTTGCCATTTTATGCTCCTTATAATCTATCTAATGCGTCTCTTAATATTTCTTTTTCCCCAGGCTTTAGAATCACCAGCAATATCATAAATTGGTGAATTTGGATTGGTTCTTGAATATGACCTAATTTCATTCAATAGAGGGAATTGGCATTTTGCAGTTTTAGGCCCTCAAACATTCCCATAAGTTTTTGCTCTAAGTACTTAGCCTCAGCTTTAGTTAAATTGTTATCAAAAATAATATCTTAGGGTTAACTTCATAGGGATCAGCAGCATGTTTTTGCACCGGGCATAAACATCACCTCGACCACATACTTAATATTCCCTGCAGCATCTCTTAACACATATAATCCCTGCCCATTTAATTTGTCATACTTAGCTCCTGTTCCACCTGCTGCACGAGTCGAAGGTAGTCCTTGGCATCTTGCCAACCCAAACGGATCCACCCACCCCATCGGATTATGCACATAAGCATAAGGCGTTTCACCGCCATTCAATCCAATCGGGTCAGAGGCTAAATAGTTCCCACTCTGCGGGTCATAGTAGCGGAAGCGGTTATATGCCAATTCACTTTCATCATCGGTGTACTGTCCCGCAAACAGCAGATTCGGATTAAGCGGTTCCGCCTGTTTTGCGTTCCCAGCTTTGAAAGTAATGGTAAACCCATAAGCTGTTCGGGGCTTTTCGCCAGCGCGTTTACCTTGAGGGTTAAACAGCGCAAGCGGTCGGCCGTTCGGTTGGCAGACAGCGTAGCTGGTGGTTTTAGTGTCCACTGTTTGCGGTTGCTACGTAAGTCTTGCTTTTTGGTAACCGTCTTGTTGGGCAATCAGTTCCCCAATCGTTGAAAAATTGAATGCCGTTTGCTTTCGGTTTTGCCATGACGTTCCGTTTCCTGATAAGCCACTTGGTCACCATCCCACAGATAGCGGGTGATAGTGTTTTTGTTGCGGACAGGCTTTTTCGGTTCGTCTTCCTAACGCGTCGTATTTATAATACCAAGTTTCCCCCGCGCGTTGGTCAGACTTTCCAACTGATTATTGCCGTTCCAGCGATAGTAGGTGGTCTTTTTGACGGAAGCCGTCTTGGATGTCGGTTTTCTCGATTAATCGCCCGGCGTTGTCATAGCGGTAGTGCTGATTGCCGATTCGGTTGAGTTTTGTTTCCCTGTTGATAAAGGTCGTGGTTATCAATGGCAATGTGACCGCGTGCGTCGCCGTCGTTGTAACGATAATCCTCGGTGTGAATATACTGCTGACTAATGTAACCGTTTTGGTCGTAATGGTAGTTTTCTCGGGTTTGATATTGGCTTATCACCCGTGTGATTTGATTATTGCCGTTGACGACAAATTTCAAATCTTCGATTTCATCATTGGCAGCAATGGTGTTTAAGGCTTTGTCGTATTGATAAGTACGGTTCAGCCCGGCAAAGCTTGGACTATCAATACCGGTTAAACGCAATTCAGTGGCATCGAAGTGGGTACGCGGTTCATGTCCGGCACGTTGACGTATCGGCAGATTCATTTCATTGAACTGCTGATTGAGGATAAAGCCGAGATTGCTTAGGCGACTGACTTCATTGCCTTCGTCATCATAAAGGAAGCGGTAGGGTATGACGTGATGATGTATTGCCTTCTTTTCCTTTTTCCTGTCCTTGATACGTTATCGTTGTTTGTGGATTTTCCTCTTCACTATCCCAATTCGGCAAACTCAACTCAACCAACTCGCCCAGGTTGTTATATCGGTATGAGGTGGTAATCGGCTCAGGTTGCCCGTTCGGGTACAGATGACGTGTCATGATGTTGTTCACATCATCAAAAAGTGCGGTGGATTTTATGATTGTTTTGCGTTTCCTCAATCACCCGGTCATTAATGTCATAGGCGTAGGTGATGGTGCTGTCGGTCGATTGAATCTTAATCACACGCCCGGCTTGGTCATAGGTATAGCTAATGGTGTCATTGAGCGTATTTAATTGGGTGAGTTGCCCATTGGCGTTGTAACGATAGTGGGTTTTGATTGCCTTCGCCGTCCGTCAGAGTTTGTAGACTACCGTTCGGCAGGTAAGCATAATGCCACTGATTCCCGCAAAGTCGGTTTCGGTTTCCACCCTGCCCGTCGGCATTGAAGGTGTAGGTGTAATGCTCCCCTTCGGATTGGTGACCTTGTTTAACTTCAGCTGTCTTTATCATAGTCATAACGCCAGATATTACCCTCACCGTCGATTTTCTCCCTCAATAAGTCAAAGGCGCCGTATTTAAGCTGCCAGATAACACCGTTGGCATCAGTGTATTTCACTAAGTTGCCGTGACGGTCATAGGTCTGACTTTCGGTACTTTGATTCGGGCGATGAATATGGGCGAGCTTCTGATGACGGGTATAACCATACTGCCAGAATCTGCCACCGGCAGTTTGTAGTGACTGATTTGGTCTTCGCCATTGTAGGGACAGTTGAATACGACGCTGTTCGGCATCTTGGGTTTCAACTAAACGATGACGCGGGTCATAACGATAGGTTGCTTGCAGCCTTGCTTGTGCTGGGCTTTGTTGGGCGGTTTTGAGAGCACATGGGTCAACAGGCCGAATGCATTACGCACAAAAGCGGTTTGGCTACCGTCCGGCGCGGTGAAAAGTGCGGTTAGTTTTTGGGGCGTTTTTCAGATTGAAAAAAATACGTAGAATTTTTAACCCCACTTTTTATGGGCTATTTTTAGTTTTTAAAGAACGGTTAGTAGATAAAATAAAGGCACATGTTGGAAACGTGCGCCATCAGAGGAATAGATATATTTTTAAATACTACAACTTTACTCCAATAAGTTAAAAATATTTTTCTTGAAGTAATTTTAATTTTTATTCTCCAATAACATAATATCTTTATCATTATTCCATATATAAAAATCAGCTAGTCCATTTTCTTTGGGAGAGTATAAGGTATTTAATTCATCTTTTATGTTCGTAAAGTATTTCACTTTCATCAAAAGGTATTGTGGATTTTCTTTGTTCATAAATAACTTTAATAATATCATCTATTCTAATAATCAAATGACGTTCAGCTTTTTCTCTAATTAAAATTTTCTCTAAATTCTAATATAAGATAGTAAAAGTTTATTTAATTTATCCATAATAATTTCCTATTTAAAAATTGGAGATTCACTTAGGACTTCAATTCCTTTTTAATATTCCAAGGTTCTTGAACAAAAAAATTTGTGGAATACTTTGTCCACCTAAGTATACCCCTCCTTGGTACCCAACAGGTCCTTCATATATTGTTGTTCCCTTAGGTATTTTTGTGCATACACCGATTCAATTGGTGAAGAGCCTGTCAATTACCACTACGATCAGTCCAATGAGGTTTGACTGCAGTATCAATACGTACTTGAGCTTCTGACAGTGGGGGCTTGTCGTGTAAACCATTGTCCTAAGGCATTTTTCCCACCGCCTGCTTTTTCCTGCTCTGCATAAAACCATATCTTCGGTTAAGACGCTACACTATATTTGCCTCCTGCAAAATTAGATGCAGGGTTACCTCTTAACTCAGCTAGGGGACCAGGATTATTGACCATATCATACTGGTATGAAGTATTAGCACAACCTGACAGCCCTTTAGGGTCTACCCACCCCATCGGATTATGTACATAAGCATAAGGCGTTTCACCGCCATTCAATCCAATCGGGTCAGAGGCTAAATAGTTCCCACTCTGCGGGTCATAGTAGCGGAAGCGGTTATATGCCAATTCACTTTCATCATCGGTGTACTGTCCCGCAAACAGCAGATTCGGATTAAAGCGGTTCCGCCTGTTTGCGTTCCCAGCTTGAAAGTAATGGTAAACCCCATAAGCTGTTCGGGGCTTTTCGCCAAGTGCGTTTACCTTGAGGGTTAAACAGCGCAAGCGGTTGGCCCGTTCGGTTGGCAGAACAGCGTAGCTGGTGGTTTGTGTCCACTGTTTGCGGTTGCTACGTAAGTCTTGCTTTTTGGTAACCGTCTTGTTGGGCAATCAGTTCCCAATCGTTGAAAATTGAATGCCGTTTGCTTTCGGTTTTTTGCCATGACGTTCCGTTTCCTGATAAAGCCACTTGGTCACCATCCCACAGATAGCGGGTGATAGTGTTTTTGTTGCGGACAGGCTTTTCCGGTTCGTCTTCCCAACGCGTCGTATTTATAATACCAAGTTTCCCCCGCGCGTTGGTCAGACTTTCCAACTGATTATTGCCGTTCCAGCGATAGTAGGTGGTCTTTTGACGGAAGCCGTCTTGGATGTCGGTTTTCTCGATTAATCGCCCGGCGTTGTCATAGCGGTAGTGCTGATTGCCGATTCGGTTGAGTTTGTTTCCCTGTTGATAAAGGTCGTGGTTATCAATGGCAGTATGACCGCGTGCGTCGCCGTCGTTGTAACGATAATCCTCGGTGTGAATATACTGCTGACTAATGTAACCGTTTTGGTCGTAATGGTAGTTTTTCTCGGGTTTGATATTGGCTTATCACCCGTGTGATTTGATTGTGCCGTTGACGACAAATTTCAAATCTTCGATTTCATCATTGGCAGCAATGGTGTTTAAAGGCTTTGTCGTATTGATAAGTACGGTTCAGCCCGGCAAAGCTTGGACTATCAATACCGGTTAAACGCAATTCAGTGGCATCGAAGTGGGTACGCGGTTCATGTCCGGCACGTTGACGTATCGGCAGATTCCATTTCATTGAACTGCTGATTGAGGATAAAGCCGAGATTGCTTAGGCGACTGACTTCATTGCCTTCGTCATCACAGGAAGCGTAGGGTATGACGTGATGATGTATTGCCTTCTTTTCCTTTTTCCTGTCCTTGATACGTTATCGTTGTTTGTGGATTTTTCCTCTTCACTATCCCAATTCGGCAAACTCAACTCAACCAACTCGCCCAGGTTGTTATATCGGTATGAGGTGGTAATCGGCTCAGGTTGCCCGTTCGGGTACAGATGACGTGTCATGATGTTGTTCACATCATCAAAGTGCGGTGGATTTTTATGATTGTTTTGCGTTTCCTCAATCACCCGGTCATTAATGTCATAGGGCGTAGGTGATGGTGCTGTCGGTCGATTGAATCTTAATCACACGCCCGGCTTGGTCATAGGTATAGCTAATGGTGTCATTGAGCGTATTTAATTGGGTGAGTTGCCCATTGGCGTTGTAACGATAGTGGGTTTGATTGCCTTCGCCGTCCGTCAGAGTTTGCAGACTACCGTTCGGCAGGTAAGCATAATGCCACTGATTCCCCGCAAAGTCGGTTTCGGTTTCCACCCTGCCCGTCGGCATTGAAGGGTGTAGGTGTAATGCTCCCCTATCGGATTGGTGACCTTATTTAACTTCAAGCTGTCTTTATCATAGTCATAACGCCAGATATTACCCTCACCGTCGATTTTCTCCCTCAATAAGTCAAAGGCGCCGTATTTAAGCTGCCAGATAACACCGTTGGCATCAGTGTATTTCACTAAGTTGCCGTGACGGTCATAGGGTCTGACTTTCGGTACTTTGATTCGGGCGATGAATATGGGCGAGCTTCTGATGACGGGTATAACCATACTGCCAGAATCTGCCACCGGCAGTTTGCCAATTGACTGATTTGGTCTTCGCCATTGTAGGACAGTTGAATACGACGCTGTTCGGCATCTTGGGTTTCAACTAAACGATGACGCGGGTCATAACGATAGGGTTGCTTGCAGCCTTGCTTGTGCTGGGCTTTGTTGGGCGGTTTTGGAGAGCACATGGGTCAACAGGCTGAATGCATTACGCACAAAAGCGGTTTGGCTACCGTCCGGCGCGGTGAAAAAGTGCGGTGGAATTTTCCGCTGTTTTTCTTCCTGTGCTGTCCACACCCGTCCGATAGGGTCTTCAATGCAGACTAATTGCTCGTCTTCGTTATAAGCGTATTTCCATTGATTTCCCATCGGGTCGGTAAATGCAGTGACCAAAACCGGTTTGTTCCAAATACGTAAAGGACACTTGCGTGCCGTCGGTGAAGATTTGAGAAAAGCAGGTTGCCGTAAGGGTCATATTCAAAACGGGTAACCGCCCCGTTGGGTGACGTGATGTGCAGGGGCTTCATGATGTGCGGGTCAAAGTCATACACCGTCACATTGTCTTTGCTGTCACGTGCCCGAGTTTGGTTCTCGGCATAGTCAAAACCACACCGGATAGAACCCGTCGGCACCGTGGCTGTGAATCACCCGTCCCTGTTCATCGTAGTGATATTCCACCCAGGTTCTATCCTTATCTTCCCAGCGGGTTGAGATTGGCTTGGCTGTCGTAGCTATAGAACAGGGTGATAGTCGAGTAGGGCATCGGATTCCAGCAAATAGCCATTTTCATCTTGAGTGTAAGTCACTAATACCTGCTGTTGTCCGTTATCCACTCGGGTGATGGAATGCAACCATTCGCCTTGGTATTCCAACGTTAAAATCATACCGTCGGTATGGGACACTGATTCAGCCAAGCGTGTTCGTTGTAGTGAAATTGTACGACATTATCGAAAGTATCCAGCCACGCGGAAATCAAGTAGCGACCGTCAGATGAGTGGTGGATAGGTTAATATGGCGTCAGTTTCTGTTCCTCATCCTGTTTATTATCCGGATCGATTTCCGGTGTCTCGATAAAATAGAACAGTTTGGAAATCCGCGTATCTCGATTGAATAGCTCGAAATAGTCGCGATGACGGATTAGTGTATATTGCGGGTACAATGGATTAAGTGACTGTTTGCAACTGTCATACCAAAGAAGACCAGTTCACCACCTTCAAATGTTGCTATGCGGATAGTGCGTCCATTGTCTGTAATTTCCAAGGATTCGGAAAAAATTATCCACCCAGTATTTACCGCACAAACCGTCCGGTAGGTTATCGGCTTTGTGGTGCGACCAAGTTCGCATGAAAGACAGCGGAAGGGTTTGTCCGAGTGTGAAATCCACCCGCTGTTCTACCACCTGGCCAGTCAGTACATCTATTGGGTCGCCCCGCACTAATTTTTTAAGGGCTTCCCTATAGTTACCATTTGCAAGCGCAGCTTTTGGCGCAGGCAATCCTTTCCCCGCAATTTGCCCGGCTTTCTTTACCCATTCTTAATTCCATTACCTACAGCCTAGCTCCTTTCGCTGCTGCTTTAGCGCCATTTATTGCACTCCGACCGGCAGCCTTGGCCAATCTTGCGGCATTTTGTGCTTTGCGAGCTGCAGCTTTAGCAATCCCTTTGGCTGCTCTACCGGCCATTCGAGCTGCAACTACCGCGCCTGCTCGAGCCCTTTTTGAGCAGCAATTTTTCCTATCTTAGATAACCCTTTGAGTAGCCCTTTGCAAAAATTGCCGTAGGAGGAATGACAAAATCCACTGCGAATAATACTGCCCGTTGCCAACCGGTAAACTCACTTTTTCATTTCCACATAAGTTTCTTGTCCGGAACCGATAAATACATTTGGCGATCCTTCGGCGATGGTTTGCACTACATTCGGTTTTTGTCTCCTTTACGAGCCACTGGTTTATTATTGACAGAAACTGTTTTACTGCCTTGGGCGATTTTTGTTCGGGGAATGTCGAGTACAAGCAACACTTAGCTCCTGGTCAACCATGGCTAATTTTTACCGTTTACATGTACATCCTCCGAACCTTTCACAATTGGTCCGCTGGGATCCCCCAATTGCTTCATTAACAAACTTTGTTACGGCATCGGTAATGGCTCCCTATCCCCCGGACAGTGCAATTGTACCAAGCGTTCCCAGTATCGCTGCGGCGACTGGGGCTGCAATCCCACCTGTGATACCGACTGCTGCTACTGCAGCTGATGCGAGCGCAAAAATTCCAGCTGCAATAACAGCACCGACAACCGCCCTAGCAAGTGCTGCCCAAAAACTGGTGTGATTGATAGTGTCATCGACTCCGGGGCTGCAGGGGCAACAACTTCTAATGGACCGGTGATCCGCACTTTAGAAAACTGAAATGCATTAATATTTTGAGTGATGCGGAAACAATATCGGGGAGGCTGTCATAAATAACCTATTCTTAATATATATATGGGTTTAGTGGATAAAGATTATACGATAACACTTATTTTTAAGCAAAAACAGATTAAATATTGATGATTTTTCTCTGTCATTGTTTAATTATAACTTATTGCTTCTTCAGCTTTTTATCTCTGGATGTATTTTTAGGCACGCGTCGGAAGGTACTTAACAGCACTGTGGAGAAAGTATTTGTCCTGATGGATAGCATAGTGAAAATACACTACAAAGAGCGCGGGGAAGCCAAAAGTGTGTTGCTAGAAACCGGCGATATTTTTATGCCGGCATCAGCACCGACACGTTGCACACCCGCAATGCGAAGCTCAGTTTTTGGTGATTGAAAAAGGTAGAGTGTTTAAATAAGAAAGATAAAAGTGCGGTCAAAAATAGTTAAATTTTTGACCGCACTTTCTCCGTGAACCAAGCGTCATCGCTTTTCACGTATATATGAAACACGACTAAGTCGTTTTATTCCACAAAATAATGAGGGATAAAATGGCTGTCGTTGCCCGTGACTGCAGTGAAATCTTCTCGTAAAGCCCATTCCACATGCCACATCGCCTACCCAAGAACCGATGACCGGATACATGCCGTCAAAATTCGGTAACTCAAATTTCTGTTGATAAATATAGCCTGCATTGGCGTAGAAATTAGAATGTTCGCTACCCTTAGCGGCAAATTCCTAGTCCATTACTTTTTCGTAGTAAAAACACGTTGGCGCCTTCGCGGCCTAATAACGGTTTTTCACCCAAATGGATTTGCGTTCAGTAATGTCATGTCGATTGAAATAGGTTGGCAATAAATACGGATGGTTCGGGTGTTTTTGCCACAGTTTAGCAAGCAGGGCTTTATTGCTGAGTAACAATTTCCATGCCGGTTCAAAAATTGTGTTGCACTGTTTAACATGTGCGGGTGCGTATTCGGTGTTAGTCATCCACTCCAATGGATACAATTTTAAACAACATTTCAATGGGTTGATTGTTGAGATCAACAAATTGGTGCGTGTCGTTATCGTAGCCGATGTCTTCAATGGATAGTCGGTGAATATGCCAACCGGCGTTATAGGCTACATCGGCGAGATAATCCAAATTGCCCCAATCTTCTCGTCCGGCATCCGACATGGCGGCAAAATGGAAGCCGGCTTTACCGCTTTGCTGTTGCAGTACCGGAAAAAGCGGGTGATTAATTCTTCATGAATCCAGTTAAATTGATCGCGATTTCGGTAAACCTTCAACTTGTTCCAACCACTGCCATTGCACTACGGCAGCTTCCAACAAAGAGGTCGGCGTATCGGCGTTATATTCAAACATTTTGAGATTGTCGCCGTCATAGCCGAAATCAAAACAGCCATATAAGTGCGGTGCGTTTTCACGCCAAGATTGTTCGATCAGATTTTTTTGTAAATCGGTAAAAGCGATAGTGCTCATAATCGCCTTGTTTCACTTCATCGGCGACGAAATCCATGCACATGGCATGCAATTCATTAGTCGCATCTTCGATTTTTGTCGATTTCCGCCAACGTAAATTCGTAGGCAACATTGTCCGACCAATAATGTGAACCGTCGGAAGAAGGTAGATTGTAATAATCAGAATCCTACCTCAAGTAGCTGTTGCACCATGTTGGGGCGGGTTGGAATACCGGTTATGCGCTTCATCGATTAACCACCACTTTTACTGGTGTTACTGCTACTAAACCCACCGCGTGAAACCGGGTTTTGCTGTTCGCACTGCCGGCGCCGCCTTTAACCAACACCGGCTTGCCGACGGAATGATTGCCTTGCGGTCGAATAATTTGTCCCTGTTGGTGTCGAAACGGCGCGGTCATTTGGGTGGTAACTCGGGCCTAAAAACTCCCAATGGTTTTAGCGATCATATAACCTGCCGCAGCACCTGCAATCGCGCTGCCCATAGAAGGGACCTTCATGACCACTTGCTGGCGACAGGTTGATGTCGTATTGTCATTACCGGCAACGGTGTTATTCTGATTGTTTACTGCATTGCTGTGGCTGCCTGCCCGTGATGCCATATTGTTGCCGGTATTGTGCCGTTTTGAGATTGATCCGCTTCGCATAATTCCGGTCTAATCCAGTCGGCGATACAATCATCCAAACTGTTGTAAACATCGCGTTGTACCTCATCTTCCGAGCAACCACCCAACAGGGCTACCACAGACAATGTCACCAAGATTTGATTTTTCTTTTTCATCATAAACGTCACGTCATTAGAAAGTTTTCGTATTCTCTTTTCATCATGTCTAAAAAGAGGTTCCTGTCGTCTCAAAGTATTGACTTTGAAAGGCATTATGATAGCACAGAGTTGTTATATCGATGAGTGCTGCGTAGAAAATTAGAAACACGAAAAATTCGGTTGGACTTATTTACGCCATAGGATTAGTATTTGTAGGCTGACTTAACAAGATATTAACAATAGGATGTTTTTATGAAACCTGAAACGATTGCATTACACCAGGATTCCATGACAGACCCAACCACTAATGCGGTGGCAGTACCGATTTATCAAACTACCAGTTACGTCTTTAACGACTCCCAGCACGGTGCAGATTTATTCAACCTAAAAAGTACCGGGCAATATTTATACCCGTTTGATGAACCCGACGACCGATGTGTTAGAACAACGCATGGCGGCATTAGAAAAAGGGATTGGTGCCGTGGCGACCTCAAGTGGCATGGCGGCAATCAACTATGATGGTAGAAACCCTCAACCGAAGACGGTGATAACATTATTTCCTCCAATCGTATTTTACGGCGGCACAGTCACTTATTTCACCCCAAACCCTAAAACGCAAAAGGCGTTGAGGTACGTTTTGTGGATCCGAGTAAACCGGAAGACATTGTGAAACTCGCCGACGCCAAAACCAAATTGGTTCTGCGAAAGCATCTGTAACCCGACCATTGATGTGGTAGATTTGCCGAAATTCGCTGAATTCGCTCATCAGGCGGGTGTGCCGCTGGTCAGTGGATAACACCGTTGCCACTCCGATGATTTGTCGCCCGTTAGAGTTGGGCGCAGATATTGATCGTACATTCCCTCACCAAATACGTGGGCGGGCATGGCACCACCTTAGGGCGGTATTATTGTAGATGCTGGAAGATTTGATTGGAAAGCCCAAGCAGAACGCTTTCCGATATTAACTCAACCGGATGAATCCTATCATGGCGTCGTGTATGCTGACGCGCTCGGTGCCGCAGCATTTATCGGTTGCGTACGGGTTGTCGGTTTTGCGCAATACCGGTGCCGTCATTAGCCCAATGAGTGCTTTCATGTTATTACAGGGTTAGAAACGCTCTCCGTGCGCTTAGAACGTCACTGTGAAAACGCCTTAAAAGTCGCTGAATATCTGCAAAATCATCCGCAAGTCACTTGGGTTAACTATCCCACATTGCCACAAGATTCGCGCAATCCATTGATTCAACGGAATTTCGGTGGTCGTGCATCCGGCTTACTAAGCTTTGGTATCAAAGGTGGTCGCGAGCCGGTGCCCAATTTATTGATGCACTAAAATGATCTTACGGTTAGTGAATATCGGTGATGCAAAATCTCTTGCCTGCCACCCGGCAAACCACCACCCATAGCCAATTAGCTGAAGATGAATTAAAACCGCGCCGGTGTCACCTCCGACTTAATTCGTATCAGTGTCGGCTTTAGAACATATTGACGACATCCTAGCCGATATGGAACAGGCGTTTGCTGCAGTAAAAAGAAAAATAAAAATACAGAAAAAACTGACCGTACTCTGGGCGATAGCTTTAAAGTGCGGTCAGTTTTGAAACTAGTTTTTAAAGAAGATACGACGAATCTTTTTGATTCGCCGTAAATATTATTCCATTTTCAAAAAGCTTCACTATGTTGCCTCTGAGGCACATACAGGGATAAGCCGATACCAGCCAATGCCGGTGTGTAGCCAATAAAGTGAGTAACTCGAGAAAAGGCAAGTGGTGAATCAGATCTGTCAACCAGGTTAATTGGCATTGTTCAGCAATAACACCGGCGAGAGAAATCGCCGTGACCAAGGCAACAGTCAGCTGCATGCCGATTTTTAGACAGTGCAACGAATTTGTTCACGATAATCAACAGAACAATCACGATAGTGACCGGATAAAGTACCAGCAACACAGGAATAGAATATTGGATGATTGCACCCAAGCCTAGATTTGCTATACCAAAACCAATCAAGGTAAACAGCGTGGCATGGGTTTTGTAACCCAACTGAGGGAAACGCTCACGGAAAAACTCCCGAAACGGCAACAATTAAACCGGCCGTCGTGGTAAAACAGGTCATGGTCACCATCACGGCTAAGAAAATTTGCGCGTTAGCCCCGAAAATGGCTTGCAGTCGCTTGAGAGAGATATATACGCCTTTGTTTTACGTCAGATGCCATGACTTCAGCGGGCACGGGAAAATGGTTACCCAAATATGCCAAACCGATATACAGCAAAACTAAAGCCCAACGCTACCACAAGACTAACCAACCACACTGTGAAACATATTCCGTTTATTTCGAAAAACCCAACTGCTTCTGAGGGTTTGTACCACTACCACACTAAATGCCACGGAAGCCAACGCATCCAGGGTGTTATAACCTTCAATAAATCCTGTACCAAATGCTGATGTGACGTAGTCTCCAAGGGCAGAGGGCGGTGTGGTATCGCCGTATTGCGGGATACCTAGAGTGACCAAAACCACAATTAAAACAGCGAAGTGAGGTCAAAATGCGTCCGATACTGTCGAGAATTTTGGAGGGATTTAAGGCGATCAAGTAGGCGGCAATAAAATAAAGCACGGTGAAGACAACCAAACCAACCGGAGCTAAACGATGTCGTGCAGCATAGGCGCTACGCCTACTTCGATACGCTACCGTTGCGGTACGCGGAATCGCAAAGAACGGCCCGATGGAAAGGTAAAGTGCGACTAAATGCAGGTAGCAAACCAAAGGCGCCGATTTTTACCGATATTTCATGCACATAGCCTTTGAGGGTTAAGTGCGCCGATCACCAAAGGTGAGAATGGCAATACCCACGCCGGACAACACAAAACCCGCTAATCGCTACGCAAAAATTTTTCTCTCGGATAGAAAGCCCTAGGCTGGCGGAAAAAATTAAATTTCCGCGCCGAAAAACATCCCAAATAACAGTAAGCCTGTTAATGCTGCTTTTTATCATGATTTTTATTCTTTTTGATATGATTGAGTTGGTGCGAGTATAGCATTATGAATGAGACCATCAAAAAGAGCAGTACAGCATAGCCGTATTGCTCTTTGCGAAATGTTAAATCAACTCATATTCCTTATTTCTTCTTCGGTCTTTTCCCAACCTTGTATGTGTGTCTTTGCGGAACACGGGTGGTAACCAGTTCATCGTGTTTGACATCCGTACGAATAGTGGAGCCCGCACCGATGGTGGCGCCGCTTTCAATGGTGACCGGCGCAACGAGTTGGCTGTCGGAGCCGATAAATGCGTTGTCGCCGATGATAGTTTTTGAATTTATTGGCACCGTCGTAGTTGCAGGTAATCACGCCCGCGCCGATGTTACAATCTTTACCGATTTCCGCGTCGCCTACATAGGTTAAGTGGTTCACTTTGGAGCCTTTACCGATTTGTGCTGATTTCTACAAAGTTGCCCACATGCGTGTTTTCAGCCAGTTCTGTGCCCGGACGTGAGGCGGGAGAATGGGCCGATAACAGCATTCGCACCTACGGAGGCATCTTCAAGCACGGAATACGGTTTGATTTCTACGTCATCACCGATGTCGCAGTTCGTGATCACACAACCTGCGCCGATTTTCACCCTGATTTCCTAACCGCACTTTTGCCCTTTAAGATCACGTTCATGTCGATTTCTACGTCTTTGCCATGGGTGAGTTCGCCCGCAATTTAAAACTGTTCGGATCAAGCAACATTACGCCGGCAAGTAATCAACTCACGCTTGTTTTGTTGGAAATATTGCTCAAGTGCAACCAGTTGTGAGGCGATTGTTGGCGCCTTCCACTTCCATTAAGTCGGCGGCTTGTACGGCGGCCACTTGGCAACCGTCGATTTGCCAAAGCGATAACATCGGTCATGTAATATTCGCCTTGGGCGTTGTTGTTATCAACTGTGTCAGCCATTTTGAAAGAAGCACCATCAGACACTCATCACGCCGCGTGTTCACTTCTTGAATTTTTGAGTTGTTCGGCATTTGCATCTTTTTGTTCTACGATGCCGACGACATTGCCGTTTTCGCGCAAAATGCGACCGTAACCTGTCGGGTTATCCAGCACCACGGTGAGTAGCTGCAATGCCTTTGTCAGGTTTAGCGGCAATGAGGTTTTTCCAGCTGCCTTGGTAATGAGAGGGGCATCACCATAAAGCATTAAAATACATTTCATCATCGGCAAAAACAGCGCCGCTTGTTTGCACAGTATGGCCGGTGCCAAGTTGTTCCGTTTGCAGAACCCAGTTGACAGGCTCGTTTGCTAATCGTTGTTGCATTAAATCGCCGCCGTGGCCATAGACCAAATGAAATGTTGTGAGCACCCAATTGTTTGGCGGTGTCGATAACATGTTTTACCATCGGTTTGCCCGCAATCGGGTGTAACACTTTCGGTAAATCGGAATACATACGGGTGCCTTTCCGGCGGCGAGGATAACTTCGCTGAGAGCTTGAGTTGTCATAAATTTTCTCTTTTTGTTCGCTAAAAATATGCGCAGTATATCATCTCTTTGCAATTTTGAGTTAAAGTTAAGGATAAGTGCAAAATGCAACTTAGGAATATTATCTTGGCATCATGTCCGGCACCCAGTTTGGACGGTGTGGATGTTGTCTTGATGGATTTTGCCGAACGACCACGCTTGATTGCTGGTCAATTTCACTTCCATGCCAATGATGCCAGCGGATTTACGACAAGATTTGACTGCAATTAGTTTCTGAGGGGCAGTACCACATTGCAACAATGGGTGAGTTGGATCAACGTTTGGCATTATTGTATGCCGACTGCGTGAATCAGCTTCCTCGCCGAACACCACACTTCAACCACATCACATCCGCGCCATTGGTTGCCACGGACAAACCGTGTGGCATGCGCCGTCAAGGCGATTTTCCGTTCACCATGCGATTAGGCGATATGAACCTGCTTGCCGCACGCACCGACATTGATGTCGTCGGGGATTTTCGGCGTAAAGATATGGCGTTTGGCGGGCAAGGGGCGCCGTTGGTGCCGCTTTCCACCAAGCTTTATTTTATGACGAACAGTGGGCGACGGTGGTGTTGAATATCGGAGGTATTAGTAATATTTCCGTGCTGTTGCCGAATCAGCCAATCATCGGCTACGACACCGGACCCGGGCAATGCGCTGATGGATGGTTGGATAGCCCGCCATCTTGGTCATACTTTTGATGCCGACGGGCAATGGGCGCGCAGGGCAAAGTGCAGTCGGATTTCATTGGCACAAAATGCTGGATGAACCTTATTTCCAACTGCCGCCGCCGAAAAAGCACCGGGCGCGAGTTATTCAATTTGGCGTGGCTTGAAAAACGCTCGCCAAAAACCACCGCACTTTGAAGGCGACATCCCGCCACAAGATGTACAAGCCACCTTACTTTGAATTCACCGCACAAAGCATTGCTCTTGCCTTACGCCAAATAGCAAACACCGTTGCCACATCGTTTGTTGGTTTGTGGTGGTGGGGCGAAAAATGCGGCGTTGATGGCTCGTCTGCAAGCCTTGTTGCCAAACTGGCAGTTGCTACAAAACCGATGATGTCGGATTGGATATCGATTATGTAGAAGCGGCTGCGTTTGCCTGGCTTGCTTATCAGCGTATTCATAACCTACCTTCCAACCTACCAAGCGTGACCGGCGCCAAAAGTGCGGTCAGTTTGAGGCGCTATTTTTCCGGCGGAGAAACACGCATGAGCGAACACAATTTATTAAATAGCCTTGAAAAAGATGCTAAGCGAACAACGCAACCCCAAATACCCTGCACATTGATTCCTTTGCCGTCGCTGGATATCGTGACCTGATTAAATAACGAAGACAAATTGGTGGCTTCGGCGGTGGAAAAAAATCTGCCGCAAATCGCGCAGGCGGTAGAACGCATTGTGGCGGCATTTCAGGCGGGCGGCCGTTTGCGTGTATATGGGCGCCGGGCACCAGCGGGCGCCTTGGCGTGCTGGATGCTTCCGAATGCCCGCCGACGTTTGGCTGTACCATCAAGCATGGTAGTGGGATTAATTGCCGGTGGCGAAACTGCATTGCGCAACGCCGTGGAAGGGGCGGAAGACAATCATGCAAGCAGGCGAGCAGGATTTACGCCATATTATTTTTAGTCGCAAAGGATGTGCTGGTAGGGTATCGCTGCCGGTGGTCGTACGCCTTATGTCATCAGCGGCTAAACTATGCCAAAACAACTTGGTGCTACCACGGTTTTCTTTGGTCAGCACCGAACGCCGTCATGAGGCGACATTGCCGACATCACCATCATCACCGCTGTCAGGCCCCGAGGGCGTTGACGGGTCTCAGTCGCTTAAAATCCGGCACTGCACAAAAATGGTGCTGAATATGCTCACTACTGCCGCCATGATCCGTCTCGGTAAATGCTACAAAAACCTCATGGTGGATGTACAAGCTACCAACCAAAAACTTAAAGCCCGCGCCATTCGTATCGTCATGCAAGCCACCGACTGCGACCAAGCCACCGCTGAACAAACCTTACACACTACGCAACGGCAACGCCAAATTGGCGATCATGATGTTGTTAGCGAGCGGATTAGATAAAACTCAGGCGAAAACCGCTTTGGCGCAGAATCAGGGGAGATTGCAATCGGCACTGGCTAGCTAAGAAACGAGCATTAATAACGAGTGCGGTGAAAATTTACGATGAATTTTTCACCGCACTTTGCTCTAGAAGTGCCGTCAAACCCAACCCTTCACGGTTCGGCCGGGGCCTGCATGGAGGAGCTGGCAGGGCATGGGGGGTAGAGGAATTTATAAAAATTAAACTACCCATGCTTCACATACATCAAAGCGATGGTTTTTGGTATCGCGGGAAAAGTGCAGTGCTTTTTGCGCGCGAGAAAGTCGAGCGTAGTCAGGGCGCTTAACTACGACGCGCTGACGGGCGAGTTGAGTGCGGGCCTGCTAGCTCGTCCGCATCTAAATCGGCACCGACCAAATGTTGAAACACGCGCATTTCTTTCTTCACCAAGGCGCTTTTTGGCTTTGTGTGGTACATAGGGTCGAGATACACCACATCAGCGAAATCCGTGTCAGGATTCAGTTGATTGATGTGTTGATAAGGCAACAGTTGCATATTTTGTTGCATCCAAGGGGCCGATTTCTTCATCGGCATAAGCACGTTGCAAAACCGTCTTGTAATAACAAACGAACGACCGGGTGGCGTTCAACGAGTTTCACTTGGCAACCGAGCGCCGCCAATACAAGGCATCACGCCCTAAAGCCTGCCGTGGCGTCAATGACTATCGGCAAATTATCTTGTTTAATGCCAACCGCTTTTGCCACCGCTTCGCCACGCCCGCCGCCAAATTTTGCGCGGCGATGCGCCATAGTGCCGCCGACAAAAATCCACTAAACACCGCGCCCAGTTTCGGTCTCGTCTAATTTGCGTAATTCCCAAAGCGTTCTGTGCCTTCCGCTCCGTCCATACTAACGCCAACGGGCTGTTCGGATCATGCGTTAAGCCGGCTTCGGCAAAAAGTGCGGTTGGTTTTTGCGGTGTTTTGGTTTCGCAGAGGAGTTGGATGTTCATATTTATTCTTTTCTCACCAACCAAACGCCCGCTTCCACTGTGTTCCGTGTAAGGAAACCGATCGAACAATGCGGCTTTTTCAATATGATGGGTTTGGCTGAGCGTTTTGCAGGTTGTCGCACAACGTATGCGAGGTTACAGGGAAATATACAAAATGCGCTCATATTGTTTGCACCAGTTTAACGGTATCCGCATCTAAGCCGGCACGTGGCGGATCAACGAAAATGGTGTTGCATTCGCGGGCTTTCAAATCAATGCCTTTTAAGCGATTAAATTCGCGTACGCCCTGCATCGCTTGCGTGGATTCTTCCGCTGACATTCGGATGATTTGTAAGTTGTTTATCTGATTGCCGCAATGTTGCTAAATTGCGCGGCGGCTACCGAAGGCTTGGCAATTTCTGTGGCCAGCACGTTGCGGAAAGTTTAGCGCTAATGCAATGGAAAAAGTTGCCGTTGCCGCAATAAAGTTCCAATAAATCCCCGTGGCTGTTACGGGTGCAATCTACCGCCCATTCCAACATTTTGCTGTTTACTGCCGCGTTTGGTTGCGTGAAGCTGTTTTTCCCGCTCGAGCGATAAATGTGAGTTTTTACCGTGAACGCGTAAGGATTTCATCCACATAATCCTGTTCGAACAAATTTTCTGCTTGCTGCACGTCCGACAATTTGCACGTTAAAAACCTTGCTGCTGCAACTGCGAACGCAAGGTTTGCGCAGCAGTTTGCCACTCTTCATCCAAAGTTTTTGTGATACAACAAACTGACGATAATGCGTTGGCTTTGCGTGCTTAAATAATCGATTTGGAAACAGTCTGTGGTGTAATACCGTTTGCTGTTTTAACAACGGCAATAATGCTGTCATCATGCGATTGATGAGTTCGCTTGCGATAGGAAAAATTATCTACCCGATAACGTTGTTTGCTCTGTTGGTCAAACATAATGTGGTAGAAATCATCGCCTTCGTGCCAAAATGCGAAATTCCGCGCGCATACGGAAATGTTGTGTGGCGAGGCGAACACCTGCAAATCAGGCGCGTTAAATGGCGCCAAAAGTGCGGTCAGTTTTTCTTGTTTTTCTGCAAGCAGGGCGAAATAGTGGGTTACGGGTAAATTCTGCATGGTGATAGAGTAAAAACAAAAAGGCTCAGAATTTCAGCCTTCTGATTGTTATTTAGTGATTTAGTCTGCCGAGTAGTCGTCCAGATTGTCACGCCAACCACGCCGGATAAGGTGTAAAGGCGTTTGTTGGTGGAAATACGGCTGCGATATTTATTCCAGGTTTTTCTCGAAGAAAGTTTCCGCTGCACGTTCACCGCGACAGAAAGACACGAAGTCTTTCTCTTCTTTGCGTTGCCGGTTTACGTTCGCCCGCATCCAATGCACGGGAAAGCTTTGTCCGTGTTGTTCTAATACTTGTGCTTCTTTGATGGTGTAATCACCGTGACGGGCAAAAGCCACGCGGATAATTTTTATCGTCGACGACGGGTTACGCTAAAACTCTCAGCCATATAATCCTCTAAAATACGTGTAGAAAATAAAATCGAGCAGGGCATTAAACCAATTTTTGTTATTTTTGCAATAAACCTTTTTACGGTTTGTACATATTCGTCCACAAAACGATTTTCATCGTGCGCCAAGCCTTCCATGTTCACACGATATTTACCGTTAACATAAAAATCCGGCACACCGCGCACTTGGTATTTTTTTCGACCAGGTTTGTTGTTTGGTGACCAAACCGTTCACGGCGAAACTGTTGATGCCACCGTCAAATTGTTCGGCAGATACGCCGTTATCAATGAAGATTTGACGGATGTCATCCCATGGATTTTTAAGGTGTTGGCTTGTGCGGCTTTAAATAATGGCATTTTGACTTTTTCTTCGGCGTTAATGGCAATGGCCAATGCCCAAGCGCGAGTGAGATTTTCAGATTGGCGGCCTAAGAAAGTCCACATGATATTGCTTTGAATGATGTACCTTCCGGTAAGGATTCGGCAATTTTGTGGAATGTGGTATTGCGCTTCAAAAGGAATAACAATGCGGGCAGTAAAAGAGAAAATTCAATCACTTCAGGTTGTGCACTGCGTTGTTGCCCTTCACCACCACATATTCTTTGTTTTCCGTCAATTCTTGGGCTTGGGGCAGAGAAGGAGAAAGCGCTGCCAGCGCTTACAAAATAACCATTTTTCATTTTGCATCCTGTCTTATTTAATAATGCCGCGTGCTTTTTAATAGCGCGGTTTTGAAATCTTCTTCGTAATCTTTTTAATACCGGGAATCGGCTCGAATTTATCTTACCCGCCATTTTCAGGTGGTAAATAATGACTTCATCGGACAATTCCGCGAGGGGCTTATCAAACCCGGCTTCATCGGCGATTTTTGTAAAATTTGCATTAATGATAAATCAGGTCTTTAGACCAGTAAGGCTGCAAAAAAGTTCCAGTACCTCATTCAGGGCGATGACATTTCATACGCTTTTCCTTATTGTTGAGAAATAAACAGGGCGAGATCATACTTTAATTAACCTCGGAAGAAAATACTGGCAATTTCAATTAGTGCCGTCATTTTTAGCCGGTGGACGAAGCCAAGCGTATGGGCGGTGCGGACAAGGGCTACAATTGTTGCACGGCAAACCGCTGTTTCAACATATTTACGAGCGTTTACGCACTCCGAGTAAAACAGATTTTTCATTAACGCCAATCGCAATCACGCGGAATATTCTGCCGATGGATTAATGAGTGTTTGCCGACCGCATAGCCGATTTCAAGGGCCGTTAAGCGGGATTTTAACGGCGTTGGAACGATCCGAGACGGATTTTGTCTTATTCGTACCCTGTGATTGTCCTTTTTCCCGCAAAATTTGCTCGAAAAGCTCAAAAGTGCGGTCGTTTTTCACGGCGTTTCTATTGCTTATGCCCGCATGATGGCGAGCGTGAGCACCCGACGTTCTGTTTGATGGCGCGTAACCCAAAGACAAGTTGGCGGATTAGTTGACCTCCGGCGACACGACGAATGTGTGCAGTTTATGCGTCAAAACGGTCGCGGTGAGTGTGGATTTTTCTGAAAAATAAGCAGGCTTTTCACCAATATCAATACATTGGATGATTTAACCCGTTTTTAAGAAGCAATAATAACTATTCTTAGCTATTTTGATTGATAAACAGGGATAAAGCAGTATAATGACTGCCACTTCTTGCGTTGGCTTATTCATTTCGTAACTTTACGTTAAATTCAAGGATTTTATGTTAAAAAACTTTCTATTCTTTTTATTGCCGCCACGCTCAGTGCGTGTTCTCTTTCGTCTTATGTGCCGTTTATGGGCGGTAAAAACAGTAATTAACTTAGACGAAGACAGCATCGATCAAAAATCCTACGCCACCGCTTATGAAGCCACGGTAGAAACTTATCGCGACCGTGTGCGCGACAAGTGACAATAAATTCTCGCCAGTGGTGCCAATGATTGGTACTTGGGCCGAATTCTGATTCCGATTGAACAAAATCAAAGAAAAACTTTATAGCCCTGCAAGGTCAAGATTCCGATAGTTTTATGCCTATTACAGCGGCGTCATTCATGCCGAGGCGTTACAAACGAACTTCAGCAAACTAAATCCACAATGTTGGAACCACATTAACACACCAAGCCTGACCCAAAAGGTATTTATGACGCCATGTTGGATTTACAAAGCGGCAAAGTGCGGTCAGAAAATGATGAATATATCGTGCAAGGTTCCGAACAACTGCGCACTTTGCGCGGGAAATAATACAAAAACTGTCAGTTTTTACCGGCAGTTTTGTATTACTTTAGCTGAAAGGTTTTTGCTTTCTTCAGCACCCCATCTCAACTTCGTTGATAAGGAGAAAAGATGTTTAATTTACCTGAAAGTAACATTCGTTTAGCGACTCAAAGCAGACAATAAGCAACAAGCGATTGAGCTGGCCGCCAATGCGCTTGAACAGGCCGAGTTATATTGAACATGGCTATTTGCAAGGTATGTTGGGACGTGAACAGCAAACCTCGACTTTTTGACAATAGCATCGCCATTCCGCATAGCACCTTGAAACCCGTGGCATGGTGAAAGATACCGGCATGCAGATTTTTCCAGTTTCCACAAGGGATTGAATGGGGCGAAGGCAATATCGCTTATGTGGTGATCGGCATTGCGGCGTTCTGACGAACATTTGGCGTTGCTGCGTCAACTTACTCACGTTCTAGGCGATGAAGACACGGCTACAAAATTGGCCACATTGACTGATGTAAAAAGATTCCGTGCCATTTTTAATGGGCGAAGCGGACGATTTTAGCGTGAATGCCGATAACCTAAGTTTAAACGTGGATACGCAAAGCCTGTTGACCTTAATCGCCATTAACGCCGGCAAATTGGAACAACAAAGTGCGGTCAATAATCAGTACGTTTCGGAAGTCATTGCCAATCCGGCATTGCCGTTGGCGCAAAGGCTTATCGGGTGACTGATGCCGCCGTTGGTAATCAAAAAGAATGCGCTGGCTTTCAGCCGCGCAGTTCAACCTTCGAATTAAATAATAAGGCCGTACATGGCGTAGTGACCGTCGCCTATGTGAACGAGCAAATAATGACACTCGCCCGTTTAGTTGGATCCACAGGTGCAACAAGTGTTACTCAACGGCGACAGCGCACCAGATTGCTGCGGCATTAAACGGCAAAGCCGATTCCGCAAGCTACAACACAGACGACTTTCAACCGCTTCCGCCGCGCCGTCTGCTGGCTGCCGGTAGTGTTGTCGGCACCTTTACCATTCGTAACGAGCACGGTTTTACGCCCGTCCAAGCGCCATTTTGGTTAACGAAGTGAAGAAATTCACCTCTAGATTACGGTGGAAAATCTCACTCGCGGTGGGGCATCAGTGAACGCTAAGAGCCTGGTGAAAATCGTGGCCTTGGGTGTGACTCAAGGACATCGTTTGCGTTTACTGTGGCAGAGGGCGATGATGCCCAAGCCGCTATGGAAAGCGATCGGCAAAGTGATTGCCGCAGGTCTCGACGAAGGTGTTTTCTGCCGTGTCGCCAAGTGAACCGGATACCATCGAAGTGGCGGGAGACGTTGCTCCGGCAGCTTCCGCGCTAAAGCAGTGAAAGTGCGGAGGAAAAATTCAAGTGAATCTGTGGAAGGCGTTTTTGAAGTAAAAAATGAACACGGATTACACGCTCGTCCTGCAACAGTGTTAGTGAACGAAGTAAAAATATAACGCCAATATCGCCGTACAAAATCTTGATCGCGATACGCCGTTGGTCAGTGCAGAAAGTCTGATGAAAGTAGTAGCGTTAGGCGTAGTGAAAGGTCATCGTTTGCGTTTTTGTCGCCAGCGGCGCAGCAAGCGCAACAAAGCTATTGACGAGTATCGGTGCAGTAATTAACGCAGGATTAGGGGAATAATTATGGCAAAAAGTCGCAACTATCACTTTAAACGCCGCTTATGACTGGTCGGGCGTTTAAAACGTATCGGAATTGGGCGAAGTCAACACCGTGAAACCCTCGGACTTTTTCCCTGCGGGCAAAAGGCATTAACGTGGCGAAAGTGTTAAAAGATTTGGGCATTGACGTCACTGTGGGCGGTTTTCTCGGCGAAGACAACCAAAGGGGATTTTGTTTGCTATTCGACAAACTGGGATTACAAGATAAATTCAACGCGTGCCGGCAAAAACCCGTATCAACGTGAAAATTACCGAAACCGACGCGGATATTTGCCGATTTAAACTTTTTAGGCTATGAAATCAGTGAAAGTGCGTGGCAACTTAATTTGTGGCGGATTCTCTTGCGTATTGCAAATCCTTCGACATCGTTGCCGTGTGCGGTAGTTTACCGCGTGGCGTGACGCCGGACTTGTTCGCCGATTGGTTCAAAACAATTGCATCAGGCAGGGCGTAAAAGTGGTGTTGGATAGCAGTCACGCCGCGTTAACCGCAGGTTTGAGCGCACGACGTTGGTTGGTGAAAACCCAACCACCGCGAATTAGAAGCCTGGGTGGGTTATACCTTAAATTCACTGGAAGAAATTGTGTCTGCCGCTAAAGAATTAAAGAGCACAAGGCATTGCCAATGTGATTATTTCCATGGGCGCCCAAGGTTCTGTTTGGTTAAGTGACGAGGCTGTGATCCAAGCACAACCGCCAAAATGCGAAAAATGTGGTGAGCACCGTCGGTGCCGGCGATTCTATGGTGGCGGGCTTGATTTTCGGCTTAATCAACGGCTTTTTCACAGCAGAAACCTTGGCTTTTGCCAGTGCAGTTTCCGCTTTTGCCGTGTCGCAAAGTAATGTCGGGATTGCCGACCGCTCGTTGCTCGATCCTATTTTAAATCACGTCAAAACGACAGTTATTGAGGGATAATCTTATGCATATTTATTTAACCCCAACCGCCAATTTCGGTCATGCAAAGGCCTTTTTATTGCGTGAAATGCTAAGCAAAAGCCGCGCAGCCCTAACATCAAATCGTGGACAGTGCCAGCAGGCGGCGGATCTGATCGTCGTTTTTTTGGGGAGATGCTTTGCCGAATAATGCGCCGGATTTAATGGCAAAAAAGTGTTTTTGGCAAAAATTGACGAACATTTCAATGCGCCGAAAACTTGTTGAGACACGGCTATTCAACAGGCGCAGGATTATGTTCCGCCTGCTGAAAGTGCGGTCGTTTCTAACAGTAAAATGAAAAATATTGTGGCGGTGACCGCTTGCCCGACAGGCGTTGCGCATACGTTTATGTCTGCCGAAAGCCATCGAAACCCTACGCCAAACAACAAGGCTGGCAGGTGAAAGTGGAAACCCGCGGACAAGTGGGGGCAGAGCAATGAAATCACGGCAGAAGAAGTGGCGGCAGCAGATTTAGTGTTTGTGGCAGCGGATATTGACGTGCCGTTGGACAAATTCAAAAGGCAAATTAATGTATCGCACCTCCACCGGACTTGCGTTGAAGAAAACCGCGCAAGAATTCGACAAAACCTTTAAAGAAGCCAAAATTTACGAAGGCGGCGCAACGTCCGCGGCGAAAGCCGAAGAGCGCAACGAGAAGAAAGGCGTCTATAGCACCTAATGACAGGGCAGCTATCGCATATGTTGCCGTTGGTGGTAGCGGGCGGTTTGCTTATCGCCATTTCCTTCATGTTCGGTATTGAAGCGTTCAAAGACGAGAAAACATCGCGGGTGGCTTGCCGAAAGCCTTAATGGATATCGGTGGCGGCGCGGCGTTCCATAATGATCACGGTGTTTGCAGGGTTATGTGGCGTTCTCCATCGCCGACCGTCCGGGACTGCCGTGGGGTTAATCAGGCGGGATGTTGGCGACGACCGCAGGCGCAGGGATTTTTAGGCGGAATTATCGCCGGCTTCCTTGCGGGTTATGTAGGTGAAAGGGCTTAATGATGTGATTAAATTACCACCAAGCCTGATGTCCCTCAAACCAATCTTAATTTTTGCCGTTATTGGGGTCTTTCATTGTCGGCTTAGCCATGATTTATGTCATTAACCCGCCTGTCGCAAAATCGCTGACCGCGTTGAGTGAATGGCTAAAATCCATGGGCGATGTGAATGCCATGGTGCTTAGCGTGATTATCGGCACCATGATGTGATCGACATGGGTGGTCCGGTAAACAAAAGCGGCTTATACATTCTCCGTGGGCATGATCGCCTCTCAGGTTTACATCCCCCAATGGCAGCGGCAATGGCAGCAGGCATGGTGCCGCCAATCGGCATGGCGATTGCCACTTGGTTAACGCGCAATAAATTCACAGCAAATCAACGTGACGCAGGTAAAAGCTTCTTTTGTACTTGGCTTCGCTTTATTTCCGAAGGGCATTGCCATTCGTGGCGGCCGATCCGCTCCGTGTGATTATCAGCAGTGTGTGCTAGGTGGTGCGACTGCCGGCGCCATTTCCATGAGTTTAGACATTACCGCGCGCCACACGGCGGTTTATTTTGTGGTGCCGTTTGTTTCCGAGCCGTTGATGTATCTTGCGGCTATCGCCATAGGTTCTGTGTTGACCGGCGTAGTTTGTGCGGTGATTAAACCAAAGGTGGAAGCCTAATTATTCCCCATCGAAATTTTAAATCGGCCCCAAAGGGACTCAAGGATGTGTAACCGTGGGTAATTTATTACCCACGGCAAGCGTTTTCAAAATCCACCGCACTTTTTACCTCACAAGGAAGATAATATGCCATTTAGTGAAGCTGAAAAACACGACCTTCTGTCGCAAAAAGGCATTGGTGCAACGATCTTAAAACGTTTGACGGAAATGGGGTTGGATGACGTCAAAAATACTGGCAGCTACCAGCCCGGATTTTATTCTTCAACGCGGTGCGGAAATCACCGGTTCAACCTGTTGGCGTAACAGTCCACAAGCCCGAAACGCCATTGAAACGGCAGTGAATTGAGGCAAAAAGCAAGGTTTAGCCCTAAGGTAGTAACTTACTCTGATGGCATGCGTCTCCTGACCACAGCTGTTCGAAACATTGAAAATATTAATGTTTTCAATTAATTAAAGTTATAAAATGACTCTTTTTATATATAAGTCTTTTTATAGAAAACTTAAAATATACAAGTAGCTAAAGATTGCTACTTTTTAAGAATTTTGTAATGAAAAATCTCAAATTAAATTGGGTATTTTTATGATTTTGAAGAATTTCATAAATTGAATTTTCCTAAAACAACTTTATAGAAAGTCCAATTTAATTAAGTTAAATCAATACATTACAATGTTTCGAACACCTGTGGTCTCCTGACGCGTGCCAACCGGGGTAATGTATTACTCACGGTAGAGTCTCAAAAACGTTTTCAAAACCCACCGCACTTTTTATCCCTAATCCCGCCAATTTCTGCTATGATTTTCGCCGTTCATCAATATATTATTTCCTGAGGACCAATATGAAAAATACGTTGCTTTAACCGCACTCTGTTTCGCTTTTACCGCACAAGCCAACGACAGCACGGGGGTTTGTGTCCACTGGTGGCGTGGAATACATCAAAAATGACAATATTGCCATGCAAAAGAAAATCTGTTTATCAGTCTCGATAAAATTAAGGTGGACTACGAATATCAAAAATCTCACCGACAAGACATTACGGAAACTGGTGCTATTCCCATTACCTGAGGTTTCTCTTTATGATTACGGAGACTTTGCGGATACAGCAGGGTTAATTAATACCTTTAAAAATCTACGCTAATGGTAGAAATTAAACCGCAAGTGCATGTGCGGGCGTTTTTATAAAACAGAAAGAAGAGGACAGAGGAACAAGAAATTGGTGCCTCATGATGTGACGGCGATTTTCAGAGATTGTGGTTTAACTGAGGAAGAATTGATGGAACCTTGGTTGCGCAAATCTGCATCGGCAGAGAATAAAAATTTTGCAGTGTAAAGATCCTCGTTTAGCCAAATTTGAATTGGAAAAATATGAAGGTGAACTGTTTTTGGGGCGGGCAAATTATTTATAGTTGGCAGCAAACCTTTAAAGCTTCCGACACGACTTACATCAGCCATGAATATGCCCCGTTGGTCGGTGGTGGCGTGTCTATCTCGTCTATATTAGAACTCGATGAGGAGACACCGTTTACCGAGCAATATTGTATTGGACCTGAATTTAAGCATGCCATTAAAAATTAATTCCTGAGGGCGGTGGTTCCCTATCGTCAGTTGGGCTATATTTTTAAAAACCGGGGCCAACTGGGCAAAACCAATCGCCGATTTCACTCTAACCATCGAGGCGACCAAAAAGATCAGCTAGTCTCATTTTTGCTGGAAAGGCAAAGGGGAAGTGAAGAAAGTCTTGCAAAACGACAAGGTGGTACAATTCAAGTACAGGAAAAAAGATTTCTTGCCACAACAGGATTTATATGTGTTGTATGCACCGTAAAAACAGTGAATGCGGAGTAAAAACTGGGCAAATTAATGTTCATGGGGAAAAATTGTTCCGTGGTACTGTCTGCTTGTGGTAAATAAAAGGAGCAAATCATGCCTCAACTCAATATAGAAAAACGCGCAATTTCGACTGCATGAAAACGTTTGCTAAATCTACCGCACTTTTGTGTCAAGACTCGGGATTATTGGGTCGTGGTGGGCAGTAACGGCAGCGGAAAAACGGCGTTTTCATTAGCGTTACAAGGGCACTGCCGCTTTCGAGTCAGGCGAATATCACTGTGATTTTTGAAACGCATTGGGTTGTTTTCTTTTTGAACGGCAACAGCAAATTCTGGAACAAACCTTTAAAGATCGTAACAACGACACGGTGAGTCCTGACGATTTCGGCAAAACCGCACGTCAGACCATTTTGAGCGGTAGCGATAAAGATACAATCGTGCGACTCTTATGCGGCGCTGTTGCATATTACGTCGTTGTTGGATCGTCCGTTTATGTTGCTTTACCGGCGAGAGCCGCAAAGTGTTGTTGGCGCAGGCATTGGTTGCCGAACCGCAATTATTAATTTTAGATGAACCTTTTGAAGGGCTGGATCAACAGTCTGTGTCGGATTGGCAACAATTGCTACAACAGCTCAATGAAAAATGGCGTTGGTGTTGATCGTCAATCGCTTTTCCGACATTCCTTCTGCCGCTGATCGCGTGGCGTTGTTAGATCACAACCAGTTAATTTTTGCAGGGAGAACGGACGGAGGTTGAGCAAACAAAGTCTATTTCAACAGGTACAATATGCAGAGCAAAAACGTTGATGTGCCGTTGCCGGAAAGTGCTGTGTCGCCGATTAAATTTCACCGCCGAATCAATCCCCTTTTGAACTGAAAAACGTTACCGTTCAATATGGTGAGAATGTCATTTAAATCGGCTTGATTGGACAGTGGCGCCTGAGCAAAATTGAGTGGATTAAAGGGCCGAACGGTGCGGGAAAAATCCACGCTATTGTCGCTTATTTGCGGCGATCATCCGCAATCTTATGCTAATCATGGTTTTATTCGGTAAACAGCGGGAAGTGGCGAAACTATTTGGGAGATTAAACGCAACATCGGTTGTGTCAGCAGTCAGTTACACATGGATTATCGGGTCAACTGTTCTGCATTAGAGGTGATTATTTCGGGCTTTTTGACAGCATCGGCGTATATCAAAGCGTTCCCGGCGCATTGCGGATCAAAGGCGATGCAATGGCTTACGCGCTTGAATATGGAGGCGTTGGCAAATCGTCCGTTTCGTTCCCTTTCTTGGGGACAACAGCGCCTGTTGTTGATTACCCGCGCGATGGTGAAACACCCGCCCATATTGATTTTTAGATGAACCGTTGCAAGGCCTCGACGGCATGAATCGCAAACTGGTAAAGCACTTTATCGAACAACTGGTGAACAATAGTCAAACCCAACTGCTCTTCGTGTCCCACCAAGATCAGGACGCGCCGAATTGCGTACGCATGTGTTTGAATTTATCCCGCAAGGCGATGGATACGTTTATAAAACAAAGTGCGGTGTGATTTTTAATTATTTTTGACGAAGAACAACTATGGATATCGTATTCATTCTCGGCACGAAAATCGTTGAACTGACCCTTATTGTGTTGATGGGCTATGGGTTGGTGAAAAAGCAAATTGCTTAAATCGGAAGATAGTAAGCCACTGTCTATTATCGGGTTATATATCATCAGTCCCGCCGTGATGATCGAAGCCTTTCAGATTCCTACACGCCGGAAATTTTTAGACGGACTGCTGCTTTCTTTTGGGCATGGCCGTCTTTTTACATATCATGCTGATTGCCATCGGGGCATTGCTGAAACGGTGGCTTCATCTTGATCCGATTGAACACGCCGCGTCCATTTATTCGAACTCGGGTAATTTGATTATTCCTTTTTGGTGATGTCCTTGTTTGGCAAGGAATGGGTGATTTATGCCAGCTGTTTTATTATCGTGACAGACCTTTTTATTTTGGACGCATTGCCGTCTGATTATTGTTGGGAAAGGCCATCTAACGCTAAAAACCGTGCTGAAAAACATTAATATTTGGTCAATCATGATTGGGAGTGACCATGTTTTCCTTACAGATTAAATTGCCTGACATGATTAATGGCACGCTGACATCTGTTGGTATGTTTATCGGTCCAAACGCCATGTTAATCGCCGGTATGTTGATTGCCGCCATTCCTGTTGCGGACAATTCTTTCCTCTAAGCGCATTTATTTGGTGACTTTTTGCGCTTGATTATGATTCCATTAATATTATTGGTCATCGTGAAAGTCTGTGGTTTTGCCGGTTGGGTTGAAAAACGGTGAAACCATTGCGCTCATCAGTTTCTCGCCACCACCAGCCCTGCGGCCTCTACCGTGACACAAATGGCACTGATTTTTGGCAACAATGCTCAAAAAGCCAGTGCCATCTACGGTGTCACCACCATGCTTTTGTATGTTCACCATGCCATTGATCATTGCGTTGTATTGTTATGGTAAAAGTGCGGTAGGTTTTGACCGCACTTTTAGATGTCGGGTTATTATTCAATTTTGTTATAACTAAAAATTAGTATATATAGTTAACAATTCTTTCGTTTTTGCTGTTCGGTTTGCTACATTTTCACCGTTTTATTTTCATTAGAGGTACAACTATGCAGCATCGCGATCTTTATCCCCATGAAATCTCACAGGATGTTATCGACAAAAGTTATGCCAAGTCGGAAGGACACTAAAAACATTGGCAATTTTAAGCTTTTTAGGTGGCGGCTATGTGAGTTTTGGTTATATGGCATATTTAAAAGTGGTGAGCGGCATTCCTCCCGAGTGGGGCGGCTGGCGACATTACTTGGTGCGGCGGTGTTTCCTCATTTGTTTGATTTGTATTTTAATCAGCGGTGGTGAATTGGCCACGGAAACATGATGATGATGGCATTGGGCCGTTTAACCCGGAAGAGTGAGCTTTAAAAACTGTTTCGTAACTGGATTGTGGTGGAGTTCGGGCAACCTGCTCGGCGCGCTGTTTATGGCATTTCTTAGGGCATTATGTAGCGCTTATCAGGTGCTGCTGCTCGCTAAACCATTGCTATCGCCGAGGCTAAAGTGCAAATGGATTTCGGGCGTGCCTTTATTTCGCCATTGCTTGTAACTGGATGGTTTGCATGGGCATTTGGTTCTATTTTGGCTACAAACCTCCCGGTCGTATTCTTGCCATGTGGTTCCCGGTGATGATTTTTGTGCTTATCGGGTTACAGCACTTTGTCGCCAATATGTTTATTATTCCGGCCGGGATTTTTGCCGGTGCTAACGTGACTTGGAGCCAATTTTCTCAATACGATTCCCGGTCTTTTTAGGCAATGTCACCGGTGGTAGTGGCATTTGTCGGCGCATCTTATCTTTACGCCTATCGCCACTTATTAAAAGAAGATTATTGTATTTAGTAAAAGAAAAGTGCGGTGGGTTTTGACCGCACTTTATCAAGTTTATTAAATATTGCAATGGCTTACCACTATTGACGAAGTTGTCTTTTTATTAAATTAATATTAAAATACTATCGGGTTAAATTTCTATTGCAGGACCATTTTATGGGTCGGTTTTATTCTTATCTTCCTGTGTGTCGTTTCTTCTTCCGCTCTTTGCCCTTTCCCCGTCCAAACCGATTGGCAGGTAAATCATTTACAGGGAAAAAGTGAAATCCGTGGTTTATCATGCGGAAGATAACCCGGAAACCGTAGATGGGAAAATGATGACGACCGACACCGCTCATTTTTATAACGAACAAGGCTTTTTAATTAAAACGGAAGTCAACGTCGGAGAATCCAAATCTGCCGATAAAATTACTGCCATATATCGATATGATAAGCAGCATCGCTTGAAAGAAGTTCATTATGGTATGGATAAAGATACTTACGGACAACTTTATCACTATGGAAGAAAAATGCAGACGGTCTGGGAGCCATTTGGGAGATCCTTTACATCGGTAAAAACCGAAAAAGCCGAATTTTCAAGAAGAATATGTCAAAAAGAACCTATGACAAGGAAGGAAAAACTCACTTCTGAAGCGTTCTATTCTGCAGTATATGATTGATGGGCATGTGAGAAAATTTCACTACGACAATGGTAAGCTGATCAAAAGCCTGTGATTTTGATGATGTAGGCAAGAAAGCGAATTCAGACACTTATCGTTATTTAGAAGATGGCACCTTTGAGCATAACACCAACTTTAATGTCGGCGGGCGAATTTTACTTACGACAAAACCATAATGAATTAAACGCCAAATTTTTGATGAATATGAGATTAAAAAGAAACCCTGACGATCCGCCATAAATTCGATAAACATGGCAATGTTGTTGAAAGCGTATTATGTGGCGATGAAAAAGGCCATGGTTAGGCAAAGAAACCATACTTACAGAATATTATGAATACAGAAAGGCTTGAAAGGCGTGATTGTTAGCCATATTAGGTTAATGCAGTGAAGTTATCGGATACTTTCGAAACGTACTTTTTCAGCACAAAAAGTCAGCGAGCTTTCAGATTTCATCTACTTTAAGCGAACATCCCAAATATGAAACAGGATAAAGAAAACTCGAGTGCCTGTGATTCGAATGTAACAAATTCTTTGGAAGATATTCCGCTTGTTTCCATTCTTTTTTTCTATCTGATTCATGATTTCCCCACCGATTTGATAGCCCTTTTCTTTGCGCTATACTAGGCGCGCATTCTCAGGGCAGGGTGAAAGTCCCTACCGGTGGTGAGCGTGTTAACGTAAGCCCACGAGGCGTTTGAGGCAAAAAGTGCGGGTGATTTTTCCCGTGTTTTCTCAAAGTCAGCAGATTTGGTGTGAATCCAAAGCCGACAGTGATAGTCTGGATGAAAGAGAATAAAAAGCAGCACAGGTTTTGCGAAAGACCTGTGTCGTCGTTTTTATCCATTCGCCCTGATTCTGGTATTCATTCATTTTATAAAAAGGTATTTACTATGAATCAGTCATTATTGGCCCCTTTCGGGTACTGCTGCAAGAGCGCGTTAAAACGCACTTGAGGCGTTCAAACAAGGCAACGGCGTCCCTCGTGTTAGACGATGAAAATCGATGAAAACGAAGGCGACTTAATCTTTTCCCCTGCAGAAACTATCACCACCGAACAAATGGCCATGTTGATCCGCCCTATGGTAGCGGCATTGTGTGTGTTTGTCGTATTAAAGATGAATTATGCAAACAGTTAGATTTGCCACCGATGGTTTCCAACAACACCAGCGTAAACAAAACTGCATTTACTGTTACCATTGAAGCGGCAACAGGCGTATCGACCGGTGTATCCGCTGCCGATCGCGTGACTACCATAAAAACTGCGATTGCTGATGGTGCCAAACCTTCTGATTTGCATCGCCCCGGCCACGTTTTCCCATTACGTGCTGCTGCAACGGCGTATTGCAACGCAATGGCCACACTGAAGCCGCAGTGGATTTAGCGCGTTTAGCCGGCTATAAAGAAGCGGGCGTGATTTGTAGAAATCACCAATGATAACGGCACCATGGCAAGAACACCGGAACTTATTGAATCTGTTAAAAACATGGTTATCCCATTGTGACCATTGAAGATTTGATTGAGTATCGGAAAAATTTAATTGTTGTTGCTTTGTACGGAGTGAGGAAATTTATGTTGAAAACTCACCGCACTTTTTCTTCGGATATTCAGGTAAAAAGTGCCATTTTCATGGCGCTTTTGTTTTGAACGAATTAAAAGGCGTATTTTTAACTGCGCATTAACACCGTTGATTTTGTATCATTGTTGTAAGCGCCTTGATAGCCAACTTTCACACTGAATGCTGGGGTGAATTGCGCTTGTAATGCGACACCTGTCGTGACGACATTTTTCAATTCTTTACCATAAAGATTCGCGACACCTTGATTATTGATCACCAAGCTGCCTTCAGCGGCTTTATCTTTATGGAAACGATGATAAGTCACATCACCTAATAGATTTAATTGAACGCCACCAATTGCAAATGGAATGGATGGACGTAAACCTACAGAGGTAACGATTAAATCACGATTGTTGTCTTTTAACTGCACTTCGCCTTTTGTCACACCTTTGTTTTTGATATGCATATAGCTACGCCAGCATAAGGTTCAATCGCAAAATGTCTCGCCTTTTAAAGCCAGTGTAGGCAAGCTCAGCAAAGACATTTTTGTGTTTGGCTATGAGTTTTCACACCTTGCGCAAATTCTGCACGTTGTTCGTGTTTACCCCAGCTTTGAATAAAGCCAATTTTTGGTGTTAACACGTTGAAACGATGTTCAGCTGTTAAGCCTAAATGCACGGCACGATCTTTCGAAGTGCGGTCAATTTTGTGGCTATTTTGTGTTGAACCGACAAATACACCTGAAATGTTTGTTTGTATCAATGGTTACATCAATACCCACAAGTTGATTGTACGCATGGCTGCTTAAACTATCAGTGCTGAAATGAGTGAAGGTGCCACTTGTCCAAATTTGTGTACCTGCATTAAGTTGAGCTCTTACTGCGCCCTGGTTGAGCAAGTTGCTGACGAATCAATAAGCCATTTAACACACGTTGTGTTGTTGAGCTGCGAGATCTTCATCATAACTTAAACGAGCAAAAAGCTTGGCGCGCATTCTCTTTGTTCCCCAAATGAGGCTTTTGATAAAAAGGCACTGTTTGTTGCTGCATCTAAAGCGATTGGCGATAGCCACTTCATTTTCAGTAGTTGCTGCAGATGAAAGGGCTTTTTTCTGAACGGTTACTTTCAGCGTATTTGCATTACTTTCATTTTTAACGGCAAAGAAATCATAAGCGAGGTATTTCCAACTACCGCATTTTTCAGCCCCCACAATGAGCCGGTACCTTGAACTGAAACGGCTTTTTGTGGATCTTTGCTGTAATTGAGGGCAGAATTTCTTCATCAAATTTATTTGGCACTAAACAGAACCGTCCGCAAAGGTTGCGTTGACGTTAGCAACGCCATTATTTATGCGAAATCGACCACCTTTTTCACTATTGCAGTGATCGTTTTCGCTGTGCTGGTTAAGGTTTGGGTCACAAATCCATTTTCACTTGGTTTAGTCACTTCTACTTTTCGGTAATACTTCAAGGTTGCACCTTGTTTTAACGGTGACTTGTTGTGCGGAACCAAGAGATTGATTTAACCCTGAAAGCTGACCTTCATTTACAGTAATTGAACCGGTGAAGCTGTTATTACCGGTGAGCGTTAAGGTGCCAGCACCATTTTTAGTTAAGGCACCGACATAACCTTGTGCGGCACGTTCATTACGAGCCACTTCACGCGCTAAACCTACTTGATATTCTGCTTTTTCTTCTGCTGTTGCGCCTGCACGATTTTGCATTAACGCTTGTAATTCAGCTTTGCGTGTTGTCCAAGTTGCTACTTCAGCTTGATCTTTCAACTTGACGTGCTTTGATGGCTTTATCGCTAATATCATTTGACCAAACATCATTTTGATTGAGGTTGATTTTTACGTTTCCTAAGAATTGACCTGGGCCAAACATGGCTTTGCCAAGATCTAAAATCCCCCAACCCCAAACGTTACTCGGTACACCTTGTTCAGTTTCCCAACGTTCTAATGGTTTCACCTTCAAGCCCTTTGCGAAGTGTGGTTTGTCGTGCTGTAGTAAGCATAACATCGCGAGCTTGATCGGTTGTCATGTATGGATAGCGAGAAAGAATGACACCTAACGCGCCACTTACGTGAGGTGCAGCCATTGAAGTACCACCAGCCGATTTGTAGATAGGCTCACCATAAGTGTCGTTGTCTTGTAATTGAATATAGGCGGAATAGATGTTGGCGGATGGTGCCGCAATCGTCCACCATTTTTGAATGGCCTGGGTAGGTTAAATTCTTGAATATCTGCACCTGCTTTTTCATCACTCACATCGTCATTCGAATCATTAGGATAGCCTTCACCACCGACTTGCCCCGTGACGTTTACCCAGTATTTTTCTGCATCAGGTCTGAAATAAGGCAACATCGCACGCGTAAAGGATTCCGCCATCATACTGCGGTTACCCGCCGTGAAAAGACTTGAATCACTTTGTTTCTATTTTTAGCCACTTCATAGGCTGCATCAACAAAGTTTTTTTCTCACCACTTGTCACAAATTGATAATAAGCTTTCTCAGCTCTCACCTAAGCTACTTAAATAAAGATGAGCAGCAGGGCTAGATATTGGCTCTGGTGCTTTTGGTACATCGTAGTATTGCACGCCATATTCAGGCACATCACGCCAATCATATTTTTGGTTTGTAGCCTGAGGCTCCGAGCAAAGGATGAATTTGACACGACGGTTTGAACCCCAGCTGTTATTGATGACTTTTTGGCGCCGCATCTGCCAAGGGCAGAGTAGCCTTGTAAGAAGAAACCATAGTCTTGGTTTGGACCCATAGGTCATGTTGTCGTTACCACCTGTGTTGGCAGAATACAGATTAGCGCCGAAAAGCTACACCATGCATTTCATTGCCATCACGGCTTGCCGCCATCGTGCCGCCAACGTGGGCACCGTAAAGCATCATTGGTATATTTATGCCATGAACCCGTCAATATTGAAAGGCTTCACCTTTGGTGAAGTGCCGTTATCTGTTTTTATCGAAATTACGTTTGCCGTTTTTTTACCGGTTCATTTTTATTAATTGGACCATTTCCACTGATGCATCGGGATAACGCATGCCATCTTTTGCTATAAGCGCCAATGGTTTTTGACAACATGGGTTCGACCGTCCTGAAATTCAGGGATGGTTTAATGGTACGCCTGAATCCATTACGCCAATCTTAACGCCAGATCCATTAAAACCAAGGGCATAAGCTGTAGAGGCATTCATTGAGGTTAAGCCCCAGTCTTTTGAGTATTCTTGAGTTTCCCAACTTGTGGTATTTCCTAATTGACCGACCTCTGTATAAGCGAATGCGCTACAATGTAAACACCAATAAATAGGGCTAGTGCTGTTTTTCGAATAGGATAATATGTTCCATCTTACTTTTTCCTTGTGAAAATTGGTTATTTAACTGCCTGATAAAAACACGATAAGCAATCACCGAAAACTCAAAAGGACTTAATCTTCATCGGTATTTTATTAACACAATAGTGGTAGTTCAAGAAGGGAGCTTGCTGAAATATAAATTTTAATTGATATCTATTAATACGAAGTTAGTGGGCGATCGAAGATTTGCAAGGATGAAAAATGTTGTCGAAAATGACCGCACTTGATATGAAAAATAAAACTTAACGTTCTATGGTTGTTTGGTGCTGAAAGATGATTACGAATCTTTGTGTAATTTTTAATATGAAACTGGAAAATTAGCTGTTATAATTCTGCGTTCGAAAAAGATCCCCGTTTTTAAAGTTACATAATGGATAAATTTTTATGGCATTAGAAGTTGAGAAAAAGAAAAATGCGCTGAGGCTTTGGAAGAAAAAGTCTAAAGGTAAACATATGGCTGTTGACAGTTGTGATTATTGCGGTAACTGCCTTCGGTAATATTTATTTCCAAGACCAATATTCTACCCCGATTCGTGTTGTTGCCGTTGTTGTGTTGCTACTGATTTCCTTAGGCGTGGCAGCAACGACTAATCAAGGTCGAAAAGCCTTGGTTCTTTTAAAGATTCACGCACAGAACTGAGAAAAATCGTATAGCCAACCCGTCCGGAAGCAACGCAAAACAACGTTTATTGTTGTTGGTGTCACGGTGTTGTTTCATTGATTCTTTGGGGATTAGACTCAATCATTGTAAGAATTATTACTTTTTAACCGACTGGAGATTCTAAAAATGACAGACACCGCAAATACGTTGGTACGTGTTGCAGGCTTTCTCCGGTTTTGAAGCCCGTGTGGCAACGACTTTACGCGAATACATTAAACTTCATCAAATGGAAGAACAATTTGGTGAAGTGCTTGTACCAACCGAAGAGGTGGTTGAAAATGTGCAGGTAAGCGTCGTAAAAGTGAGCGTAAATATTTCCCGGGCTATGTGCTAGTTCAAATGGAAATGAATGATGACACTTGGCATTTGGTCCGTAGCGTACCACGTGTGATGGGCTTTTATTGAGGGGGACACCGGATAAACCGGCAGCCAATTAGTAACCGTGAAGCCGACATTATTTTAAATCGTTTGGAACAAAACAGCGATAAACCGAAAACCAAGAACAACCTTCAACCGGGTGAAGAAAGTGCGTGTAACCGAAGGTCCATTCGCGAGACTTTAATGGTACAGTTGAGGAAGTGGATTACGAAAAAGGCCGCTTAAAAAGTGTCTGTATCTATTTTCGGCGTGCTACACCGGTTGAACTTGAGTTCGGACAGGTAGACAATCTAGTAAAACGTTTGAATTTACCACCGCACTTTAAAAAGTGCGGTGTGTTTTTCAGCGTTTTACTTGAAAAACTGGTTGTATTTGATTAGAATGCAACCCTTTTTAACAACAGGGGAGCTAGCAATAGCGTTATCACCCATTTAGAGAAACTTAAAAATGGCAAAAGTCCAAGCCTACGTTAAGTTGCAGGTTGCAGCTGGTAGTGGCAAATCCTTCACCACCGGTTGGTCCTGCATTAGGTCAACAAGGTGTTAACATCATGGAATTCTGTAAAGCATTCAACGCTCGTACCGAGAGCTTAGAAAAAGGTTTACCAATTCCCGTTGTTATCACTGTATATGCAGACCGTTCATTCACTCGTGACTAAAACTCCACCAGCAGCGGTATTGTTGAAAAAGCAGCGGGTGTTAAATCTGGTTCTGCTAAACCGAACAAGGATAAAGTAGGTAAAGTGACTTTGAGATCAAATCCGTCAAATCGCTGAAACTAAAGCTGCCGATATGACTGGTGCGACTATCGAAACTAAAATGAAATCAATTGCTGGTACTGCTCGTTCTATGGGCTTAACGGTGGAGGAATAATACAATGGCTAAATTGACTAAAAATGAAAGCAATCAAAGCCGGCGTTGATTCAACCAAAGCTATGAAATTAATGAAGCTATTGCAGTGTTAAAACAATTTGCAACTGCTAAATTCGTTGAAAATGTTGATGTTGCAGTAAAACTTAGGTAATCGATCCTCGTAAAATCTGACCAAAACGTTCGTGTGCAACTGTATTACCACACGGTACTGGTCGTGAAGTACGCGTAGCTGTGTTCACTCAAGGTGCTAACGCAGATGCAGCTAAAGAAGCAGGTGCTGATTTAGTCGAGTATGGAAAGATTTAGCTGAGCAAATCAAAAAGGCGAAATGAACTTTGACGTTGTTATCGCTTCTCCTGATGCAATGCGTGTTGTTGGTCAATTAGGTCAAGTATTAGGTCCTCGTGGTTTAATGCCAAAACCCTAAAGTTGGTAACTGTAACACCAAACGTTGCTGAAGCAGTTAAAAATGCTAAATCTGGTCAGATCCGTTATCGTAACGATAAAAACGGTATCATCCACACCACTATCGGTAAAGCAAACTTCTCTGAAGTACAATTGAAAGAAAACCTTCAAGCGTTGTTAGCGGCTTTAACTAAAGCAAAACCTGCAACTTCTAAAGGTATCTTCATTAAGAAAGTAAGTATTTCTACTACAATGGGTGCCGGTGTAGCAGTTGATCAAGCTTCACCATAATCCGTAGAAATACGATGAATATGACCGCACTTTTTAAAAAGTGCGGTTATTTTTTTCGGTGTTTATTGTATTTGAATTGATGGTTTTTTTATCATCAGCCTTTACAAACACCATTTTGATCGTTATAATTTTCGTCCTTTTTAGACCGTAATTTATGTGCGGTTTAGTATTTCTGGTTGGTGCTTGACCTCATTCAAGCCCCGTCCAAGACCGTAGGGGAGCAATCTTAATTATCCTACGTAGATGGTGAACAGAATAAGAATTTTCTTGCTTCTGTGCAACCGAATTCGTACTAATATATGTTGTTTATATTAGGTATTTAAATTCCGAGCAATGAGTGTATTCAGGAGCTAACAGCCAATGGCATTAAATCTTCAAGACAAACGAAAGCAATTGTTGCCGAAGTAAATGAAGCAGCCAAAGGTGCCCTTTCTGCTGTAATTGCGGACTCCCGTGGTGTGACAGTAGACAAAATGACCGAATTGCGTAAATCTGCACGCGAAGCCGGTGTTTCTATGCGCGTTGTTCGTAATACTTTATTACGTCGTGCAGTGAAGGCACTGAATTCGAATGTTTGAAAGACACATTTACCGGTCCAACACTTATCGCATTCTCACCGAACATCCAGGTGCTGCAGCACGTTTGTTCAAAGAGAATTTGCAAAAGCAAACGATAAGTTTTGAACTTAAAGTGCAGCCTTTGAAGGTGAATCCAAGATGTTGAATTCTAGCAACATTACCGACTTACGACGAAGACAATTGCGTTTAATGGGCACAATGAAAGCTGCGGCAGGCAAACATTCGCACTCTTGCGGCATTACGCGACAAATTACAAGAAGCAGCTTAATCAAGCGTTTCTTCATCCAATTAACTTTATTTACTTTAGGGAATTGATTGTTATGTCATTAACTAACGAACAAAATCATTGAAGCGGTGCTTCGAAATCTGTAACTGAAATCGTTGAATTAATCACAGCGATGGAAGAAAAATTTGGTGTTTCAGCAGCGGCGGCAGTGTAGCAGCTCCGGCGGCAGGCGCAGCAGTTGAAGAAACTGAATTCGACGTAGTTCTTGCTGAAGCTGGTGCTAACAAAGTAGCAGTAATCAAAAGCGGTACGTGGTGCAACCGGTTTAGGCTTGAAGAAGCTAAAGACTTAGTTGAGATCTGCACCGGCTGTATTGAAAGAAGGCATCGCTAAAGCGAAGCAGAAGCACTTAGAAAGATTAGAAAAGCGGCGCGAAAGTAGAAAATCAAATAATTTTGATACTATTTCGTCCTGTTTCTCAGGCTAAATGGCTGGTGGGTAACCATCAGCCATTTTGTGCTATCAAAAACAGAAGTAAAATTGCCGTTTAATTACTTTTTGTTTCCTCAAATTAAACCAAGCATTTTAATTTGAGTCACCCACTCAAGTAAGGTTCATAGTGCGGTCATCTAAAACGGTATCTAATACATTGTCACCAATATTTGCCCAAATTATTGTGTGTTGATTGTGGGTCACTGAGCAAGAAGCGAGCAATACGTAATA
>BNJT01000027.1_pt1 | contig 87484 bp, 116 predicted proteins | sample 8540491 | NCBI WGS metagenome assembly BNJT01 (sample SAMD00202455, study PRJDB9452) | human saliva metagenome | host: Homo sapiens | reverse complement strand
CTACACTGCTTTGCCAAACTCCGATAGCGAGGGAAGTTATCAACAAAGCCCTCGGTCGCCAATTCTCCGGCCGCTTCATTGACGGGCAAGCAAATTAAACTTGCCTTTGAAATCTTATCCCAGCGAAACTCCCCGACGATTGCAACGGACATTTGATTAGAATGCTCGCGATAGACCAAGGTAGAGAGAAAATCGTAGGCCGGTGACAGTCGGCATTCGGATAAATCAGCTGTGTACAAGAGCCCCAGATTTTTGATGTGATTGTCCGTATTGCCGACCAGCTTATCAAAAATCAATAAATCAAGAATCGTCCACACGGAGGGCACACGAGCGCTTCAACTCCAAAGCAGCCATTATACTTAGGTAGTCTTCCGCCTCCGTGTGCGACCCTGCCGCCACGCACTTTTTTGCTAAAGCCCTCCGGAAGTATGCTCTCAAACAAAACGCTATCTTCGATACAATATGCTTTTCTCGAATATGTGTCTCTACACCCGCAAAAAGGCTTAATTTCAGGGCTTTTGCGGCTTTCAGAGGGCATAAACCGGCCTGCGAATCTGCTCCGATATGCTCTTGCTGTCGCTGCACTCATTCTGGCTGCGCCTCCTTTCCGAACCCCCTAATAGGCAATCCTTAAAAAGTATGGGTATCCTTAAATTGTGTAGGAAACCTTAAAAGGTTTACATCGAGATTACTTTCTTTGTCAGTTTCTTCGGAGTCGTCACGCACAAATTCCATAATGTCGCCAACATCGCAATTCAGCGCATTACAAATTTTCAGCAAGACCTCGGAATTGACGTTACCCCCATGACCGAGTTTTGCTATCGATGTAGCGCTTATCTCAGCCATCTCGCAGAGTTCTTTTTTCTTTATACCCTTATCGATCAGCAACTTAAAAAGCTTATTGTAACTAAAACGCATGACGCCTCCTGTGTCGTCTTCATCAGTTATTGATCTACCTCCAAATCATTCCAAGTGCGTCCAAACAGTGCTCCCTCGCCGGAACTCAGCTGCAGAACTTTGCTTGCTTCCATAATTTCCTGCGATTTCTTTGTGTACGATCCTTCTTTATCCATAGCAATAAAAACCTGCTTCGATGTCCCTGCATACAGCTCCATGATCTTCTCTATGGCATCATCCTCGATATGCTTCAGCATTACAGAATCGTGAGCAATGGCTGGTAACCTTGTAATCGCCAACATAGCCAAATCAAAAACTACCAATCCCTTATACTGTGCCCCAGTGCCTCCGTCTCTCGGCGTAAAGAACGTATAGTGAGAAGCGTCTGTTATTGTGAGGTTAGGCGCTGTCTTTCTCCCGGAATAAATCGTATTGTTTATATCAAACATCTTAGAGTTTATTTCCTGCTGCATAATAGCTATCTGTTCTACGACCAGCCTATCCAATTCAGCTTCATATGCCTTTGCTGTATTAGAAAGCTCTGTAGTTTTTATAAAATTCTCATTTGCAGCTCGGAGCATCTTCAGTTCCTTGTCTATCGCAGCGTATTGCTCCAGTACCACTTTTGATAAATCCGTCGTCTTAGCCATTTGAGAGATTTCGGCTTCAATCTGTGTCATTTCTGACTCTATCAGATCGAGCGCGGCCTGCATATTCTCTTCTGTCTCTGAAAATTCCTTCTTCAGAATACCCGCAAGCTGCTTATGAAAACCTTCTATGGCTTCAATTTGCTTAAGATCGACTTCCGGGAAAAAGCGGAGAAGATCATCATAGTTGCGCTTAAATCCCTTCTTACCCAGATCTCTGTCAACACGAATTGCTCTTAGCTGAGAAAGCAGGCGGGATCTTTGCCTCTTAAAATTCGATAGTTTTCCTTGCAGGATTGAAAGCTGCTCTGCCTGCATCGAATCCAAGTCTAATAATCCGCCTGAGCTCTTCCGCGCCAGTTCTTCTGCTTGTTCAGTAAGCTCTGTGATACGAGCTTCATTCTTGTCATAATCAGGCTGCTTTGTAACAAACGGTATATATTGATACTTCTGCGCCTTTAAATGTCGTGTACTTATCCTTCGCTTCTGTTGTGATCTTGGACTGCGCCTCAATTCCAGAGTAAAGATCGGTCAATTTCAGCAAGCCCTCTATTGCAGACTTTGCCGTCTCCTGCTTTGCCTGATGCAACGGATGTTCTTCATCGAGCGTTTCTCTTTTATACACACGCATGAATCTGCCGATAGCATTTCTGAAAGTTAAACCAGCCAGATTCATATCATAATGAGTCTGTAAAAATGACAGGTATTGATTCAATGAAATTAGGCCATCTTCTATCGGCTGATAATCCTTGTCACACTTCTGGACATTTTTGTAGTCCACATTAGAACGATAAAAATAATGCTTACCATCAGCAAATTCGAATGCAAAGCAAATCCGGTGTTCTCCGACTTCGGTCTGTACATCGGTCAATTTTTCCACATAGTCGTCTCCACCAAAAATGAAGTCGATAATCATAAGGAATGTGGACTTGCCGATAGAGTTCGAGCCGGAGGCACTTCCCATTACCGTATTTAATCCCGGCTTAAGAGATATGCGACCACGCGGTCTTCCGTGATCTTTGAATTCATCACACATTACTTCAACCAACATAGTGCAGCATACCTCCTTCTTCAAATAATTCAATCTTTCCCAAAGCGTATAGGCAGTCCAGAATCTCTAAGAACTCGCCAACATCTGTAACCTTGGATTTCACCTTTTTATACAGATCGTCTGGTCTCACATCCTCATTCTCCAAGCAGCTTAGAACTGCCGGAAACTTTGCTAATATACTCGCCTGATAAGGCGTCACCTTACTTGGAAATTTCACGGAACACCTCACAGTTCTGTATAAAATATGCGACTACGATATGGCACGCTCGCATATTTCTACTACCAACACTCGATTTGTTTTTGATCCACTCAGCCAGCGCATTTACGATTTCATCTTGAGAAAGCTGACCGTTATCCAGTTTCTTATATGCCGTTTCAACTTCAGAAGCAATTAAATCAAAATCACCTGTTCCATCTCTGTCCATAGCAGAGAACAGCTCATCGATATAATTGTAATAGCAAAGGACATTAGTCTTCTCGTCATTCTTCAACAAGTGGTTCTCCGGAAGAATTTTCTGGTCTAACCGCAATGCATCCAGCGGAAGTTCCTCCAGTTCCGTATCGTCGGTTATTCCTGCTAAGCCATACAGTACACTTTGAATTTCGTCTTCAAGGGCAGCGTCGTTAATATCGACTCGTAAAGAATATGCAGCCGACAAGCGATCCTTCATTTCTCGGAGCTGGGCATAATCCTCCGCTGTTGGCTCAATTTTATATTCTTCAGCATGATCCCGGCACAAGGCGATCCTATTGGCTGGAGCATCCACACGCTTTGGTCTTGGTATCAGTGCAAACTCCGATGCGCACCCGGAAATGTCGCTGGGGAATATGTTTACGACCTCATATTTATTCACCGGCGTATTCTTCACGTATTCCACAAGTGGAGCATGGCATATCGGGCACTCATAATCGGCTTCAGCAAGTAAAGGTATGTCCTCACTTACGACCGGTGTATTCGATATTCTATTTTCTCTATTTATAACGTAAATCAACAACTGCCCAAGGAACTCGGCTTCCTTCTCATTTTCGAGGAGCGTAGCCAGTTCCTTTTTCTTTTTTTCTGCAATTATTTCATCACTTTCAACAGCCCTGCCCATAGCTTCAAACATATCGTCGCTTACCACAGGATTCAGGAAAGGGATCACCATATCTGAGCAATGCTTCTTTGCCTCATTAATCATTTTTCGAGTCGTACAGGCGTTTTTTATTGCCTTCGGGACATCTACTTTTCGGTTTAGAAGATCACTAATCAATGACGGTGCCAGATGAATCGGATTGCCTTTTTTGTCCACCACGCTTGGCATATCCGTAATCCAGCCCAATAAAAGCTCAACAACATCCTTGTCGTCATTGGGCGGCTGCATAGCGCTTTGTAAGCATTTTGCAAATTCAGCGAAACAAAGCTCTGTCACTGCGATCTCTCCTTTCCAATTCGAAATCCACTCGAATTTGACTCGAATTCCACATTAAATACTTCTCGACTCGTTTCCCTTAGACTTTTAGATGTAGCGAGGCCGAGAAGGCACTAAAAAAGTAGCCATAGGCGGACACTACATATTTTATCGCAGAACTTCGCAAAAAAATCAATATTGTTTTGCGTTCGAAAAAGTAAATTTTCTGTAGCGTTGATATCTTGGCGAAAGCGACGTGATAAAAGACCATCAAATACTGCATCGACTGATCACCGATGGCTCAACGGTAAGCGACGGTACAACTGAACACAGACAGCTGCCTTTTGAGCGGGAAGCTGCAGACCGGAATGGAGGAAACTCCACAAGGACTGCGGCTAGTTTCTATTGCCATCTGGCGGCTGCCCACGAGGTTTTCTCCATTCCATGCAAATCGAATGGAGGAAATCTCATGCAAACTGATGACAACCAGAAGACCTATTTCATCTACGTTCGCAGCACCGGCGAGAAGGTGCCGGTCACCAAGACGCAGCACGACGCTTTCTATAAGGAAGCCGACCGCATCCGCCATAAGGAGCAGGATCACGGCAGGTGCATGTGCCCTTACCGCTTCATTTGGGCGTGCAGCGGTGACTGTATCGACTGCGAATATCACGTTGCAGGCGACATCACATCTCTGGATCAGCCGCTTCCAGACGGCAACGGTACTCTCGGCGATTACATTCCGGACAGCAGACCTTTTATTGAAGATATCTACGCTGACCGCGATCTGCTGAAGCACCTCATCGCACGCTTCCGTGAGCTTGATCCGGACGCAGACCGCATTATTCAGATGCGTCTCGACAATCCGAAGATCTCTGACCGCAAGATTGCGGAAGCCCTCGGACGCCCGCAGCGCACGTTCGCCGACCAGATGAAGCGCATCTATACAGAACTTCATAAGATCGAGAAAAAGTAATCCCTTTCCGGCCACTGTCCCTCTCTCGGATAGTGGTCGGAAATTTTTTATAAAATCCTCCGCTCAAATCGGCGGTTCATCTCCAGTGGAAGGTGAAGGCAAGAGAGCACAGCCTTCAGAAAGCGAGGCGAAATGATGTACCGCAGTTACGCAGACACTGGCGGCAACGTGAATGAGAAGATCAAGCTCCTGAATTCCACCAGTCACGTATCCGCCAGACTGGCAAGGAATCTTTCACTCCTTGCCGCAAGCCAATCCGAGGAAGGAGGAAAAGAACATGTCAAAGATGGCAGAAATGGCACAGACCATCAAAGAACTGAGAAGCGCTGCTGCTTCTATTAATACCACTGCCGACTGGCTCTACCAGCAGTTTTACGGCGACGACACCGAGGCGCAGCCCGCTGAGGCACCCGCCAAGAAGGAGCCGAAGCCGCAGCTGAAGCTGGAGGACGTAAGAGCCGTCCTTGCCGAGAAGTTTCACGCCGGTCATACCGCAGAGATGCGTGCCCTGCTTAAGAAGCATGGTGCCGACAAACTCTCCGAGATCGACCCGGCAAAGTATGAAGCCCTGCTCAAGGACGCGGAGGTAATCGGTAATGGCAGCTAAAGCACATGCGATTCTCTCTGCATCCAGCTCCGACAGGTGGCTGCACTGCCCGCCATCGGCAAGGCTCTGTGAAACCTACGAGGATAAAGGATCGGACTACGCTGCGGAAGGCACCGACGCCCACGCGCTTGGAGAGTACAAGCTCAAGGCCGCGCTGGGGCTGCCCGCAGAAGACCCGACCGAAAGCCTCACATGGTATTCCGAGGAGATGGACGACTGCACCAGCGGCTATGCCGAATACATTCTGGAGCAGGTCGAGGCCGCCAAGGAAACCTGCGCTAATCTGGTAGTCCTTATCGAACAGCGCGTGGACTTCTCCCGCTGGGTAGAACAGGGCTTTGGCACCGCCAACTGCATCATCATCGCGGACGGCACACTCCGGGTGATCGACTACAAGCACGGCCTTGGCGTTCTGGTTTCCGCAGAAGCAAATCCCCAGATGCAATGCTGCGCCCTCGGCGCTTTGAAGCTTTTCGATGACATTTACGACATCGACACGGTCTCCATGACGATCTACCAACCGCGTCGCCAGAACGTCAGTACCTACGAGATCAGCAAGGATGATCTGTACCGCTGGGCTGATGAGGTGTTGAAGCCTACCGCAGAACTGGCCTTTGCCGGTGACGGAAACTTCCTGTGCGGTGAATGGTGCGGCTTCTGTAAGGCAAAGAACGAGTGCCGCGCCAGAGCTGAGGCAAACCTTAAGCTCCCGCAGCGTGAGTTCAAGCTCCCGCCACTACTTACGGACACCGAGATTGAGGCCATCCTCGACAAGGTGGATGAGCTGGGCAGCTGGGCTTCCTACATCAAGGAATACGCCCTGCAGCAGGCTCTCTCTGGCAAGGAATGGACAGGCTTCAAATTGATAGTAGGACGCAGCAACCGCAGGTATAGCAACGAGGACGCTGTCATAGACGCGGTCATGAAAGAATTCTGGAACACGATTCAATTTGTATTTGCAGCTGTGGGTGGCTGGCTTAACTACTTCCTTGGAGGCTGCGACGGGCTTCTCATCGCGCTCATCATCTTTGTGGTCTGTGATTACATTACCGACATTATGTGTGCGATTGCCGATAAGAAGCTCTCAAGCGAGGTCGGCTTTAAGGGCATCTGCCGCAAGGTGCTGATTTTCCTGCTGGTCGGCATCGGGAATGTCGTTGATGTGCAGGTGCTCGGCGCTCCGGGAGTGCTGCGCACAGCAGTCATCTTTTTCTATCTGTCCAATGAAGGCCTGTCGCTGACAGAGAACGCAGCGCACCTCGGCCTGCCGGTACCAAAGAAATTGAAGGAGGTCTTGGAGCAGCTCCACGACCATGAAAAGGCGGATCTCAAACATGACGATTAAAGGAATCGACGTCAGTCATTGGCAGTGAACCATTGACTGGAACAATGTCAAAAAGGCCGGTATCGAGTTTGCCATCATCAAGGCTGGCGGCTCCGATGCCGGTTTTTATACGGACAGCAAATGGGAAGCAAATTACAAGGGCGCGAAGGCAGCCGGTATTCCTATCGGTGCATACTACTTCGTCGGAAAGGACTGCGTGACGGCGGCTACCGGAAAAGCGGATGCAGAACGCTTCCTTAAAATCCTGCAGAGCAAGCAGCTGGAATACCCGGTCTATATGGACAATGAGGCACAGCCTGCCTCTGCCAAGGCCGGTATTACGGAGGCCACCATTGCTTTCTGTGAGACAATGGAGGATGCTGGATACCTTGTCGGTATCTACGGCTCTGCTGTTTCCGGCTTCAAAGGGCGTATGGATGACACGAAGCTCACGCCCTACGCCCGCTGGGTAGAGCAGTATGCCAGCAAATGCAGCTATAAGGGCGACTACGGTATCTGGCAGTATTCTTCCAAGGGCTCTGTGGACAGAATCAGCGGCAACGTGGGTCTGGATTACGCCTATGTAGATTATCCTGCCATTATCAAGAATGGCGGCTTCAACGGCTATGTGAAGGAAAGCAAGCCTGCGCCTGCGGCAAGCTCCCAGAGAGAAAGAATCGTCGCTCAGGCCAGAGCGTGGCTTGACAGGAAGGAATCTGATGGTAGCCATAAAGAAATCATTGACGTGTATAACAGCCACAAGCCTCTTACCAGAGGGTATGCGGTCAAGTACACGGACGCATGGGGTGCCACCTTCGTTTCCGCTGTCGCCATCAAGTGCGGTGTGACGGATATCCTCCCGACCAAGTGCGGCTGCGGTCAGATGATCCAGCTTTTCCAGAAGCTCGGCGAGTGGATCGAGAACGATGCCTATGTCCCTGCTCTCGGTGATGTCATCTTCTATGATTGGCAGGACTCTGGCTCCGGCGATAACACCGGCTGGCCGAATCACGTCGGCATCGTGGAGGCTGTCTCAGGAAACACCATCACCGTCATTGAAGGCAACAAGAGCAACGCGGTCGGCAGGCACACGATGCAGGTTAACGGCAAATACATCCGTGGCTATGGCGTGCCGAAATATAGCGGCTCTGCTGCTCCTGCTCCGGTCACTCCTGCAAAGACCGTGGACAAGCTTGCCAAGGAAGTTCTGGACGGCAAATGGGAAACGGCACCGACCGCAAGGAGCGCCTCTTCGCTGCCGGATATGATTATTCTGCCGTACAGGCCAAGGTCAATGAGTTGGTGAAAAAGCAGGAAGCAGCGCCTGGCTATTACACTGTGAGAAGCGGCGATACGCTCTCTGCCATCGCCTGGAAGTACGGCACCAGCGTTTCTGCGATCCAAAAGCTCAATCCGACGCTCATCAAAAACGGCGATAAGGTATGGTAAGTTGCACAAATTGAAAATCATATAAAGAAGACATGGTTTGCAGTCCTCTGGTAGAATGAAGTTGCGAGACAACGCTCAGAAAGGAGACTACAGACCATGTCTGACAAGATTGTACAGTTCAACGGGGAAGTTATCAAGGGGCAGCTGAAAGAACTGGTCCGTGGTAGTGTCGAGGAGACTTTGAATGAACTCCTGGAAAAAGAAGCCGAGACTCTTACACAAGCGGCTCGTTATGAGCGCAATGAAGCGCGCCGGGGTTATCGAAGCGGTCACTATGATCGAAACCTTACAACAACTTCCGGCGTTGTTACGATACATATGCCAGGTTTAAAGGAAATTCCTTTTGAGACTGCTATCATTGAACGCTATCGCCGTCGTGAAAGTAACGTTGAGGAGGCTCTCATCGAGATGTATCTGGCAGGTGTGTCTGTCCGTCGAGTTGAGGATATCACAGAGGCACTCTGGGGAACTAAGGTCTCTCCGCGAACAATCAGCTAGCTGAATAAGAAGGCCTATGCTCGCATCGAAGTATGGAGAAGCCGCCCTTTGACAGGGAAAAAATACCCATACGTTTACGTCGATGGAATCTATCTTCGTCGCAACTGAGGCGGTGAATACGAAAATGTGGCAATTCTAGTTGCAATTGCAGTCAATCAAGATGGTTTTCGTGAAGTCATTGGTGCTGCTGAGGGAATGAAGAAAGATAAATCCAGCTGGGTCAACTTTTTCAGTGGCTGCGCGAAAGAGGTTTAAGTGGCGTAAAACTCATTGTCGGAGATAAGTGCCTTGGAATGCTTGGAGCTGTAGGTGAAGTGTTTCCAGAGGCCAGGTATCAGCGTTGTACAGTCCATTTTTATCGCAACATTTTCTCGGCTGTCCCGAGATCCAAGGTAAAACTTGTGGCAAAGATGTTGAAAGCAATTCATGCACAAGAGAGTAAAAAGCTGCACGAGAAAAGGCTGCAGCCATAGTCGCCGAGCTTCAGGGGATGAAACTGAAAGAAGCCGCTAAGAAGGTCTCAGAGAGCATTGACGAGACTCTGACCTACTACGATTATCCAAGTGAACATTGGATGAAGATTCGGACAAATAATACGATTGAGCGTCTGAATCGTGAGATTCAGCGCAGAACTCGTGTTGTGGGCACATTTCCGGATGGAAACTCAGCGTTAATGCTGGTTTGTGCTCGGCTTCGTTATGTTGCGGGAACCCAGTGGAGGAATAAGAAATATATGAATATGATGCACCTGGAGGTGAATGAAGAAAAAACTCCGTTGCAGGCTGACTTCATTTAATCAGAGGATGCAAACTAATTTGCGCATAAATCTTGACGGTACGATTGATGTTTTATAATTCTAAATTTCCTATGTTCTACTATTACAAGCAGAACAACCTCCTCGTTAGCGTCTTAAGATGCCCCCAACTTCAAACCAACATTCCTTCCTGATTATATACTTCACCTCTCTTATATTTTTCCGGATCAAATACTCCCTAGACAAGTTCCCCATCTCTTTAATCAACTATTTTGATTTAAACTCCTTCAGGATACTGTGTATTTGTTCCAGACTTTTGAAAGTCAATATCATAAGGCTTGCGAGTTTAGATTCTTTCCCCACAACTTCATTCCATAAATAGTAATACCCTTTCTTCTTGAAGTAGTTGCCGTGGGCAAATGAATTCCTTATCCTTGTATACAACGAATCAAGTTGTCCGGATTCACCTTTAACAAACGCAATAACTTGATTATTTCCTTTACTTATATATTTACTTTGTATATCCTCGTATTCTTCCTCAAGCTTTAGCGCCATCCCGATGATAAATATACCCATCTTTCTTCAACCCAATACTGCTAATTATCTTATCCTTCAATCTCTTATAGTCTGCTCCTGATTTTACTCCGTAATCATCAAATTTCATAGAGTTTTCAGGACCTGCCTTTGAAGGGCATTCATCCACAAACCAGAGTAACAAATCTCTCCTTTCAGAAGTGTTTTGCGTATTATCCTTTCGTCTATAGTTACTTTCTATGGTTTCTCTAAACTCCATCAATACTTTGCTTTTCTTTTTATCTGCCGTTGTATGCGGTTTCTTACCCATCTAATCCCTCCATCATTGCTAATCCAACTCCTAACAGTTAGCCTCCAACTTACTATTACATAGGTAAGCCAGTACATGTAATAATTGCAAGCCGCAGTGATACAGAAAGATTCTAACACCTCTGCCTATATTTTCAGTAGAAGGAAGAATGTAACTTGAAGTCTGATCTGACATCTCCCCCCATACTGTCACCCATATCGTAATTAATATGGCCACTGCTAACAAAACTAATGAGCCCACGTTATAATCCATTTTCGTCCTTCTTCTTCGCGAACGCTCATGCCTGCAAACACTATGTTTCTTAACATTTCCATCTTACAACTTTCCATATTTCTCGTCATCACTCATTACAAATTCGTTCCACATACCTCCACTATATTTCTGCTTCTAATCTCCCCGTGCACCTTATCCCTCTCCTCTCCCCCTTCTCTTCTCACCCGCTCAAACGAAACCTCTCCCTCTTCAAAATACAGTCGATTTCCCGTTTCGTTCAAGTGCGTAATCAAAATCGAAAGCTTGGTTTCCCGGGCGCTTGAAAATAGTTGAACCGAGTCTTTATCCCGCTCCACAGGCGCAAAAAAGGCCTCCATACTCTCGTGCCGCGCATAGCGGAGTGTTCCCTGCCATTCATTCGGCTGATTGGTGAGATCCACCTCGACACCGTGGAGCTTGTCGCGCTCTGTCTCACAGGGCAGCGGTCCCTCTCCGTGGCGCGTCACATAGCTCCGCGTCACATAAATAGCCTCATCCAGCGTGAGGCCCCGTTTTTCAAGGAAATGCGCCGGGTTGTGCATCCCTGTTTTTGAGGAGGTCAAATGCGGCGCATAGGCTTCATAGTCCTCGTTTAAGAGAAGTCCCTGTCCGCTCTCGAAAATGAGATGCGCAAATTGCCCGAGCCAATCCCGGTTTGCATCCACCAAAGTCAGAAGACCTATGTTCGCCTTCACTTCCGCGACGTAATTTGAAGCACTGTGTCATTTTCCAACAGTGCAAAGTAGGGGTTCCCGCGATCTATGCCGAGCACAGCCGCTCTTTCTTTAGTATAGCTTGTCCGCAGCTCCCGCAATCGCTGCAAGAGCTCTGCCGCATTCCATGCGGCGACTTCCTCTACGCTGAGCCCGTACCCGGCGCGGTTTCGCTGTACGCATTCATCGATGCCCATGCCGCAGGAACCGTGCCGCGCATCGCCGCGGGCGGCTTCCGCGCCCATGTTAAGGAGCACGTCGTCTATGGTGGTGACGCGCGCTGCTTTCTCGGAATAAAGCAAGGGCACAAAGCCGAAAAGCCGCGTAAAGTCCACAACTTCCTTCCCGAGTTGGTAGAGATCCGGCATAAAGTGTTCCGCAAACAATGTCGGCGCTCCGTACTCTGCCCCGGCGCCGATCTGGTGGTGTACAAAGCGCCAAGCAGCCTCCGCATCTTCCACTGTGTGCCCGGCCTGCGCGCCGCCGTTGTGTTTAATAATCAGCGGCTTCCCGAGAACGCGAGAGAGGCTTGCTACCGCAAGCCCCTTTCCCTCATCTCCGAAATTTCCCGATGACCGCAATGCTTCTCATAACTGAATGTCGGCGTCCGCCTGCAGCGAGAGCTGCGCAAGCGCCGCACTGATAACCGGTCGGTTCAGCTCATCCCAGCGCGATAGAACATCCTCCCGCGCCTCGCCCTTTTGGAGCTGAATGGTGCTGATGATGATTTCCGGCAGGCAGGCAGTACTCTCGCGATTCAACACCATGCAGTGCCCCGGCAGAAGTTCCGCATTCTCCTTGTTTTCGTGCCCTATCATAATATGGAACACATGGAAGGACTCCTCAACTTCCCGTAAAAGACCCTCCCTCGTGACTTCCCCCGGAAGCGCATCCCCGATAACGCGCTCTACCGTAGCTCCTACGGACCCACTGCGAATCTCCGCATTATCCCCTATGGTAAACAAAAAGCCCTTCTGCTTTCTCTTCCGAATCGCATCGATGTTCGTGTGTCTCGCCAAAAACTCCCAGAGGCAGGTGGGAACCACCTCTCCGCTTCCGCCGTTTTCAAAATAGAGTTCCAAGAGCTGCTCCGCAATTCGGATGTCCGATTCAAACTGCGTAACCTGCAGCGGTGACTTGTCCTGAAAATCTCCGTAGGCCGCGCACATGAGCGCCGGGTCTTCGACCGCGCCGGTGGAATAGAGCTTGGTAATCAGCTCATTCAGGGCGCCGGTTGCAAGCTCCACCGCGAGATAGCCCATCGAAGCCGTCACATCCAGACCGACCACAATCGGCGTGGTATTCGGGTGTTCCTCCGAGTCAAAACACTCTCGGGTGCCGATAAACTTAGGATCCATCTTCGGGTTGCATTCTGTTCTCTTAAAGACCTCTCCCACGCTCTGCCCGTTGGAGAGTTTTCTGCTGTTTTTGAGTTTCTGCCAATCCGCCGCCGAATAACTTCCGTAACCCATACTTTCCTCCTGCCTCAATCCATTTTTGTAAAACGATGGCCGCCAAAGCCGCCTTCAATCACCAGGTCCCAAGCCGCAAAGTCCGCGTAGGCATCCGCTGCGGGTTCCGACGTAAGAAAAACCTCCAGCTCTCGCGGGTGATGCACATCTTCCGCAACCGACTTCGCCGCCTCCCGGAGATCCCGCAAATCCCGCTTGCTCTCTTTCTTCTTTACATCGCGCCAATCTCCGAAGAGCATGCCCTCATGTGTAATCGGGTTGATGAATAGGCTTGCCGCGGTCATGTTCCCGTGCTCCAGTTCCGAATACTCGAGGGCGCAGCAGATATTCTCCATGCGGGAGATAACCCAGGCCAAATGTTCCGATGCGAACGGCGCAAACACCTCCGCCGGGTAGAAATACGGCTTCCGCGTATAGATGAGGCCAAGCTTCCCCTCGTCCAGATAGAGTTTGCTCTTCAACTGCGGAAAACAACGAACCAGTTTCACATCCGCCGCGGGAAAGGCGAGCTGGGATAGCCCCCGCAAAAAGGCATTTGCCCCTTCCTCACGATCGAATACATAGACCACTGTTTCCCGGCAGAGGTAGCACACAAGCTCGGGATAGGAATAGTGGTCCATATAGGAAAGCGTCAGCGTTTTCCCGTTCTGCATGCGATAACTTGCACTGCCGTTCTCTTCCCACAGTGTGTCTCCGCTGTAGTCTTGCTCCTTCGCATCCGCCTTGGCCTTATAGTAGGACAGCAGCTTCTTCCGGAATTCCGTATTCCCTTTTAATTCGGCATCCGACAGAAAAGCTCTTGCCCCGCAATACGAACAACGAAAGCCGCCGGCACTGCCGAGCTCCAGCTGCGCGCCGCACTGTTTACAGATATACTGAATCATGATTTTCGTCCTCGCTAAGAATCGCAAAAGCCTTGTGTTTTCAAGGTTTTTCAATCTGACAAGACGTAAAATTCTCTTGTAATAGCCCTGCGTTAGTAACAAATCAGTAACGCGTTAGTAACATGCTCTCGATGCGCGTTGCCTCCGTACAAATCTATCAGCGGTAGTATAGCATCTGCCAAAGAATTTGACAAAAAGAGAGCGGGCTTTCGCCCGCTCCGGTCCTCTCTTATATCGGCCACTCATCCTTGTGCGTATCGTGCCAGCGGCTCTCCCACAGGTCGCCGAGCGCCAAGAGCCGCTCCGTGTCGTAGAAAGCGCGAAATCTTTCGCGTCGCGTCCGAGCGTCTCAGCGATCGCGTCGAAGTATGCTTTCATCCGGTCGCGCACCACGTCCACCCGCCAGCCGCTCCGGTCCGGTAGTATCTGATCGCGGTAGCCCCGCGCATACAGCTCTACGGCGAGGACCACTCGCTCCGCACGCTCATCGGGGATGTCGTGCTGCGCTCTGCGCCACGCCTCGAAAAGCTCGCGCGCCAGCAGCCGCAGCATCTCATAGGGATATCCCGCATCCGCCGCGCGTCCGTGCAGCTGTATCACCTCGACCAATCGTCTCAGCCGGTCGGCATCGCCCTCGATGCACTCCCGCAGCAGCTCCGGCATCTCGCCGTAGGTGTCCACAATGTCTTTTTCCTCCAGGTAGTGCTCAATCTCCATCATACCGCTCTCCTTCTGTATGCGCTCTGCGCACGCTTTTTTGATGAAACCGTTGACCGACTCCCCCGCGGCATCCGCCGCCGCTTTCAGGCCGTCGTAGTCCTCGTGCTGCATCTCCAGTGCCACACGCCGCACCGCCCTTTTTTTATAGGCTGCGTTGGCGCGCTTTCTAGCATCACTCAGCATGTCATACCTCCCTCTCGATTCGTACCTATATAGTAGCAGATACATACATGTGTGTACATGTATATTTTGCACAAATCTAATGTTCTTTTCTTGTGAAATATTCCGGGCTTGCAAATACATGTGTGCGCATGTATCATATAACCATGAGGACGCCACAGGGGCGGACAACACAAGGAGGAAACGAAGATGACAAACGTTAGAGAGAGCGCACTTGCACTGTATGACGGCGGCTGGAGAGCAGGGGATGAGGCAGAGCTCAGAGCAGAGTACAACCTCACCGACGATGAGGCAGCAGAGCTTGCGAGAGAGCTTGCAAGCATCGCAGAGTAAGCAACACCCGGGCGGGGGCGAAAGCCCCCCTACCCCTTCACTATAAACCGACGTATAATCAAATCACCGCAGGAGCGGCACAGAGGAGGACACTATGGACGCGAGATACATCATGGACTACACCGCTTTCGAGCTCATGTACGAGGGTATCAGACACACCACCGTCGAGAAGCACGCCAAGGAGTGGGGGCTCACGGGCGAGCAGATTGAGACGCTGAAAGAGCGGCTGCTCGAGGAGGAAAACCGAGTTTACGAGTACTGGCTCAGCGCTCTCCCGCACTTTGCAGTCTTTGAGAGCGGCTCCCTGGACTACGACTGGGACGCAGACACCGATAACAGCCTCGGAGCGGATGCGCTTACCACCATCGCCCGCGACCTCATCGAGAGAGTGGGAAGCGCAGAGCAGATGCTCGCGGAGGGTGTTTTCCCGGCACTTGCCGACTACACCGAAGAACTCGAAATCCTCATCCGTGATTTTGATGAGCGCGCATACGACTACGACAAGGTCAAGCGCCCCGAGACCGGTGCGGAGGACGCGGCCGAGGATTCGCTTTTCGTCGCAGGCTGGAGACCGTCGCTCTCAGAGGTCAGTGACCTTTTCGAGCAGTTTCCGGAGAGTCTCGACGAGCTTCACGACCTCATGGGCGGCCTCCGCTCCGAGTACATCGACTGGATGGAGGAGCGCATCGACGAGATGGAGGATGCCATCGACGAGCTCGACGAGGATGCAGACGACTACGACGAGCAGCGCGAAGCGCTTGCCGACGAGTGCGCCGCTGAAATGGCAGACGATATGGTCCGCGAGGCGGGTCTCGGCGAGCCGCAGTACCTCTACGAGGTAGAGGACTACGAGAGAGCGCTCTCGACCGAGTACGGAGTCGACGTATACGGCAGAGTCCTCCGCATCTTGCGCGAGCAGGCAGGAGTTGCCGAGGCATAAAAATAAGGGGAGAGGCGAAAGCCCCTCCCCGTTTTACTTACTCTTCCGCTGTCTCCGGTGCGCTCGTGTCGCCCTTCTCAGCCTCCGGCGGCGCATAGCCTCTCCCGCCGTCTGCCAGCCCCTCGCTGAGGGCGTAGCCAATCATCGTGGCACCCGCCATGATGATGGCAGACACCTGCGTCGCCTGACTCTGATTTGCCCCGCAGTAGACCATTACCTCGAAGACAAAGGCCACCACTGCCGTCCAGAATTTTCTGCTTGTAAGCTTTCTGATTACACTATTCATTTTCGTTTCTCCTTTCAGTAGGTAAAGTCGTGTTTCTCGAGGCGCTCTTTGTACTGCGCCATGATGTAGTCCGAGGTGGTGCGGGTGATGTGGTTCCGGAAATGCGGGTGCTCTTCGCAGTAGGCGTCGTACGCATTGATATCCATGAGCGCTTGGTCGAAAGAGTCTTTGCTGTGCCGCTGCTTGGCGGCAAGCTCATCGCCGAAGCGCAGGATGCGCACGCGAGCCGCTATAGCCCGCGTCTCTTCGCCGAAGGCTTTCACATCATCGAGCTTGTCGGAGAGCTGCGACAGGCGCTTGTCTACGCCGTCCATGCGCTCCCGCATGTCGCGGGTCATCTCGTGACCGAGCGCCCGCGCAAGCGCCGACCACGGCTTCTTTCCTTTCGGCGCAAGCTTTTCTGCGACAGTCAGCAGCCCCAGCACTGCCCAGCCCAGTGTGCTGAGCAGCGTGTTGAGGTCTACCAGCCCCGCAAGGTCTTCCCACCTCACTTTCCGCCTTTCTCATCGCGACCGGCATCGCTGTCAGTCCCGCGCTGCGCGTTGCTGTCTGTCGCGAGGTCTTCTCTGCCGCGCTTTTTCAGCTCCTCGGTCACTCTCGGCCGCAGCCGCTTCGCGATGTCCGCGAAAAACATCCGCCCTGCGATTATCGCCTCCGCGATGCGCTCACACAGTCCCTTCGGAATCCTCATCAGTCCCTTCTCCTTTCATCATGTCGTTAAACATCTCCAACACGCGCGTCTCGAGGGACGCGCGGCGCTCGTCGCTCCGCTTGATAGCCGCCTCAAGCTGCGCCTGCCAGCTCGCGGGCGTAGCGGACAGGACGGGCACGGGCTCCTCGCCGCTCACGTCCACGGAGTCCACCCTCATGCCGTCCGCCACGTCGAGTATCAGTGCCTCGACGTGCTCTACATCGACCTCACCGGCGATTGCGATGACACTGCCAGTCCGGCCGTCAAATGACTGTCTCTCTCATAGTCTCCTTTCTGCTCATGCGATGAGCTCTACGCGCTCAAGTCGCGCGGTGAAAACTGTGTTGCCACCCGTGCGGCGGAAATTGCTGCCGTGGGCGGCGACTACCAGAAAACCTTGCTCTGTCACGCCGTCCAGCGGTATATCCAGCGTCACTCGGCCGCTCTGCGCCCGCTGCCCGGTGATAGCCCTCTCCCGTATGGGCTCCAGCGTGCGATTGCGCGAAGCGCCGTTGACGCGGGAGACCCCTGCCCAGACGTTGACTCCGTTGCCGTGAGACATGATGGTCGCATTGGTGGAGTATGATACCGTGACCACCGCACGTCTAAATGGCAGCAAGGCCACGCTCGGGGTCAGCACCCAGAGGGCAATGGCAGGCTCGCCGCCGCCCGAGGTCGTTCCGCCTATCGCGTCTACCACCTCGGCTGAGCGTGCGGGGGACATGCCGGCATTTGTGCCGAGAGAGTACCGCGCGCGGGTGTTGATACTGCCTTCTGCCCATCCCGACAGGTGTACTCCATCGAAATGGGCCCCGTCAAAAGGGACGCAGCTTGCCGCGTAGTCTACCATGGTGCCCCAGACTCCCAGCACGTTCACGCCCGCCCTGATATTTTGTGGCAGGACGGTCGGCGCCGGTGCCCACGCCCACATGCAGGTCGGATCTATCTGACTACCGCCAGGCATCCGCATGAAACCCCGCGACCGCGCGCGCCGTAGTCCCCAGCAAAAACCGTGTTTTCGTGCGCGTCCATCACGCGTTGCCCGCCGATGTCTCCGGATATCGGCCAGCGGTATATAGCCCCCTGCACTTTCAGCCCGTGCTTGCTCGTGAAAGTGCAGCCCTGCAGCGCCTGCTGCGCGGTCGCGTCGCCGAGCGCCTCAGTATCCATACAGATGTGCGGGTATCCGTTCGGACGCATGTAGTATGCGTTGTGATACGGCGCGTGCATCCAGAGTGTGCGCGCGTTGAAGTCGATGCCGTACTCGGTGGCAAGGCACCCGCGAGGGTCGTTGCCGCTCGGCCCCATAGTGTTGACCACGGGGATTTGTCCGGCTACGCCGAGCGGCGTATAGCCCTGCAGCATTTTTGCCCCGTCAAGCCCCGCTGCTCTCGCGACCGTGTCGACCGGCGCTTTTACCTCCGGCGTGCCGTAGCGTCCGCTTTTTCGGTATGCTCCCGGCAGCATCCCTACATGCACCAGACCATCCGAGACGGTCACTCCTGTAGTCGGCTGCTCGCCCTCACGCTCTACCATCGTGCCGGTGATACGCGCACCGCGCACCCACGACTTGCACCCTGCGACGATGTCGCCCGGAGCGGCGTCGCCTACGGTCTGCTCTGCGAGGGATACAGCCGTCACTGTGCCGCTCCCATCGTGAAAGCCTCGCGGGACTGTGACGCTGTCGCCTGCCCGCAGGGTTTCTGCATCGAGCCGTTGTCCGACATAGTGCCCACACCCGCCTCATCGTCGGTATCAACGCCGACATAACCCTCGCCCGCCAGCACATGCTCCGCGCGGGCTGTTAGCTCATCGGATGACACGCCTCCGCCGCCACCGGCGGCTACAAAAATATCAGCCATTTCCCGCGATCCTCCTAATTTTTACCTTGAAATCCGCTGTCGGCTTCTTGACTGCGCAGAAAAGCACAGCTCCGCCGTCTTTACTCTCCCCGCCGTCGATCGCGCCGAGCCATTTGCGCGCGGCCTTGGCGGCAGCGGCGCTTCCGGTCTTAGAGATTGCCTTTCCGAGCTCCAGCACGTCCGTCGCTTTGCACCCGGGCAAAACGACCTCTTGCGTGTACGGTGCGCTTGCGGACCATGCGGCCGCTCTCAGCGTGACCTCCCACGCCGTGGGCGTTATCTCCAGCGCCTGTACGCGCGCTTTCAGCGCATTCAGGCTGTCACATGCGCATACGCGCTATGGTCGTCTGCAGCTGTCACCTGCGCGGCATTGCTGACCGCTACATTGCAGCGGTAGTAGATAGAGGATTCATTTCCGGCAGCGTTCGCCGGTAAAAAATCCGCTTCCGCAGCGCCCTTGGTGAAAATCGCGTAGAGCGCCTCTTGCCCGCTCGCGTCCTCTGCGTAAACGCCCACCTCTGTGATGCGGAATCCCGCCGACACGCCTGCGTTACTCAGCAGCGCGCCGATTTGTACCGTATCGGAGCCAAGCGCCGTCACATCCGAGACTGCAAAGCGCGCTTTTTCCGCTGCAAGCCCCGTGAGCGCGCTCAGGTCCTCGCTCGCGGCATGCGCGCCGGATCCGGCACGCACGGATGTAAACTTCACGCGCGGGATTATCCCCGCCTGCGCAGCGGCAATGATACCAAGCCCTGCCGCTGTGATTACATTTCTCTCTGCCATTTATGCGCCTCCTCTCCGCGCAGTCCCGAGAATGACCACCTTATCCGCGCCGAGAATCGCGCCCGCAAAAAATGCCGCGTGCGTCTCATCAGCGTCATAGATCTTCGACACAAAGCGCCCCGTGAGCGGCACAAGCTCGCCGAGAAGCTTGGTGGCTTGGTCGATATCCATCCCGGCGCGCTTGACAGCCTGCATGGGAAAACGCTCAATCCGATAGGAAAAGGGCTCCTCAGCCTCAGAGATTTTAAGCTCATCCGGAGAGCAGCCGAAAATTGAGAGCGCCATCGCGTAGACGGACTCATAGTCCGCCCGGAGATTTTTAAGCGCCCTTGCCTGTAAAATCAGCATCCGATATGCAGCATCGCTCATGCGCCCGCGCTGCACTTTGTACACCCGCCCGAAAACGTCGAGCGCAGCGCCCTCGGCGCTTTCGATATCACTCGCGGAGCGGATGCTTTCAAGGTCCTTTGCGATGTCCTCTTTGGCGCTCCGCGCCATTTCGAGGATTTTCCAGCTATTACTCGTGCTCCGCTTGTCGTAGCAGTCCGGCAAGCGGCCAATTTTGTTTTTCAGATCCATATCATCCTCCGCTTGCCGATGTCGTGATCGTGACGTGCGCGGTGTCCGTCTGCGCGATTTGATGCGCCTCGAGCGCAATGGTTTGCCCGCCTCTGCCGCCGCGTTTTGAGATTTCTACGGCATCGACGTTCACAAGCCCGGGGATGCCCTTAAGGCTCGTGTACACGCCATTTCCGTAGATTGTGCGTCCGGCCGGAAGGCCGTTGATATACGCAGCGACCGCATCCTTTGCGGCCACCTCAGAGCCCTCTGTCCAGAGACCGTCCGTGTAAATCGTGAGCTTTACCTCGATCGGTACCATCTCCATCCAGCGGAATGCAATCTCATGCAGCCCGCCCCACCGGTCCCTGACCTGTTCGCGCGTGTCGCCGTGGGTTTTAGCCCCGAAGGGCTTGCTCTTGAAAATAGCAGCGGCGATGTCATTCGCCCGGGCATGGTCTGCGAGCACAGACACGCGGAAGGACTTTGCCGGTAGTCCAGACTCTTTTTGCTCCTGCATCGTGTCATTGCTCTCAATCTGCACCTGCGTGACGCTCTGCACCTGATAAACGGCAGCCATGACCGCGCTATATGTCCCGGAGCCGGTCGAGGAAAGCGCGGCCTCGTACTTTCTCCGCGCCGAGGCATCACTCTCCGGATCCGTGCCGGGTACGGTGAGGCGCGAGCCGCTTACACCGGTCAGCACGGCACTCGAATAGTAGGTGGTCGTAATCGCGCCATCAGCTACATTTCCGGCCGTGCCTCGCGTATCGCACTCCACCTCAGCCTCTGCGCTGCCGCCTGCCAGCGTGACGCTGTTAATCGTGTGAAAAACCAGCGTTTTATCCGCGGTCGCGACCTTCGTACCGGCGGGGATGCGCACACCCGGAGAGCCGGTAAGCATCACGCTATGCCGTGCGGGGCTTCCGACCGAGATTGTCACACCGAGATTCGCGCAGAGTTTCCGGAGCGCCGCTCCTGACGCCGTGAGATAGCAAAAGGACTGATAGATGTCCTCCATCTCTTCCCCGATGTCGCGCTTGTCCTCGCAATTTAGGCGGATGTATTTACCGAGCGGCGTGCTCTCGCTTGTGTCGATGTCCTCTCCGAAGAGCTGCCGTGCGAGCTCGATGTCGCGCTTAAGCCACTCCGCAAAGGTTAGCCTGTGATACCCTTCTCTTGTAAAAGGCATTATTCACCCCCTTCCACCTCGAGCGGCACGTCGAAATCCTTGCCGTGCGCTCGGACGGTCGCCATAATTACCGCGCGCCGAGAGGCGCTGTCTATATGCAGCGAAAAGTCCGCGAGCTCCGCTTCGTGGTCGATCGCTTCCAGCGCTTCCTCGAGCTCCAGCCGGATGCTGTCCTCATCCGGATTTTTCCTAAGAATCTCCGAAAAACGGATACCCTCACGCGGATTCAAGGACCACTCGCCGCGGTTCGTAGACCATACGGCCTGAAGCTTCTCTGCAAGAAGCACTTCGTCCCGCGCCATTTGTACTGCGTTGTCCTCTATCCGGAGGTCATACGGCGCTGTGTCTGTCAGCGAAAAGCTAATCATTATGCCTCCTTTCAGAAATCGCGGCGATCACCGCGTCACCCATCTGGTGGTGCATATCGCCCACACGCGACACGCTGCCGCCGCGCCATGAATCGCCGAGCACATGCTCCGTGCATACGCAGAGCACGATATCGCCCGCCTCGGGCGGTGTGAGCTTTGTCCAGTGCGTGGGGCCGTCTGCCGTCGCTTCGGTGACGGTCTCAGCCTTCCGGACGCTCCGCGGTATCGGCACGCCCTCCAGCGGCACCGCAGGCACACCAGAAGGGCTGTAAAGCGGCTGCACCGTTGCGGTCGCGCCGTCCGACGCAAGGACTTTTGCCGTGAAAGCGGTATGCAGCCCCTCTCCGGAGCGGCTTAAAATGCCGCTTAAATTCGATTGAATTGACATTTACCCCTCCACGCGGATCGCTTTGATTTCTGTAGTCATCTGGTCATCATCTTTTGTGTGCTTGCCTTCCAGCACCTTGAATCGGCCGGAGATTGTCCTGGACGAAATCTGCACCGTGCAGCCGGTGTAGATACGGTGCTGAAAGAGCATCTTTGCGGAAATACCAAAAACCGCATCGGTGAAGGCCGCCGCACTTTCGTCCGGCGCAGCCGCGCCGCTTTCCTCCGGCTTGTCTTCCGAAATCGTGGCGGATTTTGTTCCGCCGCTTTCTGCGGAGCTGCTCCCGACGGAAAGCGAGTTTTTCGTGAGCCGCACATCTTTTATTTCAGACCACGGCTCCACGGACAGCAGCCCGCTTTCAGAGCCCAGGTCAAAATACCCTTCGGAAATTGCGGATTCTATCGGGCACACATACACCGCGGATTTACATATCCACGCCTTCACACCGCAAGCGGACGCCATTTTGCCGATTGCGTCCATGAGCGAGCCTGTGATTTTAATCGGCGAGGCAAAAACATAGTCCCGCGCGGGCTGAAAAGCCGCGACGGGAATCCCGAGCCGAGTGATTAGGTCTTGTAAAATCACAGTCGCAGAGGTGTTTGCACCAAAGGCAATGTCCTGTAGCTCCTGATCGGCCGCACCTCTGTAGTCTGTGACTGTGAGCTCTGTCACATAGTCGAGGCCGTCCCAGTAGCTCCGGACCGCTTTAATCTTTCCGGAAAGCACCTCTCCGACCGAATCGCGCTTATACCCCGCAGTGATTTTCACAGGGCTTCCGACCTGCAGGCGCGCAAGCGTCGACACCGAGAGATTGAAAATCGTTACGATGCTTTCATTCACCTCGGTATCGCTGTCAAAAGGGATTTCGAAATGGATGTCATAGCCCGCCTCGGATGAGAGCGTAGTCGCGCCGATCGAGACGGTGACCGACTGTCCAAAAAGCCCTTTGGCTGCGTCCTGTCCTGCCGCAGCGCCCATCATGCGGACGGCTTTTGCAAGTTCTGACTGCGGTGTGCGCCTGCGCGGCGCGCTAAGTCCTATCTTACTGCCGCTCATCGAAGCGCCTCTTTTCCATTGTCAATCCAAAGGAATACCTCTTTGCCGAAGGTCTCCCAGGATACCCTGTCCACGCTGCCGGTCAGGTCGAGCGGGATAATTTCTACCGCCGGGTAAGACCCATCTCCGAGCCACACGGACGCAAAGAGCGGTTTTCCGTAGACAATTTTTTCGTTGTACACGACCACCCTGCCGCGACGCGACAAAGTCACGGTGAAGAAGTCGTGCAAGGCGTTATAGTCAAATCGGATCCTAAAAATCTCTCCCGCGAGCTCAATCTGCATTTCACACGGGATGCTGTTTTTATCGACTATGAGCCTATCAGGTACCGTCATATCAGCCTCCCATCTTGAGCCGCGCACCGACTTTCAGTGTCCGGAAATCCCCGCGCTTTGAAAAAGCCTCGGGATTTGCAGCCATGATATCCTCACAGCTTTCCCTCGCTCCGGTACGGACCGTTTACCAGAGAGTAGATAGTGTCGCCGGGTTTTACTGTGTGATACCGCGCGCCGTTGTCGTTCACCTCGACCGACTGCATGCCGAGGCTTACCGTCTCGCGCGCTTCGCGCGGCACATCCGCAGCTGCCACATACGCGGGGGCGGCGATGCGGATACGCTTTAGGCTCAGCGAAAATTTACAGCCGCCGGAGACCTCCGCGGAGAAGCTCGGCGAGAAGCTTTGAATAATGCAGCTCCGGAGCGTTTGGCTACCGGCATACCGGAGCAGCTCTCCCGACCGCTCCCAGCTTTTTATAGTCGAGATAATGCTCTGATACTGCCTGCCTACAATTTCTCCGGAGACGGTGAGCTCTTCGGGCTCTGCTTTCACATGGTCCGTAATGTCAGCGCCCTGCTCTACCGCATGAGACGAAGCGGAGGCCGCCTGCGCGGTCTCCTCCGTCTCGACAAAGAGGTAGACCTTATGTGAACCGATTAAATATGCCACTCTCTACCTCCTTACCCCATTGCGTAACCCGAGGAGCGGCTAAGCCCCTCAAAGGTCCTGTTCATTGCGTCGCGGATCCAGCCCTCGACCTTGCGCCGATTTGTATCCGTCGCAGCCGCGCCGTTCATATTGAGCGTGAACGACGGCGAGTAGCTGCTGTTCGTGGTCGTATTTCGCACCGTGCGTCCCGCAGCCACCGACCGCGGAGACATTTCGCCTCTCACGGCGGTGGTGATATTCTGCGCGGCTGCGCTCACCTGTCCCGCGGAGCGGTCGAGGCCCTTCACGAATCCTGCGCCGGTCATCTCGCCCGACCACTGCATCACACGGGACGGGCTGTGAATGTCGAGAGATGCGTTGATTGTGCTCTTGACTGCCGTCGCGATGCTCTGCGCTCTCGCGAGGATTAAGCCCTGCGACTGCATGAGGCCTTTCGCAAAGCCAAGCCCCGCGTTCATGCCGGACGCGGTAAGGTCGACCGCTGCAAAGGGTTCCTTGACCGCCGAGTCAACCACGCTCTGCGTCGTGCTCTGCAGAGTAGGCGTGTAGCCGGAGATGCTCTGATCAAGACTGCCAAGCATATCCTGCCCGGTCACGTCCGGCTGATACGCTGCAAGGCTCTCATCGAGGCCCGCGAGCATGTCCGCGCTGATATCCTCTGCCTTCGGTGCCGACTCCACCATAGCGGCGATACTGCGGTCCATAGCGTCCTGCGCAGCTGCCTGCGTAGCGTCTGCGCCCTCCGTGATGCCACTCGCCACGTCATCGGCTATCTGCCGCCCCGCCCCGTGTCCCTCGTTAGATAGGTCGTCAACTCCGGCCTTCACGCCGTCAATCAGCGCGAAAACCGCTGTTTTTGCGAGGTCCCAAAGTAGTCCCGGCAGATTCGTGAGAATGCTGCGGAGACCATCGAGAAGCGCCTTACCGAGCTCCGGAAGATTCACCACGATGCCGCGTACCAGATTTTTGAGCACTTCGCCGCCTGCCTTGATAATGCTGGGCACAGCTGCGCCGATGCCCTGAAACATCCCGCCGATTAGGTGAAGGCCCGCTCTCATCATCTGCGGGATGCCTTGCGCCGCTCCGGAGACCAGTGCTCCGACCGCTGCGACGCCCTTCGGGATAAGCTGCGGCAGGGCCGACGCAACCCCGGACACCATGCCGGTTAGCATCTGCACACCGCTCTCACCGACCTGCGGCAGCACCGAGGTCACACCGGAGATAAAGCTCCCGATAGCCTCAGTGCCGGTCTGCAGCATCGCCGGAAGCGAGGTCTTCGCAAAGGCTGCGACGCGCGGCAGAATATCGCGTGCAGCGGCAGCGGCTCTGGTCGGCAGCGCGGTCAGCATGCGCTGCATGGCAGTGGTTAGCTTCGGTAGCACTTCGGTCTGCAGCATCTTCGCTGCCTTTCCGAGCACCTTCGGAAGCGCCGTGGCAATCTGCTCAACGCGCGGTAAGACATTCTTAAAGACCGCCCCCGCTGCGTCTGCGACATCCGTAAAGAGCTGCCCTAAATCTGCGTTTTCGTCAGCAAGGCCTGCGACCAGATTCGAGTACGCGCCCTTCAGCATCCCGATCGAGCCGGAAATCGTGTCTGTCGCCTCGGCCTGCGTCGCGCCCGCAATTCCCATTTGCGTTTGCACATCATGGATTGCGGAGACGATATCCGCGTAATTTTTAATCTGATAATCGGTGTTTCTGCCAGCCGCTTTGTTCAGCCGGTTTGCATCATCGAGCAGGCGCTGCATCTCGGACTGCGTACCGCCATAGCCAAGCTTTAGATTGTCGAGCATCGTGAAATTCTGCTTAGCAAAGCCATTGTAGGCGTTCTGGATGCTCTCAATGTCGGAACCCATTTTGTTGGCGTTATCCGACATATCGACAATCGCAGTTTTTGCCATCTGAGCGGCCTTTACCGTGTCTCCGCCGAGCGAATTTGTAAGAGACGCAGCGAAGCTTGTAGCCGTCTCCATGTACTCATTCGCGGAGAGTCCGGCTTCTCTGTATGCGGACTTAGCGTCCTGCAAGATCTGATTCGCACCGGCAGACCCTTTGCCGCCGTATAGCGTCTCTACGCCGCCCTTAAGCTGCTCAGCGTCCGCAAAGGCAGAGAGCGCCTGCTTCCCGATAAAAGCGATGCCTGTGCCAAGCGCCGCAACTCCGGCGATAGTAGCCTTAAGGCTGATTCCGGCAAGCTTTTTAAGGCCGTTTGCCGCAAGCAGTCCGAGTTTCTTCGTGGCGCTTACGGCCGCCTTTGCGATGCCTTTAATTCCGGATACGATGCCGTGAAGGATATTCCTCGGCAAATTCACAACAAAATTCTTTGCGCCGGAGGCGAGACTCCGCATCTTGTTTGCCGCTGCCGCAAGCGCATTGCGCGGCAGGCTCGTGACAAAATTCTTCGCGGACTGCGCAGCTGCCTTAAGCGACGCGCCAAGCTTTTTTGTCTCGCCGGTAGAGCTTCGCACAGCGTCATTCGTCGCTTTCGTCGCCGCTTTCGCGGAGGAGAGCAAATCGCGCATGCTCTTGTCGACATCGCCAAGCGGATTTCGGGACGTCAAATGTAATTTTGACTACATCCTCGCGTACTACTGCCATTTACTCTCCTTCCTGCGCCTTGTTCATGAGGTCAATGTAATGATCCAGCGCCGCATTTGCCTCAGTGATTTCATTCGGTGTGAGGCGGCAGAATACCGTCTCATAGTCCATGTGTCCGTCAAAAATAAGCCTCCAATAGGCCCAGTTATCTCTTGCCCTTTGCCGGAGCTGCCTGCGGGTCTTCGGCGTTTCGAAATCGTCCGCGCATGACATCTGCGGCGAATTTCACGACTTCGGTGAGCTCCTCATCCGTGTCGAAGTCGTCCGGAGTAAGCCCCGACGGCTCCAGAAGGCCGCGCTTCAAGACATTCTTTGCGTATCGAGCATTGGACATGGTGTCCGTGCCCGGAATGTAGGAGTCGTCAATGCACTCCTGCCAAGCGCTGAGTCCGTTAAATTGCGCGACGTACGTCACGCCGTTGATTTCCTGAGTTCTCTGGTAAAATTTAGCCATTTGCTCCTCCTTATCGGTCCGTATAGTCGAGGACCTGCACCTCAAAGCTTCGGTCGCCGAGCTTCTTGCCGACTTTGTTGTCCGCGCTCTTCTTGAGAAAAGCCTTCGTGCCGCCGACCTTCTCATTGGTGGACTTATTGACCACCCAGATGCCGAAAAGCTCCGTAGAGTCAGCGAGCCTCTTAAGCGGGGGAAGCTGCGGGCTCTGCGCCTGTACAGAGAATTTGATAGTGCCAAGCTGATTGCGGCTGCGGTTTACGACCACATCGCCCTGTGCGCCCACTACGGCCTCCGCGCCGTCCTCATCCTTCGAGCACTCCACATCGTCCTCACCGGTGCAGGTGATGGCAAAAGTGCCGTAGCTCTTCGTGCTGAGGGTGATAGATACGTCATTCGGGTCAAACTCGTATGCGTGCATACTCTCAATCTCCTTTCGTTACTTTCGTTAGATGGTCACCGTGCCGTTAATCTCGGCGGTGTGAATCGCGCCTGCGAGGGTAAAGGTGAAGCGCCCGAGCGCGTAGTTACGCTCCTTGCGGTCTGCGGCCTTCGTAGCGTCTACGCCACCGAACTCAGTCGCATAGAGCGCCTCTCCCGCAGCGTTATGCGCGATCATGCCCATGTTGTCTGCCTGCTTAAGCACATTTGCGGTCACGCCCTCCAGCATGCCGATGCCGCGGTTGTCGTACGGCAGCTTCGGCGAGCCATTCAAGAGCTTCTGCGCGCCGGTCTCAATGCCCTGGATAATCCAGTCGAAAGAATCGACGATATCAAGGTACTCACCGGATGCAGCCTTGCCCTCAGTGGTCACAAGGTCGCCCGCCTTTCGCGCGATGGTATACGCGCAAGTGCCGCCGCTTCCGCTGCCGGTCGAGAGCGAGAGGATCTCTTCCTCGGTGCGCTCTGCATCCGGCTCAACGCCCTGCAGGATAATGTTTTTGTAGGTGAAACTGCCCGCGTCCATGCCTGCCGTAGCGCCGACAAGCGCCGCTGCAAGCTTCTGTCCGTCGGAGTGCACACCGATCATCGTGCGCTCGCGCTTTGCGTATGCTGCGAGGCCGTCCGTTGCGTTGAGGACCGGGAAATAGATGAGGTCTCTTCTGCCCTCCACATAGGCAGACACATCGACGGCTGTATCGCCCCCGCCGAGCACGGCGACCACCTGTCGCACACCGGTCAGCTTCTTAAGCGCCTCTACAGCGCCGTCCGTGGTCTGGATGAGCGCGATACGCCTCGGCGCATTGTCCTGTGCCTTCATGAGCACGAAGAGCTTGTACGCCTCGCTGCCCTCGGCAAAGCCTGCGAGCTTTACCTCGCTTGCGGTCGCGCACTCGTGATACGCCACTGCGCTGTCTGCATGGCTCACAAGAATCAGCGGAATACCGAAGCCATCGGTGCCCGCTCCGCTCGTGAGCTTAATCTTTACATTGACATCAAGTGCCATTTAGATCTCCTTTCTCTGAATCTCCGCAGTCTGGATGCGCTCTCCGGTACTCGGCAGCACATTCATTGCGGAAAATCTCACGTCAAAGCCTTTCCGGAATTCATACTCAATCGTGATCAGGCTGTCCCGCTGATTGATATCCATCACCTCAAGCGGCGCAATGCCCTGCTCTTTGAGATAGGCTCTTCCGGAAACGCGGAACCAGTCCGCAAGTGCCTGCGCCTTTTCCCAGCAAAGCGCGTCATTGTCGGCCTGCACCGTCCAAGACATCGTGACAACGGCCGGCTTAAATTCCTCCGCTTCTGTCCGCCCGTAGCTTCCGCCGCTCTCGGCAATCGATGTAATCGAAAAGCTCGCGTACGGATACGGCGGGATATGCCCTGTCTGATTCGCCTTTACAGCGATTAGGCCAAGGTCTTTTTTGATGCCGTCACAGATTGCCTTATTGAATTCCTTAATCCCTTTTTTAAGCATCGAAGCTGTCCACCCTTTTCAGCGTGTAGCGGTTCACATCCGCGTAGTCCTCGGCGAGCAGCTCTGCGCCCTCGACCTTGTAGGTCTTGCCCTTATGCGCCACATAGTAGGTGCAAACCTTGTCGTCGAGGTCGATGCTGTCATCGGTCTTCCGGATATAAAAATCGCGGTCGCTTGTCGTGAGCGCGCCGCCGGACTGATAAATTTTTCCCTGAGAGAGCGGAACGATTGCGGCATTTACCGCCTTTCTTTCCGGCTCCCCGCGCACATACTCGCCGCCCTCATAGCCTCCGCCGCGCAGGGCTACGATTTCACAGGCGACGGCGTACTTTTTCACAAGGTCTGCAAAGTGAAACACCCGCCTACTCCTTTCTGTACTCAATCGCTGCGATCATGCTGCCGGTATCCACCAGCGGGTTCGAGCTGCCTTTCTGCTCTGCCGTAAAGGGGTGGTTCGGCGGTGCTGACAGTCGCGGGCATACTGCTGTATCAGTCCGCGGGCGGTCATTCCGACATCGTCAAGGAGCACTTCCGTACTAAACCTCCCCGCGGCAAGCTCGCCTATGTCTCTGTCTACAATCGCTTTGATTTCTGCGCTCTTGGCGTCAAATCCCGCACGCAAAAAGGACCGCTCCGGGATCACGATTACTGTCGTAGTCGCTTTCAGGTGCAGTCCTTTTCGTGCAAGGAACTTTCTCATTTTTTCGGTTACCGGTATCCGGCAGCCATACTCATGGATGCCTGCGATATATGCCTGCTCGCCGTCAAAAACGCCAATCGACACCGACCGGCCGGAGAGGGCATCTACATTCTCGATGATGCCAGGCAAAAGATTGAATTTAGTCTCGTAGGTTACCGCCATCACGCCCACCTTGACCGCGGCATGGAAATCTTTACGCCGCCGGTGTAATGCCCGCGGAGTAGCTGCCTGATGAGCAGCATCAACGCGCCGCTCATATCACTCGCGACCGCGTAGCTTTTGGACATCCCGCCGATTGACTCAGAGCTGACACCGGCCAGAGTGCCGCCGGAGCTCATGATTTCCATGAATTTCAGGATAAAAAGCCGCGCAGAGGGCGGCAGTGCCGCCACCTCTGTGATGCTGCCATCGGCTATCCGGAAATCCGTGTTGTCGCTGAGCCAGTCAAGCGCAGCGGCAAAATCCAGCTCTCTGCCCTCTGCGAGGTCGTCTTTTTGGTATCCCATCGCCTCGATATTTGCCGCTGTGAGCTGAATCATCCCTTTGCCTTACCCTTCTTCTTGCCTGCCGGTGCCGCAGTCTGTTCTGCGGTCTGCTCTGCGGTCTGCTGCTCTACCTGACTCTCAGCCTCAGCCTCCGCAGCCGCGCGGCGCGCAGCGGCTTGTCGCCGCCGCAGGTTGAAAAATGTCGCGCTCATGGTTCACCTCAAATCTTGTGGCGGAGGCACACAATCGGAACATTCTTCGCGTCCTTCACGAGCTGCCAGTTGCTTGCCGTCGCAAGGTCACTGTTCGTCGCGTATGCCTTCGTCGGGGTACCCGTGAAAGAGACTCCATTCGGATGCAGCACAAAAGCCTTGCGGTTGATGAGGAAGTCCTCGGCCTTCAGCTTGTCGCGGTCGGTCTCAGTCGAAACAAGGCCACTCGGTGCTCCGCTGTCTCTCGTAAATGCCCCCGCGCCGATGAGATAGGTGTCGTACACTCCGGAGTTCACCGGCAGCGAGTCATCCACGATGACGCGGTAGCCAAGGTAGGTGTCAATATTCACCTTAAGGTCGCTCGAATACACCGTCTCAATCTTCTGCTGCTTCTGCAGCTTCGTGAAGTCGCGGAGTGCATGGCAATCGCCGTGATCTTTTTGTACGCGTCACCCATCAGGTCCTTTGCGTCAAGCGTCGCATCCACGCCAATCACGGCAGCGGCGCCGGACTGCGTCGAGATATCGAGCAGGTGCTTTGCAGTCAGTGCGCCGGACGCGCCGAAAAGACCCTTGAGCACGCTGATAAAGATAGCCTGCTCTCTCTCGAGCCACCAGTCCGAGACCATGTTCATGATTGCCGCCATCGGGTCAGAGCCGCCCTTCACGCGTGCGAGGTCAGTAGTACCCCACGCCTTCTGTCTGATCAGGAGCGTAGCTCGCTCGCTTCCGGTCTGCACGCCGTCCGGAGTGAGCGCATCCTCGCCGAAAATCTCATCATCTCCGGAGAGCGGCTTGTAGAAAGGCATCGTGATCATATTACCGCCCTGCGGCGTGCTGTTAATCACCTGTGCGACCCTTGCATCCGGAGCCGCGACACCCGACTGCACAAGCGCAGACTTCTCCGTGGTGCGCTCGTTCACATAGGTCGTGAAATGCTCCGGTACGACTACCATGTTTGCAAACTTCGTAATAGCCATTTATCTTTTCTCCCTTCGTTAGGTGGCGTCAGCCGCTGCCATGAGAGCCTTTGCTCTCTCGGGGTCTGTCGCCAAAATTTCCATCTGCTTCGAGTAATTGATACTTCCCTTCGCCCAGGGATTTCCCTTGACGTCCACTGCGCTTCCGCCCTTTTTCGGCTCGCCGCCTCCGCTCTGGAAGCGCGCCTTTACCTTATCGGCGACAAGCTTGTCGATGAGAGCCGCAAAAGATTTGACACGCGCTTTCGTGTCGTCTTCGTCCGCGCCGAGCACCAGAGAGACGATATCGTCCGCGATGTCGAGGCCCGCGGTTTTCAGCTCCTGCGCTGCGAGGTAGCGGTTCTTCATTTCCGCGAATTCCTTCTGCTGCGCCGCGAGCTTGTCTGCCGCTTCCTTCCGCTCAAGTTCCTTCCGCTCGTCCTCGGTGAGTTTCGCTTTCTTGAGCTCTTCCAGGGCAGCTTTCAGCTCTTCGTACTGCCTCTTGCTGTCCTCGAGTTCTTTCTTCTTTGCGTTGCCGACGCGGTTCGCCGCGCGGTCTCGTTCCGACTGCAGCATCTTCTCGACAGCTGCCCGCGTCTTCTCGTCGAGCCCCGCGAGCGGGTCTTCCGGGATTCGGCTCTCCGCCGTCCGGCTCTCCGGTGTCGTCCTCACAGGTCGGCAGGAGGTCCTTATACTCCTCCTCTGTGACCGCTCCGCTCTTCAAAAGCTCTTCCAATTTCGTCTTCTTCATACTGCTCCTCTCTGAGTGCTATCTTCGATAGCCCACTTGTGTTTTTCGGAGTGCGCGCCTCTTTCCCACCTTCCGGAGTGTCCGCCGGTGCGCCCACCAGTGCATCAAAAAAGCACAGCCGTTATGACTGTGCTTGCGTTGCCTATCGTTATGCCGTGTCTGCCTCATCTAGCCTCGGCAGACACGGTTAAAAGACCCTCTGCAGCCGCCTGCGCTTGAAGCGCGGCAACTTTTTTCCTATACGTCTCCTCAAGGGATTTGAAAAGAGCCCGATTTGAGTCAAGACCGGGCTTCCATGTGCCGTTCTTCATTGCCTTGGCGACTATAGCGGCCTCTTCATCACAGCATTGTATAACCAACGCCAGCCTTTTAGCCTTGAACTCATCTACAGTCATCTCTTGACCCTCCTATAGCCAATTTTATACGCGGTGGCGTTTCTAATCATAACAGCGTGCCAGTAACTCTCCAAGTCCCACCAGTCTTCAGGCGTTTCGTCTACCCGTAGATCCGCCTTACTTAGCCGATATATATATTTTACATCGGACCCTCTCAGTTCTTCAAGGTCGTATCGTAGGAACAGCTGCATATCGTCTGTGCTAAATGACCATAAGGTCTCTGTCGCAACATGGTTATGCGTAATATACGCCCCGCGTAGTCGCTCGCCTAAATCATAATCCGGAAACACGTGGTCAAGAGTTCCGGTGCACCGATATACTTCTCCAGTCTTCAAGATGACTAACGCTTCTTCATGATCTAGAGCTACAGCCTTCTCGTCAAAAGCATCCAGCTCTTTTGCAATAGCACGCACGTCCCACACAGGAATACTTTTGATTCGTTTAGGCTCCTCATGCAGAGGGACACCGGCTTCTGGGTCTCCTATTGTAGCCCCCAACCCCCATTTCTTTTTCTCCATCCGGTAGGTCAAAAAGCATCTGCAGTTAATGTCTTCTCCCGCGACTCCCATTTTGCCGGGCGCGGGGCCGCTTGCACCGGACGGAAGCTTGAAATCCTCATCGAGCGGGATCTCTACGCCGTCCATTGCTGCGTGATTGTAAAAACCCGGCTTGCCGCTCTTCCACCCGTGCTTTGTCTTATATCTACGGTTCGGCCGGACGCGCTCGTCCTTCATGGTGTTCCAGCGTTTCAGCATCTGGTAACCCGCAGGAGCGGCTTTCTCCTGCAGCATTGCCGCTGCGTCGCTGTTACCGGCCTCTCTGACTCTGTGCGCCTCAGTCCTCGCGATGCGGACCGCTTTGCCGTAATACCCGCCTGCGCCGTCTGCGCCCGCAAGGGTCTCTGCGATGCGCCGTGTCATCGTGTCGTAGCGGTCGCCCTGACTTAAGCCCACACCGACTGACTGCTTTATGCCGTAGATAATTTCTCCGCGCTTCTTCTCCAGACGGTCGGCAAGCGTGAGGCCGTTCACAGGGTTGTGCACCGCTTCCGCGATTACCTCCGGAGCGACTGCGCGAATTGTCTGGAGACTCTCCTGCAGAGCGTCGTCGGTCGTAGCGCGCTGCACCGCTGACACCATGCCGTCATAGCATTTTGCGTAGCTCTCTTTGGCAAGCTGCTCTATGATACGGCTCTCCTCGAGGGACGCGATGCCGGTGCTCCGCATGATCTCTTCCAAGAGCCTTGCGTCCATGCCGTCACGATGCAGCACAGCGTAGTCAATCGCGCCGGTCTCCGGATCCGCATACCGCGCATAAGATTCAGCGACACGCCCGCCAATCTCCTTCATGAGCCGCCGATAAAGCTTTTTGAGCTCTTTCACGGCGCTCTGCTCTCTGTGCTCTTCGATTCTCCGGACTGTGCTTAGATACCGGTTCAGCGCGTCGCCTGTGCCGCTCATTCAGCTTCACCGCCCTCGGGTGATACATTCACGCCCTTTTTGCTTGCCGCGCCTTCCTTGGCCGTCTCGTCGCTCTCAGGGGCTTTCCCGAAAAGGTTCAGCGCGTCCTGCTGCCGCTCCTCTTTCAGCGCAAGCAAGTAGTCGATATCGTCGACCGCGGAGAGCTGATTGTAGGCAATCTCATCCGGCACGCCCGCATTGATGAGCGCCTGCACGGCCTGCGCCTCCGAGAGCACATCGACCGGGAAATTCCGCTTGTACTCGACATACGCCTGCAGGTAGTCGAACGGAACGCTCTTTTTCATAAAGGCCGAGCCGAGCAGCCGGAACATATAAACGTCCGCGCTGTTCATTTTCGCCTCAAAAGCGCCGCACTTTGCCTCAAAGGCCGTGAGCTTAAATTTAAGGCTGATGCCCGATGCTGCATTGAAGGTTTCGTCGTTTAAGTTCGGCGTTTTGGAGAAGCGATAGATATTTCGCTCGAGGCGATCGAGGTGATGTTCATTGAAAGAGTCATTAATATCCTTCGTGAGGTAGTAAACCCGGTGCGTGCTGTCCGCATATCCGGGGCTAATCTGTAGCACACCGGCGCGATCCACCTCCGCAAGCTGCGCCTGGGAAAGTTCGCCGATGCCGTCAAGGACCTGCAGCGCGTGGGTGTTACCCTCAGCGTCGTTTGCGTTGTCCGATACGGTCTTGTCGTACTCATCGATGAGCGCCATGACGCGCTCTGCGCTGCTAAGCATCTCGCCATTCAGCGGGATCGCCTGGAGCGGGCAGAAATCGAAAAGGTGCTCTTCCTCTCCGGAGCGGAGAAAATTGCCGAGAGCGCCCTCAAAGTGATGCACGCTGTGCCCGTCATAAGCGTCCGCGTGCCACACCTCTGCGCCGGAGATACTCGTGGTTGCATAGTACCGGACAGCGTAGTCAGGCTCTTGAATCTTGTCCCGTGCCAGCACGATAGTCTCATACGGCGGCACGACCATCACGCGCTCATCGCCGTGCCGGTCAATATAGAAAAGCCTTCCGGCATAGCCGCACACGGAAGCGAACTTTGTAACTTCAAGGTTTACATCGTACATGTTGTTCCGTGTGACGAATTCCGAGAGGGCCTTTTTCGCCGCTTCCACCGCAGCCTCTCCGCCGGTCGCGTCCTCCGCGCTCTCATCCTCTGCATAGCTGTAGGACGCGGCTTTTCCGGCAAAATAGCCGACCATCACATCATTGATTTCGCCGAAAAAGTCGTTGTTGACTTTGTTATTCAGCTGCGGGACCGCATTGCCGCTGCCGTCCTCCAGCCCATCCGAGAAGCGCGGAATGCGCGAAAAGATAGGCACCTTGTCCTCGTAGCATTTATACCGTTCGTATAAATCCTTCGTGCGACAGCGGTTCAGCTGATGCGCATTGATGATGCGGTTTACGATGTCATCCGTAAAACCGTTTCGTCGATATAGTCGATGTACTCGCTGTAATCGGGATAATCGTCCGTTCTCCTCATAGTCTCGCCTTTCCGGGCTCTGCCCTTGCGCCGCCGTATAGCACTCCGATGCCGTAACGCATGGAGTCCATGCCGTGTGAAAATTCATGGTCGGGCTTGTCTGTCGGCTGCCCGTCGCGGCCTTTTGCCCAGCAATAATTCTCAATCTCTTTCTTGAATTCGATGCAGCGCGGATGCACGACAATCTGAAAATTCTGAATGAATTGAATACCGTGATTCACGCTGTCGCGGCCTTTCAGCGACGGCTCGGCCTTGAGGCCAAGCTGCCTAAGTTCCGCAATGGATTTCGGCTCGGCGCTGTCGCAGACGATGCGTTGCCCGCCGTAGCCCTTTTCGATAATCGCTTTTGCGATCTCTTGGTTTGTCGCTCCGGAGCGGTACCACTCATCGAAAACGTAGATTTTCTTCTCCGCGTCATCGACCAGCTCGCACACAAAGGCGTTTGGGTCCGTAAAGCCGAAGTCGAGATTGAACGCCGATTTCATGCCCGGCTTTGCCCGCAGCGCATCAATGTCGAAATCCTCGTACACGACATTCGTGTAAATCAGGCCTTCCGCAATTCCCCAATCGCCGTCGCCCTCGATGCGGTAGCGGCGCGGATTCTGTTCCTTCATTTTCCGGAAAATCGCGCGATCGGCCTCATCCAGCCACTCATTGCATTTCCACGTTGTGGTTTTCGTGAAAACATCGTCATCTGGAGCATCAAAAAAACGCTTTTTAAGCCAGCTGGTCGCGCTCCAAGGGTTAAAGGTCAGCGTGATTTGCTTAAAGTACCCGTCCGGTACCTCGCCTCTAATGGACATGTCGAGTTTGTTGAAATCGTCTTCGTTTGCAAGCTCAAAACTTTCCTCTACCCAAACCCAACAGAGAACTCCGTAGTCGACTGAAATGGATGTGATTTTCAGACCGTCGTCCAGTCCGCGAAAAAGAATTTTCTGCCCGGTGGAGCGGCGCGTAATCTGCATCGGCGATACCGTACAGTCGAAATACGCATCTACTCCGAGGCGGTGAATCGCCCACTTGAGGTCAGAGAAGACCGAGTCACGCAAGGTATTTGAGTACCGGCGCACGCAAAGGGCGTTGCTTTCCGGATACTGGAAAAGCCTGAAAATCAAATTGAGTGCTGCAGTCTTGCTTTTCTTGGATCCGCGGGAACCTTTGCACACACGGTAGCGCTTTTTTGTCTTCCAAAAATCCGCGTAGCCGGTGCCCACAAGCTCCTGCAAAGATAATCGCGTCAGGGGCACCGCCTCCTTTCATGCACTAAAAAGAGCGGTCATACTGCGATGTCCGCTCCGGTGTCTGGGCTTTCCGTGTCTTTTGTCGCGTCCCAATGGCCGTCCGCGCCTACGTAGTAGTAATACGGCGCTCCGCCGACGGAAGGCTGCGCGCCGCGCACATAGGCGTCTTTCGCCATGAGACCGGTCTTCGTGAGGTAATACTGCGCGCCCTGGTAATCGAGCCACTGCCCGGAGAGCATACCGCCGTCTCCGGCGAGGTAGTACCAGCCCGCTGCATCCTGAAACCATGTGTCACGAATAAGGTTTCCCGCGTTGTCGAAGACGTACCAGCGACCGCCGATGTATTTCCACCGGCCTGCGACAAGCGCGCCGTTTTCGTCGATGTACTGCCACGCGCTGCCCTTCTGCTGCCAGCCGGTGTGCGCGTTTTCTCTGTGCTTTGCGCAAGCAGTGTAGGCACACCACGACGTGAACTCCGCGCACCAGTACACGCCATTCATGCCGTACCACGCGCCGTATTTCGTGTAATTTGCGTCGCCCGGATTGCCGGTCTTGCTCTCCAGCTGAGCGGCGCTCGCCTTTTCCACATAGCCGACCTCTCCGAGAGCCACCGCAATCAGCTCTTCGGCTGTGCAGGTATCAGCGCCATAGCGCGGGCGACCGAAGCCGTCGATGAGGTGACCACCGCCGACCTCAGAGGGTGAAAAAACATAGGTTTTCAGCGCCACACACCCGCCGTCGCGCGAAAAATACTTGCCCGCGGAGGTATTGCCCTCTGCGGCCGTCATCCGGATTCTGCCGAACGGAAGGTTCTCGACCTTGACGGCGACGCCCACGTGCGCAATGCGCTGCTTTTTGGCGCTGTAGTAGTAGACCCAGTCTCCGGGGAGCGGGTCTTTATAGTATCTTCCTGCGCGGACGAAGTAGGCCTTGCCCTCAGGCGTATAGGCCGTGTATCCGCCGCACAGGAGTTTCTGTCTGCCTGATATGAATTCATGCTGCCTCCTACTCTTTCAGGTCATCCACGATAACCACCGCGTCCATCGTGACGCCCACATTTTCTTTGAAGATTCCATACCGCTTGCCGAGAAGCTCTGCGGCTTTCAGCCGGTCTTTCGCGGCTACGTCAATCGCTGTGATGTCCTGCATGCCGTCGCCGATCAGCTGCAGCGTCTGCTCGCGCTGCTCACCGCGCATGATAGACGTGAGGTACTCTAAGACCTCTTGCGCGTCCGCAACCTTTGCGGAGTGCAGCTCATCCAGCAGCTTTTTCAGATACGCTTGTACCTGAGGGTTCTTCATGAGGGTGGTGCTTACCACCGTAACGCTCCGCTTCGAGTACCCTGCGCGGATAGCCGCCTGCGACGCATTGCCGTCAATCAGGTATTCCTCGCAGAATCTACGCTGTCGTTCTGTCAGCTTTCTTGGTCCACTCATCGCAAGCTCCTTTCTCTGAAATAAAAAAAAATCCCCGGCGGGCAGGAGGTCGCCTGTCCATCCCGAGACCGGGCTAGGAGAATCCCGCCGGGAAATAAAAAAGGCGACGGAGTTCCGTCACCTTCTTCACCCTACACTATAGCACAGTTGACATATAACATTCACTATGTTTTTACTATCATTTACTATATACATTTTTACTGCATAATTGCATATTGCTCAAGTGCCTTAAGCCCCTTTCTGTGTAGTACAAAAGCGTGCTGCGGCGCGATATTCATCTCTGCCGCTATCCGCTCGAAGCTCTGGTACTCGACATACCGGCGATACAGCACTTCCATCTGCAGCGGGCTGTCGAGTTTCTGGATCAGCCGAATGGTGCTGTGCTTCTCGTCAACGAAGGTGTCGATCTCCGCATTGATTTCCTGCTCAAGGGCGATTATCCGGAGAACCGGAGTCACAAAGACCGCCTCTCCGGAGCCGCTCGACTGTACCCGCTCTCTCGAGGTATCGAAACCCGCGACACAGGTCGATAAGGCTCTAAGCGACTCCAACTCTCTGAGCTTTTGATTGATCACGGTATCCAGTAGCTGGAGTCGCTGCAAGTAAGCTTTTACATCCATCTCTTTCCCTCCTCTCGAAGCAAATCCAAATTCTCCCCGCAAAGCTCTTTATTTGCTTTCGTCTGCTTCACGCACCGGAGCGTCTCCCTGTAGCTCGCTGAAAGCTCTTTTGCGGAGGCCTTTGCTTTCTTAAGCTCTTCCGGACTAAGCGTAGCTCCGGACGGGCGCTTGCCGGTCTCTGCCATCCGCTTCGCCTCGTTTGCTTCGGTCTGATAATCGATGCAGCGCTTGCTCGCAATCCTCCAGAGCTCCGTGTACTCTGCTTCACGGCGCGTAAGATGCTCACTCAGCTGCTCGAAAAGCCTCGGACGGCTATGAAACTCTGCCTTGTCGATGAGCCTCAGGAAACGCTTAAAGCGCGCCACCTTACACGGCAGAAATTCGTCCAGGTCAAAAATCATACTGCATTCATCATCCTCGATTTTGAGCCTCAGCTCCTCCATGCTCTCTCCTTTCTTTCAGCGCCCTCATGAGGGACGCTTGCGTAACGTCTTTGCTCTGTAAAGCCCTCATCACCTGCTCATCGACTGTGCCGGTGGCAATGAGGTGGTGTATGATTACCGGCTTTTCCTGCCCCTGCCTGTGTAATCTCGCATTTGCCTGCTGATAGAGCTCAAGGCTCCATGTGAGCCCGTACCAGACGATTGTGTGCCCGCCCTCTTGAAGATTAAGGCCGTAGCCGACACTCGCCGGATGTGCAAGCAGCACCTTTATCTTTCCGGCATTCCAATCGGCAATGTCCTTCTCAGTCTCCAGCGTCCGCGCTTCCGGAATTTTTCCCTGGATAGCGGAGAGGTCGTGCTTGTAGCTATAAAAGACCAACACGGGGCTGTCGGTCGTGTCGACGATCTCCGATAGCGCCTCAAGTTTTGCCTCGTGGATTTTCACCGGTACGCTGTCCACACTGTAGACGCTGCCATTTGCAATCTGTAAAAGCTTTCCCATGACCGCCGCCGCATTGAGTGCTGCAATGTCCTCATCGTCTATCCGGAGAAGCTGCTCTTCCTCCATGCGCTTATATGCTGCCATCTCGGAGGCAGAAAGCTTCACGGGGATTACATTGTCGATTCGCTTCGGCAGCTGCAGATAGTCAGCAGCGCTCATGCTGATGCAGATATCGCTGATTTTCTTCTCGATAGTCTCCTGCGCTCCGCGTACCGGCTCCCATTTGTACGTGGTATAGCCGTTTCGGGCCCCCGGCCGGAAGTAGGTCTCGCGATACGCGCCGATCGTCCCGCCAAGACGCTCGCCCCTGTCGAGAAGGTAAATCTCCGCCCAGAGGTCCATAAGGCCGTTCGGCGACGGCGTGCCGGTAAGGCCTACCACGCGCTTTGTGTGCGGAAGCACTTTCCGGAGAGCCCGGAAACGCTGCGCCTGCGGATTTTTGAAGCTCGACAGCTCATCGACCACAATCATGTCAAAGGGCCATTTTTTACGCCGCTGGTAAGTCTCGACAAGCCATTTCACATTATCCCGGCCGATCACATAGATATCGGCGTCCGCACTCAGCGCGCTTAGGCGCTGCTGCTCGGTGCCAAGGACTTTGGAGATCCGGAGATCCTTTAGGTGGTCCCATTTTTCGTGCTCCCTTGTCCATGTGTCCTCTGCGACGCGCTTCGGCGCGATAATCAGGACGCGCGACACATCGAAACAGTCGTACATGAGCTCTTGAATGGCGGTCATCGTGATAGCGGTTTTGCCGAGACCCATGTCTAAAAACAGCCCTATGCTAGGCTTTTCGACAGTCAGCGCGATTGCGCGCTTCTGGTAGTCGTGAGGTATGAACTTCACTTGGCATCACCTCCTTCCTCTCAGCTCTCGTATAAACGCTTCGGCCTCGGCGCGTCCGGTGATTGTCCGGACATCTACGCCAAGAGCCCGAAGGCTTTTCTGCTGCCATACCTGTATGGGCGACAGCCGGCCCTTTTGCGCTTTCAGCTCTACCAGATAAACCCTGCCGCCCGGAAGAAAAATGATTCGGTCGGGCACACCGTCATTTCCGGGGCTTGTAAATTTGAGCGCTCTGCCTCCCAGATTTTTAATCTGCTCTCGCAGCCATTTTTCAATTTCTCTCTCTCGCATTTCTCTCCTCGTGGAACAAGTGGAACATTTTTCCTATATACGCGCGTATATGCGCCTACGCGGGCGTTTTTCGGGCGTTTTTAGGTAAATATCAATAGTGTATAGGGAAAAGTTGTTCCACTTGTTCCACCCACCTTTCAACCCTAGTGTTTATGCGGCTTTACGCCGTGGAACAAGTCTGGAACAAGTAGCGGAACAAGTCCAAGTTGTTCCGCTTTTGGCTCGGCGCCGAGGTGGAACAAGTCAGACTTGTTCCACTTGTTCCACCTACTTGTTCCACCTACTTGTTCCACCTTTTTGCTCATTCCGGCCGTCTATAAATCCGCTGTTTTCCATACCCTGAAATCCTCTCAGACTCTCCGGTCCTCTCCCATCCGGATAACCGCGCCATAATGGCAGCAATCTCATACCCGTCTTGCTTCTTCCAGGCATTTTTAGGCCTACCGAAGCACTCCACAAAAATCTCCTTTGCGCAGACACGCGTCCGCTGCATCGTGCCTTCCTGCTGTTTCGGCGACAGCACGTCCCGCTGCCTAAAGTAGTCGCAGCGTTTGTCCAGGTCCCAGCTGTACCAGTCCTCGGGTAAAAGCGTTTCGAGGTAGTCGATAACCTCGCCCTCGCGGTCGTCATACTCAAGTGCTGCCTGCTGTGCCTTTGCGGCCTCTTTTTCCATTTCAGCATCGAGGAAGCTATCCTCTCCGTCCGTCGCATACTGCACAGCCTCAGTCCATATCTGCGACCGCACTTCCTCTGTCATATCCCAGATAGACAGCCGCCCGCCGCCGTTTACCGTGACCGGCCAAAAGCGCCGGTTGCCGGTCGTATCACGCAAGAAGCCCGTCGTTGAATTCGTCGTACCGCATATAATCGCCGTGCGCGGATGGCGCTCGACTACGCGCCCGTAGGCCGCTCGGTATTCATCCACCTGCCTGCTGATAAAGCCCTTCATGATGTCAACGTCGGCTTTTCTCGTGCCCTGCATCTCTCCGATTTCCATGATCCAGACACCCTGCAGCTTCTCGGCTGCGGTTTTATCCCGCGTGTCTGCCAGGCTTAAACTGTCGCTGAACCACTTGCCACCGAGCTTTCTAAGCAGGGTGCTCTTTCCGATTCCGGGCTTTCCGTCGAGGACAAGAACCGTGTCGAATTTACAGCCCGGCTCCCACACACGATGGACCGCGCCGATCAGCGTCTTCCGCGTGACCGCGCGCGTGTATGGCGTGTCTTCCGCGCCGAGGTAATCGATTAAAAGCGAATCGACTCTCGGTGTGCCATCCCATTCGGGCAAGCTCTTGAGATAGTCTCTAAGCGGATTAAAGCGCCGGCCGTCGACTGCGCGCGTGAGTGCTTTCACGAATTTGTTTTCCGGAAATTGCACGCGGTAGGTGTCAGCAAGGTAGATGTAAAGCTGCGCCTCATCCGCATCGCGCCAGAATTTGTTAGGGTGCTTCCACGGAAGTTTTCCCTGAATTTCGATTGCGCCTGTCAGCTCATTAAAGCGGATGCCCTTAAGTTCAGGAGCGTTCTCGAGAATGAGCGACGCATTTGTGATTACCGGCCGGATGTCGCCGTTTTCAGTCCGGAGAAGCTTTTTTGTCCAATCCTCATCCGGCGCTGCTGCAGTCTCGTCTCCGAAGTCGAGCACGGCGCTTTCCTTGTGGTCCTGGTCAAGCGTAGACACCGTGTCGGGATCCGCTGCGGCGAATTCCGCCATCGCTTTATAGCTTTTCGCGTCCTTGCCGCTCTTCCCCTCCTGCCCTTCGTCGAGATCGCCGAATTTGTGAATGCGCACCAGGTCGAAGGCATTGCAGAGCTGCCCGCTCGCAGGGTCGGTCGAGTGATTCGAGTAGGCAAAAAGGTCGCCGTCGTAGACCACAAGGCCGGAGGCCGTCGTGCCTGCAGCATAGGTGTAGCGGTCAGGGCGTGCGGTCTCCGTATAGACCTCAGGCAGGAATTTCGCGATTGCCTCCGGAATTGTGTATGTCCGGCAGAATGCGCCGACGATGCCTTTTTTGGCGGTCGGGTCGCCCTGCTTGTCCGCCTGCTTTTTCCGGAGACCGGTCATCCGTGAGGACTCCGGCCAGTAGCTCGTGTCCATCCAGTCCGGATACTCGGCTAAGACCTCATCGGCATTAAGAAACGGCGCGTCGTAGGAACGGAATTCCGGCTTTACATCCGCGCTATTGCTCGGCCAGTACATGAGCCGCGCGGGCTGGAAGGTCGAATCGTCGAAGTAGTCGATGCCGATTTTCTCTGCGATTTTACGCGCGATAGCCTCGTACTCATCCGGCGACACCGCACGGGATAAGGGCATGATGAGCTAAGCCGCGGCTTGTCCGGCGTGTGCTTATGCGTCGAGTAGACCGCCATCGCGCAGTCAAGGTCCAGATTGTCCATAAGGCTTTCCCAGAGGTCAGCCGGAGGGAAATCGAGGTCGAGCGTGAGGATCTGACGGGCTACTACGGCTCCGGTCTTTCTCCGTCCGTCCTTTAAGTGCCCGCCGACAAAGCCGCCGATGTCCTTAATTCTGTCCTGCTCGCTCTTCGGAAGCTTCATATACTCGGCGCGGGTCTCAGGCGTAGTCACGGACGTAGAGAGCCGCTTTAAGAGCTCCGACCAGAGCATTTCTTTATTCTTCCATGCCGTCTCAAAGCGGCTCTTGCCTATGGAAATCAGGATTTTGCCGTCATTTTCCATCAAATCCCCCCCCCCATCAATCTTTCTTATAGAAATCTGTCTCGTAGGTGTCTCCCTTAAGCGGCAGCCCCGGAGCCCAGTCAATGTCTTGTCCCATGATGTCATTAATCACCGCGGCGGCATCGGTGTCTTCGCACGGTACATCGACGATCATTTCGTCGTGCACATGCATCACGATTTTGTACCCAAGCGCGCTGACGCGTGTCATAGCGACCGCCAGACAGTCCCGCGCAGTAGCCTGAACAATATTCTCTACCAGCTTTCCGCCGTAGGTCTCCGTCTCTCCCCAGGCTTTTGTCTCCTGGTTTACGCCCATGTAGGTGATGCGCTCTCTGCCGTCGCGCGGATCCATTTTTAGCCGCGTACTCCAGTAGCAGAGCTTCCGGCCGCCCGGAAGTTTTATAAAAAGGTTGCCGTTGATATAGCTAAAAGCGATGCCGCGCGGCATCCGCACGGTCCGGTGCTCTGTGATAGCGGTCTTTGCAGCCGTCTCGCAGAGGAACCAAAGCTTTTTAATCTTCGGATTTGCCGCCCTCCACGCATCTACGATGCTCTGGAGTTCCTCTTCCGGAATAGAGCCGCTCCGGTCCATGCGCTTCATCGCGCCGACTCCGCCCTGATAACCGCAAGCCAGTGTAGCTACCTTGCCTTTTGCCCTAAGGTGCCCATTTACTCCATGCTTCTCGACCGGCACGTGATACATCATTGCTGCAGTCTCGCAGTAGATGTCTTTTCCTGCGCGGAAGGTGTCAAGCACCCACTCTTCTCCGGCAATCCATGCGACTACTCGCGCCTCAATGGCAGAGAAATCGGAGACCACAAAGCGGCAGCCCTCAGACGGCACAAAGGCCGTCCGGACAAGCTCCGAAAAGACAAAAGCGGTTTCTCCGAAGAGCGTTTGCATTGTGTCGAAATCTCCCGCTGCCGCAAGCTCTCTCGCAAGGGCAAGGTCCGGCAAGCTGTTTCTCGCGAGGTTATGCGTCTGCACAAGCCGTCCTGCCCAGCGGCCTGAGCGGTTCGCTCCGTAGAACTGGAGGATTCCGCGGAGGCGGTCGTCTGCGCACACTGCTGCAAGCATCGTGCTGTATTTCGCGACACTGGTCTTGCCGAGCGCTGTCCGGATTTCGAGCACGCGCCGCACATTGGCGGGAAGGCTGCGGTTTTTAAGCACCTCTTCTATCGTGTCTTTCGTGACGCTGGTCATACCGACATTCTGCTCTGCGAGCCAGCGTTTTAGCTGCGCCAGGCTATTCGGGTTTTCAAGCCCCGTGATTGCCTGCGCCTCCGCCTGCAGCTCGCGGCTCCGTCTCGCGTCATAGTCGACAATCTTCTCAATCATTGCGACGTCCAGCCGCACGCCGCGGTCATTCATGCGCTGGTCGAGCTCCCAAAGCGCCTGCTCATTCTCCGGCGTTTTGTACGCGGCGAGCCGTTTCCGGATTTCCGTCTCTGAGACCACGTCCTGCCGGTTATACTCGATATAAAGCTTCCATTTCTCCGGATCATGCTCCGGGAGGTTTCTTCTTCTGCCACCGTTCGCCCGTGTGGGCTTACAGGGCTTTGAGAAATACTGGATGAGCGCTTTACCCTGCGGGTCTTTTAGCTTGTCTTCCGGCAGGCCAAGCGCCGCTCCGGAGCTTGCAAGACTGCCGGGCAAGCCAAGCGTCAGCGCTTTAATCATCGTGCACTGCCATTGCTCGGGCGGCATAGGCTCCTTAAGCCACCGTGCAAGGCAGGTGCGCTCGAAATTTGCGTTGTAGGCGGTCTTTAGAATATCGGGATCCGTGAGAGCCTCGCAGAACTCGCGGAGCTCTTCGTCTGTATCTCTGTCAATCGACATCGTGTCGATTACATGCACTTCGTCTTCATCGTCGTAGCTATAGCCGATCAGTAGTACATCAAAGTCCGGCGCCTCCACGTATCTGTAGACGCCGGACTCGATGAGATCCACAGAGCTATACGTCTCGATGTCGACGCCCATCACTCTGCGCATATGCAGCTCCTCTCTTTAGAAATCGTCGTCCTCATCGACCTCGAAATCATCGCCGAAATCGGTCTCAGCCGAAGCGTGTGTGCCCCCGAGCGGCTCATCGTCCTTTATCTTCTGGATGTTGTTGAGGCCCACGCCGACGCCGCGGTTTCCGTTGGTGTTGAAAGCGTAGAAATTGATGGACGCGCGACCCCAGCAGCCGGAATAGACCTCTTCGGGGTCAAGGATTTCGACACGATTCTTGTCGACAATGCCGGGCTTTTTCGTGCTGTTCGCATTGAGGAAATACATGCGCTCGTACTCCGGAGCCTCTGCTGCTCTCTCCTCGTCACCGTCGCGGAGCGGAAGCTTAAGGCTCGCGGGCTTCTTGCCGCCCCACTTGGAGGCAATGCCCTCCTGTACAGCCTCGTCGATCGCTGCCTTCAATTTCTTCACCAGCTCCTTGTCCTTCTTCGGGATGAGCAGGCAGATGCTGTATTTCGCATCCTGTTCTGCCTGGAAAGAGCGGCTGTTGAAGACATTTACATAACTGAAACGAACCAAACCTGTGACAACCTTTGTACTCATAATCAAATCTCCTTTTCAAAATCGGCTGCTGCCGAATTAATAGCTTCTCTCTTGTCACTCTCCGGCACTAAGACCGGTTTCCCCGCGGGCTTTACGATGAGCTCTCCGAGCGTCTCAGTGAGCTTCTTCTTGCCCACAAGTTTTTCCATTGCTGTAATGCCGTAGAGCTTCCGCTCGTAAAGCATCGCTTCGTCATATCCTGCTGCCTTAAGCGCATCGGCAACCTTTAAGGTGTCCGCGAACTGTCTGACTGACCGGCCCTCGACAAGTTTCCAGCCGTCGAAGTGCCGGCCCTTAAGCGCCTGGTCAAGCGTCCACGCCTGCACTGCATCAACCCACGATTTGAGCTCTCCGGCGCGCCCTAAGATTTCGCCGATTTCCTCATCGGTGAGAAGCGCGGGGTTTTTGAAATCGTCCTTTGCGATGGCGAGGTTGTGCTCTGCAAGTGCTCGGCAGCGTACGCTTACCGGGCACCAGCGGCACCAGTCTCCGCAGGATACGTGCTCCGAGCCCTCAAAGGCCTCCTTGGCTCTCGGTGCTACCTCTGTCTCTCCCCAGCGTAAGAGGTCCTCAAGCGGAAGCTCTTCGGTGCTGATATGACTGAGGCGCGGCTGGATGATGGTATAGCGCGCGGTGTCGAAATCGTAGATATCTCCGAAGAGCGCCGCCGCGCCGAGCGCATAAAGCCTAAGTTGCGGATTGCCCGGCGCGTCCACTTTCACGCCTTTCCCGTATTTGAGGTCGATAACCTCGATTGTGCTGCCGCCGATGATGACAGCGTCGCTTGTGCCGAAGGACTCCGGAGCCCAGGCATTCAGGTCAAGCTGCTGCTCTACCATGAGCTCTGCATCGTCGCCCGATGCTGCGAGCCGCTCCATGACCGTATCTGCATAGAAATCGGTCGCTTCGTCCATCTCGCCGCACCAGTACTCGCTTTTCCGGAGCTCTTCTAGCTGTCTCTCATGCAGCTCCTGAGTAATCTCTCCGGAAAGCATCCGGAGTTTTGACTCTGCGACCGCATGCGCCAGAGTACCCTCTGCGGCGTAGGGGCTCTCAGGCGGCTCCGGAATCCCTGCGCTCAGTGCGATTGAGGCAGGGCAGCTAAGCCATCGCTTGGCGCTACTCGGCGAGAGCAGCGCGTGATCACTCGGCATTGAGAGCCTCCTGCGCCTTTTCCATGAGTGCCGGTAAGTCCTCAAGTTTCACCTCGGTGAGCTTGGAGACACCAAATTCCTTGATGAGCTCCTTCGCGGCATTTCCTCCGGTCTTTTTGTTGAGCTGTGCAAGCGTCTTGCGGACCTCAACGCGGAAATCCTCGGTGACTGCCGGTGCCGCTGCCTTCTTCGGTACCTCTGCCTCCGTAGACGCCTCTTTCCAAGGCATTTCTTCCTTCGGTGCGGACTTCTTTGCCTTCGGCGCTTCCGGCTCTTCTACGGGCTTCTGCGCGCGCTGAGGGGCGACTACCGCCGTGCCCTTAAACGCCTCGAATTCGTCGAGGGAATCAAATGTGACTGTAATTTTCATTGCTGCATTCCTCCTTATTCATCGGTATTTCAATTCCGGTCAGCTCTGTGAATTTCACCGCGCTGACGAAATAGCTCCATTGCTTTAGCTTCACGGCGTAACCCCAAGGGAAAACGCCGTCTTGTAGCCCCTGCGTGACAAAAGCTTTCGATTTACCCATGAGCCGCGCGACCAGGTCGACCGGCACATTCACAGCATCGTTCGGCCTTATCTCCGCGATCGGCGCGAACTGCTCGAAGTAGTCGTCCTGCACGCCGAGAGCGCGGGCAAATTCGCGCTTGCGCTCTTTCGCGGGCTCATTTTTACCGGAGAGGTACTGACTGATAGAGGATTTCCCGACTCCGGTGAGCGTTGAAAGCTCGGACTGAGTGAGGTCGAGCTCTCGCATCAGCTTTTTCAGCTTCTCTCCGAATGCCATGCTGCCCTCCTTACTCGCCCTGACTCAGCAGGCCGCCAACCTCTGCCGCGCATGCTGCATAGCCCGCAATGTCCATGAGGCTATCGAGCGACCCTTTCGGGTTTTCGATGACCCTCGCAATCTTGAAAAGATTCATCATGAGCGCCACATCCATGCCGGAGAGGTCCATCATGAAACCGTGAGTGCGATTCAGATAGTCGCTCCAGAAAATCGCGATGGTCTCAAAAATCTCTTTCGGAGAGCCATGCTGCTCTTCTCGCTCTTCGACGATGTCTCTCACATCCTCCAAATACTAACTTGTCCATTTGTCCCTCCTTACTCCGGTACATTCCGGAGATACTCTCCGCAGGCGTCTCTCACTGATTTCAGCGAGAGATTGACGAGCCTTGCGGCCACCTGCTCCTCTTCGTCATCCGCACCTGTGAATCGCTCCCCGACGCACACAATCATTTCGCGGTGCTCTGCGACCATTTCGAGCAGCTTGTCGAGCTCTTTTAGGTGCTCATCCCACACATGCTTCATGTCGCAGCCTTGTCCGGATTTCTGACCGGCAGCACGATCGCCTTGGCGCTGCCCTGCGTAATCAGGACCGGCGCGCGATCGGTCGTAAAGGTCAGCTTCACCGGTCGCTTCTGATCAAAGGCTTTTAATGAGCTCGCGAGAAGGCTCGGAGAAAAGCAGGTCTCAAGTTTCTCGCTCGCTTTGTCTGCGGGTTTGAGCTCCCAAACGCTGTCAAGATTCGGATAATCGCCCTTCTCGACCGACAGCGTGATGCTGTCGCTTAAGCTCCGGTAGGTCGTGGCATCCGCTCCCGCGGTCACCTCTACGTAGGCGGAGCGCTTGTCAAAAAGACCCGCGGGAGGACTTAGGAGAAACTCCCCGTGCTCTACGGAAGTCGAGAGCAGCGGCAGTGCGAGCTCAAAGGCTCTGACCCAATCCGTGCCGCGCACGTAAAGCACCCCGTTGTAAATCCTGCCGTGCGCCATCGTGCACACCGGTCTGCGCGGGTTCTTCTGGTCGATGAATGCGCGTGCAAAGCGCACAAATGTGTTCGCGTCCGGTGTACCCAGCTGAAAAACAATGTCTTTCATGCCGGTCACCTCACAGGCTCATGCCGATGAGCAGCGCAATCGCACTGAGCTCGGCAAGTGCCGCGCAGAGGACGATGAGTGTCCGGAGCTCGGCCTTCGCCTGTGCCTTTCTGGTTGCTTCGAGGCGCGCCCTGAGGTTCTCAATGGTCGCCTCATTTTCTTCCCTCTCTGCCTCGAGGAAGCTCACTTCCCGCTGTAGCTGCTGCTCTCTGTCTGCCTTCATCACGCGGATAAAGCCCTCTCCCGCTTTCACCGCCTGTCTCATCGCTGTATCTGTCATTCTTCTACCTCTCCTCCATATGCGAGCTCGTAGCTCTGTATCTCCTCCAAAGTCAACTGCCTGTCATACTGCGCATACCCCCATGCGTGCGTCCGCCCTACATCTGTTTTGACCTCGCGCCGTCTGCGATAGTCGCAGATACTCCGAAGGCCTCCGCACGGGATTGACCAAGGCCGCTGCCGCATCGTGTAGTACCGGTACTGTTTCATTCCTTTCGCCCCAGGAAGTCGTGCAACAGCTCCTCAAGCTGCTCGTGCGCGGTCACTAACCAATAGCGCACCACCGCTGCATGAAACGCATCTATTGCGTTGAGCTTGCTTGGGTCTGTCTTGTCCAGTCGGTCCTTCGCGTCCTTGATCAGTGCCAAGGACTCCAGCATTAAAGTCGCGTTACACATACCCTCACCTCCCGAAAAGCCTGCCGGGCGGAGCACAGCTCGTCCTCCGCACTCTCCAGATAGTTGGTCACGTCGTCATAGTCGGCGTCCTCTAAAAGCTCTCTCCGAACTGCTTTGATGCACTTCTCGATGATTTCGAGCTGCTCCGGTATCGGTCTTTTACTCATCTCTGCCCTCCGAAAACAGCTCCGGAATGTGGAGCCCCATCGCTGCGGCCTCGACGTGTTCCCGTGCCGACTCCAGCTGCTTCTCCACATCCTTGTAATCCAGACTTCCGGCAATCTCGGCCAAAGCCTCCAACGCGTCGATGCATTTCTGCGCCTCAAAACCCATCATGATACGGGTCACTTCTCTTGCGTTCATTTCTCTCCCTCCTCTGCGTCTAAAAACGCTTTGCGAAATCCGTCTATCACGCTCTTGGTGTGGTCGCTGGTCGCGGAGGCGGATAGAGCAATCACCGCGTCCTGCGCGTTTTTGACAGCGTGCGCGATTGATCTTTGCAAAATCGTGCGGGTCAGCTTTGCACCCTTCGGAAGCGAATCTCGTGCGGTAGCGAGTTCAGCCATCATCGTGACCGCAGCGTAGAAATCTCTGCATGTACTCGCTGCGCTGCCAAGCTCCTCCGCGGCCATAAACCCGTACTTTTCTTCCTTAATCGGGTCTTCACACGCTGTCATACCGGCAAGCGCCTTATGCGCTTCGGCGCGGCGCGATTCAATTCTTGTCGCTAGCGCGTCCAGCATTTTGACGTCGTTCTCCACCAGCCGGTAAAACTCGCTTTTTATTCTCGGTGCTTCCTTCTCTTTCGCGCCGTACTTTCTCCGAAATGTGCGTCGAACGCGGCGCATTCATCCATCGCTTGCCGGATGCCATTGGAAATGGCAAAAAGGTAGTCCGATTCGGTGTCGCCATCCTCTGTGTCTGCAATCTCGAGTACATTGAGATTATCGGTGGCATTTTCGTAGAGCCACTCAACCTTGCGCCACAGCTCCCCGAGTCGGTCGACGTCTGCCCGCACATCTGCTAAAAATTCCTTCCTCATGCCTCATCCCTCTCGCTCCGCAGTTTCTCGAGGCGCGCATCGAAGTCACGGCATGCCTTTTGCGCCTCGCGAAGGCACTGCTCGACGGCCATCGCGCCGGCAAGCCTCGCAAAAAGGTCGCGGCCGTGGTTGATGTCATCAACCCCAGCGTTTATCTGGTCGACAGCCGTGCCTAGCTTGGTCGTAAGCGCCTCCAGCAGCTCAATTCCTTCTTTCATGTCTGTGATAAAAGTTCTTTCCATCACTCTCCTCCGCACCGTACTTTTTCCGAAAGTGCGCGTCGAATTTAACGCAATCATCCATCGCCTGTCTGATGCTGGTAGTGACGGCCAGCATGGGGATGAGCTCCAAGCCAGATTCTTCCGCTTGATCTAAGCCCTCAAGCGCGTCGACCGCCTGGTCGTGCAGGCTTTCGAGCGTGTCCAGTAGATCCCCCAGTGCGTTGATATCCTCGCGAATCGCGCGCCAAAGCTCCACCCTCATGCTGCCTCCGTTCTCTCAATCATCGGCAGCACGCCTCTCCGCTTCAGCAAATCGTAGAGGAAAAGCCGGCCTTCGCTCGGCAAACGTCCGCCGCTATGAACCAAGGTTCTCCGTTGATTTCCGCAGCTCTAATCTCTCCGAATTCTGCGCTCTCAAAGATTTTCAGATCCTGCATATCTTTCTCTCCTTTTCTCCTTGAAAATCCAGTTTTGTTTCTTTTTAGTGTACTTCGGGCGCAAAAAAAATAGCATTACTCTCTGCGTCAGTAAGCTGCAGCAGTCTCCTTAGCGCCATAATCTCTGAAGCTTTAAATTCTGTCTCATTATTCAGCTTCTTCAAAAATCCAGCGTATGTAAGGCCACAAGCCTCCGCTACGTACACGAGCCGATAGCCCGAGTCTCGCAGCACGTCTCTTAACAGCTTAGAATCCGTCAAAGTCCACACCCCCCTTCCGTTTCTTTTTAGTGTCTGAAACGATGATACCTCCGCGATCACTAGAAGTCAACAACTTTTTATTAAATCATTGAAAATTTTTTATTATTGAACTATGATGTACATATCACATAGGAAGTGAGGTCGCCGTAATGTCAGAGATCGATGTAAAGCTCGGGCAGCAAATCCGATGGCATCGCGAACAACTGGGCATGTCTCAGGAAGAACTCGCGAAAAAGCTCGGCTACAAATCTAAATCTTCTATCAATAAGGTCGAGACCGGAAATCAAGGGCTAACCCAGTCCAAAATCATGCAATTTGCTGAAGCGCTTCAGACAACCCCGGGCGCGCTTCTTAGCTGGGATTCAGAAGCTCCTAATATTGAATACACTGATGAGCAGCAGCGTCAGATTTTCTCCGAAAACCTGCGCAGGCATATAGAGATGAAAAGGCTGTCGCAGAAAGAGGTTGCCGACGGCATCGGTGAATCTGTCCAAACCGTAAGTGCTTGGGCATGTGCCAAATCGCTGCCGCGCATGGGCAAGATTCAAAAACTCGCAGACTTTTTGGGCATCAGAAAAACCGAGTTGATAAACGAGCAGCCAGCCGTCCCCTCCTACTCCAATATTTTCCCGCTGCAACGCACACGCATCCCGTTTCTCGGCCAGATAGCCTGCGGCGAGCCGAGTTTCTGCAACGAGGACAGAGAAAGCTACGTCATGGCGGGCGCGGATGTACGCGCGGACTTTGCCTAAAAGCGCGCGGGGATAGTATGACCGGCGCGAGAATCATGGACGGCGATATAGTCTTCATCCAGAAAGACGCGGAGCTGGTCAACGGCCAGATCTATGCCGTGGCGATAGACGACGAGGCGACCTTGAAGCGCGTGTACTACGACGAGACGGCGCAGGAGCTGCGGCTACTCGCAGAGAACCCCAAGTACCCGACTATGGTGTACAGCGGGGAGCGCTTGGCGCATGTCCATGTGCTGGGCAAGGCTATCGCTTTCCAAAGCGATGTGATTTAGCAGGAGGTCGACAGTGAATCCGGATATAGACCTCGGTAAGAAGCTAAAACAGGCGCGCGAGCAAGCGGGGCTATCACAAGAAGAGCTTGCTCGTATGCTCGGGTATCAATCAAGATCGTCCATTAACAAAATAGAAGCAGGCGTGCAAAAGCCGCCGCTGTCCACGATTAAGGCTTTTGCTAAAGCGCTTGGCCTGAGCCCGAATGCAATCGTAGGATGGCAGGAGACCAGCGCGGCAGATTGCATCCCGACGCGCAAGCTGCCGCGCTGCCGCTTTGGCGAGACGCTGACACAGCTCCGGATAAGGAGAGGGTACTCTCAAAAGAGCCTTGCTGAAGCTTTGGACATCGGGCGCAGCCGACTCAGCATGTACGAAACAGGCCAAAGGGAGCCTGATCTCTCCCACGCTTGTTTTTATCTCCGATTTCTTCGGAGTGTCGACAGATTACCTTCTTGGAAGGGATGAGTGCGCGTCTGCCCCTGCAGCGGAAACTCCTGCACTTCATAGGCTTCTCTCCGTCGCCAGCGCGTCCCCTGTGAAAGATATCGGCATTGCTATAACGGTGCTAAGGGCTCTTCGGAGCGAGGCCACAGACAACGAGAGGTAAGAAGCCATGAAAAACCCAAACGGCTACGGGACCGTGACCAGGCTTTCCGGAAATCGCCGGAAGCCATGGGTCGCAAAGGAAGGGAAGTCCGGCCGGCAAAAACCGATTGGCTATGCCGCCACCAGAGAAGAGGCGCTCATGCTGCTCGCTACATATAATGCCGCTCCCTGGGACATCGACCGGAGCAAGATTACGCTGCAAGAGCTTTTCAACCTATGGCGTGAAAAGAAAGCACCAAAAATGGGCCGCAGTAGTCAGCAGGCGATGGCAGGCGCATTTAAGCACTGCGCGCGACTTCATACCACGCCGTACTGCCAGATTAAGGCCTATGATATGCAGACTGTATCGACGGATGCGGGTACGGCTACTCTACGCAAAGCGCGATTAAGACCTTCTGGAAGCATCTTGACGCGCTTGCGCTTGAGCTGGATATCGTGAGCAAGCAGTACTCAACGCTACTGGAGGCCGCGCCCGTGCCGGATACATCCCGAAAGATCTTCACCGATGACGAAGTGGCGCGGCTCTGGGCGCACAAAGATTTACCCTGGGCGGATTTTGCGCTTTTCCTTCTCTATACCGGATTCCGCATATCAGAGGCGCTCGGCATGAGGGTTGAGGATGTGGACTTTGAGCAGCTGACGCTGACCGGTGGTGTCAAGACCGCTGCGGGCAAAAACCGCGTTGTCCCGATACACTCTAAAATCCTGGGGATAGTAGAGGCGCGGGCCGCGGCATCGAAGCGCGGGTATCTCTTTGAGCATAACGGCCGCAAGCTGCCCCTGTCGGTATACTATTTGATATGGGGGCGCATCATGCAGGACACCGGTATGCAGCACGTCCCTCATGAGTGCCGCCACACCTTCCGCTCCAGACTCGACTCTGCCGGAGCAAATCGGGTCTGCATCGACCGGCTCATGGGGCACAAATCGGGAAGCACCGGAGAGCGCGTTTACACGCACAAAACGCTTGAAGAGCTCCGGAAAAACCTTGAACTCATAACAAATTAGTAACAAAAAAGGGCGAAAACCGCGTTAAATCAACGGTTTTCGCCCTCTTTGAATATATTGAATCATAGGCCTCCCATAACAAGGTTTGTCGATTTGTTTTCATCAAACCCTATTGTACCCCATTGCATTTCCGGATGCTATGCTTACCGCAATTCTTCAAAGAGCAACAAAAATCGCAGCAAATGTGAAACTACATTTGCTGCGGCGTCGTCCATGAAATACATTCAATTCTCTGAGCTACCTTCATCAGCTATTTCGTCAAAAGAATGATAGCGCTTATAAGCTGCGAATCCAGGCTTCCAACACATCAAAGCTGTAATCCCCCTTCAAGGCAATGCCGTCCCTTAGCACAGCGCCCTTACACTCTTTTCGATAGCGCTCCGGCATATCCCCGAAACCTCCGCCACCGTGCGTGCAAAAGGGAATTATGGTCTTTCCGCTCAGATTAACAGCCCGAAGGAAAGACAGCACCGGCGGTGCAAAGGTATGTAGCCAGTTCGGAGAACCTATGAAAATCAACTCTGCATCCCCAACAGGCTCTGCCCCTTCTTGAAGCGGCGGACAATATCCTCTCTCAATCTCTCCTCTGACTTCTTTCACAGCTGTATTGTAAGAATACGAGTACGGCTTTTGAGGCTTCAGCTCTCGCAATTCTCCGTCTGTCAGTAAGGCAATATCTTCCGCCAATTTTCTTGTGATGCCGGAATAGGAATAGAATACGACCAGAGTTTTCAAGGCAATCCCCCCTTTCTCCAAACAGGCTCGTCAAGGGCGACACAAGCAATCCGGAGAAAAACTACTTTCTCCATTTTTTTATAGAAGGATTTTCTAGCTAATCGTGATTATGACATTGGTATCGGCTTCCAGTATCTTTCGATAAAACGCTTTCATCGCCTCAAAGCAAGTTCGTAACTCCGGTTTGATTCCATCTAAGTCCGTCTGACTCCGGATGCCCGGATATAAATTGGCGGTGATACACGCTTCCAAGTTTAATTTTTTCAGCGCCTCTTCCATATCGAACGCCTCAAGCGCGGAAACAATGTCCTTCATCTTTGATTTTGTCGTGTACATCAGCGGCTCCGAACTTCCCTCGACGACAACTTCACCCATAACTGCCATGCCAAGCGGAGAAGCGCCTGTCGTCTTGTTTCCGCCTTCTCCCGTAAAGACAAAATGAAGAAGCTCCCACAATTTCCCGATATCGAGCACAATATCCGGTTCTTGCTCTCTGCTCTCAACTTCAACCGGACATGTATCTTCAATTCCGTATACAGACTTCAGCTTTTTCAGATTCCCATCACTGATATTCCGATAGCTTGCTTCCAGCCCCATGTGATATCTTCCCCTCAGACTTCAATTGCCGTTTTGAAATGTTTTTGCTTACATTTACACTGAATCACCAAAGTGTTCCGCTCTTCACTCTTCTTCAAATTCAAACAGTTCCTCTACGCTTTTATGGAATACCTTTGCGATATCCATGGCAAGTTTCAGAGAGGGATTGTATTTGCCGTTCTCGAGATGGACTATCGTTTCTCTTCTGGCTCCGACCATCTCCGCCAACTCGCTTTGCTTATAGCCTGCTTCCTCCCGATATTGCTTTATCTTGGTTTTTAGCGCCATAATTACATTCCCTTCTTATCGAAAAGCACGAATAAGGCCGTTCTTAAAATGCTCATGGTAAATAGCACCCCCAGTATCATCCAGCCCATACTTGCTGCATTTAGCAGCTCTACATGGGATAGTATGCCCCCGGCAAAGGCAATCACAAGCAGCAGGCAAAATACCACCTTGTAACAGATGGCATCGCAGCGCTTCATATTTGCGCTTGCAAGTTCATCCACCTGCTCTTTTTGATAGCTCAGTTTGCGCCAAACGAGGAGCACCAGAAGGAACAACGGAACGAGCTGCCACTTTGTGTGTGCATATTCCGGTTTCCAATCTGTTCTAGACCACAGCCAATACTGCCAACACAGAACCAGTATAAAGGCGGGTGTAATGAATAACTGCTCCGCTAACGAGACTCTCTTCATATGACTTTCCTTTCAAAAAGTGACTTTCCTTTCAAAAAGTGATGTATTTGTAACTTGTGTGATAAATATATCACTTCATTTCAGACGAGTCAATCCTATATGTTAGAAATATTTCACTTTTTGAGGTGCTGTTTTCTTAGGCCTCGAGAAGAAAGAACACAAGCATCTCAAAAAAGCCCTCTGCTGTATTGCTACAGCAAAAGGGCTCCCAATACAAGGCTCTCCGCGAGAAGGCCGGAATGTACGCGAAGAAACGCCTATCTGAATCAACGCTTTACAGCTGTTTATAAGCGAAGAAGCACAGCGTTACGAATTTGCATCCTCACTGCCGTTATCTTCCCGGTTTCCGCTCCGGGAGCGTACCGTGAAGAGCAACGCAACCCCCGCAAGGACACCGCACACCACATTCAGAAGAAACGCAACTCTTTCTGTATCACTTCCGCCGTTGACAAAATAAGGTTTCCAAGTTCCCCGCGTCAGAACACCGAATATAATTGCCACCGACAGGCCGTAAAAAATGCCGGAAATGATTCGCATCGGCAAAGTCTTGTAAATGACATTCTCCGGAAGATTACGCATATTCAGGAGAAGGGCAAATCCTGTGAGAAGCAGGTAAACAACCGAGACAAAGATGCAATAGGCAACAGAATCCGGATTCATGCTTTCAAACGCAATTGCACCGACAAGTCCGGTAAAAACACTACAGCTGAAAATAATAAAGGAACAGGAAATCTGTTTGATGTGTGTCAGGATTGCAATAAGCGCTTCTGTCAAGGCCAACACCGAAACAAAGCTCATCCACGGGTGTCCCGGAATCAAAGCCTGAATTGCGGGGTTCGTATTGCACAAAATTAGGCTCACAAGAAATCCGACCGCATACGGCATATACAGTATGATAAAGCCAAAGGCACTCAGAGCGATATTAACGCCGAAAAAGGCCAATACAATCACAAGTGCGGGCATATTCCCCCTCCTCCTATGCAAGCGTTTCCTCGAAATTATCCCGTTTCTATTTTATCATAGGCTTATCTCAAAATATATCTTGCTATTCTTAGTTTGATTGCATTTAGATATTTTATGATTTTATCTGATTTGGAATCAACATCAAACCTTCACGCCGATTGTCTCAAAATTTATGGAGCAAGTGTCCGCGTCCTTTCGGTAATGCTTCGAATTTTCCCCATCTTCTCATTTCAGCCGAATGGTACAAGCCAATCCTCCCTGTTCGCCGTTTGCAAAGAATAGTTTCCAGCGGTGCCAATCCGCCACCTGTTTTACAATCTTTAATCCAAGGCCATGCTGCCCGGTGCCGAACTCCCACTCATAGCCTCTGCTGTTCAGTCTGCGCAGAAGTTCTTTTGATACACCTTTTCCGGTATCACTAAGTTTCAGAAAGACATGATTTACGATCCTGATACAGCCGCATTTCAATCTTGCATCCGTCCGCATTATGTCGAATTGCATTATGAAGCAAATTCATGACCGCTCTCTCTACTAAATCTTCATTGAAGCAAAGTTCCGAATCCTGAAGGCTGTCCTCGATTTCGAGTGTGAACCGGTATCTATCATCCTCCGTCTGATTCATGATTTCTGTGAGCGTCTTTCGGAGGAAGCGACTGATTCTCACTTTCTTTTTTTCAAATTTCCCTGCGCCAAACTCCAGCTTGCCGGAAAGATTCAAATTATCCACGAGCCGGCGGAGCCGGATTCCTTGTGACTCAATGGATTTCGCTCTTTGCCTGACCTCTTCCTCCCGGGTCGAAGCGGCTATCATTTCCGCGTTGCCCATTACAATGGCAAGCGGTGTGCGAATATCATGTGATACGCCTGCAATCCACTCTGTACGCTCCTCTTCCCTTTGCTTTGCGCGTCGCTTCTGTATCCGGGTCGGAACTGCCACCAGCACAACGATATTGGACAAAAGCAGCAACGGGGCTATCTTCGCAAGGTAATTTAACAGGTTCACATCAAACTCAAGGGTATATTTCCATACCTGATCTTTTTCTCCTCCGATCACGAGCAAGCCCTGCTCGAAAACATAGCTGTGTACCGGATAATCCTCAAGATAATATCTGGCAAACTTGGCAACGTCCTGTAAGGTATAGGTTTTTCTGAGCTCTTCGGGGAGCGCTACACTCCACAGAATGTTTCCGTCTTTACCTAATATCATGGCAAACTGCCCGTGCTTCAAAGACTTTTCGCTCCTTGCTCATCCAACGCATACCTTCCGTTGTTTACCGACAGATGTGTCAGTATCTCCTGCGGATACTGATAATCGACCGAATGATATCGAATCGCCGCAATCCCAACAATCAGTAGATCCGTAAAGAACAGAAACGCCATCATCAGCACAATGCCCGTAAGCAGTTGCAGCCTATTTCCCAACCTTCGCTTCATGCTTCCTTCTCCAACTTATAGCCAAGCCCCCGTACCGTGATGAGATATTTGGGTTTTGACGGCTCTGCCTCTACCTTCTCCCTCAAATGGCGCATGTGGACAATCAGCGAACTTTCCAGACCAAAACTGCCGTCCGGCCAGAGGGCATCACACAGAGCGTCTGTTGTAACGATTTTCCCCCGGTTTCGGAAAAGAATCTGAAAGAGCGCCAATTCCTTTGCAGTCAGCGCGGTATCCTTCCCATTCCGTGTAACGGTTCCGGCATCCATTGAAACAAGCGTTTGCCCCAGACGAGCAGACTGTCCCGTCTCCTCAAAATGATAGCTTCGCCTCAGTACCGCGCCGATTCTGAGCAGCAGTTCCTTCGGAAGAAACGGCTTGGTAATATAGTCATCCGCGCCGAGTCCAAGCCCTTTTAAGCGTGCCGTATCCTCATCTCGTGCCGACAAAAAGATTACCGGCACATCATACAGATCCCCCGTCTCTTTCATCTGTGCATAGAAATCAAATCCATTCCCGTCCGACAGCATGACATCCAGCAGGATCAGATCGTAGTGATATTTTCGAAGCTTTTCTTTCGCCTCGCTGCAACTTCCGGCAACATCGACCTGCGAATACTGTTCTCTTTGGAGCAGCGCCACTACAATGTCTGTCAGCTCCTTTTCATCATCTATCGTTAATATTCTGCATTCGCTCCTATCCATATGCGAATCCTCCCGAATCTTTTTTCGTTGATTGAAACATCCCAAATATGCGGTGCTTTTACTATACGGTATCCCGACATTTCTCCCAAGGCTTTTGCGCTTTCTTAATGTAAGCATAAGGTAAGCACAAGGTTCGCATAGTCTTCATCGGATATCCTGTCATTGTAAAACAAGCAAGGAGGACGGAATACGATGAACTACATTTTGGAGACGAACCACCTGAGTAAACAGAGCGGTAACACCTACCGCGTAAACGATCTTTCCATGGCTGTTCCCGAGAACTGTGTCTACGGCTTTCTCGGGCCGAACGGAGCGGGCAAGAGCACCACGCTCAAGATGATTCTCGGGCTGATTCATCCGAGTCAGGGCAGCATCAAACTCTTTGGAACAGTTATGAATTCCGCCAACCGGCTGTCGATTCTTCGGCAAACGGGGAGTCTGATTGAAAACCCGGGCGGCTACGGGCACCTGACCGGTCTCGAGAACATGCAGATCATACAGAAGCTGAAAGGGGTCAATGAAGCAGAAATCAGCTCTGCGCTGAAGACCGTACGCCTCTATGACCAACGCGATAAGAAGCTCAGCAACTATTCTCTCGGCATGAAGCAGCGGCTTGGTATCGCTATGGCAATCTTGGGGAATCCGAAGCTACTGATTCTGGATGAACCGACCAACGGTCTCGACCCCGCCGGGATCCAGGAAATGCGTCAGTTAATCTGTTCTCTCCCGAAAGAAAGAAACATGACCGTTATCATCTCCAGTCATCTCCTCAGCGAGATTGAACAGATGGCCGATCAGGTCGGCATCATCCACCGCGGTCGTATGCTCTACCAGGGATCTCTTGCCGATCTGGAAACCCACGGAGACAAGCTGGAGGATGTATTCCTTGAAATGACCGGCGGGAAGGAGTCCTTATGAATCCGATTTCCACAATTCCAAAGCTGGTCTCCGTTGAGTTCAAAAAATCCCGACATAAACACTCTTTTTTACTGCTTGCGATAGCTGTCCTGTTGAATTACTTCTTTCTGTTTCGCGGAAATTCTCCCGATCGGCAGCATGGTACAATGTGTTCTATGCCATTCCGCTGATTGATACCTTGATTTTGTCTGTCCTGATGGCTGTCATTGCCAGTCAGTCGGTGGACATGGAACATAAGGGGAACATGTGGAATCTCCTGCCGACGCTGGAAAGCAGAGCGTCTGTCTATCTCGGCAAACTTCTCTATGGGTTCATACACTTGACCTTATTCTGCCTCTTGCAGATGGGAATGGTGATTCTGATGGGTGTCAGGCTTGGATATGAGGGCAATATTCCGTTCTCTCTGATCGGAAGCACCTTCCTGGCAGAGCTGGTCAGCGGAATGATTGTCTATCAGCTACAGTGCCTTTTGTCACTCCTCTTTCCCAGTCAGTTCGCAGCGCTTTCGATCGGCTTTGGCGGCACGCTGACCGGTCTGTTCTTCGCCTTTGTGAGCACAACGGCTTGGACTCCATGGTCCGTCCTTCTCTCCCTGAGTCCCGTCGGTATGGATTATCAGAGGGCAACAAGAACCATGACACTTTTCCTACGACAGATTACACCGCTTGAGATTCTGACCGCGCTCATTTACCTTTTCGGTATCTTCCTGCTTGGCCTGTATCTTTTTACAAAAACAGAACAAGGAACACTCAACATAGGCACAGGCAGGCACAAAGCATCCAAGTCCGTTCACAGCGGACTGCCTGTGGAACTGATCAAACTGAAGCGCAATCCCATATGGATTCCGTTTCTTCTGATTCCGCTGATTTCGGCAGTCATCGGAACCTTCAATTTCACGCAGAATCAGGGCATTTTGCAAAACAGCTGGGAAGATCTCTGGACACAGCAGTCCCTCTTTCTGGGAATATTTTTCCTCGCGCCTTTGGTTGGTATTCTTTGCAGCCTCCTGTGGCGGATGGAGCATCAGGACAGCAACTGGAACCTGATTCTGACCGTCACCACGCCGGAAAAGCTGGTCAAGGACAAGTGGATGACCGCTGTACTTCTCTCCTTCGTCTGCATTTTGTGGATTGCTCTCATCTATCTTTTCACCGGAAAAATCATATTGAGCCTTCCCGGAGAGGTCCCCGAACTGTTTTGGATTCGGATGCTAAGCGCCGCTGTCTGCCTCGCTGCTGTAAGCGCTGTGCAAAGCATGTTGTCCATGATTTTCCGCTCCTTCGCCGTTCCCATCTCACTTGCTTTTGTCGGGAGCATTGCCGGTCTTTGGCTGACCGTCAAAGGTGCTTATTATGCCTTTCCGTATTCAATGCTGATTTATGGGATGGGAAGCAGCTCGATTACCGGGGAATTGAATGTTCCCGTGCTTCTTGGCTCCTGCTGTTTCTATATTCTCGGGGCACTTATATGCAGCATTATATTCCTAAAAAGTCGGATGTACGAACGCACGTTTGACTTTCCTATAGCCGGGCGTCGCAGCAAGAATCCGGACTGCCCGAACCTAGCAATGTGGTGTCAGACCATCCTCCGCAGGCCCCTTCGATGAATCAGACAGAGCCATACTCCGAACCAAATAGAGCAGGCTCTACCGAACATAGCGTTTGGTAGAACCTGCTCTTCTTTGCGTGTGCAACAAAGATATTAAATCCGAATGATTCCGGTTTTCTGTTAGGATTGGCCTTGATTCGGTTTCCCATCAAATCGCTCTCACGAAAGTGTTATCAAAGGTTCATTACATATATCTGGCACGGATTCCGTTCATCCCATAAAGTCGGAAACACTTCAAACTCCTTGAAGCCGATCGACCGGTAAAACAGGTTCGTGGCATCATACGCAGCATAACGACCCATTTGTACCGTCTTCACTTGCATAAATGAGTAGCCGCTGTTTCTTGCCGCTTTCTTTGCCTGCTCGAACAGTTTTCGCCCTACGCCTTTTCTGTGCCGGTCTTTTAATACGCCCATCACAGAGAGTTCTACGGTTTCTTTTCCTGTCTCTTTCAGGCAAAGAAAACCGATCGGTTTTTCCGCAGCTAAGGCCGCAAAAAAAAGCTGCGCTGCGCTTTCTTTTATGTATTGTTCTCTTGCTTCGGGAATGCCGAACCACTCGGGAAGCGCTTCCAGTATACTTCGGGAAATTGTCTGCTTCTCTGCCGCTTCCTCGACACGGACAATTCTTATGCAGACAGCATCTGTTTTACCATTGTCAGCCACAAGGCGATACACAAAATTCAAGCAATCCGGAACGGTATCATCTATGTATCCGGAATCAACGAATCCGGCTTTCTCATAGACACGGATTGCCTGCACATCTTCCCTTTTTACGCATACCTCAACACAAGCATATTTCTGTTCTGCTTTGAGCGCGGCAAGAATTAGTTCTAATGCTCGAAATCCGTATCCTTGGCCCTGAAATTTCTTATCAATCATGAATTGCTGCAATTCATAGCAAGCCGGTTCATCGTCCATATCCCGTACCATAGCCAAGCCCACGGGAGTTCCGTCCGAAACAATGCCAATGACTTTTGCGCGGGAATTACGATAGACATACCCTCTTGCTATGATGCCGATATTACTTGCAAGAAATGTTCTTTGACTTTCATCAACGGTTAGTCCGGCGAAATCCATCCAGTTCTCTTCGCTCAATTCAATTAAGTCGACCATTTTTATTCTCCGGCCTTTAATGGTTCCTGAGATTCACTTTTAAGAAAAAAGCTGATTGCTCTTTTCTTATAGGAAACTGCATTTCTCTATACCTCAGAAATCGGAAATGTCGATCGGCGCCGATATCTTCTTGGCAACAATATAAAATCTGTGAATACTCCCCTCAAGCAATCCGTCTCTTTCAATTCTTTTCTGTGCCTCAAGCAAATGTTCAAAGCAGCTTTCAACGGAAAATCCCGGAAACTCCCATTCGATAATTCTTGCAAACCAAACAAGCGCTCCGACATCAAAGAAACGGATTGGCCGTCGGACTTCTCCGCTTTCCAGTATCTCAAAACCATGTTCGAGAAGTTCCGCTTTTTTAACCTCCAGATATTGCTTTGGATATGGTACTTCTGTGAGCTGAGGAAGCAGAAGCTCAACCAACTCGCGATCATTTTCGGCACCTACCTGCTGTGTTAGGAACAATCCTTCTGATTTTAATACGCGCTGCAGTTCTGCAACGTCATAGTCTCCATGCCGGTTGGTGACAATATCAAAGCTTTGATCAGAAAACGGAAGCTTATCTTCTCCTCCCGCCGCTTTGAACGCAATTCCCAACGGGAGCAAAACCTTTTTGCACAGTTCCACATTCGGCGGATAGCCTTCGATTGCCGCTGTATTTTCATAGGGGTGTCGGAACGTAAGCAAAAACTCTCCGCCACCGGTTTCCATATCCAACAGTTTCATGCTGTCGTTCCGATATTTTTGAATAATCTTTCCAAAATCCCACGGTAAATCATCTTCTTCCGTATACCTGCCATGAATATGAGAAAAATCCCATCCGTGAATACGGGCGATTTCCTCCTCTCTTTTCCAGCATTCCTTTCGTTGTTCTACCGTCATATGAACTTCCTTTAATGATCGTCGTAATGACCTCCGCACTGAATGACCGTAACTCGCCCCGCGTCCACTGTAAAAATCAAGCGATGCTTCTTATCAATGCGAACGCTCGCATATCCGGACATATTCCCCTTCAGCAACTCCAGCTTTCCGGAACCGGCCTGATATCCGTTCCGCAAGATTTCTTTGATTAGATTGTTAATCTTTTTACAGAGAACCTTGTCTCCCTGTAAATCGACATACTCTAGCCATGCATCCGATTGCCAATACAGATCTCTCACATCAGCTCTCCATTAGATCATGGCGAACTACCTCATTGTTCCGGACTTCCTGAATTCTCCTCATGAGTTCTGCCGCTTCTTCCCGGGTAAACCCATTCTCATCGCGAAGGGAAAGCTCATGCTCTGATTGCGAACTGCTTGCTTAATCAATGCGAGAGTCGCCGCCGACATCGTAAGTCCCAATTCATTGCATAAAGAACCGAACTGCTCTCTCGTTGTTTTATCCATCTTAAACGTGAAGTTAGACATTTCCGCTGTCTTAGCCATTTTATTCACCTCCCATACAAAGCATATCACCTTAAAATGTGTACTTCAAGTGCTTTACGTGTGCTTTCGTTCCTAGTAAGAACACAGATTCTATGATATCTCCATCATGAGTTGCTTATGTAAATATGCCTCGCGCCTTCATTGAATCCGGGGCTACATGCCCGTACTTCATCGTTTGCTCTTGCATCGGTCGAGGCAATATTTCGAAATACAAAAAGAACAGAGTCTACCCCACATACAGTTTGGTAGACCCTGCTCTCCTTAAGTCAGAATTATTCGAGTTCTATCGTCCCCGGCGGTTTCGAGGTCAGATCGTAGAACACGCGGTTCACGCCCTTCACTTCGTTCACAATGCGGTTCATGACGGTCTGGAGCACCGCAAACGGAATTTCCGCGCACTCGGCGGTCATGAAGTCGTCTGTCTTCACGGCGCGGAGCGCAACGGCGTAGTCATAGGTGCGGAAATCGCCCATCACACCGACGGAGCGTAAGTTCGTGAGGGCAGCAAAGTACTGGCTGAGCTCTCGCGCAAGGCCTGCTTTCTGAATCTCCTCGCGGTAGATGCTGTCTGCCTCCTGGACTATCTTAACCTTCTCCGGCGTGACTTCACCGATGATGCGGACGCCGAGGCCCGGACCCGGGAAGGGCTGGCGGTACACGAGCTCTTCGGGGAGGCCGAGCTCTAAGCCGACCTTACGCACTTCATCTTTGAAGAGGTTGCGGAGCGGCTCGATAATCGCGCGGAACTCAATGTTCTTAGGCAAACCTCCCACGTTGTGGTGGGACTTAATCACAGCGCCCTTGCCGAGGCCGGATTCGACCACGTCGGCGTAGATCGTGCCCTGGCAGAGGAAATCGACCGCTCCGATTTTCTTTGCCTCGCGCTCAAAGATGCGAATAAACTGCTCGCCGATAATCTTCCGCTTCTGCTCGGGCTCTTCGACTCCCTTAAGCTTCTCAAAGTACTCGGGGCCCGCATTCACGCGGATAAAGTTAAGATCATACTTTCCCTTCGGTCCGAAAACGGCTTCGACTTCATCTCCCTCGTCCTTTCGAAGGAGGCCGTGATCCACGAAGACACAGGTGAGCTGCTTCCCGATGGCCTTTGCCATCAAAGTCGCCGCAACCGAAGAATCCACACCGCCGGAGAGCGCAAGGAGCACCTTGCCGTCGCCCACGGTCTCGCGAATGCGCTGAATCTCCGCCTCTGCGAAGCTGTCCATGTGCCAATCGCCCTTACAGCCGCAGACATCATAGAGGAAGTTGTGAATCAGCTCTTTGCCGTACTCGGTGTGCTGCACTTCCGGGTGGAACTGCGTCGCGTAAATGTGACGCGCCGTATCCTCCATGGCCGCAACCGGGCAGTTCTCGGTGTGCGCGGTCACGGTAAAGCCGGACGGCACCTTGGAGATATAGTCCGTGTGGGACATCCAGCTGGAAATCTCAGCCGGAACGCCGTGGAACAGCGTTGCATCCGTCTTTACTTCTGTCTTGGTCTTGCCGTACTCGCTGACCGGTGCGGTCTCAACCTTGCCGTCCAGCGTGTGCGCAATCAGCTGTGCGCCGTAGCAGAAGCCGAGAATCGGTATGCCGAGCTCAAACACCTTTTTATCAATGTGCTGGCTCTCCTCTTTGAAGACGGACTGCGGCCCGCCCGTAAAAATGAGGCCCTTCGGCTGCATTGCCTTTAACTTGTCCAAATCGATGTCGGAAGCATAGACCTCCGCATAAACGCCTTCGTCGCGCACGCGCCGTGCAATCAGCTGGTTATACTGCCCGCCGAAATCCAAGACTATAATCTTTTCCTGTTGTTCGAGTCCCACGTCGCTCTCCTCTCTGAATAATCTCCCGTCATCATATCACATTTGCGGGCGGCGCAACAATCGGCAATCGTGTTACTCCGCGCAAAACGAGTATGCATCACGGTTAAACCAAAGCCGCCAAAGCTTCGGTATCTCCTGCTTTAGCGGCTTTATGTAATAACTCAAAGGTATTTTTTCAGATAGCGCCCGGTCCAGGAATTCTCGACCGCCGCCACTTCCTCCGGGGTGCCCGCGGCGACTACGGTGCCACCGCCATCGCCCCCCTCGGGCCCCATGTCTATGATATAGTCCGCCGTCTTGATGACGTCTAAGTTATGCTCAATCACAATCACGGTATTTCCGCTCTCGGAGAGGCGTCTTAAAATATCCACGAGCTTATGCACATCCGCAAAGTGGAGGCCGGTGGTCGGCTCGTCCAGAATGTAGACCGTGCGCCCGGTGCCGCGGCGCGAGAGTTCGGCCGCGAGCTTAATGCGCTGTGCCTCGCCGCCCGAGAGCTCGGTGCTCGGTTGACCGAGGCGAATGTAGGAGAGTCCCACATCCATCAGGGTCTGCATCTTTCGCGCGATGCTCGGCACGTTCTCAAAGAAGCTGCAGGCCTCTTCGACCGTCATGTTGAGCACGTCGTAGATGGTCTTTCCCTTGTAGCGCACTTCGAGGGTCTCGCGGTTATAACGCTTACCGCCGCAGACCTCGCAGGGCACATAGACATCCGGCAGGAAGTGCATCTCGATCTTCACGATGCCGTCGCCCGCACAGGCCTCGCAACGCCCGCCCTTGATGTTAAAGCTGAAGCGCCCTTTCTGATAGCCGCGCGCCTTCGCATCCGGCGTCGCCGCAAAGAGGTCTCGAATCAAATCGAAGACGCCCGTATAGGTTGCGGGATTAGAACGCGGCGTTCTGCCGATCGGGGACTGGTCGATCGCAATGACCTTATCTAGCTTGCCGTCCCACTCGATGCTCTGAAACGCGCCCGGATGTTCGTGTGCGCGGTTTAACTTCTTCGCGAGGTACTTATAGAGAATCTCGTTGACCAGCGAGGACTTGCCGGAACCGGAGACACCGGTCACGCAGGTCATGACGCCGAGCGGGAACTTGACCGTAGGCTTTTTCAGATTGTTTTCGGCAGCGCCCTTCACCGTGAGAAACTGATCGGACTTTCGCCGCTCCGCGGGCACCGGAATCTTCTTCGCACCGGAGAGGTACTGTCCCGTGATGCTATCCGGATTCTTCATGAGATCCTCGGCGGTTCCCGCCGCGACCACCTGTCCTCCGTGCTCGCCGGCGCCCGGACCTATGTCGATGACCCAGTCCGCCGCGCGCATGGTGTCCTCATCGTGCTCGACCACGAGGACCGAGTTGCCGAGATCGCGGAGGTGCTTTAGGGTCGCAAGGAGCTTATCGTTATCCCTCTGGTGGAGGCCTATGCTCGGCTCGTCCAGAATGTAGGCGACGCCGACCAGACCGGAGCCGATCTGGGTCGCCAGGCGGATGCGCTGTGCCTCGCCGCCCGATAGGGTTGCCGTGCCGCGGCTCAAACTCAGGTAGTCGAGTCCCACATCGATTAAGAAACTCACGCGGTTATGAATCTCTTTTAAAATCTGCTCGCCGATTTCGCTGGGTCTCCGTGAGTGTCAGGCCGTCCGCAAAGTCGCGGAATTTGACAATCGACATATCCGTCGCGTCGTAGATATTTTTCCCGCCGACCGTGACCGCGAGGCTCGACTTCTTGAGACGCTTGCCGCCGCAGGCCTTACAGGGCGTGATGCGCATGTAACTCTCGTACTCCTGCTTCATGGTATCGGAAAAGGTCTCGCGGTAACGGCGGTTCTCGTTTTCGATGAGGCCCTCAAAGGCGACCTGATAGGTGCCCTCGCCGCGCTGGCTTTTATAGAAAACAGGCACTTCCTTCCCCTTGGTGCCGTAGAGTATGAGTTCCCGCACGGATGCGGGATAGTCTTCAAACGGCGTGTCGAGCGAAAAATGATAGTGATCCGCGAGCGCATTTAAGAGCGCGTTCGTAAAACTGCCCTTCTGGCTGCTCGAGTTCCAGCCGGGCGCTGTAATCGCGCCCTGATTCAGCGAGAGGCTCTCGTCCGGAATCATGAGGCTCGGGTCGAACTCCATCTTGTAGCCGAGTCCCGCGCACTCCGGGCAGGCGCCGAAGGGGTTATTGAAGGAAAAGCTTCTCGGCTCCACCTCTTCGATGGAGATACCGCAGTCCGGGCAGGCAAAGTTCTGCGAAAAGCGCAGGGTCTCGCCGTCCACAATCTCTGCCTCGGCAATGCCGTCCGCAAGCGCAAGCGCTGCCTCCAGTGAGTCGGTGAGGCGCTTTTGAATGCCCGCGCGAATCGAAATGCGGTCCACAACAATCTCGATGTTATGCTTGATGTTCTTATCCAGCACGATTTCTTCGCTGAGCTCGTACTGGTTGCCGTCCACGCGGACGCGCACATAGCCGCTCCGTTTTGCTTTTTCGAGCACCTTCTCGTGTCTGCCCTTCTTGCCGCGCACCACGGGTGCAAGGAGCTGAACACGGGTCTTTTCCGGCAGGGCGAGCAGCTGATCCACCATCTGGTCTATGGTCTGTCGCTGCACCTCACGCCCGCAGTTCGGGCAGTGCGGGATGCCGATGCGCGCGTATAAGAGACGCAGGTAGTCGTAAATCTCGGTCACGGTGCCCACGGTGGAACGCGGGTTCCGGTTGGTGCTCTTCTGGTCAATGGAAATCGCGGGGGAGAGTCCTTCTATGCTCTCCACCTCCGGCTTCTCCATCTGACCGAGGAACTGTCTCGCATAACTCGAAAGCGATTCCATGTATCGCCGCTGTCCCTCGGCATAGATGGTATCAAACGCGAGGCTCGACTTTCCCGAGCCCGAGAGGCCGGTCAGAACCACCAACTCATTCCGCGGGATGTTGATGTCCACGTGTTTTAAGTTGTGCTCTGCCGCGCCCCGTATTTTAATATATTGTTTTGCCATTTCTTCCTCTATCGCCTGTCGCAGGTACAAACAAAGCGCCTCTTCCCTTGGCAGAGGCGCAAAACACAAATCACATATTCAGTATAGCGGCAGAACCGTCCCACGGCAAGGGAAAAGAGAACATTTGTTTATGCGAACAAGTCGTTAAATGCCTCGGTCATTGTGGGGTGCGTATAAATCTGCTCCGCGAGCTCGGAAGCGGGAATCTTGCTGTCCATGGCGCGCTTCACGAGGTTAATCATCTCAGGGGACTCCGGGCAGAAGAGGTGTGCGCCGAGAATGAGGCCCGTGCCCTCTTCCACCAGCACCTTCAGCGCGCCGCGGGTCTCACGGAGCACCTGTGCCTTCGGGATTGCCGCAGTCGGAAGCAAGGTCTTCTTAAACTTCTTTCCGGCTGCAACCGCCTCCTCCTCGCTTAATCCCACTCTCGCAAAGGGCGGAGTCAGGAAGACCGCGTAGGGCACCGCACCGCGATTCTCGGTGCTGCGTCCCTTGCCCTTTAGGGCATCGCGGACAATGCGGAAGTCATCGAGGGAGATGTAGGTAAACTGGAGCTCACCGCGCACATCGCCCATTGCGAAGATATGCGGCACTTTGGTGCGGCACTGCGCATCGGTCACGATGCCGCCGCGCGCCGTAACTTCGACACCCGCATGCTCGAGACCGAGATTAGCGCTGTTCGGCTTTCTGCCGGTCGCAAGGAGTACTGCGTCTCCCGTTTTCTCTTCTGCCTTGCCGCCCACGGTAAAGCGCACGATGCCGCCCTGAATCTCCTCGACCTTCGCGCCCTTGATAATCTCGATGCCGCTCTCAACGAGAGTCTTCTCGATGAGTGCCGCCATCTCCTTATCCTCGCGCGGGATGAATTGCTCGATGTCCTGAATGACTGTGACCTCAGAGCCGAAGTTATTGTAGTAGGATGCAAACTCGAGGCCGATGTAGCCGCCGCCGATGATGACCAGCTTCTCCGGAAGTTCGCTGAGCTCCATCATGCTCTCGCTCGTGAATACCTTCGGATTGTTTCGATGCCCGCAATCGGCGGAATCACCGTGACCGCACCGGTGTTGATGAAGATGCGCTCTGCCTTTGCCTCATCCACGCGACCGTCCGGGAACTGAAGCTTTACGTGGTGCTGATCCAGAAAGACCGCGCGCGCATCAATGATTTCCGCACCGGTCGATGCGATTTTCTCATAGTTCTTTTGACGGAGGAAGCCCGTGAGGCGCTGCTTCTCCGCAATTGCCGCCCGGTAGCGCTCCTTCTTCTCCTCCAAGCTGCCGCCGAAGGTCGCCGAGAGCGCTGCGCTGTGCTCCAGAGACTTCGAGGGGATGCAAGCCACATTGATGCAGGTGCCGCCGTAGCGAAGGGGATTCTCTTCCACCAGAGCGGTCTTCTCGCCCTGCTTTGCGAGATAGCCCGCGAGCGTCTTGCCCGCCTTGCCGAAGCCGATAATCAGGTTTTTATATTCTCTCATCACGGTACCTCCTTACAGATGCCAAATGCAAAATAAGAATCATTCCTAAAAGTATCATAGACCCTTCCCACCCTCGCGTCAAGCAAAAGCAAAAAGAGGAAGCATAAGCCGAAAAGGCCTGCTTCCTCTTTTTCACAGCGCGTATCCCGCCGCGCTCTATAATACCTTGCTCAAAAAGCTCTGCAATCTCTCGTTTTTCGGGTTTCCGAAGAGTTCCGCGGGGCTTCCTTCTTCGAGGAAGTAACCGTCCGCAAGGAACATGACGCGGGAAGCAACTTCGCGCGCAAAGCCCATCTCGTGGGTCACAACGACCATGGTCATCTTCTGCGCGGCGAGGTCCTTCATCACATTCAGCACTTCACCGACCATCTCCGGGTCGAGCGCCGAGGTAGGCTCGTCAAAAAGCATCACATCCGGCTTCATGCAGAGCGCCCGCACAATCGCGATGCGCTGCTGCTGTCCGCCCGAGAGCTGCTGCGGATAGGCGTTCTCTCGCTCGGCAAGACCGACCTTATGAAGCAGCTCCATGGCATAGGTCTCTGCCTCCTCCCGGCTCCGCTTTTGGAGCTCGATGGGCCCGAGGGTCAGATTCTTTAGAATATTCATGTGCGGAAAGAGGTTGAACTGCTGAAATACCATACCCATGCGTTGGCGCACGCGGTCTATATCCGTCTTCTTGTCGCAGAGATCCTCCCCCTCAAAGAGAATCCGCCCGGAACTCGGTTCTTCGAGGCGGTTTAGGCAGCGGAGAAAGGTCGACTTTCCCGAGCCCGAGGGACCGATTACGCAGACCACCTCGCCCACCTTAATCTCCGTTGTGATTCCCTTTAAGACCTCCTGTTTCCCGAATTGCTTCCGTAGATCTTTTACCTGTATCAATGCCTTAGCGCTCACCGGTCTTTAAACTCCTCTCCAGATACTTGACGCCTGCGGAGAATATCATCACGAGGCAGAGATAAATCAGCGCCACCGCCAGCATGGGCAGGTAGGGTGAATACGTGCGACTGCGGATGATGTCGCCGCCCTTTGTGAGGTCATTCAGTGCGACATAACCCGCGACCGAGGTCTCCTTTAAGAGAACAATAAACTCATTCGCCAGCGTCGGAATCACATTTTTCATTGCCTGCGGCATGACGATGCGCCGCATGGTCTGCCAATAGCTGAAACCGAGGCTGCGTCCCGCCTCAAACTGACCGCGCGGCACTGCCTCGATGCCGCTTCGGAAGATCTCCGCCTGGTAGGCCCCCGAGTTGATGCCGAATGCGACGATTGCCACCAGTATCGGCGGAATACGAACCGACGCAAAAACGCCGAAGTAAATCAAGATGAGCTGCACGACCACCGGGGTCCCGCGTATCACGGTCAGATAGACCCCGCCGATAGCGCTGAGCAGCCTGAACTTCCCTGTGCTGCGGTGCGCTTCGCGCACCAGCGCGACCGAGAAACCGAGGACCACGCCGAGCAGCACCGCAAAGAAGGTAATCTGCAGGGTGAGCAGGAGGCCGTTGGTCAAATAGCTCCAACGGTGGTCGAGAATGAATTCCGATAGAAATCGTCCGCAAAGCCTTGAAACATGCCTCTCCTCACTCTGCCTTGGTGTACTTGGTCACAATCTCATCGAGCTTGCCCTCGGACTTGAGTTCCGCAAGCGCCGCGTTGACCGCATTCAAGAGCTCCGTATTTCCCTTCTTCACGCCGATTGCATAAGCTTCGTCCGAGTAGCTCGAATCCAGTGCCTTGATGCCCTTTACCTCGTTCACAAACTCCTTTGCGGTCTGGCTGTCCACGATGACGGCATCAATCTTTCCCTGGATGAGCGCCTGTACGGCCTCCATGCTCTTCGAGTAGCGGACAACCGAGTCCTCTCCGAAGTCCTCGGTGCTGAAGAGATCGCTGGTCGTGCCCTGCTGCACACCAATCTTCTTGCCGCTGAGATCCTCCTTCCCCGCGATGCTCGAATTCTCCTGCACGAGAATCAGCTGAATCGAAGTCGCATAGGTATCCGAAAAGTCCATGTTCTGCTTCCGATCCTCGGTCACGGTCATGCCGGCCGCGGCAAGGTCTGCCTTGCCGGAGGCTACTTCCGGAATGATGGCGTCAAAGGCGACATCCTCAATCTGAAGCTCCAAGCCGAGCTTCTCGGCAACCGCCCGGCAAATCTCGACATCAATGCCCTTGATCTCATTGCCCTCGTGATACTCATAGGGCGGGAACTCCGCGTTGGTCGCCATGATGAGCTTACCCGCGCTCACGGTCTTTACGCTTGCCGCGCCCTCTGCCTTGCTCTCCGCAGCGCTCTCGGCCGTCTTCTTACCGCCGCAGGCCATCAAGCTCATTCCCATCATTGCGATCGCCGCTGCCACTGCAAATTTTTTCATCTTCATTTCAATCCCCTCCCCGATGGAATCGTTGTTTTCTTTTGCTCATTATACTTCATCGACGCAAAAACGCAAGCGAATTTTGCAATAATAATCAAATAGAATTTATATATATGCATTCATTCCCAAAAAAAGAGGCAGCCGACACTTGCTTTCCTGTCGGTCTGCCTCGATTCTTTATTCTTCTTGCAGGACTTCCAGCGCACGACTTAACTGCGCATCCTTGTCGCCGTCCAAGACATCGCCCTCTTCGGACTTCACCTCGACATCCGGCGCAACGCCCTTGCCGTGGAGATCGTAACCGTTCGGGGTGTAATAGTGCTGCGTGGTGAGCTTCACCGCCGAGCCGTCGCCGAGCGGCATTACAAACTGGACAATGCCCTTGCCGTAGCTCGTGGTTCCGACCAGCTTTGCGCGGCCAAAGTCGCGATAGGCACCGGCAAAGATTTCCGAGCAGCTCGCGGAGCCGCTGTTAATCAGAATCACAGTCGGCACGTTGACTTCATGTCCGTCGGTCGAGTAGTACTTCTCGCCCACGCCGTCGCGGCCCGCCGTGTAGACCAGAAGGCCGTCCGGAAGCATGTAGTCAAGCATCTTGACGCAGGAATCCATCACGCCGCCCGGGTTGTTGCGGAGGTCAATGACCAGACGCTTCATGCCCTTCTTTTGGAGATCGTCCACCGCTTTCTCAAACTGCTCGGCCGTAATCGTATCAAACTGGAGAATGCGGATGTAGCCGATCTTATTGTCCCGCATCTTGGACTCTACGGTCGGCATCTCGATATGACGCCGCGTCACGTTAAAGCTCAGTTCCTCGTGCGCCTCGCCGCGGAGTACCTTGACCTCAATGGTCGTGCCCTCCTCGCCGCGGATATAGCTTGCGACAAAGACATCCAGATTCTCGCCGGTCACATCGTGCCCGTCCACCTGATAGAGGATATCCTCGGGCTTGAGTCCCGCCTCTTCCGCCGGGGAGCCCGGGAATACAGTCACGATGCGGCTTATCTTGGTCTCGGGATCCTGATTCAAAACCGCGCCGATGCCGGAGTACTTGCCGCTGGTTTCTTCGGTCAGCTTCTTGTACTCGTCCGCCGTGTAGTAGACAGAGTAGGGATCGCCGAGTCCCGACAACATGCCTTTATAAATGCCGTCTTCCACTTCTGTCTCGTGCTCATCAAAGAGGAAGTTCTTGTAAATCACATTCTGCAGAAGCCGCATTTTTGCTTCTATCTTGGAATAATTCAGATCCTTCGGATTCTCGCTCGCATTGGAAGCGCTGCTCTGTTCCGCCCGGTACGGCTTTTGCTTTGCCAGCATCCCGATTTCCCGGTGAAACAACCAGAAAACACCGCCGGCAAAGAGCAACAGGCAGCAGAGCAGGCCGACAAAAAAGCCGTTCCGGAAGCCGATGCTCCGCATCCTGTGGTCGCGCGCGGAGCGAAGCGCGGCCTCGGCCCGCTTTCTCTCCTGTAGCTCCTCTTCCTGACTCCGCTCAGAATTTTCTGCCATCAAATACCTCTTCCTTTGAATTCATGTACTTCACGACCATCAGCGCAATCTTAAAGGTGATTGCATCCTCGAAGACACGGAGATCGAGGCCGGTTGTCTTCTGCAACTTGTCAAGGCGGTACACCAAGGTGTTGCGGTGGATGTAGAGCTGTCTCGAGGTCTCCGAAACGTTCAGGCTGTTCTCAAAGAACTTGTTGATGGTCTGCAGGGTCTCTTCGTCAAACTGCTCGGGCGTCTTGCCCTCGAAGATTTCGCTGATGAACATCTTGCAGAGCGAAGACGGCAGCTGATAGATCAGGCGGCCGATGCCGAGCTTGTTGTAAGCGACAATGGTCTGACCCGGGTAGAAGATCTTGCCGACTTCCCGCGCCATCATTGCCTCTTTGTACGAGCGGGACACATCCTTGATATCCTTCACAATCGTGCCGTAGGCAATGTTGACATCCAGAATCTCCGCCGCACGGAGTCCCTCGATGACCTCGCGCGCCGCGTGGTCGAGCTCGTCAAAGCTCTCGCCCTCACGCACCTCGCGCACCAGAATAATCGTGCGACCGTCGACCGCCGTCACGAAGTCGTGGCCGCGGTTCGCATAGATGTTGCGCACCGTCTCGAGCGCGCTCATCTCCCGCCCTGTCTCGGTCTCGATCACAAAGCAGACACGGCGCGCCTGCTCTTCAATCTGGAGCTTCTTCGCGCGATTGTAGATGTCGATTAAGAGGAGATTGTCGAGCAGGAGGTTCTTGATGAAGTTATCGCGGTCAAAACGCTCCTTGTAAGCCGTGAGGAGATTCTCGACCTGGAAGGCCGCGAGCTTTCCGACCATATAGACATCCTCGCTCGCGCCGCGCGCAATCAGGATGTACTCGAGCTGATTGTCATCAAAAATCTTAAAGAACTGGTAGCTGCCGAGCACCTGTGCGTCCGCCGGTGAATTGGCGAAGGTATAGGCTGCCGACTCCTGGGTCTCCGCTTCCTGGAAGGTCGAAGCCAAGAGGCTGCCCTCTGTGTCCGTGATGCAAAGATCCACACGGGTGATGCCCTTCATTCCTTCCAGGGTGGACTGCAGAATTTGATTTGATATCATCTCTGTCTCCTTTCAATTTCGGTGACACAGCTCCGCTGCTACCGTGTTCCCATAGAAATTCACATGCAATCAGAGATATCATAAGGCAGTTTAACAAGAATAGCAAGCGAGCCAACCCTGTATTCCAATATTTTTTAGGCATTATTCATGATTTTAACTGAATGCCTTGTTGCGTCTTTACTACTTTGCCCGCTTTCAACAGTTTGCCGAGCGCACGTTTGAATGCACTCTTCGAGAGACCGAAGGCCGCTTCGATTTCCGCCGGCTCGCTGCGGTCGTGGAAGGGAAGCTCACCGCCCGCCGCAGCAAGCTTTTTGAGCAACAATTCGGCATCATCGTCCATCTGCTCGAAGGCTCTGCGCCGCGGACTCAAATCCAGCTTTCCGTCCTCGCGGATACGTATGACGCGGGCCGTGATTTCCTGACCGACCGAAAAATTGCCGTAGGCCTCGGCGCGCGGAATGAGGCCAAAGTACTTGTCCTCGACCGCGACGTAGACGCCCGGATTGCTGAGTTCATAGACCGTGCCGCGCACCGTCTGCTCTTTCGCAATGCCTTCCGCTACTTTTAAGTGTCGGTACACGCGCATGGTCGCCGCTATGCGCTCGCTCTTATCCACATAGAGCGCAACCAGCACGCTTGCTCCCGCTTCAACTCGCCGACCCGCTCCCGGAAGGGAAGCAGCACATCGCGCTCCAGCCCCATATCCAAGAAGGCTCCGATTTTCGTAATCTCACGAATTTCAAGCTTTCCGATTTCTCCCACGGTGAGCAGGGGACGGCGCGTGGTCGCAATCAGGCGGTCGGAACTGTCCTTATAGAGGAACACTTCCACCGCCGTTCCCTTTTCCGCCCCCGCGGGAATCTGCTTTTTGGGGAGCAGCACCGTCTCCTCCCCCGTCGTATCCTCCGCCGCGCGAAGAAATGCACCGAAATCCTTCTGACGCTCAATCACCAAAGTCTGCATGACGCCAAGTTTTAAGTACTTCATGCCCTACCGCCTTTCCGAAATCGCCCCTCGGCGAATCTTCAACACCGAACATCCACAGCCGTGAAAGCAAGCACTGCCTCAATCATAGCCGCATATCGGTCAAAATAACAGATACAAAAAAACCGAGCCGCACGGCTCGGTTTTGCTCGCTGGGCTAGAAGGATTCGAACCTTCAGAATGACGGAGTCAGAGTCCGTTGCCTTACCATTTGGCGATAGCCCAATCACAAGAACAAAGAGAGTATACCCGTTTTGCCTCCCACTGTCAATGTTTTTTTTGAATTTATCGGCGTTGCAATTCGTCCGAATCGAGCACCAGCGTGAAGGGCCCCTCGTTCACAAGCGCAATCTTCATATCCGCGCCGAATACGCCCTCTTCCACGCTCTTGCCGATTCCCTCCCGGCGGCAAGTGTCGAGGAGATAGCGGTAGAGCCGCTCTGCGTGCTCGGGCTTTCCGGCCTTCACAAAGGAGGGGCGGTTTCCCTTTCTGCAGTCCGCATAGAGCGTAAACTGCGAGATTAAGAGCACACTGCCCTCGATATCCGCAAGGCTTAAATTGGTCTTGCCGTTCTCATCCGGGAATACCCGAAGTCCCGCTGTCTTTTTGAGCATGCGCTCGGCGGTCTCTTCGGTATCGCTGTCCGAGATGCCGACCAAAATAAGATAGCCTCTTTCGATTGCACCGGTCACGCGACCCTCGACCGTGCAGGATGCCTCGCTCACACACTGAATCACAAATTTCATAGGAAACGCATGACCTCCTCTTTCAATGTCTCTCTGCGGTCTCTCAGCAGCAAAAGCTGATTGTAGCGCGCATAATCCTCGTGCCCGGTCTCATCCGCAAAGGCGAGCGCCGCGCGGTTCGCATTGAGCTCGGTCAAAAAGAGCGCGAGCTCCTGGCCCTCACCGAAGCCCTCGGCGGTAAAGCGAAGCGCCGCGCTGAGAGCTTCGGCGGTCTCTGCTTCCCGCTGCTTCCGCTCTGCTTCATCCGCGGCAAAAGCCTCCCGAAGGCGCGAAAAGGCCTCGGTTTCGGCGACGCCGGGCAAGAGCGCCTCATAGCCCTTGAGCCTTGCGAGTTCTTGCTCGAGTCGCTGCTCGCGCTCCGGAGAGAGGGCATCCGCCGCGCGCTCGGTCGAAAGCCGCTGCGCCGCAAGGAAACGCTCCTCCGAGAGCGCCGCAATCACGCTGCCTCCCGACTCCTCCGCTTCCCGCACGCGCTTCAAGGCCGCAAAGACCTCTTTTTGCACGCGGAAGTCCTGTTGCCACTTCCGGAAGCGCTCGCCGAGCGCCGAGGCGAGCAGGGCGATAAAACTGAGCTTTTCATCGAAGCCCGTCTTTTTAAGCCGCGCCGCATCCGCCTTTTCCTCACCGCGGAGAATCGCCGCAATGTTATAAAGTGCCTCGTACTTGCGGTAGAGAAGATAGTAGCGATAAAACTTCTCCGCAATCTCCGTGTCTTGCAAAAAGGAGCTCATGAAGCCCTCGGTCACGCTGAGTCCCAGTGCCTCATAGGCCTTCAGCGAATCCGAGAGATCCTCCCAGCCGCGCGCGGTCACAAAGCGTTTGCCTGCCTCGCCCGCGCGCACAAAGAAGAAGGCCTCGGGCTCAAGATCCAGGAAGGCGAGCACGGCACCGTGCATGCTGCGCTGCAGGGCATAGCCCTTCCAGACACCGTAGTCCGCCGTCACGCGGAGTTCGCGCACGCGGTCCTTGGTCACCACGTCAAAGTCCCGCACCGCGCGGTTATACTCGGGCGGATTGCCCGCGGTCACAATGACCCAGCCCTCCGGCACGCGGTGGGTGCCGAAGGTCTTGTATTGCAGAAACTGTAACATGGTCGGCGCAAGCGTCTCCGAGACCGTGTTGATCTCGTCGAGGAAGAGGATGCCCTCCCGCTTGCCGCTCTTCTCCATCATCTCATAGACCGAGGCCACAATCTCGCTCATGGTGTAGTTCGTGGTTTTCTGCGGTCTGCCGTCGAAGAGCTGCTCGGTCACGACAGGCAGACCGATGGCGCTCTGGCGCGTGTGGTGGGAAATGGTATAGGAGACAAGCCCCAGTCCCTTCTCCTCGGCGAGCTGACGCATGATCGCGGTCTTTCCGATGCCCGGCGCGCCCATCAGGAGGATGGGGCGCTGCCGCTCCCGCGGAATCCGATAGTGCCCGCTCTCGTCCTTATAAAGATACGCGTCGATTGCGCGGGATATCTCCTCTTTTGCCTCTTGAATGTTCACGCTTCTCTCTCCTCCAAATAAGCCTTGAGTGCCCAGGAAGGCACCCGCTCTTCCACGCTCTCATCGCGCGCGGGAAACACAAAAACCGTCTGATAGGGGCTCGCTTCGCGCGGAAACGCACCCTCGCCGTCGGTAAAGTAAAAAAGTCCGCGGAGCTCTGTCAGCTCGCCTTTTGCCTGCAGGTCTTCAACATAGCGAAACACCGGACGAAAATCCGTGCCGCCGCCGCCCGCAATCCGCAAGTGCTCGCGCGCGGCCTCGAGTTCGCCGAGGCTGCGGCAACGCCTGTCTTCACGGACGGCCTCGTCGCACTGAATCACATGAATTTCCGCATCGCGGAAAAAATCCTGCTCTTCCCGGAATATACCCAGGGTCTCCGCAAAAATTGCTCCACATCCCCGTGCTGGGTCGAGGCCGAGCTGTCGATTGCAATGACCAGCGCGGCAATGCGCCGCTCCTCGCGGTACTCATTCTCCTCGATTAGGGGCATGTTGCCGTAGTGCTCCATGCCGTAGTTGTAAAAGCCGTAGTCAAAGGCATCGGGGTCTATCTCCATGACCTCCTTGGAGACCGCAAAGCGGCGCAGGAGTTCCCCGTAAGAGAGTCTCGCCTCGCCCTGAATGTGCAGCGCGCGGAGAAAACTCTCTTTGCCGCTGCCCGCCTCTCTCCCGGCGGCGATCAGCATTTTTTCGACATGCTCCGCCGCATCCTCCCAGCGCTTCTCCTCGGAGGGCAGAGACTTTTCCTCTGTCTTCGGCGGCTTGGTCTCCGGATTTTTCCAGAGACTGTGGTCGCAGCGCCAAAAGGTCTCGCGGAGCTCTTCCCGCTCGTCAAAGCCTAAGTCCATCCCCTGCAGACTGCGGTAGATGCGTTCCGCCGTCATAATGCGGCTCTCCGCAAGGAAACGCTCGTACCAAGCGCGCCGCGTATCGCTCTCTGTCTCTCTTAGGATGTCTTCATCCAGGGAGTCCGCGAGGTACTCGACCGCAATATCCGCCGCGATATCCCAGTCCTCCCGGGGGCGCGCTTCCTCCGGCACGTGGTAGACATGGCGAAAGATGCAGTGCAAAAAGAGATGAAAGCAGGTGCGCCTTAGCGACCGCGGGTCCTCGAGAAAGGCCTGCATGAGATAGCGCGGCTGGTAGGCGACCGTGCTTCCGTCCGTGCCTATGTTTTGGATCCGTAAATCCAGCTGCGGGCTGAGCAGAAAAAAAGCGCCGCGAAGAAAGGGGAGCGCGAGCCCGAGCTCGGTCACCGTGTAGTTCCATATTTTTCGCTTGCCGCCTCTAAGGCTTCCCGATTTCCGCTCATTGTTCTGTTCTCCTCAGAGCGAAAAGTCCGTGCTCTGTCTCTGTTCCCTGCCCTGCAGGAGTTCCGCGCTGAGCTCCGCGAGCTTCGCCTTTCCCGCCTCTTCGAGCGCAAAACGCCGCGCGTCCCCGGAGAGCAGTTGCTCTCGCCTGAGCCAAGTCATGGTCGCTACGAGACGAGCGCGGTCACGGCTCGCCTCGTAGTCCCGAAAGGCAAGTTCTGCCGCGGTCTCGCTCTCGGCCGCAAGATAAGCCCTGTACTCCTCGCGCCGCGCCTCCGAAAGACGGTAGGGATAACGCAAGCGCCCTATCGCAATGCGGCAGGCAGGTTCCCGCTCCGCCGCCGCGGCGCTCGCAAACTGGCGGTCATACTGGTAAAAATCAATGCTTCGCCGCGTCACACACTCCCGGAAGGCATAGCCGCAGCCCTCGATTCGCGGGTGTATGGCGCGCGCCATGGTATCCTCATCGAACTCGTTTAAGAAAGAAGGGAAGTAGAGTTCCGCCTCTCCGTCCGAAAGCTTCAGTTCGCAGCGAAAGGCAGGTTCCGGCTCGGTGAGCAGCGCGCGCAGCGCATAAAAATTGCCCTGCGGCGCGGCATAGTGCACGCTCTGCAGGGCCTCACAGCCGCGGAACACGCCGTCGCCGAGCTCGGTGAGTGTCTCGGAAAACGAAACCCGAATGAGGTCCGGCGAAGCGTAACAGGCAAAATCTCCGATTTCCGTGACGCTGTCCGCAATCTGTATGCTGCGAACCCCGGTGAGTTCCCGCAACGAATTTTTAAGGATGCGTCGCACGGGCTTTCCGTCCTGCATCGCGGGAATCACAAGTGCCGCCTCGGGGGCTTGAACCCCCGCCACCGAGAGCGTTCCGTCCGCCGCTGTTTCATAAAGTAACACGGCACTCAGCGCTCCGTAAAATGATTAATGTTGCCGGCCACATCCAGCGTAAAGCTGCCGTTTAAAGAAATCCACTGCTCACGCTCGTTGAAACCGCCCCGAAAGCCCTCGCGAAGCCCGTTGCCGGCCGCCGTCAAGTACTGTTCTGCCGTTATGCTGCGCTCGCCTGCACGCACTTCGGCGTCCTTATTGATGCGGACCTTACCTGTGTAGTAGAGTTCACCGCTCTCCGCCGCAATATAGTAAGCCTTTTTCCCCTTGGGCGCGACCTTTCGAAGAACAAGCTGCTCATCTGTCTCAAAGCCGCTGCGCGAAAAGACCCGGCTGCCGTCTTCCCGAATCTCCGCGAGCACATAGCTCCGGTCGTCAATGCGGAAAGAATCGCCGACTGAAAGCGCCTCGACCGCTTCCGCATCGTACTTGACCGCCGCGTAGAGCGAAACAAAGTCCAGCTCATAGTAGCTGCCGCAATCTTTCACGGTGGTCAGCGGACGCGCATCGTCGCCGTTCCGGCTCACAAGATAGGGCTCACGCAAGCGAAAGGCCTCTGTCAGCGACTCGTAGGAAAAGGTCCCCGCGCCGTTTGTGCCGCTTTCGCTTCCCGCAAATTGAGACAGGTTCTGATTCGCCGCCGCCTTTTCGCTCCGCGCATTGACACGGTAGCGATCCGCCACAAAGACCTTGTCGGATGCCACGGTACGCTTGCCGCGGGTTATGGTTGCCGCCTCCGCCGCCTGCGGGAGCGCCGTGACAAGAACCGCCGCTGCCGCAAAAGAAGTTAATACTCGTCTGACTTTCATCGTCATATCCTCCGCTCAACTATATTCTAGCCTTTCTCCCCCGCAAAGCCAAATGAAACTTATGCTTCTCTCTCCCCCGCGAGCTCACGCACCACCTCGCCCGCGAGTATCAGTCCCGCGACTGCCGGGACAAATGCCGTGCTGCCCGAATATCCCGACGCTCGGTGCACTTCCGCTCGGTGCCGGGCGGACACACGCAGTGACTCCGACAGCTGATGCTCGGATCCTCCAAGGGTCTTACCGGTGCTTCGGTCGAGTAGACCACCTTACATTTCCGAACGCCCCGCTTCTTTAACTCGCGGCGCATGACGCGCGCCAGCGGGTCCACACTGGTCTTATAGATATCCGCAATCGCAAACTTGGTCGGGTCCAGCTTATTTCCGGCGCCCATGCAGCTGATGATTTTGGTATCTGCCTCTTTCGCCTGCAAAATGAGCTGAATCTTGCCGGTCACGGTGTCGATTGCATCGACCACATAGTCATACTCTCGAAAGTCAAAGTGATTCGCGGTCTCAGGCAGATAGAACATGCGGTGCATGGTCACGCGGCAGTCCGGATTGATCTCCGCCACTCTCGCCGCCGCGACCTCAACCTTATATTTACCTATCGTTGAACGAAGGGCAAGTATCTGGCGGTTTAAATTCGTGAGACAGACCTTGTCGTCATCAATTAAATCCAGAGCGCCGACCCCGCTCCGCGCCAGCGCCTCCGCGACATAGCCGCCCACGCCGCCGAGTCCGAAAATCGCGACCCGGGATGCCTTGAGTCTCTCCATGGCCGGAACACCGAGCAAGAGCTGGGTTCTTGAAAACTGATTTAACATGCTGCCTCCGTGAGTCTGCCCGTGAGTGCGGAAGCTGCCGCACTCTTCGGGGACGCGAGATAAATCTCCACCTTGGAGCTTCCCATTCTGCCGAGGAAATTGCGGTTGTTGGTCGCGACTACGCGCTCCCCGTCCGAGAGTATGCCGCCGGTTCGCCCGCAGCAGAGGCCGCAGGACGGGTGGGTAATCATGGCACCCGCCGCCGAGAGCGTTGCCAGCGTGCCGTTTGCCTCTGCCTCTTCCCATATCTTTCGGGAGGCCGGGGTCACTATGAGTTTCACAAAGGGCGCAATGTGCTTGCCCTTCAGCACCTCCGCGGCCGCCATCAAGTCCTCAAGCCGTCCGTTTGTGCAGGAGCCGAGGAATACCTGATCGATGTCCACCGGCTCCAGGTCGCGAATGGCTGCGACATGGTCCACATTCGAGGGCAGTGCCATGACAGGCACGAAGTCCTCGGCGCGGTACCGGAGCACCTTTTCGCAGGGCGCATCCGCATCGCCCGCCAGGGCACGCTCTGCGTCCGTGAGCTCGATGCCGAGATATTCCGCAGTCTTCTCATCCGGCGCAAAGAGCGCGCACTTTGCCCCGGCCTCAATTCCCATATTTGCCATGGTCATGCGGGAGGAAAGGCTCATTGCCTCCACCGTGTCACCGGTAAACTCGAGCGCGCGGTAGGTTGCCCCCGCCGCCGTTAAGTCCCCGATGATGCGAAGTATCACGTCCTTGGACATCACATTCGCCGGGAGCTCGCCGTTAATCTCAATCCGTATGGTCTCCGGCACGCGGAGCCAGATTTCGCCGGTGCCGAGCACCGCCGCCATCTCCGTGTAGCCGATGCCGGTCGAAAACGCGCCGACACAGCCGTAGGTTGTCGTATGGCTGTCCGTTCCGAAGACCAGGTCACCCGGCTTTACATAGCCCGCCTCGGTCATGAGCTGGTGGCAGATGCCGTCGCTCCGGTGCAAATTCGGGACGCCGTACTTTGCCGCAAACTCGTTCGAGAGCTTATAGGCTCTGATATCGTCAACCTGACTTGCCGGTACCAGATGGTCGCAGATAATCACGACCTTCTCGGGATCCCAGAGCTTTTGAAAGCCCATCTCTTCAAATTTGGCCGCGATGAAGGGCATCATGATGTCGTCCAGCATCACGCGGTCCGCGCCGACTGTCACAATGTCGCCGGGCTTCACCGCGTGCCCGACCTTTGCGGCAATCAGCTTTTCAATCATTGTCATTTTCATCTCAGTTAAGCCCATTTCTCTTCCGCATCGCCTTGACCAGTCCGCCCGCATTCAAGATTTCCATGAGATTCTCGGGCAGTGCCGCGATTTTATAGTCCTTGCCGTTTGCGTGTATCTTTTCGCCGACCGTCACCGAAATCGTGTCTCCCTCGCGCACTTCATCCGGGAGCTCTCGGCACTCGATTAAGAGAAGGCCGTTGTTAATCGCATTCCGAAAGAAGATGCGCGCAAAACTCTTTGCGATGACCGCGCGCACGCCGAGCGCCTTCACGACCTCAGGTGCCTGTTCGCGCGAGGAACCGCAGCCAAAGTTCTCGCCGCCCACAATGATATCGCCGGGCTCTATCCGGCCCGCCAGTTCGGGGCGGAGCGGCGAAAACGCATAGGGCTTCATCTCCGCAATGGTCGGAAAGACCAGATATTCGGTCGGGAGTATGATGTCGGTGTCGATATCATCTCGAGCTTCCAAACTTTTCCCTGAAATTCTTCCATTTCTCGCCTCACTTTATCAGGCTATCCGCCGTGCAAATTTCACCCTTGATTGCGCTGGCCGTGACGGTCGCCGCACTCGCAAGGTACACGTAAGAATCCTTGTGACCGGAGCGCCCCTTAAAGTTTCTGGTACCCGTGCTGATCAGGGTCTCGCCCTCACCGATGACGCCCTGGCAGGAACCCCAGCAGACCGAACAGTTCGGGTTCATCACAATGGCCCCCGCGTCCATAAAGATTTTCAGGAGACCCTCGCGGAGCGCCTCTTCATAGACCGCGCGGCTCGCCGGCACCACGAGAAAGCGCACGCTGTCCGCAACCTTCCTGCCGCGAAGCAGTTCCGCGCCCACGCGAAGATCCTCGATTCTGCCGTTGTTGCAGGAGCCGAGGAAGGCCTCGTCAATGGGAATTCCGCTGCATTCCTCCGCCGGGACCACATTGTCAACGAAATGCGGTTTTGCGACGATCGGGCGAATTTCCGAAAGATCGATTTCAAACACTTCTTCGTAGTCCGCATCCGCATCCGGATTTAAGACAGCAAGCGGCTCCCTGCCCTGCTCTTTTAAATAGGAGAGAGTCATCTCGTCCACCTCGCAGAGACCGGTCTTTGCGCCGGCCTCGACGCAGAGATTGCAGAGCGCCGCGCGGTCCGCAATACCGAGGCTTCTAAGTCCCTCGCCGCCGAACTCCATGGCCTTATAATTCGCGCCGTTTGCGCCTATCTTGCCGATGATGGTGAGAATCAGATCGCGCGCGTAGACACCGGGGCGCAGCTTGCCGCGGAGCTCGAAGCGCAGGGTCTTCGGCACCAGCACCCAGCTCTGTCCCGTGACCATTGCATAGAGATAGTCCGTGCAGCCCACGCCCGTTCCGAAGGCACCGAGCGCGCCGTAGGCGCAGGTGTGCGAGTCCGCACCGAAGATAAACTGCCCCGGGGACACGTACTTTTCCAGCATAATCTGATGACATACGCCCTCACCCTCGTAGAAGGCAATGCCGTTTGCGCGCGCAAAATCGCGCATCTTCTTATGAGAGGCCGCCGTCTTCACCGAATCCGCCGGTACATTGTGGTCTACGATCCAGACCAGTTTGTCCTTATCCGCAATGCGCGGGTGCTTTAAGTTTTCGTACATGCCGATGGTGAGGTGGGTTGTGCCGTCGTTTGACATCATATAGTCGAGCGTGACCGTCTCGATATCGCCCGCGTGCACCTCCGGCTTTCCCGCAGCGCGCGCAATGATCTTCTCTGCCATAGTCATAGCCATTATGCTTCCTCCCGATTCAGCGCCGCAATGAGTCCGCCCCGGTCCAGAATTTCCTGCATCTTCTGCGGCAGCTTGGTGCAGCGGTAATTCTGTCCGCCCACCGTGACTGTGCCGTTCTCGAGGTCGAGCGACAGTTCCTCTCCGGGCTTCACGCGCTCAATCAAATTCTCGCAGACAATAACCGGCAGACCGATATTAATCGCATTTCGGAAGAAGATGCGCGCAAAGCTGTTCGCAAAGACAGCCCGCACACCGAGCGCCTTTAAGACAGCCGGAGCCTGCTCTCTCGAAGAGCCGCAGCCGAAATTATCGCGCGCCACCACAAAATCACCCGCCTGCACCGCAGTTGCAAAGTTCTCGTCCAGGGACTCAAAGCAGTGCGGCGCCATCTCCTCAACACTCGGGTACAGGAGGTACTGCGACGCGATAATCTGATCCGTATCCACGTCGCTGCCAAAACAAAATATCTTTCCCATGTCTCTCCTCTTCCGTTTTTTTCCGCCTATTTTAACATAGCTTTTCAATAGGTTCAAACCCTTGCCCATTCGTGATAAAATATTCACATTGAAAAAGGAGGATTTCTATGTGCGGAATTGTTGGATACATCGGCAAGCGACAGGCTGCCCCCATTTTGCTGGAGGGCTTGGAGAAGCTGGAATACCGAGGCTATGACTCCGCCGGTATTGCCGTCCGGGACGGCGATCGGGAACCTGTTGTTGTCAAGGCCAAGGGGCGGTTGCGCGTCCTCGCAGACAAGACCGACAACGGCCGGGCGCTGGAGGGTTGCTGCGGCATCGGGCACACCCGCTGGGCAACGCACGGCGTTCCCTCCGAGAGCAATGCACACCCGCATGTCTCTACGGACGGTTCTGTGCTCGCAGTCCACAACGGCATTTGAGAATTATCTGGAAATCCGGGAGAAGCTCTCCCGCCACGACTACCGCTTCTACTCGCAGACCGACACCGAGGCAATCGTTAATCTGATTGACTACTATTATAAGAAGTATAAGGTGGGCCCAATCGACGCGCTCGCAAAGACTCTGGTGCGCGTGCGCGGCAGCTATGCGCTCGCCGTCATGTTCCGGGATTACCCGAATCAGATTTACATTGCGAGAAAGGACAATCCGCTGATTGTCGCGCTCGGCGAGGGCGAGAACTTCATCGCCTCGGATCCCTCCGCCTGCTTAAAGTACACACGCCGCGTCTGCTACATCGACAATCTCGAAATGGGCTGCGTCACCGCGGAGGGCGTGACCTTCTATGACTTAAACGGCGATGTGGTCGAGAAGACGCCGGTGTTAATCGACTGGGATGAGTCCGCGGCCGAGAAGGGCGGCTACGAGCACTTCATGATGAAGGAGATTCACGAGCAGCCGAAGGCCATCGCGGATACCTTCCGCGCCTACTTATGCGGCGAAACCGAGGGGGAAAAGCTCGACTACCATGTGGATCTCGCGAAGCTCGGTCTCAGCGACGAATTGATTCGCGGCTTCAACGGCATCACCATCATAGGCTGCGGCTCCGCCTACCATGTCGGCGTGACCGCCCAG
>BNJT01002378.1_pt1 | contig 87498 bp, 107 predicted proteins | sample 8540491 | NCBI WGS metagenome assembly BNJT01 (sample SAMD00202455, study PRJDB9452) | human saliva metagenome | host: Homo sapiens | reverse complement strand
AAATCAAGTCTAGACAAATTGTTTTTGACAATTCTAATATTTTAGTAGTTGAAACAAGTAATCAAAAAAACAGATAAAGCAAAAAAACCAGTATCCAAAGATACTGGCTCGTTAAACTACATAAATCAGTCCTTAGTTAACTACTCCCACTCAATTAAAAATTTCATAGGTTTAGTGCCAGAAAACCTTGATTTATTAAGGTTTACAATGCCTTTTAAATATATTTGGCGGGATTTCTGGCGGGGTTATCTTTTTAGGTTTTGATTCCCGTTGAATTGAATTTTTGTTTTTGGAGCTGTATGTATGGATATATTCCCACTCATTATTTCAGCAATAGATTCGTCAGCTCCACGCCAAAGGTGTGAGTAATGTTTCAAAGTAATTTCTGGGCTAGAATGACCTAACCTTTTCGACAAAATTAAGACAGATACATTAAACTCGTTTATCAAATAAGAAGCGTTACTATGACGAAGTCCTTTACCCTGTATTCGCTTTACATTAGCTAGTTCAGAATATCGTTGAATAATTCTAGCTAGTGTAGATTTTATCATTGGAAGGCTATCATATGTAAATATAAAATCAGTTTCATTGCCTAAACCAATTTCTTTCTGTCTGTCTTTCCAACTCTTTAAAATAGAAATCGTATCATCATCTAGGGAAATAATACGTTTGCCATCACTTGTTTTGGTATAGGCATTTCTTTGCCAGTTTTTCCTTGATTTTAGAATAAGCATATGATGAACACGCATACGCTTTTTATCGAAATCAATATCATTCCACCAAAGTGCCATTCCTTCATTTACTCGAATACCTGTCATGAAAAAAGTCCAAAGCATAACGAAATTAAGATGTTCATAAAAATCATCAAGACATATTTGAGCAATAACACGCTCAAATTCTACTTTAGTCCAGTATGGAACGATAGCTTTTCCTTTCGGAATAGCTTTGGCTTTCTTAGAGATATTAGTTTCCAAATACCCCATTTCTACAGCATAATCAAGAGACTTTCTAAACATACCAAAGATTAGACTAGCGTAGGCTTGAGAGTAGCCAGAACCGTTTTCGTCTTTGCTTGACAGTAACCATATCCGATAGTTTTGAATATCTTCAATAGTCAAACCACGTAGTGTCTTGTTATAAAATCGTTCAGCAATCTTTTCAAGATTTTTGATTCTGACAGCATAAGTACTTTCTTCCACATACGATTTATAATATGGTATATAACAATCTAAAATAAACTGCTTGACAGTCATATTGTAATTAGCGTAAGTATGAGCTTTGTGATACTCTCGTTTTACCCGAGTCAATTCTAAATACGCCTCTCTGGCAGTAGAAAAAGGCTTACCGTTGCTATCTTTTCTACTTTTCTTTCTAATACGTTTACCACTGATTCTATCAATGCCTAGCTCTGTTTCATAGAAATATTTTCCTTTCGTATCAACAAACACACCGCTATAACGTGTTTTTGCCATTTGTTATTCCTCATCTAGTTTTACACCGATAAGGTTTTCTACCCTTTCCCGTGGGACTAGTCCAAGTCTACGGTTATTGTAGAATGGTATACCTTTATTATACACCAAATCCTGCTTTACCGCTTGAATAATACTAATTGCAGTATGTTTCTTATATCCTAGTTTTATCAAGTCGTCTTTACTAATCAATGGTTTCATACGCTTACTATTCCCTTCTGATTTTTATTCTTGTATCAGTTGAATTTTGAATAATCTCCCCATTGTCATCTATTGATAGATTGTAAATCGCAATATCTTCTTTGTACTCAAGATTATCTAAATGACCTACTGAAAAACTGGGGGTTAATCCCTCAAAATAATTTCTTTCTAAATTTTCATAGCTGACTATCGGTTTTATTAAACCACGAGATGAAAAATATTTTGGCTGTTTATATCCACTTGGAATAGCTAGTAAATCTTTTGTGATATATTTTGTAATGTAGTTAGCAACTTTTTCAGAAGAATCGATTTTTGTAACGGTACTAAATCCTAATTGATATGAATCAACATTATAGACTTGCTTGCCATTCTTTTTTATTAATCGATCAGTTTTAGTATTTCTTGCTTTTGTTAATTTTGGACTAAAACCGCCTGTTACTCCATGAAAATGAAGCCGTCCATTTTTGTGTAATTCTGGTATGAAAATGTAGTGAAATTTTCCATATTTTTCACGCTGAGCTTTGAGCCAAGTGCGTATTTTCTTTTTTATGATTAAATAATCATGGGAATTGATTTTTTCGTCGTTAAAAGTTAATGTCCAAAATAAATCGAAATCATTGCACAGCATATAGTGACGAATACGCCTTTTTATCCTATTGGCTTGCTGATAGAGTTCTTTTTCACTTGGATTTTTAGAAGTATTAGATACTGTAGTATCGGTTTCTCCTAGTCTTCTAAATTTTGGTTTTCGATAGTATATGACCTCGAAAGTATTTGGATTATATTGAATTATTTTTGTGTTATATAATTCTCTAGTCATTAGTCCTCCGCTTATCATGCCTGCATGTCAAGTAGCAGGCTAATATACACATCTAGCGAGTCCTGGCTTGCTTATGGGCAAGCCGGCTCACTAGATAGTTAGTTCATTCTATCTGCTTTCTTGGAATAGTTTGAAAGTCTCTTATTTTATTTTTGAAATCTATTGAATCTAAATCAAAATATGGAGTCTCAAAATATTTTATTCCGTTTGTTTTAGGAGTTAAAATATATCCTTTTCCAACTCCTCCTCTGTACTCCGCCAAAAGGTCTATTTTCTCTTTACCCATGACACTGTAAAACGTTTCTTCGGATATGCTTGATTCACTTCCTAAAATAATTCTTGTCTGGCACTGTTCGGTTACTGCACGTGGTAAATCTGAAGCAAGTAATTTTTGGCTTGCCAAGATGAGTAAACCACGTCCGGAAGCTCGTGATTTTAGGGCAAGTATTTTTAGCAATCTAACCATCTCCTTTTGTTGGGAAGGTGTGCCAGATTCTAAGGCTGCAAGCACCTCATCAAATATAAGATAATGGGCTGGAAGTGAGAAATCACTATAAGTAGTTGAAAAATCAACCAAAGAAAAGGAGAAATAACGTTTGTAGGTATCTTCCATTTCAAAAACCATTTGTTCAAGAAGTAGAACAATCTCTTCTGCCGTACGTGCAACAGGAATACCGAGGTTTTCAAAGGTTGCACCTAAAGAAGTTCGTTTTGCGTCAATTAAACTCACAGAATGCCCCTGTTTAATTAGCATACCAGCAAGAGCAGCAAGATAAAGTGATTTTCCTGCTCCGCTAGGGGCTATAACAATCTGGTGGCAAGCCTCACTAGCTATGTAAAAGCTAATGTCATTATATAGTTTTATAGGAGAGTAATTGATACAATAATCGTCATCGGCTATCTCAAATAATTCACTTACAGAATATCTCATTGGACTTTCTCCGTATTTAAGAACAATAATATTCTTCTCTATAGTGGATTCTAAAAGATTCCATTCTCTATAGGTAGTCTGAATAAGAAATTCGGTCAACCGTCTAGTGATTTCTTTGACTTGCTGAATACTAGGAACTGTTCCCGATGGATTTAGTTCAATCACCGTCCTGTTATCTGCTTTATAAAATCTCCACTCAACTGTTTTTATTTGAATTTTATTAGCTGGTAGTTGGATTAGGTCTAGCCGTTCTGTTGCAAGTTCAAGAATACTTAAAAATCTGTACTTCCAGATAGGAGAATAAACCGAAAACAATAATTTTATAGCGACATGACCGATAAAAAGAGATACAAGAGTAGAAGATACAATAATACTTATCTTGTAGACAACGCTTAATAAGGGTAAGCGTGATAAAAGAAAGGTAATAACAAGAGATAATAGGAGTACCTTAAACAGTTTCTTGAAGATAAAACATTGCCTTTCTTTACGATTTTCTATGGTTTCTGAAATAGATAAGTAAGTGGGGGTATCCTCACGAAAATCATATCTACTCAAATTTCGTTTTATTTTAGTTAGTATCATGATTTAGCACCCAGTAACTTTATTTCTGAAATTATGAGCTTAAATTCTCTGTAAGAACCGCCATTTCGACCATCAGATATCCATTTTAACGCTAATAATGCTCCTTCTAAATCTATTGTTTTAGCAATGATTAACTCATTATTAATTTTTTTCAAAAAAGATTCATCGTTGTATATCTCAACAGTGAAAGGTTTTATGCTACTTAAATCTCCACCCACATCTTGAACTGCCTTAAGAATGTCAGGCTGAATTGCCAACAAAACTTTTTTACTTATTGTTCCATCAATGACTTCATTTTTTTCATTACGTTTAGGAACATCTCTACATTCAATAACAAAAGCACTAGTAGGAGTATGTTCTACATTGGACGTACCAATTAGTAGATTTTTCAAGCTTGGTGAGTTAAAACTCACTTTTCCAATATTATTTTCCATTTTGTTACCTCTTTATCTTTGTGCGCACACTAGATTAATTTTATCAAGCAGTTCATGACCTCCTTGACAGTCATATTGTCTCATTTTTTTAATTAGTTAAAATGTGGGGATAAAAAAATTTTTTTGACAACAAAAAAATCCCCACACGAAGTGGGGAAAAATATGCTATACAGTACTAAATAAAAAAATTGTATCATTTACTATAAATTAAACTTTCGAGTGTTAGTTTATCTATTATTGGTAATAAAATATACTTTGCTAATAAATCCAACTTTTTCTGGAAGTTTCTGGTAGCTAAGATAAGATTCCTTATTTTTTTATGTGATAGTGTGACAGAGTCTTTTTTTCTAAATAAAAAAATACTGAATCATTTTCTAAAAATTTCTATAGTATCAAACTGATTATAGGTAAAAATCAATAAATTTATCTTTTTAATTCATTGTAAGAAGAACTTGCTAAAGGAAAAATGTTGTTGAAAAATATTCTTTGATAGCCTCTGTATTTGTTAGTGATAAATTCAATAAGTGCTTAGAATATTCTGGTATTCCTTGAATATCAAGAATCATTTCAATAAAGAAATCTTCTAAATATTCGTCTATATCACAGCCCCATAATACTTCATTTCTCATCAGTAAAAATAATGTTCTTCATTAACAAAGTAATTCAATACACTTGGGAGTGATTAAATAGGGATTGTTCCTACTTAAATCAGATAAATTGGAGTAATTTAATATTTTTCCCAATAAGTTTTTTTCATCTGAATGTAAATCAATATGTCTTTTGAGTTTTTAAATCTTCGTATTTCTTTTTGGATTCTTTGTGAACATTTTTTTAAAAAAATAAAATGACATGAGTTAGGAAATTTTTTTCCTTACATAAATTATTGAATTGCTTACTGGACATAATTAAACTTCTCCTATATCATCTGGAATATAAGTAATTACATCATACACATTGCAATTTAAGATAAAAGCATAAGGTATCAAGTGTAGCTGTAGTTATTGGTTTTCCTTTTTTTCATTCTATGTATTGTATTGCTGGATAGACCGTGATGAAAAAAATTAATTCGTATTCTGTTTTTCCCTTGTTTAAATAAGGTTTCGTAGAAGGGTTTTGTATGAAATCATCGTTCTCATCTCTTTTCTATATAGATAATTTCATTTTATCTCTATTAATTTATTGACTATACTCAATAAATTGACTATAATTAGAGGGAGAGTAATTGATTGGAGGATTTTATATTGAAACTTGAAGATTTTCAGACTTTTCCATTTAAAAAGTGTGCAAGAATATATTTCAGACAAAGAAAAAAAGCAATAAAATTCAGTTTCTTATTGCAAGGAGATGAGCCTGACCGTTCTGAATTAATAAAATTAATATATAAAGATGTTTTTTTGGATGGTATGATGATAAAGTACATAGTGGCGATACTCTTATAACATATCGTACAGCAATTTTTTTCGAAAAATTTTATGGAAAAATCATATAGTAACTTATCAAGAGATAAACAACACGAGATTCTTAATATTATAAAATTATATACTGAACATGACGATGATTTTTCCTTTCGAATTTGAACTTGATAGTAAAAGAAAAAAAGTTTATCAGATTTGTAACAATTATCAAATAGGAAATTTTGGAATTTTTCCCAAAAGGAAGAATAAATCCTAAAAAGAGCACAGTCTCCATATAATGATTATTTTGACCTTGCTTTATCAGTAATATGGGATTTATATGATGGTACATTGACTCCAGACGATGAGTTTAAAAAAGCAATTTTAGATGAGAAAGAATATTTTGACCAATTTAAAGATTTTGAGACATTTCTATCTGAGAATTTCCTAACTGTATTTTTTGATGATGACGGATATTTAATTCGCTTATCTGAAATTGATAATTTTGAGGAATATGTAAGAATTAGTAATCAAATTATTTATACTAGAGGACTTGCCATTCTAATCTACCTTCAATCAAGGTATGATGATAATAGTGAAGTGCCCACCCAACAACTTGAAGAAAAAGAAAAACAGTTCCTAAACCAACTACCAAAGAGATGGCACATCGAACTCTGGAAATTGCAGAAGAAGAAATAGATAAAATTTCTAAACTTGATGAACATTTTAATGAACTTGAGGTTAATCTTCATAAAGTAAAAATTTGAAGCTACAAAAAAACGAATACACGGTGCTATTGTTCTTTTTCTTGCTCGTTGTATCACTATTCTTTTTATACTTCAGAAATTCTCATATTCATTTGGATTTTATCTGTAATACTATATGTAGCAGATAAAAATCAGAATTATTAAAGAGAAAATAAAAATACGATAAAAATGCTAAATACGACTCAGGAAAAAAATATAGAGAAGAAAAAGAAAAAAATTATTATCTACTTTTGCGAAAAAGAGTACTATTCCATTCCAACTGAATTTAGAACATACAATCATGTCTCAGGTATACGATATTTTTTGAACGCTGATATTGCATCAAATTTGCAACAAGCTATTCACTATTATTCAAATGAATACAATTCTAAAAGAATGCAAGACCAAATTTATAGCTTACATCATTCAAACACAATATTACAAGATAGAATTAAGGAGCTCGAATTAGAAAGAGAGCTGGAAAAATACTAATCAAAAAGGAGAATACTACAATGACAAAATTTAATTTACAATCAAATCAAATTTATAGTGAATTAAGTAAGTTTGAGATAGAAGAAATACTGTATAATGCTACAAAACAATTGAACGGTAGTGTTGAACGGCAAAGTTCTGAAGAAATTTCATACTCTGGACAGGGAAATTTTTTTGATTACATGAAGCACCCAGGTTTAAGTAGATATACATGTTGGCAAGTCTTAGTTACTATATCAGATTTAGGGGATAAACGAAAAGTTGAGCTAACTGCAGTCGGAGAAAGTCCGATTAGTTACCTACTAAATAATTTTCTATCATTCATTACTTTTTATACCTTATTCCAACGTCATCGTAATCTTAATTTTGGCATATCAAAAGAAAAGGCTAAATACCTTTCTAATTTGTTGTAGAAGATAATTTATATACAAAAAACTCTCTTAGTACATATTCACACTAAGAGAGTTTTTTGTAATCTATTTGCCAAGTTTGGCGGGAAAATTGGCGGGGTAACTTTTCTAAAAAGATAAATTTATACCATTCTAACTTCTATAAACCCGATAGAATCGGTGTAAAACATTTATTTTTACTTTCTATATTATTCCCACTCAACAGTTGCAGGTGGTTTACTTGTAATATCGTAGACGATACGGTTAACATGATCTACTTCGTTTACGATACGTACTGAGATTTTTTGAAGGACTTCCCAAGGAATTTTGGCAAAGTCAGCAGTCATACCATCGATAGAGGTGATAGCACGGATTGCAATTGTGTAATCATACGTACGACCGTCACCCATAACACCAACTGAACGAACGCCTGTGTTAACAGTGAAGTATTGCCAGATATCACGGTCAAGTCCAGCTTTGGCAATTTCTTCACGTAGGATAGCGTCTGATTCGCGAACTGTTTCAAGTTTTTCTTCAGTAATTTCTCCCATGACACGGATAGCAAGTCCTGGTCCTGGGAATGGTTGGCGCCATACGATGTGGTCTGGCATACCAAGCTCTGTACCTAGGGCACGAACTTCATCCTTGTAAAGAGTATTGAGTGGTTCGATCAATTCAAACTGCATGTCTTCTGGAAGACCACCCACGTTGTGGTGTGACTTGATAGTTTGAGCTGTATCTGTACCAGACTCGATAACGTCTGTGTATAAGGTACCTTGAGCAAGGAATTTCACATCTTTGAGCTTGCTTGCTTCGTCATCAAAGACATAGACAAACTCGTTACCGATGATTTTACGTTTTTGTTCAGGGTCAGAAACGCCAGCAAGTTTGTCAAGGAAACGTTTAGCAGCGTCTGCTTTGACGATATTCAAACCAAACTTACCACCAAGCATGTCCATAACTTGATCTGCTTCTCCTTTACGAAGAAGACCGTGGTCTACGAAGATACAGATCAATTGATCGCCAATTGCTTTTTGAAGAAGAACACCAACAACTGAAGAGTCAACTCCACCTGATAGACCGAGAAGAACACGTTTATCACCGACTGTTTCACGGATTTTTTGAATCTGCATATCGATGAAATTATCCATTGACCAGTCGCCTTTAGCCTTACAGATGTTAAGGGCAAAGTTACGAAGGATATCATTTCCGTATACAGAATGGCGAACTTCTGGGTGGAATTGGATACCGTAAATGTGTTTGTCTGGATTTTCAATGGCCGCATAAGGGCAGTCAGCTGATGTTCCAGTACGAACAAAATCAGCAGGAATCTCAGTAACTGCATCACCATGGCTCATCAAAACAGTCTGTTCATCCGGTGTTGATTCAAAAAGAGCTGATGGTGTGTGAGTTAGGGTTGATTGACCATATTCACGATTTCCAGCATCACCTGCAGGAACAACTTTTCCTCCAAGTTTATGGGTCAATAACTGCATACCGTAACAGATTCCCAAAATAGGAATTCCGAGTTCGAAGATTTCTGGGTCAATATCGAATGAACCATCTTCGTATACAGAGTTTGGACCACCTGAAAGGATGATTCCTACAGGATTGATTTCACGAACTTCAGCAGCTGAAATTTTATGGCTTTTTAGTTCTGAAAAAACACCAATCTCACGGATACGGCGTGAAATCAGCTGGTTGTATTGGCTACCATAGTCCAATACGATGATTTTTTCTACATCTTGCAAATCAGTTGAAATGTTGCTCATCTTTTTCCTTTCTCAAAAGAAATATCTTTTTTCAATATTCTATCACAAATAAGGGCGAATTACCAACTAAACAAGGTGAAGATTGACTTTTTCTAGTTTATTGGGGTACAATAGAGAAAAGATAGAAATGAAGTGAAAAATATGCTACCCGCTTATATGAAAATCCATGATCAGATTAAAAAGGATATTGACGAACATCGTTGGGCCATTGGTGAGAGACTTCCCAGTGAACGAGACTTAGCAGAGCAGTTTGCGGTCAGTCGCATGACCCTCCGCCAAGCCGTATCTCTATTAGTCGAAGAAGGCGTTTTAGAGCGTCGTGTAGGAAGCGGCACCTTTGTTTCCAGTACTCGAGTACAAGAAAAGATGCGAGGGACAACCAGTTTTACTGAAATTGTTAAGTCCCAAGGTAAAGTTCCCTCTAGCCAGCTCATTTCCTACAGAAAAACCATTCCCAATGAGCAGGAAGTTGCCAAGTTAGGAATTTCTCCAACGGACAATATTATCCGAATGGAGCGGGTTCGCTATGCGGATCAAGTTCCTCTAGTTTATGAAGTTGCTTCTATTCCTGAAAAATTCATTAAGGACTTTAAAAAAGAAGAAATCACTAGTCATTTCTTCCAGACTCTACAAAAACACGGCTACCGTATTGGCAAATCACAGCAGACCATCTATGCTCGTCTTGCTAAAGAAAAGATTGCCCACTATTTGGAAGTTGAAAAAGGACATGCTATTCTTGGTTTAGACTCAGGTTTCCTACCTAGAAGATGGTACTGCTTTTGAATACGTAAAAAGTCAGTATGTAGGCGAACGTTTTGAATTTTATCTTGAAAATAATTAGATTACTAGGCAAAAACTCTCTGTCACGGACAAAGAGTCTTTTTATTTTTCTAAGAGTAAATCTTTCAAAGAAATCAGGGTTACAGCAAATAATATCATTGCCATACCAAGAAAATCAATGGGATAAAATTGTTCATTCATGATTAGGAAGGCAAAGAAAACCGCCGAAATTGGCTCAATTGAAGCCAACAAACTTGACTTGACCGGTCCTATCAGACTGGCTCCTTTTAGAAAGGCTGTATAGGCAAAGACAGTCCCGATAAGAATAATACCCGCAAAAGCAAGGAGAAAATCAAGACTAGTCGGGATATTGGCCTGTAGAACCCCTGTAAAAGGAAGGGCGACCAAACCTGCTATGACCATTCCCACACCAATGACCAAACTGCTCCCCCACTTCTTAATCAAGGCTATGGGTAAAATGATATACAGGGCGTAAGTCAGAGCAGAAAAGAGCCCCCAGAACAGACCTGCAGGTGTCATAGATAACTGGTCCAACTGCCCATGAGTGGCGATCAGGAAGGTCCCTCCAATAGCTAATATGATTGAAATAATCTCTCCCAGTGTCGGTGCCACCTTATCTTTGATACAGCTATAAATCAAAATCCCAACAGGACAAACATACTGAAGCACCGTCGCGGTTCCTGCATTGGTCTCCTGAATAGCAGTTAGATAGGCGAATTGGTTGAGGAAGAGACCAATTAGAGCAAAAATAAGAAGAGACAGCAAACTTTTTCTATCCTTTAAAAAGGCCAGCATTTTATCCTTTGCAGTAGCATAAGCCAAGAGCATGAGAATTCCACCAGCGATTAAAAGACGCAAGTTGGTCAAGACTAGAGCGGAAATTCCGTGTGCCATCAGGTATTGGCCGCTCGTTCCTGACAAACCCCAAGCAATACCAGCCACAACTGTTAATAGAGTCCCTTTTAAACTATTTGACATGTCTCTCCTTACTCTTCTTTACGAATCAAGTCCATCACTTGATTGCGGTCTAATATCCATTGAGCACGCTCATCCTTTTCATAGGTACGATTCGATAGGAAAATGGCCGCTTCTTGCTTCTGACGATTCCACATGATAAAGGTACCTGTATAACCCGTATGGTCTAGCCAATCTCCTTCCAAATTCCATGCCAAAGAACGTTCCTTGTCATCCAAAGGAGAAAAATTTTGACTCAAATCTCTTGCAAAATCATCTGCTAAATAGTGTTCTAAAAAGATTTGTAAATCCTTTACAGTCGAAAATAAACCAGCACTACCAGCATGTCTGCCTAGGAGGCGAGCCTTGGGATCATGTACTATACCTGCCTCCACACCTCTGACCGTTGGAACAGCAAACTCAACAGGTCCAAACTTAGTTTCCGTCATTCCCCAAGGTTTAAAAACTTGCTCCTGTAAAATCTCATCCAAGTCTTGATCAAAGATTCTTTCCAAAACAAAACCCAAAAGTAAAAAATGGACATCCGAATAAAGAAAGGCTGTCTGACTTCGTCTGTTGAGATGAAACATCGCTTCCTTTAATTCTGGGGCAGTTAAAAGATCACGATTGGGAATAAACGGATCAAGGTCTGTAGCGTGGGTTAAGAGCTGACGAATAGTGATGTCTGGATAATCACTCTCAGCTAAAAAATCTGTTACGGGTCTGTCAATATCTAATTGACCTTTTTCCCACAAAAGGTACAAACTGTGCCAACCCCAACAACCTTGCTGACACTGGCTAGATCGTAAACTAGTCCTATCTCAGTCTGCAAGCCATGCTCTGGGTCACTCTGTCCTAAATAGACCTCCGTCCATTGATTGTCCTTAAAATACGCAAAAGAGGCTCCGGGATAAATCCCTGCCTCGATTTGTTCTTCTATTTTTTTAATAATCTTGGTCCACTTCATACTTCTTCAAACCACAATTCAACATTATTTCTATCTTTACCAAGGAAGAATTTTTCAGACTTAGGAATAAAATATTCGGTAGACTCAAATCTCTTGCGAAGACTTGCTATGTCTAATTCATTGACCAAGAACTTAAGCATAGATAAGTCCCAAGTAACCGTATTATCCACAGTCAAATCCTGTCCCTGAGCTGAGATAAAATCAAGTGATGCCCCAATTTCAGATGATTTCAAGAAACTTTCGACATCAGTTGGGAGGTGTAATTCCATAGAAATCTCAAATTTACTCAAAGAAATTGATTCCAAATCTGTTTGAAATTCAGGCTTTTCTTCTACTTCTACTAGACTTGCTCTATCATCTTCTGCATGAATCAAAATCAAATCATCTTCTGGTGAGAAAATTTCAAAAGCGTAGCCATTTTGACCTTTATATAATTGATGAATCGAATCTGTTTTAGATAAGAGTCCTTCGATTTCTAAGGGATTTTCTACCTTGACAATCAATCTAGCCAGTTTTTTTCTTCCCTCTACCTTACGAGTACGCATACTTGGAGCTTCTTCTAAAACTAGCTTTTTCAAGACCTGTTTGATCACCTAGTGACAGAAAGGCCGATTCTTCTAACAAGGCCTTCATACCAAGGGTTTCAATATAAAATGTTTCATTTAATTTTCTATTATTAACTTTTAAAGTAGGAATAATCCGTACAATTTGATTTACATTCATAAATTCCTCCAACTCTTTTTATTTTAAAGGATTTTAGAATTTTTTACAAGATATTATGCTCAGATTTACTGATTTTTTCGTAAAATTTCATCTAAAAAACCGAGGCTTTCCTCGGTTTCAATTTCTTATAGGTAAAGGAATTTGAAGATAGCTACTGCCGCAATTGCTGCTGCGATAGGTGCTACTACTGGTACCCAAGAATACCACCATTTTGAATCGCCTTTGTGCTCACCAAGAACTGATTTTGGAAGGAAAGCATGAAGGAGACGTGGTCCCAAGTCACGGGCTGGGTTCAAGGCAGGTCCTGTAGGTCCACCAAGTGATGTTACCAAGGCCATAACAAGGAATCCAAGTGCCAAGTGAGCAATTCCAAGACCAGATGTCATAAATGGTGCTACTTGTGCTTTAGATTGCTCAAGATCAGAAAATAGTTCTGACATTTTGACCTGCTGTGACTTGAGCCATTATAGTTTCATGTATTTGATACTAGTTCAGCACCAAAGAAGTTTTTAGTCATACCAAGGGCTGCGAAGAAAAGAACAAATGAACCAACAAACTCATTTACAAAACCATTAACAGTTGCTGCAAAACGTGATTCTTTTGTACCATTATCCAAACTTGAAATTGTTGAGAAAGTACCCAAAATGTTGTTTGGATTTTCAGTTTTCAAGTAGTATGGGCGGTGTGTTGCCACAACCAAGGCTTGACCAAAGATAGCACCCAAAACTTGTGCGATGATATAAGGCGCAACTTGAGCCCAAGGGAAAAGACCGCTGATTGCAAGTCCAAGAGTGAAGGCTGGGTTGATGTGGTTTCCAGATACGTTACCAAACATTAATGCTGGGATCATAACTCCCATACCATAACCAACAGCGATAACGATCCAGCCACTTTGGTGACCTTTCGTACCTTTAAGTTCAACGTTGGCAACTGCACCATTTCCAAGAATGATCAAAAGAGCAGTAGCCAAAAATTCAGTGGCATATTTAATTGCCCATGTGAAATCCATTTGATAGATTCTCCTTAAAATTTTTTAGACAATCCTTATTCTATCAATTTTTATTTCTTTTAGCAACAGGTTTTCAAAAAGATTATATGAGAAAGCGGTTTTATTATGTGACTATTAGTCACATAATAAAGAAAGGACGAAATTCGTCCTTTCTCATTCTTAGCTTTTCTTCAACCTACTACAGTAGATAAACATACTGAATAGCTACTGTCTTGACTCATTTAATTCTTAAAAATTGATAGAGTTGACAAATGGTAGAAAAAAGCCCTTTTTACTAAGTTAAGTATCAACTACAGTTACGATTAGCATTCGTTACTTAACCCACTCACCATTATAGTTTACGTAGTAACCATCTACTGAGGTATTAACAGCTAGAGCACCTGAACCATACGCATAGTACCATTTACCATTGATTTGGAACCAGCCTGTTTTCATATCTCCATTACTTGCATTTAGATAGTACCATATTGAACCATCTTTCACCCAACCTGTGGACATTGCACCTGATGATCGAAGATAGTACCATTTATTACCAACATTGACCCAACCTGTCTTCATATCACCGTTTTGAGCATCTAGATAATACCACATTGAACCATCTTGATACCAGCCAGTGGACATTGCTCCTGAGGAACGGAGGTAGTACCACTTATTACCTAGATATTGCCAACCTGTTTGCATAATGCCAGTTGCTGGATCTAGGTAGTACCATGGAGCCGCTTTAAGCTTCTCTTCATCATAAGTTAGAGGATAATCCTTGATCCAACCACGTGCTAGCTCCCCAACCGTTAAACTGTCGATACGAGCATCGAAGCCACCATCCTTCAGTAAATAATACCAGTGCCCCTCATCATAAACCCAACCAGTTTTTAAGGTGTGATAACTACGTTGATCTTTAAAATAATAGACTCGTTTCTCTGCTGGACTATCATATTGTTCCCCATGATGTTTGTTGGTATTGGTAGCAGTTTTTGCTTCTAAAACTTGCTTACCAACAAATTCTTGTAGTACCCCATCTTGACCAAAGTAAAACCAATCTGGTCTAAAAGCAATATCTTGCCTTAGAGAAGAACCAATCGTAACCCCTTCGTGTGGAGCAGGTATATATTGCCAGCCGACAACCATCTCTCCAGATAAAGAATCAAAATAATAGTACTTACCATCAATCACTCGCCAGTAGGTTTCTTTGAGTTCCCCCTTCTTGTAGTAGGTTCTTCCGTTTTCTTGTACAAAATGCCATCCTTCAGAATCATCTGCAAATACTGCACTTGTTGCTAGCAAACCGAAGAAAAAGACTGTCAGTCCAACTTGCATAGTTTTTTTCAAAATTTTCATCTATATACCCTCCGATTTTAAATCCACTCACCAGATGAAGCAAAGTTATAAACTTTACCAATTGTCTATTCTTCTGAACAAACTGTTGATAGGGAATTGTATTGCCAAATGCAAGAACACTTAGTAATACAAATATAACTATTTTTTTAATTCCACGATTTCTCCTCATCTTATATTGTGAACCTCCTTTCTTTCTGCTTAATTCTAACACACATATGAAAAATCAGTCAAATTTTTATATTTATTTTGACTTTTTTTATATTAATTACACATAAACATTTTTTTATTACAAATTTGCTATTTTTTTAACTAAAAAGAAATATAATTAAGTTAAGTAGAAAGGAATAATATTTTTTTATGAATATACTCGCTGAGAAATTCAGAGTAAAGAGAAAAAGAGTTAGGTCTCTCCCAACAAACTCTTGCAGAAGGAATTTGTGAACAAAGTCAGATTAGTAAAATTGAAAGAGGTCATTTTATTCCCTCCGCAGATCTTTTGTTCAAACTCTCACAACGACTCGAAGTGCCATTAGATTATTTTTTTAATGAACAAATTGAAATTAAATCTAACCTCTCTAATTTCAAGCAATTATCTGCTCGACTATTAGATGACAGAAATTATGACAATTTGGAATATATTTATAGAATAGAGATTGAACGAAGTACTTTTCTAACACTAGAAGACCGAACTTACCTTGAATGGATTAAAGCTATTATTGACTTCTATCAATATGACAGTAAGTGTGAGGCTATTTCTTCATTGGAAAATATATTATTAAAAGTCTCCTCAAATACTCTGATTTATTTAAAGGCATTGAATACTCTATCTAATTTCTATTCCTTAGTGGGTCGTGAACAAGAATATGAGGCAAACTACTCTCATTTAATGGAGTTATATCAGACAAAAAATTTTGAGCATCAAGAGTTTTTATTTGGCTACATCAGAGTTCGTTACAACTACGCTCACTACCTAGTGTCAAAGGAAAAATATAACGAAGCCATCCAAGAAGCTCTTGAGACGATTGAACTCTGTAAACAAAGACAGACAAGCTACCAACTGGCTCCTCTACTTATTCTTGTAGGAAATGCTGGAGCCAAATTTCTAGACAAAGAACAAGTCAAAAATTATTATATAGAAGCAAGAGAGTTATGTAAGATTTATAACAATCCTTTAATGTTGATAAAGATAGAAAATTATTTGAAGGAATTAGATACTGTTTAGTTAATCTTGACATTATAGTTTTTCTGAAACGTTAAATAACCTGTAAGGCTGATAGTGAAATTAATACTATCAGCCTTATAATTTTTCCATGGTATCTCAAATAACTATACTGATTTTGTTTCCCGTTCTAATTTGGTAACATTTTGATTTCTTGTGTTATCAAGTATATTGATAAAATTCTCTAATCTCCTAACCTTATATTCATAATCATCTATCCATTTAGTCATAAATCTTTGATTTTCTTCGATTTCTTTCTCCACCTGCTCCAGTTTGATAGCTGAAGTCAGGTTCATCTTAGCATAGTCATATTTTGTCAGTCTTCTATTTTCTGGATCTGAGTTGTTGAGATTGATTAAGACCTATGCTACCTTGTTTAGATGAGCAACCTTATCCTGCAAATCTGTAATGGTCAAATCCAGCTGGGCGATTTCCTTGATTAACTCATCTTTGATTTACTGGTAAGACTGATTGTTAAAGTCTAATTCGATAAGAAGATTCACCTCTGCGATTTTCTCTTTGAGGTTGGCAATGGTTGGTCGCCTACGTCTAGGGATATGCGTGCTGTCGGAGTAAGTTGACGGATTAGTTCACGCCCTCTCATGTAACGATTGAGGTCTGAACTTTCTTTATTATAGATGAAGGACTGGGCGGTCTCTCGTATAAAGACATGGTAAGACTTGTCTTGTTCGTTCTTATGAATATCCAAGTTTCGGTTTGGGATAAAGACCAAGCCGTCTTTTTTGACGCCTTAATTCATCTTGATGAAAAGACTTTCCTTGACCACCTTATCAATCTGATAGTCGGCTAGGACAACTTCAAACTCCTGAATCTGGTCATATTTCTCTTTGAACTCCTTGTAGGCTGTTAGGAGTTCCTCGCTTGAGAGTTTATCCTTGTCCTGATCTTCTTGATAGATCTTCAAATCATAGACAAAGTTAGTCAAGTCAGGCTCTGTTATGCTTTCTCTTTGTTCAAAATAATCCTCAAAGAACTGGACATCGTACAAATTCTTCGTACTGACCTTTTTATCCTCTATAGAAATGTTAAAAAATTATCTCTATTCAACATTAAATAAGACAAATAAACGGCTTGTTACACAATTGGCAATCAATTGCCTAATTGTTAGTATTGATAATGAAGAATTTCAAAATTGTAGTTTTCTAATCAAAGAAGTAAAAAAATTACTAAACAATGAATTGAACTATTATGAACAAACCGTCTTCTTATATACGTGTGGGTATTTTTGAATTTAAGCGCAATCCTGCGAACGGAATCGAAAAAGATGAAACAAGCACTTCAGGTATTTGAAATTCTAGGAGAACATAATATAAAAAGCACAGTACCAAGAGCACTATGACAAATATATTAATCAATAACATAAAGGTAGTTAATCTTTAACCACCATAGGATTAGTTCTTGTTATTCCAACAGTATTTCTATACTAAATTTTTTATCAAAATCCTTATCATTCAGTACTTTTACAAACATTTCTAAATTATTTATTAAGCTCTCATACTCATAAAGATAATGATCTAGCTCCCCTTGAAACGCTCTTATTTCTTCGCTTACTTGTTCTACTGTAATTGATTCTGGCAAATTTAATTTTGAAAAGTCATATCTTGCAAGCTTTCGACTGCTCACATCCTCACTCTTCAAATTGATAAGCACTTCCGCCATCTTATTTAAGTTGGCGATTTTTTCATTAATTTGATTTAGTTTTATATCTATCTCTGCTATTTCTTTTACTAACTCATCTTTAATGTCTTGGTATTTCTTATCTGCTTCAGTTAATTCAATGAAGAGATTAATCTCAGTAATCTTTTCTTGTAGACTCTTAACTGTAGGTCTTCTGTATGGTATTACTCGACTATCGTTGGTTAGCTGTCTTATCAAGGTTCGTCCTTTGACGTACTGATTCTTATCCGAATGTTCTTTGTTGTATACAAAATATGAGGTTGTCTCACGTATAAAGATTTTATATTTTGTTTGATTCTCTTCTTCCAGAGTATCTAATTGATAATTAGGAATGAAAATGAGACCACTCTGCTTAATACCAAAAGACACTTTGATATAAATGCCCTCATCAACTTGCTTCTCTATTTGGTTCTCTGCAAGTTCCACTTCAAATTCACGAACGGTATCTCGTTTTTCCTTAAATGTCTCAAAGGCTTCCTCAATCTCTTCAGTGGATGCTTTATCCTTATCTCGTTCTTCTTGGAAAGCATGGTACTGTTCCTTTAAATTCTCTAATCCTTCTGAAGCAACGACTTCCTTATTTTTAAAATAATCTTGAAAAAATTTGACGTCATATAATTTCTTATCACTTATTTTTTGATGACCCAAACTTATCTTTTTGATTCTCTTCTTCCAGGATAAAAGTTACATTTTTTTGTTTTAAGTCAATGGTTAGATTCAATTCTTCGGCTTTTTGTTATTAAATCTTCTAAAGAATTGACACGATTCAACAAAAAAATTCTAAACGACTTTCAATCTCTTGCTTAGCAAAAATGCATTCTAAAAAAATTCTTCATCATATAGATCTCGTTTGCTGAGTTGGCGTCCTCGAATTGGTTTTATCATCGTTCTATCTGTCATCAAAAAACGGCTATGCTTTTGACTAAAATCAATCTGAACATGCAACTGATTTGCTTTCTCTAAAAAATCATCAAACGATTTAGATTGCTGCAACAAAAAATAAAGACGTTGTTTCAATTCAAATTTATGACTAAACTGCCTATATTTTTTTGATAGTCACGGTAAGAAAAACTCTTCTCAATAATTTTCGCCCCAGCCACTTTAGAAATACGGTCTGAAATCATACGGAGGTTTCGTTCCAAGGCATAGTTCCATATCAACTTTTTATCTGAATTGCGGTCAATAGCGTTGATTAGGATGTGATTATGAACATGATCTTTGTCTGTATGAGTTGCTACGATAAACTTAAAACGACCTCCTGTCAATTCCATCATGGTCTCATAACCAATGCGGTTAATTTCTTCAGGTGTCAGATTATCTTCAGGAGAAAATGATTGAATGAGGTGATGAGCATGAATAGTTTGTTGGTGTTTTTCTTGTCGGTCGTTTCTGGATTCGTACAACTTGTCATTATTGGTGAAGTTGACATTGTACATCTCTACCATTTCTGCATGACTAGGGAAGTCCAAGTAATTGCTCATGCCAAAATCAGATACCAATTTCAAATTGTCCGTTTTATCAGGGTTGAGAATATACTTAATTAAACGCCTACGATATTTTTTTCCGTGCGTCGCAAAGTGTTTAGTAACTACCATGAAACTCCTTCAGTCTTTTCACCTCCACTTGAAAATCTTTCTCTACTCCAGTAATTAACTCACTAATTCCCTTACTCAATTCTTGTAATTGTTCCTGAGAAATCAGATGGCTCTGATTGATAGCGCGCGCAATTTGATTAATATTATTTCCAATCCGTCTCAATTCAAAAACTAACTGGTCATAGGTATTCGTGTTAATTGTGACAAAAGCCATATTGGGATTAAGCAAAACTTTTCTGGCATAGACTGAGAAATTTTGACAATTGCTCTTAGCAATCCGTTCATTCAATTGGTGTAATTCTGGATCAGTTAGAAATACTTTTTTGAGATTGGTACGATAGCGATAAACCATTACATCCTCCTAACCCATATATTTTTCACGGAACTCACGACTGAGAGGCTGCACTTGATTCACTTCTGCAATCAATTCTTGAACGCAAGTCAATAAGATTGAGACGTGCTCTTGAGTCACTTGATGATTTTCTCTTGCGACAACCAGAACTTCATACACATCTCGACTAATCTGTTCAAACTTTTGAGACTGCCAAAGGGAGAACCAACTTTCAAAAATTCTATCCTGATAATTCTTTTTCAATAAATTTTTGACGAAGAAATTCTGAGAAACTATCCACTTTTTTTGTTCCCTCATCATTTCTTTTATCTGTTTTTCTTCTTGTCTCGTGATTCTAAATTGCTTTCGGATTGACTTAATTTCTTGTCCCATTCTGATATCCCTTCAACATTCTACTTGTCTGACAGTGTAAGTCTACCTCACATTGTCAGTACGTTTCCTAAAGACCTCACTTGCTTCTTGTTCGGTCTTTGCGAGCTCAGATATTGTGTCCACAATATCCCAAAAATCATATCGCCAACCGACCAAAACCTTCCAGTTTTGACAGCCAACGATAAGATAACTTGGTGGCTCCGCCCCCACCCCCCCAGAGAAAATCTAACATAGATTTTTACAAGTTGAGAAAAGTATATCGGAAGAAACTTGGAGAAGTTATCACATGAAAAAGAAGAAATAAAAAAAGAGCCTTGTGGCTCAAAGTTCATTTTTTTGTATTGATTATATATAGCAGAATCTTTCAAAAATATAGTATTTAGTATCCCCATCTTTCATAACAATTATTTTTTTGATGATGTATTGATCTCACCTATATTTACATCATCCATATTTCTCACTGTAATGCTAACATTATCGTAACAATAACGTTTATTACCCACAATTATTTCCTGATTTTTGAAAAGAAAGTTTATCATTTTCATTTACTTGTTTAATAGTTCGATCACTATTCAATATTAAAAGCATAGTACTCTCCTCTGTAACTGGTTTTCATATTATTATCTATTTGAATACTAACGACAATAAATAAACCTAGCAAAATAATAGGGAGAATCCAGATAGAATGGTCAACTTTATTCAAAATTCTATACCCAGCATATTTAGTTTCCTGCATAATACTGTTAAAAGATTCAGAGTTTTCTAGAATAAAATAATTAGAATCAACCCTCAAACTATCTTTTGAAACAACAATGTTTTTTTCTAACGCCCTTTTTCGACTCAATTCCATCTTCCGTAATATGGTAAACATCACTCTTATTTTTTTCCATAGTTTTTTTAATAATTGATTTACCATGTACATAATAGTAACGATTCCTATCTATGCTCCATTTTTTTGAAAAAAATTTATAGTTTGCTTGGAAATATCTACCATTTACAATTGAACTATCTACCTCCTTAACACCCAATAAAAAAATCTTGATATGAATCTGAATATAGTTTCTTTTATACTCAGTGTAAATCATAATTGAAAATAAAATAAATATAAATTTTACAAAAGTACTAAATAAAGAGAAAAATTGAAAAAAATAACTTATATCCCTACATCCTCAAAAAAAGCAACCTCCTTAATTCTTCCATTTTCAATTAATATGCATTGATCTTGGCTATCAATTCTGCTCATATCATGTGTAGCTAATAAAATCAATTTTTCCTTGGATAACTCTCTAATAATTTTATGTAACTGCTCAGAATTCTCATTGTCTAAAGCTGAATCAAATTCATCTAAGAGAAGAATGTCAGGATTTGCTAGTATTGCACGTGCGAAGGAAATACGTTGTTTTTCGCCACCAGAGAGCGTTTGATCTAATGAGTCAGGATTCTTTAGATTATCCTTTCTGAGTAAATATCGTATTTTTAATTGTTTAACAACTTCTAAAAATTCAATCTCCTCTATCACTTTTCCTAAAACAATATTGTTATAAATAGAATCTTTAAAAAATTACAGGAGTTTGTGGTAAATAGAGTATATTTGAATTAGAAGTACTTACACTAACAGTGCCTGTAATTTCAGGAATTAAACCGCCCATAGCTTTTTAAAAAGGGACGTTTTGCCTGAGCCACTTTCTCCAACTATGAATATCAAACCTGTTTTAGGGAAATTATACGATATTGATTTTTAAAAATTTTTGATATTTCCAATTTTAAAACTAACATTATTTAGAGCGATTGAATAATCTTTAGAATTTACATAATTAACTTGAGAGTATCTCATATTATTTGAATCAAAAAAATTCTATCATACGAAACTCTAAATTCTCTACTCATATACATAACCTCTGTTAAGCTATTAAAGTTTTTTTGTCAATATAGCAGAGTATGAGTTAAAAAGCTATAAATTGCCCTATTGTTATTTTTTTTGGTTATGAATTAATACAATGCCAATAATCAAAATTGCTAAATATATTAAATAATTCGATATTTCTAATACTGTATTTTTTTACAACGAAATAATAAGAAATGCGGAATTTTAATTTATTGACGTTAGTTACAAATTTGTTAATTTTTTTGTTCTAAATATTCAGTAGCATTTAGGCTTTTTTTACAACAGGTATACCTGTTTTTTTAAATATGTGAACTCTTCATTCAATTCATCTATAGAATTTTTTTGTGAATAGTATTCATACTCTCAATTCTCTGTCCTAACAAATTATTGATACAATATAAAAAAACGGAAGAGATACAATTATAATTACAGTGAGACTGTAATGTATTCTAAGACAAAAATAAATTACTAAAATTGCCGATACCGAATTAAATATTATGATATCAATAACCTGTACTGCAATCTTGGATACTTCAGCAATGTCACCCAAGACTATCTCATTTATTTTTGAATATAAATTGGACTTCTCTCCTAAGAAACGTTGTATAAAACTACGAGAGCAACCTAATTCTATTTCAAAATTAGTTTTGGTCATTATTATAGCTTGATAATAATCCAGAAAACTCGATAATAGAATTGTTATTGTGTAGAATACAAGCTTTATTGCAACGGTATTGATATCACTCCTCAGAATATCATCGATCGATTTTCCCATAAAAAACGGTCTGGTCACTTCTAGTATATCTAATGCGAGCGTTAAGAATTCAATCAAAAGTATTTTTTTTATTGTAGTAAACTTTAAAATATTTATTATTTTTTTAATCAGTATCATCTAGCCTCAATAGTTCGATCTGTCCATATCTCTTAAATTCTTGTTTTATTTTTGAATCAGAATTTAATCGATTGATTAAAGATGCAAATTCAATTTGACTGTTTTCATCAAATGCACCAATTGACAACTTTATAAACGCTTCTCCCTTCACTCTATCAGTAATTATAAGTTCATATCGAGTATGGTTAAACCCAAAACTGGAACCCATTATAACATCCACCTCTTCTTCTTCAACTATTATTTTTAATAAAGAACAGTATAACAGATAGTCATCAATAGTGTAACTTTCATTTTTCATAATGATAAAAGGTGACTCACCTTTATTCTTTTCAGGATAAATAAATTTAAAATTTGATTTTTCTTTACTTAAAAATATCATAAAAATTTACGTGCGTTTTTTTGTATATTCTAGTACGATAAACATCAACTAGGTCATGATTTAACATCAGTTCATTTGATAAAAAGTGCTATTTCATAAAGATTAAGATTTGAACCACTGATATTTCTTACCTTCTTTAAATAAACTGCTAAGTCATCAACTATTTCACATATACTATAATGTGAATAGATTGTAACTCGCTCCAACATTTGAAAGTTCTAAACCCAATTGATAAAAATTTTATAAGCGATTCAACTTCAATTAAAAATCACATTAGTTGGAAAAAAATTTTTTTCCAAACGCATTTTTCTATTTCACTCTTATCTTTATATAAAGTAGTATCTACAATAATAAATGTTATCTGATTGTCAGAAAAAGCTTATTTCTCTGCTCTGAATAAGTTCAATTAAACTACAATAGCATAAATTATTGTAATCGATACTTTCGATAAATATAACATCAAATTCAACATCAGTATTACTATCCAAAGTTGATATAGAATTCATTAAGATGCTATTTATCATTCCAGTTTCAAAAATAGGATGATTGAGTTAGAATATTTAATTTTTTTCTTTCCGTAAAAATTCTTTTCAAAGAAATAATCACATTATAAATTGCTGAAATACCAGAATTAAAAAAATATTGTTTTATGATAAAAGTCACTATCGATACTCAAATCAAATCTTCTCTCCAATACACGGTGAGAGATATTTCTCTCATAGGAAAAACTAATCGTTTCCCCATCAAGAGTATATGTTTTTCCAGTTATAGGAGATTTCAATTCTGATAAGAAACAACTAGCATTCTCTATAATTCTTTTTCTTACAATCTCCAATTGTGACTGAAAGTAACCACTCACAACTTGCTCACTACCTTTCAAAATTTCTAATATTTTGTCTGTTTCACTAATCATTTTGATTTCTCCTTATCTGTTGAACAACACATTCAAAAATCAATGAACAAATTGTTAATATCTCTTCCTTTTTATCGGGAATAAATTCAACGACATCCATTCCAACAATTTCAAACTCTTGTATTAATCTAATAAAAAGTTCCCTAATTTGATCCAGTGAGAATCCAAATGGTACTGGTGTTCCAACACCTCCTATCAATAATGGATCTATAACATCAACATCGAAAGTAATATAATACTTTAAGTTCTTATCCAGCTGAAATGTTTCAAAAATTGATTTTCTTGGATAAATTTTTACTTTGTCATTACTTATCAGATAAGGAGTTAGGGAACGAATACCAATACAATATATTTTCTTAACTGCATCGTTATTAGCAAAACCACCCAGATAATTTCCATGATGCATCTCATGAGACCAATTATTTAAATTAAATTCAAAATAATCATCGTGTGCATCAATATGGATAACCCCGATTTCACCTTTTAAGCTTGCTCCATTTATTGTAGAAAAAGCTAATAGAATGATCTCCACCTAATACAATTGGGAAATTTGATGTACATACTAAGGAAAAATATTATATTTGTTAAAAAAAGAAAAACTCCGGACCATTTCTATCGAATATTATTCCCTTTAATATCTCCAATATCATATATAAAATCACTAATATCTGATATATCCTCATTGTAGGAAAGTAGAGAATATTCTCTATCATATATTATTCTACTGATTTCTCGTAATCCTTTACTAGCAAATTTACAACCAGCTCTATTGGTAACTGACTGATCATATGGAAAGCCCAGAAAAAAACTATTTTCTCTTTATACCCCATCGTTAAAAAACTTGCTAACTCTATAAATTCCACATTAAACATTGTATTTTTGAAATTTATCTATTTTATATTTATATGATATTAAAAACAGATTCATCGCAAAGTTTCTTGAATACCTTCTTACCTTCTTCCTTCTCGCAACCTATTTTTCAGACAAAAAAATCCTCATAAGTAAATTCAATTTTATGTAAATCTCTGATAAATTCTATAAACTCCACTGTACACTCTGTAATTTTTATTATTAGGAATATTAAAAAAATATAGCCAGTCTTATCACTATTAAAAAAAGCAAAACTAGGATTAACAATCCATTTCATAAAACTCTCCCACTAATAATATAAATATAATAAATAATATTAGAATAAAAACTCCTATTTATACTTTCTAATGTAAAATAGGAGTTTTTTTGCATAAAACATATACACATATACACAATTGTTTAACTAGTAATATGTATTGGTATATCAAATATATCTTGGTCTACTTCCTCCCAAGAGTTTTAAATCTAAACCAAAGGGATTTTTAATATTATGATTCCCTTTGTTATCTGCTTCAGATTTGATATCAAAAGTGTTTTTTGATTTCTTTGTTAAAGCAGACAATTCTTTGTTTAAAGCCTCAAGTTTCATTGTTTTCACCTCCTTTTATTTCTAAAAATATATTCTATAGGAAGTCTAATACCATTAAACCTCCTAGAATTTGTAAAACTATAACCTCCAGAAGCATAGACAACTAGCAAATCTCCAACTGAAATTGAGGGAAAACTATGTAATTTTATCTTACCATCAAAAACTCCAAAATAATCACCTTCAAAAAGAGTACACCCAGCAATTTTTACTTTTTCTTCTATACCATCACTACTGGACTCCGAACCTATGCTCACGTTCTCAACCTTATAAATATTCCACGGTAAAAAATTCCAAGCTGATGAATCTACTGTTACAATTGTACTGTTTCCTAAAATTTGCTTTGATATAACTTTAGTAACTAAATAACCAAATGGAAGAGTAATAGCACCACCAGGTTCAATAATAATATTTATTCTCCGTTGATTTTCCTCATAGAAAGTTGATAGCAGTTCATCTATTCGATTAAGAGCTGCTATTGTTCGATCACTATCTTCTAAGAGATGTAACAGACCTCCACCTAAATTAATTGTATCAATAGTATCAAAGAATTTACAAATTTCTAACAAATATTGAACTTTATAAATGAACAATTCTGGGGTCATTTGACCAGTATGAGTATGTAATCTCTTTATGACTAAACCATTATCTGATATATAATCAATAATTTCTTGATTCAATTCTATTCCAAATCTACTTTCCTCTCCGTAAGTTCCTAAATTTCTGTCACCCCACTTTGGGAAACTAACTCTAATACGAAGACCTATTTCCTGTGAAATACCGATTGAAACAAACTGTTTAATCTGGTCTAAAGAGTTGAAATCGATTAGAATGTTTTTGTTCGAAAAGTATATCATATCTTCTTTAGAATAGTATGGAGCAGTAGTAGTTACGAACTGAAAAGAATAGTCTTTTATCAAATCATATTCATAACGACTTGCCACATCACATCCCATTCCTAAAGAACTGAACTTGTTAAGAAAAAAATCACTATAAGAAGCTTTTACAGCATAACTTAATTTTAGAAAATCATATTTAGAAAAAATGTTTTTGACTTTATGTAACGTATAATCCAATTGTTCTTCATCATATACTAACAGTGGTGTCTTAAGATTATTCTCATTAACTAGATTAGTAAAATCAATACTAGAATTTTTATAAAACATTTTTATTTCTCTATTCTTTTACTTAAAAAGTATTCTTTATGCCCATCTGGAGAGTCATTAAGAATTCCAAAAAAACTTCAAAAACCTTGACTTAAGTAGAAATCTAAACCTTGAAAGTCAAAGGTGCTTAAATGAACAATACTACATCCGTAATTTTTGGCACTTTCTAAAACATTATTTAACAATGCAGTTGCTATCCCTTGACGTCTATAAGTGTTTTTAACCCAAAGTGTATCAATATATAATATTTTCCAAATAACCGAATAAGCTACGATGCCACCTACTATCTCTTGATTATTCTCAACAATAAAAGCAATCTGTTTATAGTCCTCATCCTGACATGAAGGTAAACATTTCTTATTGTGTTCCAATAGCATTTCTTCTATGTAGTCAATATTTTCATTATTTGCATCAGTAATCTTCATTTTTGCCCCTACAATTTTTAATGAATAATAAAAGCGAATATACTAGAGACTAATTCTATTCCATTATTCTTTAATCTGCCTTTCCAACATCAAGTCCATTCGATTTTTTTTGTGATTGTACTCGAACTTCCAATTGTCTATTCTTCTGAACAAACTGTTGATAGGGAATTGTATTACCAAATGCAAGAACACTTAGTAATACAAATATAACTATTTTTTTAATTCCACGATTTCTCCTCATTTTATATTGTGAAACCCCTTTTCTTTTTTTCTTTAATTCTAACACACATATGAAAAATCAGTCAAGTTTTTTTTATGTTAATTTCTACTTTTTAAAAAATATTATTACACAAAAAAACATTTTTTTATTTCAGATTTGCTATTTTTTTAACTAAAAAGAAATATAATTAAGTTAAGTAGAAAGGAATAATATTTTTTATGAATATACTCGCTGAGAAATTCAGAGTAAAGAGAAAAGAGTTAGGTCTCTCCCAACAAACTCTTGCAGAAGGAATTTGTGAACAAAGTCAGATTAGTAAAATCGAAAGAGGTCATTTTATTCCCTCCGCAGACTTGTTATTCAAACTCTCTCAACGACTTGAAGTCCCTTTGGATTACTTTTTCAATGAACAAATCGAAGTTAAGTCTAACCTCTCTAATTTCAAGCATCTATCTGCTCGCCTATTGGATGATAGAAATTATGACGATTTAGAATATCTTTATAAAATAGAGATTGAACGAAGTACTTTTCTAACATTAGAAGACCGAACTTACCTTGAATGGATAAAATCTATAATTGACTTCTATCTATATAATCTTCAGTTTGAGGCCATCTCCTACCTGGAAAATATATTATCAAAAGTATCCTCAACTACTTTAATTTACTTAAAGGTATTGAACACTCTATCTAATTTTTATTCCTTAGTTGGCCGTGAAGAAGATTATGAAAAAAACTACGCTCATCTAATGGAGTTATATCAGACAAAAAATCTGGATTATCAAGAGTTTCTATTTGGCTACATCAGAGTTCGTTACAACTACGCTCACTACCTAGTATCAAAGGAAAAATATAATGAAGCCATCCAAGAAGCTCTTGAGACGATTGAACTCTGTAAACAAAGACAGACAAGCTACCAACTGGCTCCCTTTACTTATTCTTGTAGGAAATGCTGGAGCCAAATTTCTAGACAAAGAACAAGTCAAAAATTATTATATAGAAGCAAGAGAGTTATGTAAGATTTATAACAATCCTTTAATGTTGATGAAGGTAGAAAATTATTTGAAGGAATTAGATACTGTTTAGTTAATCTTGACATTATCGTTTTTCTGAAACGTTAAATAACCTGTAAGACTGATGGTGAAATTAATACTATCAGTTTTTTTATTATGTGACTATTACTTCAGATTCAGTTCACTATAATTTCCAAACGAATCTTATGATAGCTACCTTATTAGGATGCTCTTATTTTTTATCAGACAAAACAAAAGGATTAAGAAAGTTATTCTCCTTAATCCTATAGTCTCTTAAGACTGACGTTGTCCGAAATCTGCAATCATCTGCTCCATTTCTTGTCGACTCGGAGTTGTCAGCATATAAAGGTAATCTCCTTGAAGTTCCGCAAAGGCCGCTGGCATGATTTTTTTAACCTTGAACTGCTGACTATATTTGGCAAGCAGATCCTCTTCTGAATAAACATAATGAGCATTTGCACGGCGAGAAGTAGCCAAACAATACTGAGGTTCAAACTCTGACACTGGGAACTCTTCTCCTGCGACAATCGCCGCATAGCCTCGGTAGAGATCCAAAGAGTGGGCAAAGTTATAAACATCAATGGTAAAACCACCTGCAGGACGGTTATTGTACTCAATAGCGATATAATCATCTCCTTCGCGGAAGAACTCAATATGGAAAAAGCGTTCTCTCATTCCAAATTCTTTGACAATCGCTTCCCCATACTTGCGTAGTTTGGGATCCATATCCTTGAGCACATAGTAGGAATTGTCCATCTTGTAAATCATCAGATCAAGCGGTGTATAGGCGTAGTCAAAGGTCGTTGAGAAGACAATTTTACCATCCTTGTCCACGAGCCCGTCAAAAGTACAAATTTCACTAGAAGTGACAAATTTTTCAAAGAAATAAAGGGTTGAATGGTCCCATTCTTGTTTGAAGTGATTGATATCATCTTCTGTCTCAAGTTTAAAGGTTGCGGCTGCGCCCACTCCATTGTCAGGTTTGGCAATCATTGGAAGACCGATTTCATTCACAGCTTGATCCACATCTGCTTCTGTCTGGATAACAGCTCCAGGGACCACAGGGACACCTGCTTTTTTGAAAAGCTTCTTCATTTCAGACTTAAATTTAGTCTTTTTGAGATCCTCTGGTTTGGCACCAAAAACATTAAATTGTTCTCTGAGGGCTGCGTCCAGCTCAAGCCAGTATTCATTGTGGGACTCGATGCGGTCAATTGGGCCATGTTTATAAAAGAGAAAAGCAACTGCACGTTTGACTTCGTCTACATTTTCAAGATTATCTACACGGAAATACTCGGTCAGGCTATCGCGCAAAGGCTCATCCAGTTGTTCGTAAGGCTCTTGACCAATTCCCAAGACGGTAATGCCTTTATTTGCTAGTTCGATGGTAAACTGTTGAAAGTTTTGTGGATAGTAGGGAGAAATAACAAGGTAATTCATAGGTGACTCCTTTTATAGATAGAGATTGCTGAGGAAATAAGGCATTTGTTTGCGCCACCATTCCCAGTCGTGGGCGACATCATGTCCCCATTCAGCAAACCAGGCTGGAATTTGTTTCTGGTCAAAGGCTTCTTTGAGCTTGTAAAAGGATGGTAAACCGTCTTGTTCCCAGGCTCCAAGACCCGTACACAGCACAATCTCTGCCTGACGGTAACGGTCAATAAACCAGCCGTCATTCTGATTCCAGATATAATCTACTGGTGAGTTTTGGTAAATGGCATCGTCATTGTAGTAATCGCCGACAAAGAAACGTGCGTCGTAAACACCACTAAGAGCAATCACCTTGGTAAAGACATCTGGATGCTGGAGGAAGAAATTGAGTGCATGGTAGCCCCCCATTGAGCAACCTGTCGTCATCATGCCATCAAACCAACCTGTCTTATGCTTGATAAAAGGAATGGCTTCCTCAATCACATAGCGTTCGTAGGCACGATGCATCTCTGCTTGGTCGTGACCATTTTTCCAAGTAGCCAACCAGCTCTCACTATCCACACTGGATAGGGTAAAGAATTGGACACGACCTTCTTCTATAAAGGAAGCACAGGCATCAATCATGCCAAAATCATAGTATTCGTTGTGACTACCACCTGATGAAGCAAAGACCACAACTGGAATCCCAGCATGTCCATAACGGTTGAGATACATTTCACGGTTGAGGTGACCACTCCAGTGGCTAAGATGTTCAATATGCATATTTTCTCCTTTCTTACTTTACCAGTTTTCTGCAAAAAATCTCAGACAGTCTGGTAAATTCTCCGACCAAGGGATTTCACTATGGATGGCACCAGACTGAACTTTCAAGACAAGATTATCCAGATAAACTCCCCCTGCTATCAAATCATGGTAATAGCGAAGCGAAGAGTCGATATAGGCTTGTTTGATATTGCCAGCCATCAGGGTCTTGTCTGTATCATCTGCTTCTTCTGTTCCAACATAGATAAAGATACGCTGTTCAGGAGACAGTTTCTGGCGCTCGATATAACGGTTAAAGGCGTCTTGGTGAAGCCAGTTAGCAGATGAAAAGACACCTAGACAACCAATTTGGTCTTGGTATTCCAAACCGATAAACTGGGTAATATTGCCTCTAGTGAGGAACCAATCATAGCCGTATGCTGGCGGTCAGCTTTAGTACGGTAGGTCTCATCGATAAATGGCTTGACCACCTCCATCACAAACTCAGCATACTCCACGCCCTTACCGCCAAATTGCTGTCCTGGGATAGGAGATTCTTGGAACTTCCAAGCCGCATACTCATTCATCCGCCCCATACCATCATTATCAATAGCAACGACAATCATGCGACTGATATCAGGATTACGCTTGATGGCTGGGATAATCTTCCACGAGTGACCAATGAAAGATTCTTTACTATAAAAGACATTTTGCCCGTCATGAAAGTAAACAACAGGATAGGAACGATCCGTGTCTTTCTCATAATCTTTAGGAAGAAGAACACGTACACGGCGCTCCTTACCTGTATAAGGAACTTTAAGTTTGTGCTCTTTCATTTTTAAATAAAAATAGGATTGATTCATTGTCAGAAAACTCTCTATATTCAAAATTTTATCTCATTATATCACAAAAAAATAGAAAAAAAGTTAGCTTTGCTTCCATTTTTGGATTAAAAACTAACTTTTTCATTTAATTTTCTAAATTCTTTTGGATTTTCTGATTAGAGGAGATTGTCAATCAAGTCATCTACTTCATCTTTTTCAACTTGAGGTGTAATTTCAGTAATCATGATTCCAGCTACTGCTCGCTCAACTAAGCCCTTAACATCCATCCGTTTTTCATACTGCTCTGCATTTTTAATCTTAGGATTGGTCTTAGGACGGTCAGGTGCAAAAATGGTACAGCAGTCTTCAAAAGGCTGGATAGAAATATCAAAGGTATCGATTGCTTGGGCGATGTCAATAATTTCTAACTTGTCCATGGTGACCACAGGACGAATGACTGGTGTGCTGGTCACAGCGTTGATAGTCTGCATGCTTTCCAAGGTCTGGCTAGCTACTTGACCAAGACTTTCCCCGTTGATGATAACCAAACCATTTCGTACCTCACGAATACGATCGGTAATCCGCATCATAAAACGGCGTGTCAAGGTCATGAGGTAGGCTTCTGGTGCTTTAGCCTTGATTTCCTCTTGAATCTCTGTGAAAGGCACCTCGATAAACTGGATATTACCCCCAAACTTGGTCAATTTACGAGTCAAATCTTGGGCTTTTTTAAGGGCACCAGGACTCGTATAAGGTGGGCTGGCAAAGTGAACCGCCTCAATATCTACCCCTCGTTTAAGAGCTAGATAACCCGCCACAGGTGAATCAATTCCTCCTGATAACATGAGCATGCCTTTACCAGAACTTCCCACAGGTAATCCTCCTGCTCCACGAAAGGTTTCATAAGAAATATAAGCCGCCTCCTCACGAATCTCAACCTGAAGATTAATATCTGGATTTTTCATCTGAGCTTTCACGTTTGGAATAGCCTTGAAAACAGCACTACCAAGAGTTTGATTGAGTTCACGACTATCAAGTTCAAAAGTGTGGTCGCTACGCTTACCAGTGATTTTAAAGGTCATCCCTTCCTTGTAAGTTTCTTTCATAATCTCTTGGACAGCAGACTTAAGAACTTCCACGGACTTTTCGACTTTATAAACGGGAGAAAAGTTTTGAATTCCAAAGACTTGCTTGAGCGATTCTGCTACTGCGGTGTAATCAGCTCCATTGAGGTAAGCGTGGGCACGGTCGCGATCTGCGGTTACCTTAACTTGGGGATAGATAGACAAAACGTCTGAAATATTATTACGAAGTTTATTGATGAAACGCATACGATTTTTGTGCTTGGTTGACAATTCTCCATAGCGAATCATAATTTCTGAATACTGCATAAATGCTCCTATCTTACTTTTCTAGTTTGATTGTAAATTAATTTTAACTTGGTCAAAAACTGCTCGACCTGACTCATATCATTTTCAAGGTCTAGGCTAAGACGCACAGCTGATTGGGCTTTATCTTTGTCCACTCCCATAGCAATCAAGGTACCTGCAGGTTTACCAGCCTTGGACGAACAAGCAGAGGTCGTTGAGATGAAAATATCATAGTCTTCAAATGCGTGAACAACGACTTCACCACGAACACCCTTAATTCCAAAAGTCAGGATATGAGGGGCAAAGTCTTCCTCATCTGAAAAGACAAAAATATCTGGATAGTCCAGAAGGGCATGACGAATCACTGCCTTCATCTGTCCAGTCTTACTAGTAAAGAAATCTAGCTTTTCCATAGACAAACGGAGAGCCTTGGCTGTCGCTGCAATCCCTGCCACATTTTCAGTTGTCGAACGATAATCACGCTCCTGCCCACCACCTGTTAAAAGAGGCGTAATCCTCTTACCAGACTTGATATAGACAAAGCCAACACCTCTAACACCATGAAATTTATGACTCGAGAAGGTCGCAAAATCCACTCGATCTGTCAGATATTTTTCAGTTGGAATTTTAGCAAGTGCCTGAACCGCATCCACGTGGAAGGAAATTGTCGGCTTGTCTGCCAAGAGTTCTGAAATAGCCTCAATAGGTTGGATAGAGCCGATTTCATTGTTAACTGCCATGACAGAAATTAGGATTGTATCAAGTCGTATCAAATCTGCTAGCGCCTCAACATCAACAAATCCTTCCTCATCAACTGGAGCAAAATCCACTTCAAATCCTTGACTTTTCAACCAAAGAGCTGATTCTTTGACTGCTGGATGTTCAATGGCTGATACGATGATGTGCTTGCCAAACTGTGCTTTTTCAAAGGCCACACCCTTGATAACCCAGTTATCCCCTTCTGTTCCACCAGAGGTAAAGAAGATTTCATCACTTTTCTTGCCAATCAAATCCGCAATTTGCTGGCGGGAAGCATCTAAGATTCGTGTTGCCTGATCTCCCAAACGATGGAGACTAGATGGATTTCCTAAAATTTTTGAAGCCACCTGCATATAGGTTTCAAGAGCTTCAGGATAGGGCTTGGTCGTCGCCGAATTATCAAAGTAAATCATGTTTTCTCACGCTTTCTAAATCACTCCTTCTATTGTATCATGAAACGGAGCTTGCGACAAGAAAGGGCAATTCCTCTTTTTTTAAGATTTTTTTAAAGAAATGAGGTATAATAAATTTTAATTAAAGGAGAGAATGTATGTCTAATTATCGTAGAACTTCAAAACCAAAAACAGAACACATCAAAAAAGGCTTTACGGTCTTCCAAAAAACCGTTGCTACTATTGGTAGTATCCTTGGCTTGATTACCGCGAGTATCACGATCATGAACGCCTTGGATAATAACAAAAATACTAAAAAAGAACCTACGACAAGCCAGACGACAACCATTGTCAAAGAAATTCAAAAGGAATCCCCTCAAGAAAATACTAGTCCCAATAAGGAAACTAACACTAGTCAAGAAAAAACACAACCAGAAGAAACGCCAAAATCTAGCGTCAAGGAAGAGAAAAAAGAAGAGCAGAAAACAGCAACTCAGGATTCTTCTACCACTACTCCTACTCCAAGTAAACCTGCCGCTAAAAATGAAAAACAATCCAATACTCTAACTTCAGAAAATAAAAGTAATCAATAGCCAGCAAAATAGCTCCCTCCAAACTTGGAAAGAAGCTATTTTTTATTGTTGTAACACTTTTCTTGGTTTGGTACCTTCAGCTGGACCGATGACACCTGCCATTTCAAGTTCTTCCATGAGGCGGGTCGCACGGTTAAATCCAACTGACAAACGACGCTGAATCATGGATGCGCTGGCTTTCTGAGTTTCAATGACTAGAGCTTTGGCTTCTTCAAAAAGCGGATCTCCACCAGATTCACCATCTGAAAATTCTCCTTCATTTTCAGAAACCTCACCTGGATCAAAACTCTCATCGTAGTCCGCATCTGCCTGAGCCTTGATAAAGTTTACGATGCGTTCAACATCATCATCCGAGATAAAGGAGCCTTGTAGACGAACTGGATGATTTTCATCAATCGGTTTAAAGAGCATATCTCCTCGACCAAGCAGTTTTTCTGCTCCATTCTCATCCCAAGATTGTACGGGAATCTGTACCTGATGATACCGCAAAAGCCACTCGAGATGGGACATTAGCCTTGATCAGACCAGAGATGACATCAACGGATGGACGCTGGGTTGCAAGAATCATGTGGATACCAGCAGCACGCGCCTTCTGTCCAAGACGGATAATGGCATCTTCTACTTCCTTGCTGGCTACCATCATGAGGTCAGCCAACTCATCCACAATCACAACAATGAGTGGCAGTGGAATCTGCTTATATTCAGACTGGGCATTGAACTCTTCTACCTTGGCGTTAAAACCTGCAATATTCCGAACCCCCACCTTGGCAAAAAGTTCATAACGGTTTTCCATTTCATCCACAACCTTTTGCAGGGCCTTGCTGGCCTTGCGTGGATTGGTCACAACTGGAATCAAGAGATGAGGAATATCATTGTATACAGACAACTCAACCATCTTGGGATCGACCATCATAAATTTAACCTGATCTGGTCTCGCCTTCATGAGAATGCTAGCGATAATGCCGTTAACTGCTACTGACTTCCCTGAACCTGTTGAACCTGCGACGAGCAAGTGGGGCATTTTAGAAAGGTCAAAAGCTCTTGCGGTGCCATTAACAGCCTTCCCTAAAGGAATTTCCAAGAGATTTTCTGCTTTTGTTTGAGATTGTTCCCATAGTTCGCGGAAGGACACAGTGGCAATTTCAGAGTTAGGAACCTCGATTCCAACGAGAGATTTCCCTGGGATTGGAGCTTCAATCCGGACATCCTTGGCAGCCAAGGCTAGAGCAAGGTCATCTGCCAGATTGGAAATGCGGTTGACCCGTACACCCACGGCTGGCTTAACTTCATACTTGGTCACTGATGGCCCAATTTCAGCCCGTTCAACTGTTACCTTGATACCAAAGCTAGCAAAGGTTTCTTCTAGGATTTTGATATTTTCTCGAACAATTTTCTTCTCTTTAGACTGGTCCTTGGGTTTATCTGGGGCAAAGAGTTGTAAGCTTGGAAGTTTGTATTCAAGAGCCTCCTTGGCTGAAAAATCTACCTGAACATCTTCATCATCAGAGCCCTCTTCCTGTTCAGGGAATTCAAGTTCAGTTTGAGGTAGGATGATTTCTGGTTCCACCCACTCTTCTTCTGGAATAGGTGGAACGTCAAGCACAACATCTTCTGTCAAAATTTCACCTGTTTCCATATCGACAGGAGGCATATTAAGCAAGCCTTTCTCAGCCTCTTCTTTTTCTAATCTAGCCTCTTCCTCAGCCTTTTGGCGAGCTTTTTCTTCTTGTTTGACAAAGCGTTCCTCTTTTCGACGCTCATGTCCTTCCCGCCATTTGGCAAAGCTTTTACTGCAAAATTCAGCAATATCGTAAACAGACCAAGGACTGACTAGGAGGGATCCAGCTAAAATCAAGATAGAACCAATAAAGTAAGTACCGATATTTGAAAAGAGAAAGGCGGTTGGAATATAAAGAGCGACTCCAATCAAGCCACCTCCAGCAAAACTGGTCGTTCGAAAACCAGTCAAATCCGTCACAACCTGAGCCATGGTCCCTTTTAATACCGACTTGTCAAAACCATATTTCCAAACCAAATAGGCCTCAAAAATCAAGAGCAAGCCAGCAAATATGGTGAAAAAGCCTAATAGGAGCCCTTCCTGTTTTCGTATCCACTTGAAAAAGAAGAGGTAGAGCAGAATACCAAATATTGCTAGATATGCTAGGCTCCCCACCAGCAAGCGTATTAAATTGTAAAGAGTGATACCTGCAGCCCCTAATTTGAAGGCTGCGAAAATCAATAAAAGCGCGATTCCCAAGAAATCAACATTCGTTGAATCGCTTCTTTTCTTTCGAGTTCTGCTTTAGACGGTCTCCGTCTTGTTTTGCTTGTATTCTTGTTTGCCATTCATCTATTATACCATATTTCACAGGCATTTCGGAAAGAGAAAAAGACTGCACCAAACGATCCAATCTTTTCATTTTCTATCTAAGTTTTATGCTTGTGGTTTGCGTAAGTAACCATAGACCACACCACTTACGATTGCTCCTACCAAGACAGAAACGAGGTAAAGAAGAGCATTTGAAGTAAGGGCGATCACGAAAATTCCTCCGTGTGGCGCCATGAGTTTGATACCAGTAAGACCAACGAGTCCACCTGCTACTGCTGAACCAAGGATGAAGCTTGGAATCGCACGAGCTGGGTCAGCGGCACCAAATGGAATCGCTCCCTCAGTGATGAATGACAAGCCCATGATAATATTTGTCAAGCCAGAGTTGCGTTCTTCCTTAGTAAATTTGTCTTTAAAGAGAAGCGTTGCGACAAAGATAGCAAGTGGTGGCACCATTCCTCCAGCCATAACTGCTGCCATAGCCACAGAACCACCTGAAGAAACAGTCGCTGCAAGCGTACCTGTACCAAAGACATAGGCTGCTTTATTAACAGGTCCACCCATATCGACAGCCATCATTCCTCCAAGGACGATACCAAGAAGGACAGCTGAGCCTCCTCCAAGACCGCCAAGGAAATCATTCATAGCAGTGTTGATTGCTGCCATCGGGATATTCACAGCTAGCATGACAAATCCAGTCAAGATTGTTCCAAGAAGTGGCAGGAGAAGAATGGATTTAGCACCTTCAAGTGAACGAGGAACTTTAACGTATTTCTTGATAGCAAGAACCAAGGCACCTGCGATAAATCCACCAACAAGAGCACCTAGGAAACCTGATGAGACACCTGCAAGAGTTGACGTTGCTTCACCACCAGCGGCATAAGGAATTTTACCAAAGGCAAAACCTTCTTTGGCAATAGCACCAGCCACGAAACCTGCTACCAAACCTGGTTTTTCAGCAATAGAATAGGCAACATAACCTGCAAAGACTGGAAGCATCAAACCAAAGGCAGCTCCACCAATTTTCATGAACATAGAAGCTAGCTCATGGTAGGAACCAAGATTACCAAGGTTTTCATTTGGCACACCCAAAGCACCGTCAATCAAGAAGGCAAGGGCAATCATGATACCACCGCCAATAACAAATGGCAGCATTTGAGATACACCACTCATCAAGTGTTTGTAGAAGGCACCACCAAGGCTTTGTTTTTCGTTGCTTGCTGTTGCAGCTTTTGTACCATTAGCGGCACGGTAGACTTCAGCATCTCCAGAAAGAGCCAAGTTAATCAATTCTTCTGTTTTACGGATGCCGTCTGCAACTGGACGATTGATCAATGGTTTGCCATCGAAACGATCCATTTCAACAGCCTTGTCTGCTGCGATGATAACAGCTTTAGCCTTACGAATGTCTTCCACAGTTAGTTGGTTTCCAACACCGCTAGCTCCGTTGGTTTCGACCTTGATACCAACCCCCATTTCAGCAGCTACTTTTTGAAGAGCTTCTTGGGCCATGTAAGTGTGGGCAATACCGGTCGTACAAGCTGTAACAGCTACGATAAAGTCACCAGTTTCATTTGCAGGCGCTTGAACAGGTTCCTCAGTTTTTTCTGAAGCTTGGTCAAAAAGCTCAATGACTTGATCAGCTGATGTTGCTTGGCGAAGTTTGTCAGCAAAACCGTCTTTCATCAAGTATTGAGACAATTCTGCCAAGGCTGCCAAGTGAGTGTCATTTGCTCCTTCTGGAGCAGCAATCATGAAGAATAGATCAGTTGCTTGTCCATCCAAACTCTCATAGTCAACACCCTTATTTGACTTGGCAAAGAGAACAGTCGCTTCTTTGACAGCAGAGTTCTTGCTGTGAGGCATAGCAATTCCGTCACCCAAACCAGTGGAAGTGAGAGCTTCACGCGCCAAAATGCCTTCTTTAAAAGTTTCAAAATCTGTCACATAACCGTGGTCTGTCAAGCTTTTAATCATCTCCTCGATGACAGCAGTTTTTTCAGTTGCTTGCAAATCCAGCAACATGACATCTTTTCTCAATAGGTCTTGAATTCTCATCGTTTTTCTACCTCAACTTTTTCATATGTTTCTTTAATAAATTCCGCAGTTGCCAAGTCATCTGAGAAGGTGGTTGCCGTTCCGCAAGCCACTCCCCATTTGAAGGCTTCTACTGCGTCTTTTGATTTGACAAATTCACCTGTAAATCCAGCGACCATAGAATCACCAGCCCCAACTGAATTTTTGACTGTCCCTTTGATTGGTTTAGCAAAGTAAGCTCCCTCAGATGTGACAAGAAGGGCACCATCACCAGCCATAGAGATAATAACATTTTGAGCACCTTTAGCCAGTAACTCACGAGCGTATTTCTCAATTTCATCTAAACTTTCGAGTTTAACCCCAAAAATCGCTCCCAGTTCATGATTGTTTGGTTTGACCAAGAGCGGTTGGTATTCCAAACTATCAATCAAGGTCTGGCCTTCAAAGTCACAAACCACTTGCGCACCCGTCTGGCGCGTCAAGGTAATCAAATCCTTATAGATAACATTGCCTAGATTTTTAGCACTTGAACCAGCAAAGACAACTGTATCTTCTGCAGTCAAACTAGACAAATAGCTTTCAATTCTTCTAACTGGGCTGGTTCAACAGTTGGACCCGTTCCGTTGATTTCTGTTTCTTGGTCTGCTTTGATTTTAACATTGATACGAGTATCTTCTGCCACTTGGACAAAACGTGTCTCGATTTCTTCCTCTGCCAAAGTATCTGTGATAAATTTACCAGTAAAGCCACCGATAAATCCAGTCGCTGTATTTGGAATATCCAAGCGTTTCAAGACACGACTGACATTGATTCCTTTCCCACCAGCAAACTTATCATCACTGTCCATACGATTGACACTACCAACTTGGACTTGGTCCAAACGAACGATATAGTCAATGGATGGATTGAGTGTGACTGTATAAATCATACTTCTATTACCTCCGTTTTCTCCTTAATAATCTGCAAGAGCTCATGCCCTTGACTTGTGATAACAATTGCTCGTTTGAGTGGTGCTACCTTAGCAAAGCAAGTTTGTCCAATTTTTGACGAATCGACCAAGACATAGGTCTGTTTGGCATTCTCTAAAATAGCTCGCTTCACAGCTCCCTCCTCCATATCAGGAGTCGTATAATAGCCATCGTCAACACCATTCATCCCGATAAAGGCACGGTCAAAGTGCAATTGGTTAATCTGGTTGAGAGCAACGCCCCCAATGCTAGCATCTGTCGCCATCTTGACACTTCCTCCAACCATGACAGTTGGAATCTGCTTTTCAACCAACTGAACGGCATGGTGAATAGAGTTGGTCACAACTGTAACATTCTTATTAACCAATTCATGAATCAAAAAGGCTGTCGTTGTTCCAGCATCGATAAAGATGACATCTTGTTCCTTGATGAGAGAGGCTGCTTTCTGAGCAAGCAACTTCTTCTCTTGAAGGTTTTTGACAGATTTTTCTTGAATGGTTTCTTCTTCCTGCAAGGAGTGGGGTATTTCTGCTCCACCATGTACGCGACGAAGCTTGTTTTCCGCTTCCAACTCATCCAAGTCTCTTCGAACCGTTGATTCTGACGTTTCTAGCAAACTAACTAATTTTTCTAGAGAAACTACATGATGTTGATTTAACTCCTCTAAAATCAGTTGTTTCCGCTCTGTTTTTAACACTGAATCACCTCCTGTTATCGTTTACACTATTCATTCTATCACACTTTCTTTCAAAGTCAAGCATTTTTTATCATTTTCTTTCAAATTCTATCATTTTTCTTATTTCCAGAATTTTTATTGCAAGATAAGAGCCTTTATGGTAGACTATTTGAGTAAGTATTGGAAGATTACTCAAGAGGCTTAAGAGGCCGTGTTGGAAACGCGGTAGGCGTGTAACAGCGTGCGTGGGTTCGAATCCCATGTCTTCCGTAGAAAAGAAAAATTATTTCTAGGATGCGACAAATGTTGTATCCTTTTTTCGCAAAAGAATACCAAGGAATACCAAAGACAAAAATGGCTCTATAATATTTGTAGTGGGTAAATCCCCTATAGATATTATGGAGCCTATTTTTGAGTAGAAAAAAAGTCCCATAAGATCTATAATGAAAAGCGACCAAACTATCATTAGAAAGAATCATATGGAACAATTACATTCTATCACAAAACTACTCGATATTAAAGACCCTAATATCCAAATTATAGATATCATTAATAAGGGTACACACAAGGAAATCATCGCTAAACTAGACTATGAGGCCCCATCTTGTCCTGATTGCGGAAGCCTAATGAAGAAATATGACTTTCAAAAACCGTCTAAGATTCCTTACCTTGAAACGACTGGTATGCCTACTAGAATCCTCCTTAGAAAACGCCGTTTTAAGTGCTATCAGTGCTCTAAAATGATGGTCGCTGAAACCTCTCTCGTCAAGAAAAATCACCAAATACCTCGTATCATCAACCAAAAGATTGCTCAAAAGCTGATTGAAAAAACTTCCATGACCGATATTGCTCATCAGTTGTCTATTTCAGCTTCAACTGTCATTCGCAAGCTCAATGACTTTCACTTTAAGCCTGATTTTTCTCGCCTTCCTGAGATTATGTCTTGGGACGAATATACCTTTACAAAAGGAAAGATGAGTTTCATTGCACAAGATTTTGATAATCTCAGTATCATCGCTGTTCTTGAAGGTAGAACACAGGCTGTCATCCGAAATCACTTTCTTCGATACGATAGAGCTGTCCGATGTCGAGTGAAAATTATTACTATGGATATGTTTAGTCCCTATTATGACTTGGCTAAACAGCTTTTTCCGTGTGCTAAAATCGTTCTAGATCGCTTTCACATTGTACAACATCTTAGCCGTGCCATGAGTCGTGTGCGTGTCCAAATCATGAATCAGTATCATCGAAAATCCCATGAATACAAGGCTATCAAGCATTACTGGAAACTTATCCAACAAGATAGTCGGAAACTCAGTGAGAAACGTTTTTTTATCGCCCTACTTTTTCGTATGCACTTAACAAATAAAGAGATTCTAGACAAGCTTTTGAGCTATTCAGAAGACTTAAAACACCACTATAATCTCTATCAACTCTTACTTTTTCACTTTCAGAATAAGGAAGCTGACAAATTTTTCGGACTCATTAAGGACAATCTAAAGCAGGTTCATCCTCTTTTTCAGACTGTCTTTAAAACCTTTTTCAAGGACAAAGAGAAAATCGTCAACGCCCTTCAATTCCCCTATTCAAACGCTAAACTGGAAGCAACCAATAATCTTATCAAACTTATCAAACGAAATGCCTTTGGTTTTCGGAACTTCGAAAACTTCAAAAAACGGATTTTTATGGCTCTAAATATCAAAAAAGAAAGGACTAAATCTGTCCTTTCTCGAGCTTAGCTTTTCTTCAACCCACTACAGTTGACAAAGAGCCGTTTTACCAAGGAATGCAAAAGAATGTAAAGGAATAATGGAGCCGGTGGGAGTCGAACCCACGTCCAAACACCTGCCAACATATTTGTCTACAACCATAGGTTATGTTTTATTTTAACAGTCTCTCGACACATAACTCAAGCCTAGAAACTGCGAGTCTATCAATCTCTTATCAAGCCGCTAGACAAGACTTAATCGTATCTCGCTAATAATAAGACCTGTCATTGAACACGAGCAATCCAAATCGGGTCACGCCTGCTGGTTTTTAGGCAGCTAGAGCGTAAGAAGTGTTATTTTTTGCAGTTATATTTAACTGAGCGTTTACGTCGCCACACGAGTCGCAAAATATGCCTCATAATGCCTGTCGAATCCGTAACGACCCCAAAAGACAATAAAACCATTATACCTTATCTAACTCAAAAATGCAAAAAGGAAAGCAATTAACTACAAAAGATAGTCTTTCAAAGCTTTGGTCAAAGCCTGATAACCAGTAACACTAAGGTGCAACCCATCAGTTGTATATTCTTTTTTGAGTTTGCCTGCTTGGTCTGTCAAACTATCAAAAACTGGCACAAATTCTACCTGCATATAGGCAGAAGCAAGCTCTTGATAGGCTTGATTCCATTTCTGAATTTTTTCATTCGTGCGGATATAGACTGTCTGCTTGTACTCCTCGCCTTCATTGACTGGCAAAATGGAAAGCAATTTAATCTCAGTCAATGGATAATCGCGAGCAATGGATTGTATGATAGCTTCGAGATTATTGAGAGCCTCATTCACAGGCATATTTTTTCCAATATCGTTCGTCCCAATCAAAAGGACAATTTTATCTACTGTTCCACCGTAAAGATGCGCATCTAGATTCTCTCGTAACAGCCCTGTCTGATACCCTCGAATGCCTCGATTGACAATCGTCTTCGAAGTCCCAAATAGTTCCTGCAGAGGATAATATTCGACAATGGAATCCCCAATAAAAAGAATGTCTGGCTCTAGAACAGAAACTTGATTTAAGTGACGATACTTGGTTTGGATTTTTTCTTGTTCCTTTAGTAACCAATTTTCTAATAACTGTACTGCCACTTCATTCTCCTTTTTCTAACCAGTTTTCCAAGACTTGATAAACTCCTCCTTGGCTGTTGGCTGGCGCTAGAGCAGTCGCCACAGCTTTGGCCTTGTCATCAGCATTTTCCATCGCATAGGCAATCCCAGCCATTTCAAGCATTTCAACATCATTTTCACTGTCACCAAAGCCATGATTTGGTGAGGGTTCAAGTCCCAGCGCTTGAGTAATTCCTCCAAGCCCCATGCTTTATGAATCCCAGCTTGGAGGATATCAATGCAACCATAGCCACTCGAGACAGCCCGAACACGGCCATCAAAGAGCCCATTGATTTCTTCCAAGACTGAACTCAAACGTTCCTCACCAACAACCATACTCATCTTGAGCACACCACCAAAGAGGTCGGATGTTAACTCATCTACAAAATGCATCCGTTGGTAAAATTTTTCAATCATTTCTGGAGTCATAAAACTTTCAAGTTCTGTAAAAATCGTACCTTCTTTGACAAAACCACCCTTCATCCCCGTTACAACAAATTGGTCCTGGCACGCTCGACCCTCGAAATGAGCCAAGGCCTTATCGACAATGGCATCATCCCAAGTCTGAGCCTGAATCAGTTCATTGTTTTCAAAAATACGAGCGCCATTGGCAACAACCAGAACAACTCGATCCACCAAGTGCTCCAGTAGTTGCCTCATACGGTGAATTTCATTGCCCGTTGCAATGACAAAATGAATTCCTCTTTGATCCAACTGATCTAAAATCTTTTCCAAGCGTGGGAGATCCAGCTGGCCTCTAGCATCCAGCAAGGTCCCATCCATATCTGTCGCAATTACCTTAATAGTCATTTACTTTCCTCTAGAATCAAGCTAATCCCACTTCAATCCCACATGTTCATTCATTTCTTTATAGGCTGTATCAATTCGTTCCTTAGTCGCTTCATCTAACTGATCACGATGACTGCCACCCTCGATGAAATCTTCTAAGATATAGGTTTGGTAAAGGAAGAGTGGATAACCTTCTGGTGAATAAGTGCCTTTTGGAGTTCGATTTACCCAAGAAGGATGCGCTTTGGCAGTTTCAATTGTCGTCTTACCTGCTTTTTTCTTAATGGTCACATCCATAAGCACGCCACGCTCTGTCCACTTAGCATTCTCTTCATCTTGCATAGTTTCGATTCGTTGATTAGAAATAAAGTTCCCCATTGAATAGATAATGAGTTTCTTGTCTCCATCTTTTTCAACCGTTTCAGATGGTTCTACAACGTGAGGATGCCCTCCAAAGATAATATCCGCTCCCCAATCAATCATCTTGTGATAAAGAACCTTTTGTTCCTCAGTTGGTTCCAAGCGATACTCCACACCCATCTGAGGCATGATAATGGTGATATCCGCTTCCTTTTCTGCCCGTTCAATTTCAGCCTTCATCTTGTCTTCATTTAGGTCTGAAAGATAGCGGTTATAGTCCTCTTGAGAAATACTTTGCTCAATTCCATTAAATCCATAAGAATAGGCCAAAAGTGCAACCTTGATGCCGTTCACTTCCTTAATTACAAGAGGAGCTTGATCACGCGACTCATGCGTATACACTCCAATAGGTGTCATTCCTGCCTTTTCAATAGCATCTGCTGTTGAGACCACACCTTCTATTTGTGAATCTAGGATATGGTTATGCGCCAAGTCTAGCACTTGATAACCGGCATCCTTGATGGCATCCATGACTTCGCCAGGTGCATTAAAAAGAGGATAACCAGCCAAATAGTGGTCCTTGTTTACCGTACCTTCAAAGTCGCCTATAATCAGGTCTGCTTGTTTGAGCCATGGTTTCACATAATCAAAATTTTCATGAAAATCATAGGTTCCATCTTCTTTTAAGGCAGAACGATAGATAGGAATGTGATAGAGGAGGTCCCCGTTAGCCATAATTCTTGCAGTTTTTTTCCTCGTCCTGATCTTTAGCATTTTGATTGGTCTTATTTGCTTCTTGAGAAATGGTATCCTTTTTTTGACTGATCAAGGGATTCCTTGGAAACTTTCAAACAACAAGACCAAGCCCATTGACAAAAGCAACTGCTAGCAAGAGTATGGTCACAAATCCCTTTATTGCTCCACTTGCGATAACTCCTAAAAAAAGTTTACCAAGCCCATCATAAAACGAAAAAGCTGAACCACGTTTATGTCTTTCCTGTCTTCTTTGCATCTTTATTCTCCCAACTTTCTAATGCAAGCCTTTTCCTTTTTTTATTATATCATAGATACATAATTCTTTCACAATTGAATCGAACCTACTAGACATTTTTCTATAAAAGCTCGATGCCGTAATACTTTCAATCCTTGTCATTTTGTGATATCATGTAGAGGTAATGAAAGGAGAAAAATGTCTGCTATAGAACGTATTACAAAAAGCTGCTCACTTAATTGATATGAAAGATATTATTCGCGAGGGGAACCCAACTCTACGCGCGGTTGCTGAGGAAGTCACTTTCCCCTATCTGACCAGGAAATCATCCTTGGCGAAAAAGATGATGCAATTCCTCAAACATTCCCAAGATCCTGTCATGGCTGAAAAAGATGGGGCTACGCGGTGGTGTTGGACTTGCTGCTCCTCAATTGGATATCTCAAAACGCATTATCGCTGTTTTGGTGCCAAATATTGTTGAAGAAGGCGAAACTCCAGAGGAAGCCTACGACTTACAAGCCATTATGTACAATCCAAAAATCGTCTCTCACTCTGTTCAGGACGCTGCTCTTGGTGAAGGAGAAGGCTGCCTGTCTGTTGACCGCAACGTGCCTGGCTATGTTGTTCGCCATGCTCGCGTTACTGTTGACTACTTTGACAAGGATGGTGAAAAACACCGTATCAAACTTAAAGGCTACAACTCCATTGTTGTTCAGCATGAAATTGACCACATAAACGGTATCATGTTTTACGATCGTATCAATGAAAAAAAGACCCATTTGCAGTTAAAGATGGTTTACTAATTCTAGAATAAAGAAAAATCCCGTTGCAAGACGGGGTTTTGTGTTATAATAGAGGCATGAAAACAAATGATATTGTCTATGGCGTCCACGCCGTTACCGAAGCCCTCCTTGCAAACACAGGAAACAAACTTTACCTCCAAGAAGATCTCCGAGGTAAGAACGTTGAGAAAGTCAAGGAACTAGCTACAGAAAAGAAGGTGTCCATTTCTTGGACTTCAAAAAAATCCCTCTCTGAAATGACCGAAGGTGCTGTACACCAAGGTTTTGTTTTACGAGTGTCCGAATTTGCCTATAGCGAACTGGACCAAATCCTTGCCAAAACACGCCAAGAAGAAAATCCGCTTCTATTGATTCTGGATGGCTTAACTGATCCCCATAATCTGGGTTCAATCTTGCGAACCGCTGATGCGACCAATGTTTCAGGTGTCATCATTCCCAAGCACCGTGCTGTGGGAGTTACTCCTGTCGTTGCCAAAACGGCCACAGGTGCTATTGAGCACGTTCCAATTGCTCGAGTAACCAATCTGAGTCAAACTCTGGACAAACTCAAGGATGAAGGTTTCTGGACCTTTGGAACAGATATGAACGGTACTCCTTGCCACAAGTGGAATACAAAAGGGAAAATCGCCCTCATCATCGGAAATGAAGGAAAAGGCATCTCGAGTAACATTAAAAAACAGGTCGATGAAATGATTACCATACCTATGAATGGACATGTTCAAAGCCTTAATGCCAGTGTTGCTGCAGCCATTCTCATGTACGAAGTTTTCCGAAATAGACTATAAAAAGTTTCCAGTCATCTGATTGGAAACTTTTTTATGATTATACTCAATGAAAATCAAAGAGCAAACTAGGAAGCTAGCTGTAGACAGCTCAAAGCACTGCTTTGAGGTTGTAGATAAGACTGACGAAGTCAGCTAAAACACTGTTTTGAGGTTGCAGATAGAACTGACGAAGTCAGCTCAAAACACTGTTTTGAGGTTGTGGATAGAACTGACGAAGTCAGTAACATATATACGGCAAAGCGAAGCTGATGTGGTTTGAAGAAATTTTCGAAGTGTATTAACTATGTTCGGTGATAAACTTATAAGCTTCCTGACCTGCGATAGCTCCATCTCCAACTGCTGTTGTCACTTGGCGAAGGTCTTTCAAGCGAACATCTCCAACCGCAAAGATACCGTCAACTGCAGTTTTCATGTGGTTATCTGTCACAATCCAACCTGCCTGATCTTGGATATTCAATTCTTTAACAAAATCGCTAAGAGGGTCCAAACCAACATAGATAAAGACACCACCAAAGGCTTGCTCTGTCACTTGACCTGTTTTCACATTTTCAAAGACGACCGATTCTACTCGGTTCTCACCCTTGATTTCCTTAACTACAGAATCCCAGATAAAGCTGATTTTCTCATTCGCAAAGGCACGGTCTTGTAAAACCTTTTGAGCACGAAGTTGATCACGACGGTGAACAATGGTAACAGTCTTAGCAAAGCGAGTCAAGAAGAGGGCTTCTTCAACAGCTGAATCTCCACCACCGACTACCAACAAATCTTGGTCACGGAAGAAAGCACCATCACAAACAGCACAGTAAGAAACACCACGACTGTTCAGTTCTTCTTCTCCAGGCACTCCCAAAGGGCGGTGTTTAGAACCAGTTGCTACGATAACTGTACGTGTTTCATATGTTTGGTCATCAGTAATCACTTTCTTAAAAGAACCATGGTCTTCTACATTTTCAACATAGCCATAAATGTGCTCAACACCAAGATTTTCAAGCGGTTCAAACATCTTTTCTGCCAATTCTGGCCCACTAATATTAGCGTATCCTGGGTAATTTTCAATATCAGATGTATTATTCATCTGACCACCTGGCAGACCGCCTTCAATCAAGGCTACTTTCAGATTGCTTCGAGCAGCGTACAAGGCTGCAGTCATCCCTGCAGGTCCAGCACCGATAATAATAGTATCGTACATATAGATTCCTTCTTTCTTGTTGTAACTATCTTTATTCTAACTCTTTCTTGTTAATCATGCAAGGATTATGCCTTGAAAACAAGAATTAAACTCATAACCGCAAAGGATAATACTGGAACAACCAAGACCCCAATCATAATCATATCATAGAGATGGGCTTGGCGAGCCTTGGCTGTCTTATCAACTCCCGACATGGCTCTCAGTCCAATCCAAATCCCTAAAAAAATCAGGACGAGGATGGTGGTCAAGATCAAACTCTCGAAATATAAAGAAAATAGTTGCAGTAGCATGATTTCTCTCATTTCTATCTTTTTTAAAGAGTAAACTCAGCTAGTCCAGCTAACTGAGTTTTTCTTTATCTATTATATCAAATATAAGTCCGTTTGTAACTAGCGAAGAATTCTTTTGTCCGCTCTTCTTTTGGATGGTGGATAATCTCATCCGGTGTTCCAGACTCAATGATTTTCCCCTTATCTAAGAAGAGAATTTTATCAGCCACTTGGGCTACAAAGGACATGTCATGACTGACTAAAATCATAGTCTGACCTGACTTAGCAGCATCTGCAATAGACTTCTCTACTTCACCGACCAATTCTGGGTCAAGGGCTGAAGTTGGTTCGTCTAAGAGCAAAACATCTGGTTTCATAGCAAGAGCACGCGCGAGGGCAACCCGTTGCTTCTGTCCACCCGATAAATGACGAGGATAATGGTTTTCACGATCAGAAAGCCCAACCTTAGCCAACTCTTCCTTGGCAATCTTAGTCGCTTCTTGGTTAGATAATTTCTTGACCACAACCAAGCCTTCTTTCACATTATCAAGTGCTGTACGTCGTTCAAACAAATTAAACTGTTGGAAAAACCATGGACAACTTGCGACGTAGGGCAAGGATTTCTTCTTGAGTGATCTTAGAAAAATCGACTGAGAAATCATCAATCTGAATAGAGCCACTGTCAGGTGTTTCAAGATAATTGAGACTGCGAAGGAAGGTTGATTTTCCAGCTCCCGAAGAACCAATCAAGGCTACGACTTCCCCTTTTTGAATATCCAAGTCCAGATGATCCAAGACAGTCTGTCCTGAAAAGGATTTGCTTAAATTCGAAATCTTAATCATTAACGAAGGTCTCCTTTCACATCTGTTTGCACTGTATCGGGTGCAGAAATAGCCATTTTTCTCTCGATGAAACGTCCGAGACTTTCAATTCCGATATTGACTACCCAATAAACAAGGGCAACGGAAATAAAGCGTTCAAAATAGCGGTAATCAGCTCCACCCAAAATCTGAGCTTGGGCAAAGACTTCCACAACCCCCGCACTAAAGGCTAGAGATGTTCCCTTGGTCAAGCCGATTAGGGAATTGATCAAGGTTGGAGTCGCCACAACGGCCGCATTGGGAATAATCACGCGACGATAAACTTGTGCTCGGGTCATCCCCAGACTGCGTGCTGCCTCAATCTCACCAGGATTAACTGAGAGAATGGCTGCACGAATGGTTTCACTGGCATAAGCTGCCTCATTGAAAGCAAAGGCTACAATAGCAAAAGCAGCCGCTGGAATCGCATTGATATTGAGACCAGTACCCCATTGCTGATTGAGGGCTTTCAAAGCCAAAGGAATCCCGTAGTAGGTCAACATGAGTTGCACCAAAATAGGTGTTCCTTTGAGGAAACTAACAAAGAAGGCCTGCAAGGGATATAAAATCTTAACACGATTGATCTTCACAATGGCAAAAAGAAGCGCCAAAACCAAGCCAAAAAGGGCACCACCAATTGTCAACATAATCGTTGTTGGAAGTTGTTGGACAATTCTTGGAATCCCATCAAAGACCGAACGCAGGCTAAACAGCTTGCCATCCGGAATCAATTGCATCAAGTTTTGGTACCAATCTGATGCTAAAATCGTTGTAACATTCATAAAAACATCCTCTCCTGATAATGATTCATTCTACCATACTTCTGCCGTCAATGAAATTATTTGCTACGGTCAGATACAGACTTTGTCTACCTACTAGTTTATCATACTTTGAAACAGAGAGGTTATATATTTTATCTATCAAAGAGATAAGTAAAAACTATTTCAGTCCCAGTTCTTCGTAAGCTTTTCGATAACCAATTTGTTTAACAGTTCCATTTTCTACTAAAATCGGACGTTTTAACAACATACCGTCGCTTGCTAGCAACTCAGCTGCTTCTTGGTTTGACAGGCTTCCTACCTTATCTTTCAGCCCTAATTCACGGTATTTGATTCCACTGGTGTTAAAAAATTGCTTCAACTCAAACCCTGAGGTCTCTAGCCAGTTTAAAATGACTTCTTGACTAGGTGTTTCTTCCACGATGTGAACAGCTTTGTAGTCCACACCGAGTTGGTTTAATTCTTGTTTTGCTTTTTTACAAGTTGAACATTTTGGGTATTCGATAAATTCTAACATGTCTTTCACTTTCTATTTTATATCTTTAAAATCTGCGCCTTCATGCTCCAAGAGCCAAGCCTTCTTTTCCACTCCTGCAGCATAACCTGTTAGACGCTTGCCTACTCCCAGCACACGATGACAAGGTACTAGGATAGACCAAAGGATTGCGTCCTACTGCTCCACCAATTGCTTGAGCAGAAGCTACTTGCAGGTCTTGGGCTATTTGTCCATAGGTCACTGTCTGACCATAAGGAATTCCCTGTAAGTAGGACCAAACCCGCTTTTCCAAAAATCCGTCCCGATTGGAGCCAAGGGTAAGTTGGATAAATCCTGCGACTTGCCTTTAAAGTAAGCATCTAAGCAAGCAATAACTGGTTCTAAAATGGGATGACTAACAACTGCTTCTATCGTTTCATCTCCTAGTCCCCTCTCAAAATGCTTCTGCTCCTGTACCCAAATTCCATACAAATAGTGATCATCGGCTACGAGAGAAAGGGAACCAATCGGCGAAGAATAGATCATTTTTGCGTACTTCTTTTTGCATTATTTCTTCAATTTTTTTGATAGGCCAAGCGTTCGCCATCAACCGGCACCTTTCCAACCCGTTTAAAAACCAAGTTTTTCTCAAAAAAATATGTTGCATAACCTTATTTTTCAGCATGCGTATCTGAACGAAAAATCCAGATAATCAAATCCTTCAATTAAGCCCTCTAAGAAGGTTTGAGCAACGCCCTGTCCCTGCACAGCTGTAGCTACAGCAATACGGTGAAAAGACTAGGTACTCTGACTCCCCAGCTTGCCATTTTCCTTCATAAATGGCTTCATAGGCTACCTCTGGACTCTTGGTCACAGCAGCATAAGCTAGTAGTTCTCCATCTTCCAAGGCTACGTAGGCTTGACCTGAGATAATATCATCTATGATAACATCAGCATTTGGATAACCATTTTGCCACTGGTCACTACCAGCAGCTGCTAAATATTTTTTAGCATCCTCCATCACCTGCATAATGGCATCTACTTCATTTGGAAAAGCTAAACGAATCTCCATCTTTTCTCCCCATTTCTGACTAGTTTCTCCCATCATAGCATAATTTAAGTCTTTCTACAAGCAGTTAAAATTTGACTTTCTTTTTTTATTATTTTATAATCTAGTTATTAAAACTAGATAAAAAGGAGTTGAAAATGAAAACTACCTTTTCCTACCCAAAATGGGCAGAAATTCCAAACATTGACCTCTATCTGGACCAGGTTTTCTCTATGTCAATCAGGTCTGCGCCCCTATCTCTCCTGATAAAGACAAGAGCCTGACAACATCCATGGTCAACAATTATGTCAAACATGGTTACCTGACAAAGCCTGACAAGAAAAAATACCAACGCCAACAGATTGCCCGTCTGATTGCTATCACAACTCTCAAGTCTGTATTTTCTATTCAAGAAATAGCTCAGACACTGAATACTCTACCAAACTCAAGCCAGTTCAGACCAACTCTACGATGCCTTTGTGGACTACATGAACCAAGGAATTGACCCAGCTAACCCTATTATCCAAAGTAGTTGCCAAACCATTAAACTCTATCATCAAACCCTAGACTTAATCCATCATACTGAAGAGGAGGAAAGCCAATGAACACTAGTCTTAAACTCAGCAAACAACTCAGTTTTGGAGAGGAAATTGCTAATAGCGTGACCCATGCCGTAGGTGCAGTCATCATGCTCATCTTACTCCCTATTTCATCCACCTATAGTTACGAAGCACACGGCTTTTTATCCTCTATAGGTGTTTCCATTTTTGTCATCAGTCTCTTTCTCATGTTCCTATCATCCACCATTTATCACTCTATGGCCTATGGCTCGACCCATAAATATGTCTTGCGAATCATCGACCATTCTATGATTTACGTTGCCATTGCTGGCTCATACACGCCCGTCGTCTTGACCTTAATGAATAACTGGTTTGGCTATCTAATTATTGCCATACAATGGGGAACGACCATCTTTGGTATTCTCTATAAAATCTTTGCTAAAAAAGTCAATGAGAAATTTAGCCTTGCTCTTTACCTGATTATGGGCTGGTTGGTTCTGGCTATCATTCCTGCCATTATCAGTCAAACGACACCAATTTTCTGGAGTCTCATGGTAACTGGTGGACTCTGTTATACAGTTGGGGCTGGATTTTACGCCAAGAAAAAACCTTATTTCCACATGATTTGGCATCTCTTTATCCTAGTAGCATCTGCCCTCCAATACATCGCTATTGTTTATTACATGTAAAACTCTAAGTAGGCAGAGCCTGCTTAGAGTTTTACAAACGAATTTCCCAAAGAGGAAGCAATATGAAAGCAGTCATTACTTGTGTTCATAAGATTCTCAGAATCATTTACAAACTACTCTCCACCAAGTAGACTTATCAAAAAGAAAAGGCGCTAGGACTGAAGAAACAGTTCTAACGCCCAAATTAAAAAAATTTCAATTACAGTATAGCACAGGAAATGATTTTTTGCGCTTTTTTACTGTTTTTTCAAATAAAAAAGTATTGCTTTGGTTTCAATGTCAATAAGTGTGTTCTTTGAATCAGTAACTATTCCAATTTATCTATCTAGAAATATATAGAATCCCTTTTGTAATACTATAAAAAAATAACTAACAAAAGAAATAACTATAAGACTCGGTTGCCAGAAACCTGATATATCCACTAAACTATGGCCTAAAAATTGGCCAATAAAGCTAACTAAAATTAAAATAATTAAATTGAAAATTGCTGAGACTAATAAAATTAACACCGAATGTATTATTGCCTCGCCTATACGTATTTTAAAGAGTTGTGATCTTGACACTCCCAGTGTCTTTAACTGTTTAATGTCTTCAATATCTTTATTAGAAGATAAAATTGTAAGAGAAATAGAACTAGTAATAATCAGAATAATTGGAGCAGACATATAAGCAATAAAGGAAGCTCTTGCTTCGTTTACTCCGTTTGCTGTATTCATGAATGAATACATATTTTGGGTGTAAAGAATAAACCCAGAAATGAGAGTTACTCCCATGCTCATTGAAGTTTGTATACTTTTCAAATAGCTAGGATTGGATAGTAGATTCCAAAAGCCTGTATTAATTACATAATTTTCAGTTGGAAGTATCCTCATTAAAAATTTTATCAGAAACATTTGAATTGATGGAGATAGTGATTGAATAATAAGGATGTGAATAATTAATAAAAAAATAATATTATGCTTGACTGTTTTTCAATTATTTCTTTGTTTCTGATAAAACCTGCTGAAACAATAGAACCTATACATAGTAACCATAGGAATAAACGAACAGAGATGTTAACAAATCCAGTTACTGTAACTTTTCTTTTTTTCTTTTTTGGTTTTATTATTGATGATATTTTAAGTATTCTACTTGAATAAAAGTAAGCTCCTATACCGACAATTGTTGGGACTATAAAAACACTCAATAAAATTGATTGAATGTTGGCTGTAATAACTAAATCAGGTAACTCATCTCTTCCTAATAAATTTTGTAAAAATTTGTAATAACTATCTGCCATGATAAATGAAAGTATTGTACCAATACTACTAACAATCACTGCCATTAAATAAAACTGTCCAGATACTAATAAAGATAGCTGAGTTCTGCTTGCGCCTAAGATAGCCCATAATTGGTAATCCTTTTTAAAGATATCTATTAGCAGTCTTATATTATTTGAAATAAGGAAAAATAGAGTAGTCCCTCCAAAAATTATTAGCATTTGAAAAAGTTGTGAAGCGTTAATATTAGCAGTCTTTATTGAACTAGCAATACCAAATAAAGATGTTCCAACAATCAGGCTAGATACAAATAGTAATGGTATTGTTCCTAACCATTGTCTTTTTGAGTACTGAAATTGGTAAATGATTAATTTTAGCATAATAAATCCTCCTCAAATTAATCTTTACTACTTTCAAGTGCTTGGTAGAGCTCATCAGCTGAAGGTTTAATAATTTGTCGAGATATTTTTCCGTCTTTTAAAATGAGTGCTCTGTCAGTTTTTGAAGCCAACTCAATATCATGAGTGACCATAAGAACACATTTTCCTTGACTCGCTAAATTACGAAGTGTTTCAAAAATAAGTTTTCTTGAGACGCTGTCCAGAGCTCCTGTTGGCTCATCAGCAAAAATAATTTTACTATCAGCTATTATTGCACGAGTAATAGCCACTTTTTGCTGTTCTCCACCTGATAAGGTAGCAACTAATGATGATAGTTCTGCTTTAAAATTCAAACTATCCAACATTTTTCTTACTTTATTGCTATCAACACTCTTTCCTGAGAGTCTCAGAGGAAGTGTAACATTTTCTAGTACAGGCAGAGCAGGTACCAGATTATAGTTTTGAAAAATAATTGCAATATCTTGCCTTCTAAATTTAGCAAGCTTCCCTTCTTTTAATGTATATGGATTTACACCATTGATAACAACTTCGCCACTTGTTGGTTCAGATAAACTGGATAAGCAACTTAGCAAAGTAGACTTTCCAGAACCACTGACACCAAGTATTGATACAAATTCCCCGTAATTGACAGATAAAGAAACATCTTTCAAAATAGAGACAGTTTTGTCTTGCCCTAACAAAAATTCTTTTGAAAGGTTTGAGACTTTAACAGCTACATTATTAACCATAATAAATCCTCCTGATTCCAGTGTCATCTTTGATTTAATTATACAAATTGGAATTCTATTAATATCAAGTAAGTAACTTATGAAACGTATTTTTAATGGATAAAATTTCTATTTCCTTTGGATCTCGAATAAAGGTTTTTAGCGAACTAAGAATTTTTTCTATTACAATAATAGTATCATAAATGAGGCTTGATTGAAAGCGTAAACATAGCTTTGTTAAGTGATACAACTATTCTATACAAAACTTAAACATAAAACTTAGGTATACTTAATAAATGAGAATTAAAGTTAGCTATAACGAAGATAGTAGCATATGTAAAACTCTAAGCAGGAAGAGCCTGCTTAGAGTTTTACAATCGAATTTCTCAAAGAGGAGGCAATATGAAAGCAGTCATTGCTTGTGCTCATAAGATTCTCAGAATCGTTTACAAACTATAGCATATTGAGTCTAGAATAGTACACCATAACTGCTAAAACATTTCTAGAAATTAATTTGACTTTCCTAATAGATGTGTTCACATCTTATTTCAATATACTATACTCTCCACCAATCATACTTATCAAAAAGAAAAGGCGCTAGAACTGAGAAAACAGTTCTAACACCCAAATTAAAAAAATTTCAATTACAGTATAGTACAGGAAGTGATTTTTTGAGCTTTTTTATTCTCTATCTTTTCTTTACACATATTGAGAAAGTACTGGTGCAAGAGCACATCATCAGTCAATTCTGGATGAAAAGAGGTCACCAGCATATTTTTTTCTTGGGCTGCAACGATTTGATCTTCAACTGTTGCTAGAATTTCTACACCCTCTCCAACACTACTGATAATAGGACCGCGAATAAAAGTCATTGGAATCTGACCAACTCCCTTACATTCTGCTTCCGTATAGAAACTTCCTAATTGGCGCCCATAGGCATTGCGCTCGACCACCATATCCATAGTTCCAAGATGACTTTCTTTCTGAGAAATGATTTCCTTAGCCAGCAAAATCAAGCCCGCACAGGTCCCAAACACTGGTAAACCAGATAGAATGGCTTCTCGGATGGGAAGCAACATATCCTGGTCTCGTAAGAGCTTGCCCATGGTTGTAGACTCACCTCCAGGTAATATCAAACCCGACAAGTCACTCTGATGTTTCTGAAAATCATCTAGATTTCTGATTTCAACACTCTCAACACCTAATTTATCTAGTACTTTTGCATGTTCTGCAAATGCCCCTTGCAAGGCCAATATTCCAATTTTCATCTATTTTCCTCGCTCAGCCATGAGGATTTGGATCTCATTTTCATTGATACCAACCATGGCTTCTCCTAGATCTTCAGAGATTTGAGCTAGGATTTGAGGATTACGGAAGTTAGTCACAGCCTTAACAATGGCACTCGCTCGTTTAACAGGATCGCCTGACTTAAAAATACCTGAACCGACAAAGACACCCTCTGCCCCTAATTGCATCATCAACGCAGCATCTGCTGGCGTTGCAACGCCTCCAGCTGCGAAGTTTACAACTGGCAATTTCCCATGTTCATGGACATATTGAACCAATTCTACAGGGACTTGCAAGTCCTTAGCAGCAACATAAAGCTCGTCCTCACGTAGGTTTTGAATTCGGCGAATTTCCTGATTCATCATACGCATATGACGAACAGCTTGGACGATATCCCCCGTACCCGGCTCTCCTTTTGTACGAATCATAGAAGCACCTTCAGCGATACGACGCAAGGCTTCACCCAAGTCCTTGGCACCACAAACAAAAGGAACTTGGAATTCTTTCTTGTCCACATGGAAACGGTCGTCAGCTGGAGATAGAACTTCACTCTCATCGATATAGTCAATTTCAATAGCCTCTAAAATCTGAGCCTCAACAAAATGCCCGATTCTAACCTTGGCCATTACTGGAATACTAACCGCTTCTTGGATTTCCTTAATCATCTTTGGATCACTCATACGGGAAACACCACCAGCTGCACGAATATCAGCTGGAATCCGCTCCAAGGCCATCACAGCTGCCGCACCTGCAGCCTCTGCAATACGGGCCTGTTCAGGATTTTGAACGTCCATGATAACCCCACCTTTAAGCATCTGTGCCAAGTTTTTATTTAATTCATAACGATTTTCAGTCATTTCTTTATCCTCATTATTTGTATTGGTAGCTACCTTTTCATTTTAAGTCAGAACAGAATGAATCACAAGATAAAAAAATCATAATTGTATGGGTACAGATTGACTAAAAAACTATCTGACCTTAACTTAAGGCCAGATAGTTCATCAAATTTTATTTTTCAGCTGTAAGTGCAGCCATTGTGATGTAGTTGTAAGGTTTGTTGAAGTGTGGCAAGAAGAATAGGTCTGTCAATGCCAATTTATCAATTGTTACATGCTCTTGGATAGCAAGTGAGAACATGTGGATTCCCATACTGATTGCAGAATCGTGTGAAACCATTTGTGCACCAAGAATTTCACGGCTATCTTTGTCAAAGACAATCTTAATTGCTACTTCATGGTTGTCATGTTTCATGAATTCTGGTTTTTGAAGATCGTTAAAGCCTGTTTCAGTTGCATTGTAACCAGCAGCTTTCGCTTTTTCAAGAGTCAAACCAGTTGAAACCATGTGAAGACCGTAGATTGAAATACCGTTTGAACCTTGCACACCGATTCCTTCCAATTCATGTCCACAAGCGTTGTAGGCACCAACGATACCAGTACGAACTGCGTTTGAAGCAAGGGCGATGTAGCTTGTGTCTTTACGAGCGTTGTCATAAACAGTCGCACAGTCACCTACTGCGTAAACGCCTGGGATAGATGTTTCTTGTTTCTTGTCTACAAGGAAGGCACCGTTACGGAAGAGTTCAATTTTTCCATCAGCAAGGGCTGTATTTGGACGGAAACCAACTGCAAGAACAACCATATCCACGTCGAAAGTTTCTTTATCAGTAATCAAGCGTTCAACTTTACCGTCACCTTCGATTGCTTAACAGTTTGACCAAGAGCCAAGCGGATATTGTGGTCTTCCAAGTTCTTCGCCATCATTTGTGTGAAGTCCTTGTCATAGTAACCGTTCAAGACAGTATCAACAATATCAACAAGGACAACTTCTTTTCCAAGACGCTCAAAGGCTTCAGCAAGTTCAACACCGATGTAACCACCACCAACAACGGCGATACGGTCGAGGTGTTTGCTCTTATCAGCAAGTTTGTTGATAACTTCTTCAGCATTTTGGTATAACTTAACAAATTGTACGTTTTCAAGAGTTGCTTTGAACTCACGGTTACCTTTAACAATTTCAACACCTTCAATTGGAGGCAAAATTGGTGTAGAACCAGTAGCAAAGATCAACTTATCGTATGATTCTTTGTGTTCTTTTCCTTCAACTTCTGCAGTAACAACTTTGTTATCGTAGTCGATTGAAAGTACAGGTGAGTTCATGTAAATTTTCGCACCTTTAGCTTCAAGCGTTTCTTTATCAGAGTAGAACAAGCCTTCAGGACCGTCGATTTGCTCACCGATCCAAAGAGCCATTCCACATCCAAGGAAAGAGATGTTAGAGTTTTGGTCAAATACAACAATTTCGTTCTCATTTCCAAAATTATCCAACATAGTATTAATACATGCTGTACCAGCGTGGTTAGCACCAACTACAACGATTTTACTCATAGAAAAATTCCTACCTTCAATTTTAAATTTACTCTTCTAGTATAACATTTACTGTTAGCGTTTACAAGAGTTTTGCTAATTTTCCCGATTTTTTTGTAAAAAAATGTAAATAATTTGTATTTTATCATTCTTTCTTACAATTATTCTTTATTTTCTGAGCATATTTCTTGACAACTTTACAAATTTCATTTGTGAAAACGCTGACTTTATGGTATGCTAGTATCATGGAAAGAAAATGTAAGGGGTTAAATTTAATATAAACTTAATATAAACTTAACATATTTCACCTTCTTTTCATAAGAGAAAGGAGTTGGTAGCTTGCCTCTTAGTTCACATTCTGAACGGCTAATGGGGACTACTATCACTATTTCATTGGTAGATGAGCGAGCTGATATCTTGCTCCAAAAATCCTTTGATTTGCTCAAAGAGCTCGAATACCGTTTCAATGCCAATAGTCAAATCTGAGTTGATGGAAATCAATCATCAAGCTGGAATAGCTCCAGTCAAGGTTCATCCAGACCTGTTTGAACTGATTTCACTTGGCTTAGAGCATAGCCTAGCGCCCTCTAGCCATCTCAATATCAGCATTGGCCCCTTAATTCAAACCTGGCGTATCGGTTTTTCAGATGCCAAGGTCGCTCAGCCTCAAGAAATTGAATCGGTGCTACCTCTAATCAATCCTCATTATATCGAGTTAGATTCTTCCACTTCCACTGTGTTTTTAAAACAAAAAGGAATGAAGATCGATCTTGGTTGTTTAGCCAAGGGTTATAGTGCGGATAAAGTTGCCCAATTTCTGAGAGAAGAGGGAGTGACATCTGCCTTGATTAATCTGGGAGGGAATATCCTGACCATTGGAAAAAATCAGGCAAGAGGGTATCAAGCTTGGCAAATTGGGATTCAAGACCCAGCCAATCCTAGGGGAAATCACTTAATGACCATCCCTGTTGTCAATCAATCTGTCGTGACTTCAGGCATTTATGAACGTCACCTGACAGTCGACGGAAAAGATTACCATCATATTTTTGACAGTCAAACAGGATATCCTGTTGAAACGGAACTAGCTAGTCTAACAATCATCTCTGATAAATCAGTTGATGGTGAAATCTGGACAACTCGTCTATTTGGAGAAAGACCTGCTTCTATCCTCTGGCAAATCGAAAGTTTGGAGGGCATCGAAGCCATCCTAATCGATAAGGAAGGTCACCTAAGCTGTTCTTCAGGAATTCCTACTCTATAGAAATAGATGTTTCAATAGAGTTTTAAAATCGTATTATGTAAAAAGAGAAAGGAAATCTCATGTTAAAACTTATTGCTATTGTTGGAACAAATTCAAAACGTTCTACAAACCGTCAATTGCTTCAATACATGCAAAAACACTTTGCTGCAAAAGCTGAAATTGAACTTGTTGAAATTAAAGACATTCCTGTCTTCAATAAACCAGCTGACAAGCAAGTACCTGCTGAAATTTTAGAAATTGCTGCTAAAATTGAAGAGGCAGATGGCGTTATTATCGGTACTCCTGAGTATGACCACTCTATCCCAGCTGTTTTGATGAGCGCTCTTGCTTGGTTGTCTTATGGTATTTACCCACTCTTGAACAAACCAATCATGATTACAGGTGCTTCATATGGTACTCTTGGTTCATCACGTGCCCAATTACAACTTCGCCAAATCTTGAATGCTCCAGAAATTAAAGCAAGTGTCCTTCCAGATGAATTCTTGCTTTCACATTCTCTTCAAGCCTTTAACCCAAGTGGAGACCTAGTGGATCTTGATGTTATTAAAAAATTGGATGCCACTTTTGACGACTTCCGTATCTTTGTAAAAATCACAGAAAAATTGCGTAATGCACAAGAATTACTTCGCAAAGATGCTGAAGACTTTGACTGGGAAAATTTGTAAGATAGGAGACCAAAAAGAATGAAATTTGTTGGACTTGTAGGATCAAACTACGATCAATCATATAACCGTAAACTCTTGGAATTCATCCGTCGTCACTTCAAACTCAAATTTGAATTAGAAGTTCTTGAAATTGACGAAGTTCCAATGTTTAACCAAGACGAAAAATGGGACGAAAGTTTCCAATTACGTTATTTATATAACAAAATTACTCGTGCTGATGGTGTTATCATCGCTACTCCTGAGCACAACCATACAATCTCAGCTTCCCTAAAATCTGTTCTTGAATGGCTTTCATACGAAGTTCATCCATTTGAAAACAAGCCAGTCATGATTGTGGGAGCATCTTACTACGACCAAGGTACTTCTCGTGCCCAAGTTCACCTTCGTAAGATTCTTGACGCTCCAGGTGTCAATGCCTACACACTTCCTGGAAATGAATTCCTTCTCGGTAAAGCTAAAGAAGCTTTTGATGTTAATGGGAATATCACAAATGAAGGAACTGTTAATTTCCTTGAAACATGCTTGGACAACTTTGTAAAATATGTGGGAGTCGTTTCAAAATTGAAAAAACCAAAACCAATTGAGCCAGAAGATTTATATTGTACAAATTCAATTGCAACTACCATCAAAGGTGTTGATCCAGATGATCCTGAATGGGTAGAAAGCTGCTGAACTTGTTGGAGCTGTTTCTGGAGATACTTACGTTAAATTAGACCACGGTATCTTGACAGTTAACCAAATTGATATGTTCTTGAAGGCAATGCCATTTGAGTTGACATTTGCAGATGATAATAACCAATTCTTGTACTTTAATAACGCACACCAAGATCCAAATACAATGTTTGGTAAACGTGTACGTGCTCAATCAGGAAACCGTTTAGGAACTGTACACGGTTCATTGCCAGACTCTAGAATGAAAAACGTTGAATGGGTTGTCGGCGTATTGCGTAATGGGGACCAAGAATATGTCCGTACAATTGTGCCAGGAACACCAGAAGGCGTTATCAATACCCATAATTACCAAGCAATGTATTACCCAGATGGTTCATATGCTGGAATCAATGAGATTATCTTTAATTTCCAACCATGGCTTGACTGGTACCTCAATACAACTGGTCAACGTCTAGTTGGTGGAAATGCTGCAGCTCCTGCTGGAGGACATGGCGGAGCAGATGCTACATCTGGAGCTTCTGATGCAGGTGATGCTGGAAGTCACGGTGGTAGCGCAGACGCTACATCTGGAGCAAGTAACTAATACTTTTAGGAACCATCTTGGTTCCTTTTTAAGAGTGACAAAAGACTAGCAATTTGTGTTTGCTAGTCTTTTGGTTATTATTTCATCTATCTTTATTAAAATTAGATGCAGAAAATTATATTATGAATTTGGGTCATCGAGACTACGACCGTGTAAACCTTTTTCACGTTGGACTTGGCGTAGTTTTTCTGGTGTAACATCGTTTCCTTCTTCGTCCACAATTTTGATTCCCTCAATGTGGTGACGAACAGAGCGACGATAACCTTCGATGTACTCCTCACGTAGTTTAGCTTGTTCCACTTTTTCTTCTGGTGTCAAGCCTTCTGCTTTTTTCTTTTTAGCAAGCTCATTGATACGATCAATTTTTTTCTGATCCATTTCTTCTCCTTTGTGATAAGATAAAGTCCGTTTATCAAATTTTATTTAGTGTTAATTTGGTTAAAACGTGCAAGTTTAGCTGCTTTTTGAGTTAAATGAGACAAGATAGCCAAGCGATTTGACGAACAGCCTGATCTTCTGCCATTACCATGGTATTCTCAAAGAATGCATCAATGACTGGGCTAAGAGCAAAGAGTTGTTTCAATTGTTGACTGGCAGTACCTGACAAAACGAGTGATTCTACTGCTTCTGCCAAGGTTTTCTCTTCTTCATTCTCAAAGAGAGCTGAATCAACTGTAGCAAATCCTTCTGCCTTCTCAGCCAAATTAAAGGCACGAGAAAGCGATTCAACAGATGGTTTGAAGTCTTCTTCCTTGCTCGCTTCTACGAGAGCACTTGCCGCTTCCAACATATCCGCCACAACAAAGTTTGATCCTGCAAGAACGGCTTCCTTGATGTCTTTTGGAGTAGAACCCATCATCTTATCAACACGAGCCTTGATAAAATCCATAACCTCTGCCTTATTTTCATAAGTCAAGCTGTCAAATTTCAATGCATAAAGGCTATCAATCAGCTCATCCATAGCAATATGCCAACCAAAGGCATCCAAGATACGAACTACACCTTGAGTTGCACGACGAAGGGCATAAGGGTCATTAGAACCTGATGGAATCAAACCTACTGAGAAGAAACTCAAAATCGTATCCAATTTATCTGCAATGGCAAGCACTGCACCGACCTTACTCTCTGGAAGTTCTCCTTCGGCTGATGTAGGCATGTAGTGTTCACGAATAGCAGTTGCCACCGCTGGAGTTTCACCAGCAAGAAGGGCATATTTTTCACCCATAATTCCTTGGAGCTCATCAAATTCACCAACCATACCTGTTAACAAGTCAAACTTGTAAATGGCAGCTGCGCGAGCTAGGTCAACTGTTTCATCCACTGACAAACCTGCTTTTTCTGCCAAGAGAATAGCAATCTGACCCGTACGAATCATGTGTTCACGAAGGGAACCAATTTTCTCATGGAAGGTTACATTGTTTAATTTTTCAACAAGATCTGAAATAACCAATTTTTGGTCTTCACGCCAGAAGAATTCTCCGTCTTCCAAACGAGCTACCAAAACTTTTTCATTTCCTTTGATGACATTTTCCAAATGCTCTGCGTTTCCGTTACGAACAGAAATGAAGTTTGGCAAGAGTTTACCGTCTTGATCACGAACAACAAAGTAACGTTGGTGTTCTTTCATCGAAGTCACCAAAACTTCTTCTGGAACTTCAAGGTATTTGGCATCAAAACTTCCCATAAAGGCAGTTGGGTATTCAACCAAGTTCAAGACTTCATTAAGCAAATCCGCATCAATTTCGATACTTACACTGTGTTCAGCTTCGATTGCCTTAATTTGGTCAACAATCATTTGCTCACGTTCACGTGGATCTGCGATTACAAACTGCTTACGAAGATCTTCTTCATAGCTCAAAGCTGACTGAATCTTGGTTTCTTTTCCTAAGAAACGATGGCCACGGCTCACACGCCCTCCCTTAATATCGAGAAAATCCAAATCAAACTCTTCTTCATCTAAAAGAACAGTTAAAGTGTGAACAGGACGAATGTATTCAAAGCTATTTCCAGCCCAGTGCATGCTGACAGGGAAAGTCAATGACTTCAAGACATCTACAACACCAGGAACAATGGCTTCAACTGCTTGACCAACTTCTTCCTTAGTGACATAGACATATTCTTCACCCTTAATTTCACGAAATTCGATATCTTCAACAGTCAAGCCTTTTCCACGGACAAACCCTTGAGCTGCTTTGGTGAAGTTCCCATCACTATCCAAGGCAATTTTCTTTGCTGGCCCCTTAAAATCTTCTGTCAAGTCAGACTGTTTATCTGCGAGACCAGTCACACGAACAGCCAAACGACGTGGTGTTGAGAAGGTTTGAATAGCTTCAAAAGATAGGCGATTTTCCTTGAGGAAGGCTGCCATTTTTTCGCCTAGTTGTTTTTCACTTGGTGTGACAACATAGGCTGGTAATTCTTCAAGACCGAGTTCTACTAATAAGTTTTTTGTCATGTTTTTTCCTTTACATTTTCTTCAATCTTTTTTGATATGCACCTTAGGTACTGGGGACGTCGCTAACTAACTTTGTGAGTCTGTATGGAAATCTAATGCTAAATTGATCAAGATTTCCAACAGTCTCATCAAAGTGGATTTAGCTGACTGATTTTTGAACCTAATACTCAATGAAAATCAAAGAGCAAACTAGGAAGCTAGCCGTAGGCTGTACTTGAGTACGGCAAGGTTAAGCTGACGTGGTTTGAATTTGATTTTCGAAGAGTATAAGGTTTCAAAAATTCCCACATAAAAGTACGGCGGTGCATATCCCTCTAGCAAGTCTTCGACTTGCCACTAACGATTTAGAGCACAGTATTACTCACTATTCTGCGTCTTCTGCTAAGAGTTTAGCTCGTGTTTCTTCATCCAAAAGTGGGTAGCCTAGTCGTTTGCGTTCTGCGACAAAGGTTTTGGCTACGACACGAGCCAAGTTACGGATACGAGCGATATAGCCTGCACGCTCTGTTACAGATACCGCACCACGCGCATCAAGCAGGTTAAAGGTGTGTGAACATTTTAGAACATAGTCATAGGCAGGGTGAACCAAACCTTCTTCCAAGGCACGACCAGCTTCTTTTTCAAACTTATCAAAGTTTTCCAACAACATTTCTTGGTCCGAAATTTCAAACGAATATTTTGAGTGCTCATACTCAGGCTGGATAAAGATTTCTCCGTATTTTACACCATCAGCCCACTCGATATCATAGACAGAGTCTACTTCTTGAATGTAAGAAGCCAAACGCTCCAAACCATAGGTAACTTCCGCAGTCACAGGGCCAGTTGCCAATCCACCAACTTGTTGGAAATAAGTGAACTGAGTGATTTCCATACCGTCAAGCCAAACTTCCCAACCAAGACCAGCTGAACCAGTTGATGGGTTTTCCCAGTTGTCCTCAACAAAACGAATATCGTGTTCCAAAGGATTGATTCCCAATTTTTCTAAAGACTCAAGATAAAGTTCTTGGATATTTGATGGAGAAGGCTTCATAACCACTTGGAATTGGTGGTGTTGGTATAGACGGTTAGGGTTTTCCCCGTAACGACCGTCAGCAGGACGACGTGATGGCTCTACATACGCTGCATTCCACGGCTCAGGTCCGATAGCACGAAGAAAAGTGTATGGACTCATGGTTCCCGCACCTTTTTCATTGTCATAAGCCTGCATAAGCATACAACCTTGATCATTCCAAAATTGTTGCAAAGTCAAAATAATTTCTTGAAATGTTAATTTATTAGACATTGTTTACTCCTTTAATTTATATTATCTTCTTAGATTTATTTATCAAGCAACCAAGAAAAGGCTGGGTCCTGAAAAATATGACGTTTGGGAACCGTTTGTAAATTCTGATTGCATTCATCTATTGTTCCTAATTTCAAAGCATAGACTTCTGGTATATTTTCTTGAGCAGTGAAAATTTGACTGTGACAGTTCTGGCAGTAATAACGTTGTTTTCCGAGATGAACTATAGCTAACCAAATCTCTTCCCATACAATACCAGATTTTTGCTGCTAACTTTGGCACTGTGTAGGCTGACGCAGTTACTCGACAGAATGAGCAATGGCAAAAACTATTTCCGACAACTCTTCATCTAAAGTGTAGGATCATTAACAAGATCCTTTAATCATTATGCTCCTCTCTGAGTATTTGACGAAATCTAAAAGAACCGCATTTCAACACCCAAGCCTTGCGACTAGGGGCGTCAGAAACGCGGTTCCACCCTAATTTATTACTTCATTGTTTTTGAAAATACTACAGAAAGCGCCAGTTCTTTATTTTGCCCTACTTGGCTCCCACTATCCCAAGCTCGCTTGAAGAACGCCATAAGACTTTCTTTCCTGCTGACTATTATATCAAAAATTAGAATAATGTACAATTCTTTTTATGATTTTCTAAAAATCCATATCATCAACTCGTGGAGCACCAGACTGAACAGCAATCGCTTTTAAGGTTTCACGCTCCTCATGACTCAGTTCAATTCCAAAGCAATCAAGATTAGCCTGAATACGAGAAGCTGTGACAGATTTTGGAAGTGGTAAAAATCCTTCTGCTAAACTCCAGGCCAAGGCTATCTGAGCAACCGATTTTCCATGATTTGCTGCGATTTCTTGGACTTCCTTACTATCAAACAATTCTCCCTGACCAAAAGGTCCCCAAGCTTCCAATAAAATTCCTTTTTCTCGACAGTAATCTACGACTTCCTCTTGATACACACCTGGAGCCAAACGAACTTGATTGACCGCTGGAAGAATTTTTGCTGTTTCAAGCAAGGCATCCAGATGATGGGGAAGGAAATTACTAACACCGATAGCACGGATTTTGCCTTCTAGGTAAAGATCCTCCATCGCTCTCCAAACTTCCGAATTTCGGATTTTCCAGTGGTTATTTTCTCTGAGTGGTTTTGGATTTGGCCAATGAATCAAATACAAATCCAAATATTCCAAGCCCAGCTTCTCTAAAGACTCTTCAAAAGCCTGACGAGCTTGCTCATAGTTGTGGTTTGTATTCCACAATTTACTAGTTACAAAAATTTCCTCACGCGGAACGCCACTATCTTGAATAGCACGACCAACGCTTTCTTCATTTTTATAAATAGCTGCCGTATCGATATGGCGATAGCCTGCCTTTAAAGCCTCTAGAACAGCTTGATAGGCAATCTCCCCATTTTCAGCCTTCCAAGTTCCAAATCCTAGAACTGGAATTGGAACGCCATTATTTAAAGTATAAGATTTCATTATTTTTCCTTTCTATGTGAAGAAAATCCAAAGAAACAAGTTCTCATAGAAAACTTATCTCTTTAGATTTTATGTATTATTGGTCACGGTCGAAATAGAGTTGGTGAGGTTTAAGACGAGAATTTAACAAATTTGGTACAGTTACAAAGTCATAACCTTGCCCTTTCAAATAGTCAATAACCTTTGGTAGAGCATTTACTGTCTCAGCATGGATATCATGCATGAGAATAATAGAACCATTCTTGACTTCACGCTGAATTTCTGTCAAAATAGCTGCTTCATTTTTACTCTTCCAGTCCAGACTATCCACATCCCACATAATAAAACTCAAATCGAGGCTATTGCGAATGTCATCTGTAATGGCTCCATAAGGCGGACGCATAAGTTTAGAACTAGAGCCCAGCACCTTAGTTAGCGCATCCTCCGTATCAGTAATTTGTTTTTTAGCCTCATCAAGAGAAAGTTTTGAAAGAACGGGATGACTCCAACTATGGTTTCCAATAACATGGCCATCTGCTTTCATGCGTTTCAAAATCTCTTCATTGCCAGAAACATTCTTACCTAAAACGAAGAAAGTTGCCTTAATACCATACTTAGAAAGTGTATCTAATGCTTGAGTTGTCGTTGCAGGATTTGGTCCATCATCAAAAGTCAAGGCCACTACTTTACGATTTTTCTTTTCATAATAAGCCTTATAAAGTTCTGCATCCTTATCTAATAAATAAGAAGACTGAATAACTTCAAAGAAACTAGATACTGGCAAGGCAATCTCATCCAGATTTTCAACTGTCTGACTTGGATAAAGGACAATCTGACTATCCTTGTAATCAAAATTCCATGCAGACAAGTCTTCGTCAGAGAAGCTTTTAACAAGCTGATCGACCTTCTCTTGCTCCAATTTCTTGTCCTGTAAGAAAGAAGCCGTTTCTTTTATCAGCTGCTCTTTGGCTTTACTAGCATCTGAAAAATAGTTGGTCCAGGGTAAACAACTTACCATCCTCAGTCAAATATACTTTTTCCAAAAAGAAGTTTTTCTCTGTCTCCTCTACCTTTTGAATTAGACAAATCATAGATTTGCTTGATTATACTGTGTATGGTGATTCCTTTTAAAACTGAATCCTGTTTATCTGTATAATAAAAAACAAGGTTATCTTTATCTTCTAATTTGTTTTTAATATCCTGATTAATCTTCTCTTTTATTGAAGGAATAGACTCATTTCCTTGGAGGGATAATAAACAATAATCTCAGTCTGTCCCTTTTTAAAACTATCCTTCTGACTTCCTTCGTTGAAAAGTTGATTTTTTTCATTTTTAAGAGTTTGGATATTTGCTTCAAAGGTATGTTTTTGGAAAATTTTATAGCCGATTGCACTACCTAGGAGAATCATCGCTAATCCTAAAATTCCTACAAAAACGAGTAAAATACTTCTCTTTTTATCGTGACTACCATTCTTTTTTCTATTTTTCTTCATATTTACATGATATCAAAACCAAGCATTAATTTCAATGATAAACAAGCAATCTCATGACTTTTGAGCAAATCATGACCACCCTCTAACGGGTGGTTTGTCCCAGGGCTATAAGCCCTAATTACCAGCCAGCGCCTAAAGACGCTGGCTTTCACTTTGTTCAAGCCTTATTGCTCTTGACTCGTCACTTGCCTCTCAAAGAGGATTGAGTATTACTTACTACTATCCCTAAAGGGATCCTCATATTCTTTTACACTTAATTTATCTAGTGCTATATCATGCTTTACTCGTTCTCAAATTTTCATACTCGTGAAGAAATTATCCACTGGATAATTTCTTTATTCTTGAATATATTTCTTAATTGTGGCTTCATTGAGTCCAACCGTACTCACATAATAACCTTCCTCCCAGAAAATGCTGATTCCCAAACTTGTATTTGAGATTGGCGTGTTTGTCAAACATCATGAGTGCACTTTTCCCTTTTAAATAACCCATGAAACTCGAAACACCTATCCTCGGTGGAATACTTACTAACATATGTACATGGTATGGCATCAAGTGTCCTTCGATAATTTCAACTCCTTTATAACTACACAATCGATGAAATATCTCGCCTAAACTACTTCGATATTGATTATAGATGACTTTTCGTCTATACTTAGGGATGAACACAATGTGATAGAACAGTGCCACTTTGTGTGCGATAAACTATGAGCCTTTTGTGCCATATTTTTCTCCTTTCGCTTTACAATTATCTTGAACACCTTTATTGTATCGCGTTCGGAGTTTTTTGGTATAACCTTCGACTCGCACCTAACGGAGCGAGACGGACTAATAGTCACATAAGAAAAAAGCTTAGAATGAACTAAGCTTTTTAGAAACGAATCGTCTCACGTGTTTTCTCATAAGAAGATACAAAACGATTGGTAACACCAGGCTCTGCAACTTCCAAAGCTTGAGAAATCTTATCAAATGAAGCATGATAATCAAATTCTTTTTCAAAAATTTCTAATGATTCATTAAAGGCTTCCTGAATTCGTTCATCAAATGAGCGGTAACGGTTCGAATACTGTAGCAATTGTTCTGTCAACGTTGCATATTGAACAATATTATAGGTTTCTTCTTCAAGTGCTTCCATATCATTTGTTGTAATTTCAAGAATTCGATTCACTGATTCAACATCAACGAGTTCTTGCTCTAACTCTGACATTAATTCTTCTGTGTTATGACTGGCATTAAAGAAGAGTTTCAAGAAACTTTGCGGAATTCCTGGTAGATTTCTCTTTTTCCATATAACGTTTGATAGTATGCAAGCGATTCACATAAACATTTGCTTTTTGACGAGCATTAATGTCATCTTTTTCAACCTGCGCAAGACGTTGACTAACAGAAATCTGCTCATCTTCAATCTCTTTAAGATGGCTTTGAAGAGATTCTAATTTCTCTTCCAAAACAGAATAAGCTTGAGTTGGTTCTGACTGATCTTCAACAACTTCCATCATCGTAGTCTCAAGAGCAGATAAGTCTGCTTGAATACGACGAACATGACTTGCATCTGTTTCTGGCAGAAGATAACTCTGACTCAAACGTTCAAGATCCTGAACAAGGACTTTATTATTTTCCTTTACATGATTGAGATAGGTTGGAAGTGTTGAAAGAAGACTTTCAACAACTTTCTGAGCAGCAATTTCACGAGTAAAAATATCGTAAAGTGAATTAATTTCTTCTTGAATTTGAGTATTTTCATACTCCGCATTATCCAATTCCAATTGACGAATATTTTCTTGATTCTTTTTCAAGGATTCATACAAGAGTTGGAAACGTGACTCGATATCTGTTTCTGTGAAATGGTAATTAGCATCTAATAATTTACGGTAACCTTCTTCCAAATCCACTAACTGATCAGGTAAAGTACTTGTCAGAGTTGTTACAAGACCTGGAACACGGTCAACAATATGTGTTAAAGCAAGAATATGATTTTCAGTAGCATCCAGAATAGCTGCTGCTTCAACTGGGTCTCCCGAAGAATTCAAGGTAACAAATTGAGAGAATTCAGATTGAATGTTTTCCAATTGCTTCTCAATTTCTGGAAGTGCTTGTCCATATTTTTCTGAATCTTCTTCTACAGTATTTTGAAGCGATTCAAACAAATCCAAAGCATGTAAAACACGTCCGCTATTTTTAGACTCTTGTTTTTCAAGTTCAGATAAGGCATTACGAATTGATGTAATATCTTCTTCAATCAAGTCGATTTGACTTTCAATTTGATCAATCTTATGTGTTGCTTTAAAGAAACGGAAAGAATTATTATAACTTTCTGCTTCGAAGATGTTATTTTCAATATCAGCAAACGAATTCAAAGATAAGTCTACCCATTTTTGATTCCATTCACGAAAGGCCACTTGACTTTGACCAATCAAATGCATATTTTTTACTGCTTCGACCTCGTCATTAACAGGAAGATTATAGAGCTGTTCTTTTCTTTCTTCAAGACCTGTTAATCTAGTTACGTTTCGCTTACGTAGAAAAATAGCTGCTACATAAGCCAGAATCAAAATGACTGCAATCGCAACCATTAGATAAATTAGTTGTCCATTAGACATATTAAACTCCTTTTATACTAGAAACAATCGTAATGATTATATCATATTTTTTAAACCATGGGAACCATTTCCCATTTTTTAGACGTCAAGTGTACTATAGACAGCATTTTCTTCAATAAATTCGCGACGAGGTTCTACTCTATCCCCCATCAACATATCAAAGATTTTATCTGCTTCTGCGGCATCATCCACAGAAACTCTAGCCATTAAGCGGTGTTCTGGATCCATGGTTGTTTCCCACAATTGGTGGTCGTCCATTTCACCAAGACCTTTATAACGCTGGATAGTTGGTTTGGCACGACCTTCACTGTGGCGGGCTAAAGCTTCTTGGAGTTTAATTTCTTGATCTGCTCCTGGCTGGATATATTCTTTAATCTCGCTTCCAACCTTGACACCATAGATTGGCGGTTGGGCAATATAAACATAACCTGCTTCTAGGATTGGTTTCATATAACGATAAATCAAAGTTAAAAGAAGGGTACGAATGTGGGCTCCATCGACATCGGCATCGGTCATCAAAACGAGTTTTTGGTAACGGGCTTTTGAAACATCAAATTCTGCTCCAAATCCTGTTCCCATCGCTGTGAAAAGACTACGAATTTCTTCATTAGCAAGAATCTTATCCATACTTGCTTTTTCAACGTTCAAGATTTTACCACGAATCGGAAGGATTGCCTGGAACTCACGGTTACGACCAGATTTTGCTGATCCACCAGCTGAGTCTCCTTCGACGATGAAGAGTTCTGTTTCAGCAGGATTGTTAGAAGAACAGTCTGCTAGTTTACCTGGAAGGTTGGAAATTTCTAAACCAGATTTTTTACGAGTGACTTCACGCGCACGCTTGGCAGCCACACGAGCCTTAGCAGCCAAAAATCCCTTTTTTTCCACAATACGTTTAGCAATCTGAGGATTTTCCATGAGGAAATCAGAGAAGGCATCACTGAAGAGGCGATTGGTAATCTTGACCACTTCGCTATTTCCCAATTTGGTCTTGGTTTGTCCTTCAAACTGCGGATTTGGGTGTTTAACTGAGATAACTGCAGTTAATCCTTCGCGGACATCTTCTCCTGTTAAGTTGTCTTCATTGTCTTTCAGTAACTTATTCTTACGAGCATAGTCGTTGATAACACGTGTCAAGGCTGTACGGAAACCTTGTTCATGCGTTCCACCTTCATGGGTATGAATATTGTTAGCAAAACTCATGACATTTTTCATGGTAACCCGTTGTGTACTGCATGGCTACTTCAACTGTGATATCATCCATCTCACCATCTGTGTAGATTGGGGTATCAAAGATCACATTCTTGTTCTCATTGATATATTCAACGTAACTAGCAATTCCACCTTCATAATGGTAATGCTTGGTTTGTTCCAAACCTTGGCGCTTATCAGTGATAGAAATTTGAAGACCGCGATTTAGAAAGGCCAACTCTTGAATGCGCTTATTTAATTTATCAAAATCAAATGTTGTTGTTTCAGTGAAAATCTCTGGGTCCGGTGTGAAGTGAACTGTTGTTCCCGTCTTATCCGTATCTCCAACCACCTCAAGGTCTGCAACAACATGACCACGACGGTATTCTTGGTAATGAATCTTACCATTTTTGTGGACATGAACGTCTAATTGAGTGGAAAGGGCGTTAACAACTGAGGACCCCACTCCGTGAAGACCACCTGAGACCTTATATCCGCCACCGCCAAACTTTCCTCCAGCGTGAAGGACAGTAAAGACAGTCTCAACGGCAGGTCGCCCTGTTTTTTCCTGAATATCGACTGGGATACCACGTCCATCATCGACAACAGTAATCGAATTATCTGGCTCAATAAAGACTTGAATATGGCTGGCAAATCCTGCCAAGGCCCTCATCAATTGAGTTATCAACAATTTCCCAGACTAGATGGTGAAGACCTTCTTTTGAAGTTGACCCAATATACATCCCTGGACGCATACGAACAGCCTCTAAGCCCTCTAAAACTTGAATTTGACTGGCATCATAATCTTGTGCCTGCAGATTTTTTTGATTTCTTCTGTCATCTTATTCCTTTTTTTCTTACATGTCTAATACTTGTCTTAAATTCACGATACTGGTAAACAAGTGGGTAGCTAGTCCAGCAGCTTGCCCTGCTTCGATATCAATCGGCCGATCACCAATGACAAGACCAGAGCTAATCTGATACTTTTTCTCTTAAATAAATCATGGACTCAGGATCTGGTTTTCTCTTAAAGCCTGAATTAGAAGTAACCACTTCTGTAAAAATAAGCTGCTATAGAGGTTTTTTTCTAAAAATTTCCAAGACTTGATTATTTCGGTGAGAAACCAAAAAAATGACGCCCACCTTGATTTGAAATGTCTTCCAATAAGTCAGAAACTCCATCAAATAAAAATCGGATGTTCTAGCCTCTGGCTTCATTTTCCTTGTACTTTTCTAAAAAAATGCTCTAAGTTGGGAGCGAATGTTTCAATCGCAAAAATCAGTAGAAACCTTTAAAGCTTGATAAACACTGTCATGGTACTGTGTGATGCCATACAGCGCTAAAGTTTCAACAAATGCAGCTGTTGAAGTTTCATAATTATCTAGTAAAGTTCCACCTAAATCCCAGATGTAATCGTGATATTTCATAGCTTTCATTATACCATTTTTTTCATTAAAAAAAGCGATGATTTCCCTGAGTTTTTCCACATAAAAAAACGAGAGTTTGACTCCCTGTTTTACTGATTTTTTTACCAAAGACATCTCGATAAAGCATTCCTGTTCGTAAACTCTCTGCGTCTCCTCCTAGTTGCTCCACCAACTCGTAGGAAAAAGGCAAGGGCTGTTGAAGGGCCTCGACTGGTTGTCAAATGACCATCTACCACTACTGTTTCCTTGACATATTGACCATCAAGGATTTGCTCCTGCACGCCATCATAGCAAGTGTACTGCTTGTTTTTCAATAGCCCGGCTTGATTGAGGGCAATTGGTGCCGCACAAATAGCTGCTAGTTTCTTCCCTTCTTGCTCGAGGCTTTGCAATTCTTGAATCAAGGACTGATTGTCACGCAAATGTGCAGAACCAGGCATTCCGCCAGGAAGGACTATCATGTCATAGTCTGACAAATCTCCATCAAAGACACGATCTACACTTACTTGGATTGCATGCGAACCCGTCACTTGCTCTTCAAAACCAACCATATCACAAGTGATATTGGCACGACGCAAGACATCTACAACTGTCAAAGCTTCAATTTCTTCAAAGCCCTGAGCTAACATAACGGCTACTTTAACCATGATTTTCTCCTTATTTGATTTGTTTTAATACAACCTTTTTCCGCTTGAATCGGACTTTTCCACTCTTTTCTTCAGCTAGGTTTGTCTGGTAACTCATCGATAAAAGCAAGCCAACACCAATCAAGTTACTGATAATCGCTGACCCACCTTGTGAAATGAAAGGCAAGGGAATCCCTGTCAAGGGAAGCAATCCTGTCACAGCACCGATATTCTCAAAGATATGGAAGAGCAACATCATAATCAAACCTGTGGAAATATAAGTATAGAACTGGTTATTTGATTTAAGTGTAATCTTCAACATACGATAAATCAGCATGAGATAAAGGGCAATAACAAGGACAGAGCCAATGAAGCCAAAATCTTCTGCGATAACTGTGAAATCATATCCGACTCTCGAACTGGGATAAGCAAATTAGAAGCATTAAATCCTTGACCAAATAAGCCACCGCTCCCAATCGCAATCTGCCCTTGAGCCTGCTGATAGGTCGTTGTTTGGGCAAAGTCAAATGGATTAAGCCAAGCTAGAATTCGATTAATTTGATAGGTTGGCATCCCAATCTGATGCAAGAAGGCACGTCCATCCTTACTCAAAAAAATTGCAAGAAAACCGACTACACCAATAACTCCTGTTGCAAAAACTGGGATAATAATTTTCCAAGAAACCCCTGATAATAAAACGATTCCTGAAAAGATAGCCACAAAAACCAAGGCTGTACCTAAGTCACTCTGAAGAGCTAAGAGAACTAGAATCGGAATAGTAAAAAAACAATCATCCAACCTATCAATAGAAAATCCAAAGGAATTGTGCGTCGCCATTCCTTATGTTTTTGAGTAAATTGGACAATGATTCTTGCCAAAATCAAGATATAAGAAATTTTCATAAACTCAGAAGGTTGGAAAAAGTGTTGCGCCCCCAATGGATACCCAGTTCTTAGCCCCAGTTGAAGCAACAAGACTTGGATTATAAAAAAACCAATGGTAAGACCATCAAAGCTAAAACCAAGAGCATATAGATAAGGGGTAATTTTCCAGAGAAATTCTGTATTAAAAAGCATGACCACAAAACCAATCACAAGTCCCAAAGCAATCCATGCGACCTGCTGCCCTAAAATGGGCAGAATATTGTTTGGATAATCATGGCTAACAGCTATGTAGATAGCCACCACGCCGATAACCAGTAGGAAAAATACTGGCAAGAGCAAACTATAATCGACTCTAGAGTCGAGAGAACTTTTCATATATTCACCTTTTCTCTTTCTTAGATTTTTCATTTTTTTTGTTTTGGAGGAAATCAATAACAGCAGAGGTAATCTGTTTTCTATTCACCTCTTTGATAGTTCTTTCCTTCGCTAGAGCTTGTCTAATCTGTTTACCATATCTCTTATGAACAACACGACTATCCAATATCACAGCAATGGAAGCTTGTTCCTCGTTTCTAATTGTTCTACCCAAAGCCTGTTTGAGACGAATAATGGCCATTGGCAACTGATAATCATTGAAAGGATTCTTCCCTTCCTGACGCAATTCATGATTTAATTTTCGTGTTAAGGATTCTTGAGGATTTTGGAAAGGCAATCGAGGAATTACTTGAATAACGCAAGGATGGGTAGAAAAATCCACTCCCTCCCAGAAACTTCCTGTTCCAAGTAAGATTTGTCGCTCTCCTTTTTCAAAACGTTTCTTCAGCTGACTTGGCTCCCCGTTTTTATATTGGGCTAAATGAGGATAGTCTAGTATATCTGACACTGCTAACAGCAATTCTTTAGACGTAAATAAAACAAGCAAAGGCTCTTGGAACGCCTGTAAGGAATGGATAACTGATACAACCTCTTCTGCATAATCTAAAGAAGAATGTTCAGTTACTAGCGGAAAATCATTTACTAATAAAACTTCTTGTCGCTTCTGTTGTAAAGATTCAACTGTGATAAGTGGAGCTTCAGTAAATCCTAATAAGTCCGCTAAAGAAACTCTATTACTGATTTCAAGAGTGGCAGATACGCCAAGAACTCTGCAATCTTCTGGCAATAAATCCGCTAGTAGAAAGCGACCTTTTTTACTTGAGCAGATTAAGACATCCTTACTTGACTTATCAGCTGTTGCTAGCCAAAATTCACAGTCTGAAGTAAAAAAGCGCATCATTTCTCTGTACTCAGGAAGACTTAACTCAGAAAAATGCTGGCGTAAGTTTCAAGAGAATCTAACCACTTGTCATTCTTAAGTCCAGAGTAGAACTGATCTATCAAATAGCGACATTCAAACCCAATACCCTCAAGCAACCGTCTCTGAATAACATCTTTTTCTGTTTCCAAAGACTTTTCAACTTGTGTTACTAAATCTTCGAGAAGATAAGACACTTGGGCGAGGTTTTCAAGGGCAATCAGCATTTTTTGAGCTTCATCTATGATTACCAAGCGATTGTTTACAAACTCTGGATCGTCCTCTAAACGTGTTACCAAATAAGCGTGATTGGTTAACAAAAGGCGACTCGATTTAGCCCTATTTTGGCTTCGTTGCCAGAAGTCCTCAGTAATAAATAAACTTTTTTTTGAAAGTGTTCCATCATGGACAAGTTCAGCTAGAAAAATGCTGGTAACGATACAACTGCCCGATTTCATCTAAGTCTCCTGTTTCTGTCTCTGTTAACCAGATCAAGACTTGCATTTTTAAAGCGTGTGAATAGGCGGTTGGACTCTGGCCTATGAAGTACTTTTTATAAAAAAATTATCGAGTTTCAAATAATTTTTGAGGTCCCTTGAGACTATGAATATCAATATGAAAAGTATCTTTTAATCGACTTCCTTCTTCTTGCATTATTTGATTTTTGAAGGATTTTTTTGTGGGAAGACTTACAAGGATGCCCCTTCACTTTCCATGTTCAAAGCTGGTAGTAGGTAACCATAAGTCTTTCCAAGTCCCGTTTGGGCTTGAATAAAAAGCAATTTTCTGTTCCTTTAATAACTGCTCAACTTTTTTTCTGCAAATTCAACTTGCTGAGGACGTTCATCCAAGTCTAACAAGGACATATTTTTTTAGTAAAAATCCTTAGATAGCTTACGTGGCTTTAGAGACTTACTTTGCTTTTTTTAGAAAAAAAGACCATGGAGCTCCATCAAATCGTGAGAAGAAAGGAGGGACTGGCGCTGATACACTTCTTCAATCACTAAGTAAGTTTCATAAAGGAGATTATCCGCAAGATTTAACAACGTTTCTAAAAGTCCTTTTGGTAACTGAAAAAGTTTTTGACGCATAAAAAGCAAAAGCTCTGCTGTTGCTTGTGCATCAGAGAGAGCGGTGTGGGCATGGTCTAACTTAATCCCTAACTCTTGACAGAGAATGCCGAGATTGTACTTTTCAAACTGAGGGTACAAAACCTGTGCCAGCTCAACTGTATCCACTCGTGGAGTTCTCAATTCATAACCTTCAAAAAAAAGGTACTCTGCCAGAAGATTTGCATCAAACTGGACATTGTGCGCAACAAAAATACCATCCTTGACCAGTTCAAAAATCCTTCCAGCTACCTGTGAAAACTCTGGAGCAACTGCCAACCGTTGATCAGTCAAACCTGTCAATTCTTTTATATGAGAATCCAAGAGCTCATGAGGATTGATATCAGTTCCATACTGATCGACGATTTCGCCATTTTCAATCACCACAATACCCACTTGAATAATTTTTGCCTTGCTTCCGGTGCTAGTGGCCTCCAAATCAACAACCACATACCGATCATTTCTCAAATTCATCATTAAAAATTATATCAAAAAAAGCCCTGTTTGACACCCCTCAACTTCGATAGAAAAATCACTTTGCTTGAAAAAAATTTTATAAAATGTTTGAATAGTATTATACAGAAAAGGAGACATAAGATGAACCCATTAGATTTGTTTAATCAAGTAAAGGAACTAATCGAGACAAAAGATTTCGAAGCTGCAAAAACATTTGTTGCAGAAAATCAAGAACAGCTTGGAGAATACTTCTCTCAAGCTCAGCAGTTGATTTCTGGTTCTGAAGGTCTAGATGGCCTCGTTGGAAAGATTAAAGGATTTTTCTAAAAAATATAAAGGCACCTGAAACCATCAGGTGCCTTTTTGAGATATTTTTTTCATTACTTTAGGCAGACAAGAGCTGATTTCCGTCGGCAAGACCACATAATGTTCTTGAGCTAGTTCTTGGGCTGTAGCTGAATGAAGATGAGTCGCTACCACCACACGTTCGTAGAGACTGGCTTGTTTAAACTGACCTGCAAATCCTGCAATCATTCCAGCTAGTGTATCTCCCATTCCTCCAGTCGCCTGATAGGGACCTCCAACATGTAACTGGTAATAATCAGATTGGCCAGCTTGCCAAATTCGAGTAGCTGGACCTTTCTCTACCAAAATTGTTCCTTGCGGGAAGGAATTCAGGGCACTAGCCATTGCATCCTCGTTTTGCTTTTCAATAGCAATACCAGACAGCTTTTCCCATTCTTTTTGGTGGGGAGTTAGGATAAGCTGGTTAGAAGGAAATGAAAACTTTGTCCTAGCAAGAATAGTCAGGGCACCTCCATCTACAATCAAAATCTGATTCTGTCTTAAGCTAGCAAAGACTTGTTTTACTAGATTTTCTCCAAAAGCATCGTCTCGTAAACCAGGTCCCAGTAAGACAACTTCTGCCTTCTCCAACTGCTCTTTTAACAATGGCTGGTCTTGAAGAGAAAAAGCCATAGCTTCTGGTAAATGACTGTGCAGAGCTGGAATATTTTCCCTGTCTGTTCCAACGGTCACCAAACCAGCGCCACTTTTAACTGCTGCAATGGCAGACATGATAATAGCTCCCCCATAAGGATATGTTCCACCAAGCAAGAGCAGACGACCGTAATCCCCCTTATAACTGTGACGAGACCGCTCTACAATAACTTTTTCTAGTAAGGTTTGATCAATCACTTTCATCGTTTTTTTCCTCTCTATTCATTATACTATAAAGTCTATACACCTTGCATCTTGAACATAAATCTATTCGTTCATATAGAAAAAGAGGGGACAAATCCCTCTACTCTCCTTTTCGCCCAAACACGAAAGTAAACGATTCTATTTTTTTGCTAGTAGAGACAGAGATGCCTAATCGGTCCTCTCCATCTCTTCGACTCATTTATCGATTCATTTTTTTATCTTCTACCAATCTATACAAATAGAATGATATTAGCAGCACAGACTAATCCTCTTTGCGTTTTGCAGTTAATAAGGCTGCTGACAAGGCTAAGGTAACACCTGCCAAGAAGATGGCTGTCTCAGATTCTCCCTCACCAGTTTCTGGCAATCTCTTGTCTTCCTTGGCAACTCGAACTGGTTCTTCTGGAGTCTGAGCTTTTTCTAACGAACTTAGCTTAAATTCTGGTTTTTCTATTGTCGGTGCCGCTTGATTACCTACTGTAGCTAGAACACCACGGTACTCTGGAAGTTCATGTTTCAAAGCCATTACTGCATTAACGCCACCCTTAAATTCAGGTTTCTCAACGATTGGTGCCGCTTGATCTCCTACTGTAGCTAGAACACCACGGTACTCTGGAAGTTCATGTTTCAAAGCCATTACTGCATTAACGCCACCCTTAAATTCAGGTTTCTCAACGATTGGTGCCGCTTGATCTCCTACTGTAGCTAGAACTTCTGTGTATTCTGGAACTTCATTGACTGCTGCTTCTACAAAGTTAGCACCGCCTTTGAATTCTGGAACTTCGTTGACTGGCGCAGGTTCCTCACCCTTACTATTTGAAATAGATGGTTTTACTCCTACCTCAATAATACGATCTTGAGCTTTTCTTTGTTCAGTATGAACAAGAGTTCTAGTAGTTCCTGATACTTGAATATAGTCAACTTTTTCTCCATCTTGTCCTTCAGAAACTACACGACGTTGACCTTGAGCAAGCTCAGGAGTTTCACGAATAACTTCTTTAAACGGAAGTGGAGTCTTTTCAATTTCCAAACTTGGAGCTTCTGCAACTAAGTTCTTGACGCCTTCTGTCGGTGTTGTTTGGAAGGTAGACTTAAAGTGTAAACGATATTCTTTCACTAGATTCCCATCTTTGGAAATAAGACGAACAAGTGTTGGAAGATTTGTATTTCCATGACCCACAACTGTGACTACTCCATGTCCACTAGTTGTCGCAGTGACTTTTGGTTTGGATCCCATTGCTGTTAGGGTGTACTCTGTCACATTTGGATCAAAGTTTTCCAATGCTTTTCCATCGATCGAAATAGTTGCTGATGGTGTTTCGACTTCTGCTCCCTTGCCTGCAGAGTAGGCTGTAAATTCTACAAGTGCTAGACCATTAGTAGTAGCCTTACGAGTCATACGCGCACGAATAGCTGTTGTTTGAACTGGATCAAAGTTAAACTCGATTGGTTTACCAGCCACTAATTCTCCAGAAGCCTTGTAAGGAATTGGTGCCCAATTTTCTGCCTTGTTGAATGGATGGTCAGCATTTTTCTTCATAACGAGAAATCGTACTTGGTTCTGTAAAGGCAGGACCAATATATCTTTCTAGAACCATTTTCTCTGGAGCATCTGTACCACTATCTTTAAAGAACTGAATAGCTACTTTCCCAATAGATTGAGGAGTAATTTTTCCATCCTTCTTAAAGAGTAATCCGACAGAAGTTTCTTGATTTGTCGGAGTACGAGACCAGTTTGTCCAACGTCCATCTTCATTGTATTTTCCATCATTGATATAGAAAATTCTATCATGTGAAGCTGCATGTGTATCGTTCGTTGTCGAAGCAAAGGCTTTAGAATCAGTTTCATTGTTGCTTGGATTTTCTGAAATGACTTGATTGCCTTTTAGAAACAACTGTCACCTGCATTTTAGTGGTTAGATTTGTACCAATGACATAACCGGTAACTTCAAATGTTCCCTCATGCTCTGTCGCATGTTCAGGAATAGCATCCCACTTCACTGCAAGTTTCTCTGTAGTCCAAGTAGTTGAAGTTGGATGATAAACACTTACCTCTGAAGGAAGTTGAAGATTGTCTCCAACATTCAAGATTTTAGCACCATTTTCTGCAGCAAAAGGTTGACTAGTTTCTCTCTCATCATTGCGGAAGATTCGATATTCTTTTAACACCGTACCATCTTCTGCTTTTAAGATGAGACGTGTTGCACCTTTTGGACTAGTTGCAGGCACAACTGTTACCAAACCATTATTGCTAGCTGTTGCAGTGATTTGTTTGCTAGATTGAGGAATATAGTAATCAGTCTTAGATGGATTAAAGTGTTCGAGATCCTTGCCATCTACCTTGATAGAAATCTCTGAACTTGTAGAGCTTACTACCTTATTTCCAAGAACAGTTAGCTCTGTCAGACCAACACCTGATGTTCCATCAGCCTTCTTCATACGAATACGAACAGCATAAGTTTCTACCTTGTCAAATGTGAAGTGATTTGTTTGAGTTGCAGATAGCTGACTTGGAGCATGCAAGTTTTCAACTGCTTTCCAATTTTCTGGATTATTAAATGGATGATTAGTATCGCGCTGTGCATTGCTGACATCATTTGGTAAATCTGGAATTTCTTTACCAACATAATATTCAACTACGTATTCTTTTGGAAGACCAATTGCTCCATCAGTATAGAAATCAACTGATAAATTGTTGACAAAACGTTTCGTCAAATCTCCTGAATTACCAAACAAGATAGAAGCCCAGTCATTATCAGTATTTGTTCTCCAAGTAGTCCATCTATTTTTAGCGTCTGTTGTCGTTCTTGACACAGTCAGATCGTTCAAGGTATTAGCTGAGTCATCTCCTCCTGTATTGGATACAATGGCAGCTGGCAATTGCGAACCTGTCCATTGTTTAGAGATATTATTTCCAGCAACAACTTGACTAGACACTCGAACATGAGCTTTAGTGGTCAGATTACTACCCACTAAACGACCATTGATTTCATATACTCCTTCAGTTTGACTAAAGTTGGCTGGAACCTGATCCCAAACTACATCTTTGTAGATAGTTGTTCCGTTAGAATGGTAAGCACGAACATTAGCTGGCAATTGAACTGTCTCCCCCTTAGGAAGAGTAAGGCTGATTTCCTCTGCAACTTGCAATCCTTCAACTGTTACAGTCGCTTGAGCTTCAATATCTGTACCTTCTACACGTCCTTTAAGCGTAAAGCTATGATAATGCCCCAATTCTTTTTCATCTACCTTGTCCCAAGTTACAGATACTTTGCGTGGTAATCCCTTATCAAATTCTGCTCCAACTTCTTTAGGTAGATTCGGTTGCTGATTAATGTCTGTAGAAACAGATACAGGATGAAGTTTTACAATCTTCTTGCTGACTTTATTTTCTTTAATCACCACTTCAGTGGTTACAGATTCTGTTTTCTCTGTTTGATTATCGATTCGAGGTGTCAAAGTCACTCTTCCCTTAGTATAGAGCAATAGATTCTGACCATTCACCTCAAGATGTCCCCCATCAGATGATTTAGCTTCTAAGTGAATATCTGATGATAAAAATTCTGTTTGTGAACCATCCTCATAACGACCAATGACGTGATAAGTTAATACTTGATCTTCAGTGGCAGTTTCTTTTCCTTCTACAACCACTTCCAAACGTTTCAAGGCAGGAGCTTCCTTCACAAACTGAATTAAGTAAGTTTGAACCAAGTCACCCTTTTGGTCACTCAAGAAGACAGAAGCCTGATAACCATTATCAGCAGAAGCTTGCTGAACAGTTACTTGATATCCGGTAGTCTGAGCTCCAACACTTGGAATAGTTGCAGTGTAAGGAAGGGATACACGGTAATAGGTCTTGCCAGACTCGAAGTTCTCAAGAGCTTTATCCCCAACAGTAAGTCCTGTAATGCTACTTGTTGTTTCCTTACTGCTTGCGATAAAGGTTGCAGTCACTTCACGATCGTCATCTACCAATTTACCAGTAGCCTCCGTACGTCCACCTTCCTTGTTCAAAGCAGCAGGGGTCTTTCAAGGTCCAAGAAACAACATCAGTATCAATCAAAGCTACCATCTGTCAGAACAGCTGTGACTGTTTTATCCAAATCAGCCGCATTCGTTCCAACTGGAACTGTAGCAACTTTTGGTAACCATCTATCTAAAGCAATCACTTTGACAAGTGCCTCAGCTTTGGTTTCCAAACCTTCTACACGTCCAGATATTTTTTTCTCACCTGCGCTTGTAAGCAAGTCAGATGGCACGTCCCATGTTACAGTCTTTTCCTCAACACTACCGTCACTATAAATAGCTGTTACTGTTTGAGGTAATTCAGGATTTGTCGTCACATCAGTTGTTGCTTTTACAGGAGCAAAGGCTACAAAGTGACGGTTTTCTTTCTTACCAGACACAGTTGCGACCGTTGCGCTATCAGATGTCAAACCAGCAGAATCTGCATAAAGAGTAAATTTACCTTCTTTTTCTGTTGATTTTACAATGACAACCCCTTTACCATTGAAAGCACGTCTTTGCCATGTTCCATCTGCTTGAACTTTGTAGCGTTCACGACTAGCTTGTTCTCCATTATCCACACCAACGATTTGTCCCTGACCATGAAGATTGAAATGAACAAGATTGTTAGCTGTCGGAACCACATTACCCATCGCCATCAACAATTTCATAATGGATGTAGGATAGGTCCTTTTCCATCTGCAGTGATAACATGCTCTTCTTTAGTTAGACGAACTCTTGCTGGTTCCCCAGCAGTTGTCACACTATCACGCGCAATTTCGTTGCCTTTTTCATCTCGAGCAATCGCAGTCAGTGTACCTGGTTGGTATTTCACAAGCCACTCAAGATACAATTCACTTGGTTTAGCCCCCTCATGATATGGACGTCCATCTTCTGTCGTTTTCTTAGTAAATTCCTTTTTACCAAGCGACTCTCCATTTAAGAACAATTCGACGCTTGCAGCATTTGAGAAGGTACGAACCGGAACCTTTCCATCAACCAGCATCTTGCGTTCCCTAAGAGTCTCTTCAGTCCAGTTCCAATGTGGTAAAAATGCGAACAGTTGGCTTTTTCTTTAGCACTATACCATTCACTACGGTAAAGGTAGAAAATCATTCTTTGGTAAACCAGCCGTATCGATAATACCAAAGTAAGAACTTTTTGACAGGTGTACTATCTTGGTTATGCCATGGAGTTGGTTCTCCGATATAGTCAATTCCTGTCCAGATAAATTGTCCAGCATAGCCAGCACGATCACGGTCAAAAGTCCATGACTCAGTAGCTGTTCTTCCCCATCCAACACGGTCATTACCATAATCAGATTGTTCATAGTGACGATTTGGACGATTGTCATGTCCAAGGATTTGAGCAGGGTTATAATAAGAATCACGCGTTCTAGTAGCTGAAGAGGTTTCAGAACCATAGATGAGCCAGTCTGGATGAGCTCTACGAACAGCATCATAAAAACGTTCACCATAGTTCATACCGACAGCATCCATGATTTCAGCAAGTTTCAAGAAATCACCTGTCGCTGCACGACTAAATTTATTTTCACCCATGGTGACATAACGCTCAGTATCAATCGCTTTGATAACCGCCTTCAAACGTTTAGCAGTTTCGATAGAACGAGGACTACCATTTGCCTCTTCCACCTCATTTCCAAGAGACCACATGACGATAGACGGATTGTTCTTATCACGTTCTACCATTGTTCTGAGATCAAAAATCAGACCACTTCTCACCCTTCTTAGCCTCCGGATGAGTAGCATCTTGATCAAAAGAACCGTCCATAGTCGTAAGTCTTCTTGCCACCATACCAAGTATCAAAAGCTTCCTCTTGAACCAAAAGGCCTAAACTAGCTGCAGCATCAAGCAACTGAGGGCTAGCTGGATTGTGGGTTGTTCGAATAGAGTTAACCCCCATATCTTTCAAGAGTTTTAATTTACGATAGGTAGCCTTATAATTCTCTTCTGCACCCAAGGCTCCATTGTCATGGTGAATACTTACTCCGTGGAATTTCATGCGTTCACCATTCAGAGAGAAACCATCCTTAGCAGTCCAATTGAAATAACGGTAACCAAATGTATCTTCTGTTACATCAACTAGTTGACCTTCTTTATAAACCTTTGTTTTCAGCACATACAGTTGAGGATGATAACTTTTTGTCGTCCAAAGAGTTGGTTTATTCACTAAGATTGTTTGTCTGAAATCTGCAACTTCATTTTCTGCTAAATTCTTCGTTTCAGAGCGGACTAATTCTGAAACAACCTTACCTTCCTTAGTAAAAATTTGTTGTTCCACAAAAGACTTTAGCAGCCTTCTTATCCGTATTTTTAATCTTACTTTGAACCTGTGTTTCAACATTTCCTTCTTTTTGCTCAGCAAGTTTTGGAGTAGTGATATGATTACCATTTTCGGCAACATGGACTTTATCACGATAACTAAGAGTTACATCACGATAAATCCCACTTCCTGAATACCAACGACTACTTGGTTGTTTATTGGTCACTTGAACAGTAATTGAATTTTCACTACCATCCTTGTTTAAAAAAATTCTGTAATATCATATGAAAAAAATGATTATAGCCACTTGGATAATGTCCTACAAACTTTACCATTTACATAGACCTTTGAATCCATGTAAACCCCATCAAAAATTGATACGAACATCCTTATTCTTGTCTGCTTCATTTAATGTGAAAAGTCTTACGATACCAAGCTGTTCCACCATTTAACTGGCCACCTTCATTACGCGCAGGGAGACTTGTGATCGAAGTCAAAATAAATACTCCAATCATGAGGAAGATTCAGTTTAGACCAATCATGAACATCTACATCTTTTTTTGAAAAATCTCCTTGAGCATTTAGTTTAAAATACCAATCTTTATTAAAATCTTGTTTTCGCTCCGATAATAGCTGTTTTTCCTTTTCAACTTCGGCTTTTGTTCGACTCTCCAGACAGTGCTTGCAATTTTTCAGAAGAAGATTTTGAGATCTGTATCTGCTTTTACCTGGTCGTTTCCGGAAGTTTTTTTAGAATCCTCTTTCAGTTCTGTTCCAGCTGTTGCTGCAGATTCAACAGGCTTTGGATTTACCTCTTCAGATTTCTGTTTGTCCTCAGCTTTGTTTCCTTCTTCTACTTTATTTGGAGTTTCCACTTTAGGGACTAGCCAAATTCATGACTACCCTCATTAGCAGGTCTAGTAGTTTCTGTATCCTTAGTCACTTTATCTTCTATCGACTCAGCTTTTGGGTTTTACAAACTCACGCCCACCATTCTCATCAGCCTTTTGCGATAGCAGCTGCCACATCATCAGGGAAGCTTATTTAAAGGCTGAGGTTGATGAACAGTTGTTTCTTCTGTTTTGAGTATTGGATGAAGCCACATCCTCAGCTTGTACAGCTGAAATACCAAATATACTAGCCCCAATCATTACAGATGCTGCACCTATTGCAAATTTACGAATGCTATAATGACAACGTTTATCAAAAAGTCTTTTTGTTCATTAAAATCCTCATTTCTTTTTCTTGATACAAAGTAAGCGTTTACTTTATTTTTAAAAAAATAATCTCCTTCTGAATACACAA